>Ga0316201_10003228_pt1 | contig 11965 bp, 11 predicted proteins | sample CS6wburrow_MG_FD_204516 | JGI IMG/M metagenome (GOLD analysis project Ga0316201, IMG submission 204516) | Coastal sediment microbial communities from Delaware Bay, Delaware, United States - CS-6 worm burrow | ecosystem: Environmental > Aquatic > Marine > Coastal > Sediment | place: USA... | reverse complement strand
CCCCTGGACAGCTCCATCGTTGACAAATTCTGGTCATTGAGTGACAAAATAGCAGAAGATGCCTGCCAAAGACCAAAATGAGCAGTGGCGCGTCCCGGTCGCCTACCTGAGATTGTTCCTGAAATACGCCGAGGAATCTGGGCTGCCCGCCGGGCGCCTGCTCGATGGCACCGGCCTGGACGCCGAGCGGCTCGCGCAGGACGACCGGGCCGTGGATTTCGAAAAATCCCGCAAAGTCCTGTCCAACGCGACGCGAGTGTTCGGGTCAGGTTGGCACCTGTCGCTGGCCCGGCGACTGACCATTCCGTACCACGGGCCGCTCGGTTTCGCGGTTGTGACTGCGCCCAATGTGCGGGAGGCGGTTGGCGTCCTGCTGCGCTTCGTGGGCACGCGCAGCCCCTTCGTCTGGCTGGCCGGATTCCAGGAGCGCGACGAGTTCGTCGTTCGGCTGTACGAACCGGTCGACATGGGGGACGCCCGGGAGCCGTTGATCGAAATCGTGTTGCTGTCTTTCCAGAACATGCTGGAGCGGCCCCTGGGCCGGGAAATCCGGGGCGCCCACATCGGGCTGGCCTATCCGCGGCCGGCATATGCAGATCAACTCGCCTCGTCATTTCACGCTGATCTGGCATTCGACGCCGCCGCGCACTCGCTGCGGTTTCCCGCGGCCTGGCTGGAGGAAACGTGCATCCTTCATGACGCGGCGATGCACCGTTATCTTCTGTCCCGCTGCGAGGAGGATCTGCGGGCTGCCGCGGGCAGCATTCCCGCCGAACTCGCCGTGCGCCAGGCCTTGCTCGCAAACCCGGAGCGGCTGCCCGGACTGTCGGAGATCGCTGCCGATCAGCACCTTTCCCCGCGAACACTGATCCGTCGGCTGAAGCGCGGAGGCACATCGTACAAAGCTATCGTCGAGGAGGTGCGCCGAACCCTGGCAGCGGATCACCTGCTCCATACCGATCTGCGCGTCGCGAGCATCGCGGCTCGGCTCGGCTATCGCGACCCGTCGAATTTTGGCCGGGCCTTCCGTGGCTGGTTCGGCCTCTCACCCGGGCGCTACCGGGCGCGCGCCCGGCGCGGCGGGCCTTGAGCCGGGCGCAGACCACCGTGCGGCCGCATGAAAACTGCCCGCCCGGCGCTGGCTTTTAGCTCGGCAGGCCGCGCTTCCCGGCGACCGAAGCGTCAGGCCGAATGGCTGGGCCGCAGCGCCAGTTCCTCGTGCCAGCGACGGATATTGGGCCAACGCTCCAGCACGGGCAACTTGATCCAACCGGCAAAATCCACGCATACGAAGGCGCCGATGTCCGCCATCGTGAACCGCTCGAACGCAACGTAAGGCGATTCGCCCAGGCGGCTGTCGAGCAGGGTCATGAAGTTGACCAGGCGCTCCCGCCCGCGCTCGGCCAGCTCCGGAATCTGTTTGAAATCGCCCGGCCCGGTCAGCGCACGGTCGGCAAACCCCTTCGCGAAGTTGCGCAGCGCCTCGGCCGCGGCCATGAACCCCTCGGTCATGATCTGCTCGTGCCAATTCATCACCAGCGCCTGTTCGCGGGCGTCGCGACCCATCAGATTCGGTTCCGGGTACCTTGACTCGAGGTAGTGGCAGATCGCCAGCGAGTCGGTCAGCCGGGTGCCGTCGTCGAGTTCGAGCACGGGCACGGTGCAGCGTGGATTGACCTGAACGAAGGCTTCGGACAGCTGCTCACCGTTTCTCAGGTCGACCTGCACGGTAGGAAGCTCGATGCCCTTTTCGGCCATGAAAATGCGCACTCTGCGCGGGCTGGGAGCGGTCTTGCAGTCGTAGAATTTCATGGGCGCGGACAGGCTGGGGATCAGCCTTCATGATACGCATTATCCCCGATCACTTCCCACGGGCGAGGTGCTATTCTTGGGGATTCAGCCACTTGAAGGTACCCACCCATGCCCGGACTGCTGCCCGATGTCGACCCCGACGGTCTGCTCGAATATTCCGTGGTTTTCACGGACCGATCGCTGAACCACATGTCCGGGACGTTTCAGCGTGTAATGCTGGACATTTCCGCGACACTGAAGCGCGTCTACAGCGCCGCGGCGACCGTGGTGGTGCCCGGCGGCGGCACCTACGGCATGGAGGCCGTCGCGCGCCAGTTCGCCACTGACCGGCGCTGTTTGGTCATCCGCAACGGCTGGTTCAGCTACCGCTGGTCGCAAATCCTGGAGCAGGGCGGCATCACGTCGGATATCACGGTGATGAAGGCGCGCCGCACCGGAGATGGCCCGCAGGCCCCCTTCGCGCCTGCCCCGCTGGAGGAGGTCGTTGCCGCCATCAAAGCAGATCGCCCTGGCGTGGTGTTCGCGCCGCACGTCGAAACGTCGGCGGGCATGATGTTGCCGGACGACTACATCCGCGCGGTCGCCGACGCCGTCCATGCCGTCGGCGGGCTGTTCGTCCTGGATTGCATCGCCTCGGGCGAGGTTTGGGTCGACATGCGCGCCAGCGGCGTGGACGTTCTCATTTCGGCGCCCCAAAAGGGCTGGAGCGCATCCCCCTGCAGCGGACTGGTCATGCTCGGCGAGGCTGCACTCGAGCGTATCGAGGCCACGCAATCGAGCAGCTTCGCCTGCGATCTGCGGAAATGGCTGGAAATCATGCAGGCTTATGAAAACGGGGGCCACGCCTACCATGCGACCATGCCAACCGACGCGCTGAAACGGTTTCGCGACATCATGAACGAGACCGAAGCCCACGGTTTCGAGCGTGTGCGCGACGAGCAGATCGAGCTGGGCCGCCGCGTCCGCGAACTGCTGGAGGGCCGCGGCTTTCGCAGCGTCGCTGCCGCCGGCTTCCAGGCGCCGGGCGTGGTGGTGAGCTACACCGAGGACCCCGATATCCAGAACGGCAGCAAATTCCGGGAACAAGGCCTGCAGATTGCAGCAGGCGTGCCGCTGATGTGCGACGAAGGCGACGACTACCGTTCATTTCGCATCGGCCTGTTCGGCCTGGACAAGCTGCATAACATCGACCGCACGGTAGGTTTCCTGGCCGAGGCCCTGGACCGCTTGGGCGGCCGCTGAGCGCCGCTGCTTCCCGCGCCGGATCGATGGCGCGGGAGTTGACGTTCATCAGTGCGCCCGCGTCCGCGGCGCGTCATCTTGAAGGATAGGGAAATGCGCTTGCAATAAGCGCTTGACTGCACATCGACCTGAACTATGGAGGTGGAAGATGGAACGTGTCCCAAACCCGGCGCGTCTGCGCCTCGTCCAGCCCCGCCCGCCAAGCCTCGCACGCATTGTCAACCGCGGTCTGCTGCTCATCGCAATGCTGGCCTGCTGCCCGCTCGTTTTCGCACAGGGCATGCTCGGCAATCCCCCGGATTCCGGCCAGGAGAGCGGCATAGGGATCGTCTCGGGCTGGCACTGCGACGCCGAAACAATCACGGTGCAGTTCGATGCCTACGATCCGCTGGAAGCGTCCTACGGCACCACCCGGCAAGACACCGAGAGCATCTGCGGCGACGCCGACAACGGCTTTGCCATGCTGTGGAACTGGAATCTGCTCGGGCCCGGGCAGCACACCGTGCGCGTCTTCGCTGATGGCGAAGAGTTCGACAGCGCGACCTTCGAGGTCAACACCCTGGGCGCGGAATTCGTAACGGGGCTCGACCTGCGCGCCGAACTGACGGCCCTGGATGTCGAAAAAAACATCGAAGTTCGCTGGGCCGACAGCCGGCAGGGCTTCGTCATCACCGAAGTGCGCGAGGCAGACATCACGGTAGATTCCATTCTCGCGGTACTCGCCGGCACCTGGTCGGGCAATTGGACGGCGCCATCCGGCAGCGGCACCGTGAACATGACCTTTGCCAGTGACGGCATGGGCGGAATCGCCGTAACGGATATCAACCTGGGGGGCACCGGCTGCGCCTCGCACGGCGTGTCCCTGTCGGGCATCGACGTGAACGACCCATTCATCGAAGCATTGATGGACGATGGCTCGATCGTTGAGTTCGGGTTCATGGTCACCGAATCTTTCAGCGCGGTCGGCGGGACGTTCTGGTTCGCAAGCGGAAGCTGCGAGGACACGGACGGGTTCTACCATCTGTTCAAGGACTGAAACGGGCCGGGCGGCACCCTGAACCAATGCTCTAGAATGGTCTCCCATCGGCTTGACTGACCGGGAGACCGCTTCGTGGGCACAGACTGGAGCTCATTACCCGACCACTTGTCGGAACGGGTCGTTACGGCCACGGATTCGGCGCCGCGGGCTGGCGGCGAATTCGTGCTGTACTGGGCGCACCATGCGCTGCGGGCAGAGGAAAATCCTGCCCTCGACACCGCGGCAACCCTGGCGCTGCAGTTCGAGCTGCCGCTGCTGGTTTACCAGGGCCTTGGGGGCCGCCACCGGTACAACTCGGACCGCCACCATCGTTTCATCCTCGAATCCGCCCGCGACTTCGCGGCGGCGTTGGCGTCCGTCGGGCAGCGGCTGTATTTTCATCTGCCCGAAGATCCCCTGGCGCCGGGGCCGCTGGGGGCGTTGGTGGCTCGCAGCGCGGCAACCGTCAGCGAGTTGTATCCGGTTCCACCCTTCCCTGCCTGGTATGAAGGGCATGCGGCCGCCCATCCGGAGGTGCCGTGGCTGCTCGTGGACGCGAGCTGTAACCTGCCCATGACCGCCTCACGCAAGCGCCCGACCAGGGCTTACCTGTTCCGCAAGGCGCACGAATCGGAGCAGCGCGAGCGGGCGGCCGCGGAATGGCCCGTCCCCGGGGCCTGGCCCGCTCCTTTCGAGGGCGATCCCGGCTTCGAGCCCTTCGACCTTGCGAGCTCCCTGGATGAAACGATCGCGCGCTGCCGGATCGATCATTCGCTCCCGCCCGTAGCCGGCACGCCCGGCGGGACCGGCGCCGGCTATCGGCGATGGGCGGGTTTTCTCGCAGACGGACTGCAGAAATACCACCGCCTGCGGAACGACGCCGCGCTTCCGCAAGGCGTCAGTCGCATGTCCCCTTACCTGCACTATGGTTGCGTGTCCCCGTTTCGTATCGCCCGCGAGGCGCTGGCGCAGGGTGGCCCCGGCGCCGAAAAGTTCCTCGACGAACTGCTGACCTGGCGGGAGCTGTCCCATCACTTCTGTTATCTCAGCGAGTCCCTGGAATCCTTCGACGCTCTACCCGACTGGGCGGTCCGGACCCTGCGGGAGCACCGGCCCGCCGAGCCCCAGCGGACCTACGACTGGGAAACATTGCTGCGCGGCCGCACTGGTGAGCCGCTGTGGGATCTGGCTCAACGCAGCCTGCTGCGGCGCGGGGAGTTGCACAATAACGTCCGCATGAGCTGGGGCAAGGCGATTTTGCCGTGGGCGCCGCGGCCCGAGCGGGCGCTGAAGCTGATGATCGACCTTAACCATCGGCTCGCGCTCGACGGCAATGACCCCAACAGTTACGGCGGCCTGCTCTGGTGCCTGGGCCAGTTCGACCGACCTTTTCCGCCCGGTCCGGTATTCGGCTCGGTGCGCCGCCGCTCGCTCCCGCGTCATGCGGACCGGCTGGACATGAACCGCTATGCGCATCAGGTCTCCATCCCCGCCGGCGGCCGAAGATTGCGGGTGGCGGTCATCGGCGCCGGGCTCGCCGGGTTGACCGCGGCCCGGATTCTGGAGGACCAGGGGCACGACGTGGTGGTCGTCGAAAAAGCCCGGGGGGCCGGCGGACGTATGGCAACGCGAAGGCGCGACGGGTGGCGGTTCGACCACGGAGCCCAGTATTTTACGGCTCGCGATCCGCGCTTCCTGCGACACGTCCTGGCGTGGCAGGAGCGGGGGCTGGTGGCCTTGTGGGACGGGCGCATCGGCGTCGTCGAAGACGGCCGGATTCGGGCTGCAGGGCAGGGCACCCAGCGATTCGTCGGGGTGCCGGGCATGAATGCCGTGTGTGGGGAATTGGCCGCGGAGCTGTCCGACTGCCGGTTTCAATGGCGCCTGCAAAGCGCGGCGTTCGATCACGATACCTGGCGGCTGGAGGACGCTGCCGGCTCCACCCTGGAGGCGGAAGCCCTGGTCATCACCGCGCCGCCGGAACAGGTCGGCCCACTGCTCGGGCAGTCCGCTCTGCGCAACTCCGCGGAGCGGATTCTGGAGTCCGTGGAGATGCGGCCCTGCTGGGCGCTGATGGCGGTCTTCGATCAACCGCTGATGGAAGACTGGGACGCCGCTTTCGTCAACGAGGGCGCCCTGGCCTGGGTGTGCAGCCAACCCTCGAAACCGGACCGACCCTCGGCGCCGGCCTGGGTCCTGCACGCCACCCCGGAATGGTCCGAGGCCCATCTCGAACTGGAGCCGGACAAGGCCGCCGAGCAGTTGCTCCAGGCGGCTGGCGGACTGCCGGGCGTTGGCGGCTTGAAGGCGGAGCACGCCGCAGCCCACCGCTGGCGCTACGCGCTGGCTCGGGAGCCCCTGGATCAGCAGGCGCTGTGGTTCGATGATCAGCGGCTGGTGCTGGCCGGCGACTGGTGTGCCGGATCGCGGGTGGAGGGCGCATTTCTCAGCGGCGCTGCAGCGGCCGGGCGGATTCTGGGCTGCAAAACCTGCAATGAATCCCGAACGGAGGCTTTGAACTCGGCCGGCTAAACGGCTACCATTTCGGTTGTCAGCCAGGCGCCGTTCCCGCATCGGCGTCGGGCGTCGGCCACCCGACACGCGGCCCCCGCTCAAGGAAGCCGATGTAAGCGGAGCCAGTCCGTGGCACACTACTCTGACGGGATCAAAAGCGAGGCAGGCCAGTGCTCTATGTTGAAGACGGGCTGCGCGCCCTCACGGGACGCCAACTGCACGACAGGGCCGACCCCAAGCGCCAAACCGACGGGGCGCCCGAGGCGCATGTCGGGAAAGGCGTGACGGGCGGATTCCGCATCGAGCCAAACGCCGCGCGGGCGCACCCGCAGGCCGGCAAAGCATCCAGGACGGCCTGAAGCGATGGGCCCAGAGGCAGCAGACCCCAAAGGCGGCATGGAACCGGATTTCGATAAACTGAACCGGGACTGGTTCATCGACCGCGCCGTCCAGGTACTGGTGTTCGCGGGCGGTATATCGGCCATCATCTTCATCGTCGGAATCTTCGTGTTTATCTCCCGCGAGGGCTTCGGATTCCTGCTCGGCGAATTCAGTTTCACGGAATTCTTCGGGTCACCGAACTGGCGGCCGACCTCGGAGTCCCGCGAGACGTTCGGCATACTCGCCCTGATCGCGGGCACCGCGAGTGTCACCGGCCTGGCCATGCTGGTCGCCATCCCGTTTTCCCTGGGTGCAGCCATCTTCATCGCCGAGTTCGCGAGCGGAAAAACGCGGGAATTCCTGAAAATCACGGTCGAGTTGCTGGCGGCAATTCCCTCCGTCGTCTGGGGCTTCATCGGGCTGGCCATCATGAACCCCCTGATCATCGAGACGTTCGATGTGCCGGTCGGGCTCAATGTCCTGAACGCCGGCATCATTCTCGGCCTGATGGCGGCCCCGATCATGACATCCATCGCCGAGGACGCATTGAAAGCCGTCCCCGACCGGTACCGGGAGGCGGCCGAGGCGATGGGCGCCACGCGCTGGCAGCTCATTTACAAGGTCGTATTGCCGGCCGCCAAGAACGGGCTGCTCGGCGCAGTCCTGCTCGGCGTCGGCCGCGGCTTCGGCGAGACCATGGCGGTGCTGATGGCCACGGGCCACTCGATCAATATCCCGACCAGCGTATTCGACTCGGTGCGCGCGCTGACCGCGACGATCGCGGCGGAGTTGGGCGAGACCGCGGTCGGCTCCACGCATTACGAGGCGCTGTTCACGATAGGCATCTTCCTGTTTGTCATAACCTTCATCATCAACCTGTCCGCGGACCTCATCGTGCGCGGCGTGCGCAAGGGCTAAGCCACGATGTTCGAAGCCTCGCAACTCAACCGCCGCAACCGCTCCACGCAAAAGCTGTTCCGCGTGGGGCTGGGCGTCATAACCGGAATCCTGGTGCTGCCGGTGATCCTGATCCTGACCACTCTGATCTGGAAGGGCGCGCCGGTCATCTCGCTGGAGTTCCTGTTCACCAGCCCGACCAACGGCATGACGGCCGGCGGCATTTTCCCGGCGCTGCTCGGCACCGTCTTCCTGGTGCTGGTGGCCTTGCTGGCCAGCGTGCCCCTGGGGGTCGCGGCCGCGATCTACCTGAGCGAATATGCGCCGGACAACTGGTTTACCCGGGCCATCAACCTCGCCATCATCAACCTCGCTGGCGTGCCGTCCATCGTCCACGCGCTGTTCGGCGTCGGCGCGTTTGTGATCTTCTTCCAGTTCGGCACCAGTATCCTGGCGGCCAGCCTGACGCTAGCAATCATGACGCTGCCGGTCGTTATCGTGGCGACTCGCGAGTCGCTGCAGGCGGTGCCGATGGCTTTCCGCGAGGCTTGCTGGAACATGGGCGCCACGCGCTGGCAAACGATCCGCCGGGTCGTGCTGCCCAATGCCGTCAGCGGCATCCTGACAGGCGTCATCCTGGAGGTCTCGCGCACGGCCGGCGAGACCGCTCCCATCATGTTCACGGGCGCGGCGTTCTTCCTGCCGCTGCTGCCGCAAAGCGTGATGGACCAGACCATGGCCTTGTCGCTGCACCTGTTCGTGGTGTCCACCCAGGTGCCCGGCATGCCCGAACAACTGCCATACGGCGTTGCTCTGGTCCTGATTTCCATGGTGCTGCTGATGAACAGCATCTCCATCGCCCTGCGCATGCACCTGAGGGGCAAGAAAAAGTGGTAGATCCGGGCACAAAGGCCGCTGTGGTGGCAGAAGGTCGCGACGTGAAAGTCGGCGTCCGTGACCTGAGCATTCGCTATCATGACGAACCCGCGCTCGAGGGCGTTTCCTTCGACATCCACGAAAATGAGATTTTCGGGATCATCGGGCCGGCAAACGCCGGGAAGACGTCGTTCCTCAAGGCGGTCAACCGGATGGACATGTTCACCGAGGGCATGTCCGTCGAGGGCCGCATCACCTTCAAGGGCGTTGACGTGAGCCGGGTGCGCAACGTGTATGGCCTGCGCCGCCGCATCGGCGTCGTATTCCCGCTGCCCGTCGGATTGCCGCTGACGGTTTACGACAACGTCGCGCTGGCGCCACGCCTTGGTGGGCAGAACGACCGCGCGGAGCTGGACATCATCGTCGAGCGCTGCCTGCGCCGGGCCGCACTGTGGGACGAGGTCAAGGATCGCCTGAACTCCCTGGGCAGCCTGCTGTCGGGCGGGCAGCAGCAGCGGCTGACCATTGCCCGCGCGCTCTCGCAGGAGCCGGAACTGCTGATGCTCGACGAGTTCTCGATCGCGGTCGACCCGGTAACGACGATGCGCATCGAGGACGTGCTGAAGGAGCTGCGCAGCGAGATGACCATCATCCTGGTTACCAACCTGGTGCAGCAGGCCCGCCGCCTGGCCGGGCGAACGGCGTTTTTCCTCGAAGGGCGGTGCATCGAGGTCGGCCGCACCGAAGACCTGTTCGAGGGCAAGGTCGAGGACCCGCGCACGCGGGACTACCTGGAAGGGAGGTTCGGCTGATGTCGGAGCCCGGCGCAAACGTGTCTGCGGCAGCGCGGAACGAGATTGCCATCGAGACCCGCAAGCTGAATTTGTGGTACGGCACCTTCCAGGCGCTGTTCGACGTCGACCTCGAGATCCGCCAGGGCATCATCACGTCGATGATCGGCCCGTCCGGTTGCGGCAAGAGCACGTTCCTGCGCTGCATCAACCGCATCAACGAACGCCTGGGGTATGTCCGTTACACCGGCGAGGTCAACGTCCTGGGTCACAACATCTATGCCCCCGCCGTTGAACTGGTGCAGGTCCGCAAGCAGATCGGAATGGTGTTTCAGCGCCCCAACCCGCTGCCCATCTCGATCCGCGATAACGTCCTCTTCGGCCACCGGATCCACACTGCCGGTCGGCGAGCTTCGCGCAGCGACGAGGACGAGATTGTCGAGAGCGCCCTGCAGACCGTACTGCTGTGGGACGAGGTCAAGGACCGGCTGGACCGGAAGGCCACCACGCTGTCGCTGGAAGAGCAGCAGAAGCTGTGTATCGCGCGCCTGCTGCCCGTGAAGCCCGGCGTGCTGCTGATGGACGAACCCTGTTCGGCACTCGATCCGAAGGGCACGGAAGCAGTCGAGGAGCTGATCTGGGAGCTGCGCGGCAAATACACCATTCTGATCGTCACCCACAACATGGCCCAGGCCCGTCGCGCCAGTGACGAATGTATCTTCATGCTGATGGGGAAGGTCGTCGAGCACGACGACACCGGCCAGATGTTCGTCACGCCGAAACACCGGGAAACCGCCAACTACATCGAAGGCCGTTACGGCTGACGCCGGTTCCGGCGGCTCACCGCACCAGAGAGGCCACCAGCAGCACCCAGAAGATGACCACCGCCGGACCGAGCAGGCCGATCAGCAGGCCGCCGGGCCGCAAGTCCCTGGTCTGAATCTCACCGGTGCTGTAGGCCACCGCGTTCGGCGGCGTCGACACCGGCAACAGCAGCGCGCAGGAACCGCTCAGGCCGAGGATCAGGCACATTTCCAGCTCCCGTCCCGGCAGCAGCGCCACGGCCACGGGCAGAATCAGCGACACCGTCGCAGTGTTGCTCATGAAGTTGGACAACGTCACGGTCAGGAGGGCGAGGACGGCAAACACCAGCACGTCACTGCCCACGCCGGTCAGGAAAGACAGCTGCAGGGCCAACCGCTCGGCGAGCCCGGTATCGACGACGGCCGCGCCGAGCGAGAGGCCGCCCGCTACCAGCATCAGCGTGTCCCAGGGCAGGCCACGGACATCGGCCGCGCCGAGCACCTGGGTCATCGTCAGGCCGACGATCGGGATCAGGGAAATGGCCGCAACGTGGACGCCATGAAGCGGTGTCGTCATCCAAAGGGACACCGTCAGCAGGGACAGCCCGGCGACGATGACGCGCTCGCGCCGGCCCGGCAGCGGGGGTTCCTCGAGGGCGTCAAACTCGAGGCTGACTTCGGCCACGGAGGCCGGGTAGCGGCGCATCAGAAAGGCCCAGGCCGCGATGACCAGCACCAGCGAGACGGGCGCGCCCACCAGCATCCACTCGACGAAATCCACGGAGCGCCCGAAATCCGCCGCGACGCCGGCGGCAATCGCATTGGGGGCGCTGCCGATAATGGTCCCCATGCCTCCAACCGAGGCAGCGAGCGGGATGGCGACCATCAGCGCCTTCGAAAATGGCTCCGCAGGCCCGGCTTGACGTACCAGGGGCAGGACTGCCCCGATCATCAGCACCGTGGTCGAAGTATTGGAGATGAACATCGAAGCGATGGCGCTGGTCAGCATCACCGCGAGCAATATCCGCCCCGGCCGCGTGCCTGCGGGACGAATCGCAAATGCGAACAGCTGCCGGTCGAGGCCGGTGCGCGACAGCCCCTCGGCCATGAAGAATCCGCCCAGCATCAGCCAGACAACCTGGTTGGACCAGGTGTTCAGGTAGGGGCGGACGTCCCATGGCTCGTCCAGCAGCATTGGCGTGCCCAGCGCGAACACCAGGTAGCCCATGATGAGCAACCCCACGGCGAACGCCGGCACGGCCTCGGTGACCCACAGCCCCACCGCCAGAATGAAGAGGAACAGGACCGCGCGTTGCTCCGCCGGAAAACCGCCCGTCAGGGAGTCCCAGACGTACCAGGCGACCGCCGCGACCAGCACAAAGGACAGAAAGCGCCGCAGGGCATGCGTCTTGCCGGGATCCAGTATTCGAAAGGAGGCCCGGCGGCTGTCCCGGTAAGCAACCTTGTCCTTGTCCGTGCCGGGCCCACCGCTCATTCGACGCCCCCGACCTCGAACAGCGGCTCGATCGCCGCGACCGTCAGAGGATGGTAACGACCGCTCGCTTCTTCGAAGACCTCCAGCGCCAGATCGCGGTCCTCTCCGTTCAGCGTCAACGCTTCGTAGACGGGCT
>Ga0316201_10003227_pt1 | contig 11967 bp, 9 predicted proteins | sample CS6wburrow_MG_FD_204516 | JGI IMG/M metagenome (GOLD analysis project Ga0316201, IMG submission 204516) | Coastal sediment microbial communities from Delaware Bay, Delaware, United States - CS-6 worm burrow | ecosystem: Environmental > Aquatic > Marine > Coastal > Sediment | place: USA: Delaware... | reverse complement strand
CGATCGCAATCCTCGCCCCCACCTAGGCTCGATGGCTGAGTCGCCGCAAGCACGTGAGACAATTCAGCCAATGACTAACCCAACAATGAACCGCTTGCTTGCCCTAGGGCTGGTTATTGCAGTCCTCACGGTGTCGGCATGCTCGGAGGCTGACGAACCAGCCGCAACCGTCGGCCCCGAGGAAACGGCAACAGTGACCGAACTCGATGGGGCGGTCCGAGCGGCCGCCGCGACGTTGCTGGATGCACCTGGGTTGCGGGTAGCCACAGTCTTCTTCGACTTCGCCGACCCGGAAGAGGTGGTGCGGTTCGACTGGCTCGAATACCAGTCGGGCAGCGACTATCTGGTTGTGACCAACCAGATCACCCCAAGAGACAGCGAGGCCACGCTGGTGGTTGCCGGCCAAGCCTTCTCGGCAAGCTCCACCTCTACGTGGGCTGCACTCGGACCGCCGGAAACCGCTCCGAACGAAGGAATCGAGGTTCTGGCGCTGCTGGTTGCAATGACTCAGCAAACGATGCTGCCGGAGTCAGACACCCAGCAAGAGCCGAGGGTCACCCGGCAACGGGATTCTGATGGCAACACATTGTGGACGCTCATAATCCCGGGGGCGGAACCGGAGGTAATCGCTTTGGGATACCAATGGGTAGTCGCCGCCGATGGGGCATTGAAGCTATACCGGATCGGCTCGGAAACGGATCCGATCTCGGGGGCAAGCGGGATTGTCTACGAATTCGGGGTTGCCGACGATCTGGAGCGACGCGAGCCACCCCAGCTGAACACCCCGCTCGATCTGGGGGCCCTCGACATTCCCGTTTCCCTCGACGGCTTCAACAATCAGGAGTAGACCTGGTGGTTCGAATTCCCCATTCTTCTTCGATGAGGAATGAGCTCCCCGCCTGCCTCGATTGGCTGAACACATCGGAATCGGGCCGCCAATGGCTCGCCGGTTTGCCGCGCACCGTCGACAGGTGCGCCGAAAGATGGGGACTGAAGGTCGGCAGTCCATTTGAGGATTCATACGTGTCGTTGGTGCTTCCAGCGACAGACGACGCCGGATCGGACGTGGTCCTCAAGATCCAGTTGCCGCACCGAGAAAGCGCCACCGAAGCGGACGCACTGGCGGCCTGGGACGGTAACGGGGCCATCCGGCTGCTCGACCAAGACCCAACCTGCGGCGCGCTGCTGCTGGAACGTTGCCTTCCCGGACACCACCTCTCCACCGCCGGAGCTGAAACCGGCCTGGCGGCGATGATCAGACTCCTGCCTCGCTTGTGGGTGCCGGCCGCGGCACCGTTCACTTCACTTCAGGATGAGGTCGCCGAATGGGTGCGAGCTCTACCCGGAGAGTTCCAGCAGGCAGGCGAGCCATTCGAGCGAGCGCTTCTAGATGGCGCAATCGAGACACTGACCGACCTGGCCTCGTCCCAGGGCGATCAGGTTCTCCTCCATCAGGATCTGCACGGAGACAACGTGCTCGCGGCATCGCGGGAACCCTGGTTGGCCATCGATCCCAAGCCATTGATCGGCGAGCGGGAGTTCGGTCTGAGCCCCATCATCCGCTCCGATGAGTTCGGCGAAGGCAAGGAGGCACTGCTCATCCGACTCGATCGACTGACCAGCGAACTCGGCGTCGATCGGGAGCGGGCTCGCCTTTGGGCGTTTGGCCATTCCATTGCCTGGGGCTTTGAGGGCAAGAAGGTGTTGCCCAGCCATCTCGAGATGGCGCGCTGGCTAATCGGCGCCTGACGACACCAGGTCGTCGCTGGGGCTGCGGAGCGCCTGTCTTGCCGCCCATCCAAAGAACACTGCGCCGGCAACCATCTGCCCCAAGGACATGAGCTCAAACAGATCCTCGGCGCCCTGCTGGCTGAGATCCAGCGACCACATACCCGCATAGGCGGCAGTCGCCACAGCCGGCATGAGCATCAGTAGGACAAGATCCCTAAGGGCAGGGCGACCCTGGAGAGCTGTGATGGCTGAGGGCTCGTCCGGTGTCTTCTCTCGGCTTCGTCGCAGCAGCCACAGAGTCCCGCCGACTAGAACTGCAAACTTGATTGGCGCCCAGATGACGACCGGCAGCACCGCCAGCGCCGCATACCCAACCAGCAGCGCGACGATGGCGCGGCCACCTCGTTTGCCGGGTACAAACCGATACGGCCAGACGTGCCCGATCAACCAATGTGCCGCGACAAAAACGGCACCGACGATGAAGGCGTAGACCGTGAAGTCGCCCGGGTCCATGACGGTGAACGTCTCCTCGAAATCCTCGAGCGCCTCTGGATTGGTATAGACGATCGACCAGACGCCCCAGTAGGCGCCTACCAACGCTGCGCCAGAAGCGAGCGCCTGGCGACGTCTCTCCAGCAGCCACTTGCGGGCCAGGTACCACAAGCCGACCACACTGAGCAGACCGTGCCAGCCAACAAACAAGGCAGCCAGCAGAGGCAAAGGGCCATCTTCGTAGATGACCGGCGTCAGCACCCCTTCCACGACAAACCCGAATATGGCCCCAGCGAAGACCATCTGGTGGAGCCGGCTCGACGGGCCGCTGCCGATTGCCCAGAGCCCGGCCAGCGCCGGGATCATGTAGAACCCGGCGATGGCAACGATCGATTCGACTGTCGCGCCGCCGAGGTACCAGTAGATCCGTTCCGAGGCCGTAACCATGATCAACGCCGAGAGGAATACGAATGCCAGACCGCCGGCCCATCGTTTCAGTGTTGTCGTCTCCATGCGGGCATGATCGGCGACCTACCTGCGGATCGAAATGGGGTATTTCCCTGAAACAACCACCTAGTTACCCGGACTGCCCGAAGGTATCGAGGTATTGCTGAGAGGGTGGCCACTCCTGCAGACGAGCGGGCACGGTTCCGGCGTCCAACAGTTGCCGCGACCCAACGGGCGATCCCACGTCGACGACCACCGGGTGCCATGGATTGCTCAAGCAGTTGGCATTCCCGCTGACCGGCTCGACCAGGATGACAATCGCCACCTGTTGCGCGTCGCTGAGGATGACGGGCACGACATCCCGGTCGATCGGTCCCTCACCGTTGGCACAGTCCAGCTCATTGACAACGAGGGCGATAGTGGACTGCGACGGGTCGGGTCGGGCGGCAAGCGCCCAGATTGCAGAGCCATAGCCCTCAGCCGTGACTCGCAGGCGACAGGTGCCAAAACGTTGAATGCGCCATTCGTCACCAATTCGATCTGCATAGGCGTACCCGTAGCCAATCCGGTCGTCGCCGCCCCCAACGATGCCGCGACCAAGCAGGGCTATCTCGTCCCCGGTTTCGTTTGCCACGGTCCAGGTGTAGTCGTCAAAGATGTCCGCTTCGGGCGCGGCGTCTTGCCGAAAGTCTCCCAGAGCTCGCGCTGCCGCCGAGTTCGGCGGTTCCTCCGGCAGCGGCACGGAAATGGAGTTCTCAGAGAGCTCCCCGATCGGCATCCGCAACGGCCCGCATTGTGCCTCCAGCGCCCCCTGTCCGGGGTTCGAAATCAGCCCCGGAGGCTCGGTCTCCGCCGACCCAGACTCTCCGCAGGCACTGAGAAGTACAGCAATCAATGCCACCGATACAAGCCTCATCGTCCCTCCACGGATTGCGGGGGCAAGGCTACTGCGCTGTCCAAAAGCCGGCTCAGCAACCGCTGGTCGCGGATCGTGCAACGGTCGAATCGAGCCGCTGCTCGATGCGAAGTACCAACATCGTGAGATGGGGCGACGGCTGCTTCTTGTCTGCGAAACTCCAGTCCTTCCAGGCGCGATACATCGAGCCGGCGCAGAATCTGCCCTCATTGTCGGCCTGGTTGGTGATCTCGCCAACCATTGCGGCTAGCCGTGAATCACCCAGAGCTTGGGGGTACCGGCTGAGCACGTCGGCAACGTGCAGGATGTCGTACCAAACAAAGGGGTATTTCAGCTTGCGGAAGTCGGTCCCGATGCCGAACATCTTCAGCTTGTAATCGGTTTGATGTTCCCAATGATCCAGCAATGCCGAAACCCCGGCGCTCGCGCCATCCGATTCCACCGCTTCCGGCACCAGCGCCAGCGCCTTCAACGCATAGGTCGTGGCAATCGGACAGGTGTCGAGCTTGCGGCCGGGACCGGAGAAACTGGGCAACGATGATGCGGCGCCGCAGCGCCAGCCATTGTGCTCGACGCGCTCGAGAAGCACAGCCACCGCACGTTCCACATCGGGATGCGACGCATAGCCGAACGACAACAGGGCGTAGAGCAGGGAAGGGGCGTCGCACAGCATCCAGGTCCAACGCTCGTCGTCCTTCTCCTTGGTCAAGAAGCGGGGTAGCCAAACCAACGTCTCGAATTCGTCGCCGTCGAAGTTCTGGAGTATCGCCTCTGCGATCAGATCAACCTCGGCGTCGCTGCTCACCAAACCGAAGTCGGCAAGAGTGGTGATTGCATACAGAGGATGCGCAGCGTCGTTGTGCCGTTTCAGAGCGTAGCCGGGCCATTCCCTAGCTCGGGCAACGAGCTGTTGCAGGAGCGGGTGTTGCAGCATTTCGCGTTTGGCGTTTGCTACGGCCGGGTCAGAAACGGCCACCCCGGCGATATCGCGGTAGGCAAGGAAACGAGCCCACGGCTCGTCGCTGCTCAGGATCCAATCCAGTGCTTCTGATTTCCCCATGCCAACACAATGCGACCGGCGGCTCGAAGCCTCAAGGGCCAGAGGTCCCGGATCCACCGCCAGCGCCACGTTGCGACTGGTAATCCGGACGAGCCGAGAGGTACGAATTGAGTAGATGGGCTTTCCTCGGAGTGACTGGAGCTGACATGACAACCGCAGATCGCATCGACGCCGCCGTCAGTGGCTTCCTTCGCAAGTGGAGCATTCCAACACTGCGAGTGTCGTTGGGAGTCGTATTCATCTGGTTTGGTGCGCTGAAAGTCTTCGATGTCACTCCGGTCGCCGACCTCGTCGGGCGCACGGTGTATTGGTTTGATCCCGCGTGGGTGGTCCCCGTGCTTGGGCTTTTCGAGATCGTCGTGGGGATAGGTTTGCTATTCAAGATTGCGTTGCGCTCGGTGCTGGGCCTATTCAGCCTGCAGATGGTCGGAACGTTCTTGGTGCTGTTGATCCTGCCCGAGATCTCGTTCCAGGACGGCAACCCGCTATTGCTCACCGTAGAGGGCGAGTTTGTGGTCAAGAATCTCGTTCTGCTCTCAGCCGGGATGGTCGTAGGTGCCACGGTGCGCCGACGCCGTGCCTTTGCGCTCCGCACCGAGACCGTGGAGCAAATCCCGGACCCCAACCGCTTCGCAGGAGCGGCCTAGCCGGCTCAATACCGGATTCGGTCGACCAACGCTTCGAGCCGTTCGTAGTGCGATCCCCGCCAGAAGACACGGCCGCAGTCGGGGCAGCGACGGAACTCATTGAAGTAGCGCTTGGTGAGCGGCTCGAGACTGTGTTCGACATCGGCTTTGGCAACAGACTCGATCACGCCATTGCATTCCATGCAACGGGCAAACGGGTCGATACCCGCAACCAGGTCGAACCGTTGAACCACCTCGATGATCTGTTCCTCGGGATCGATGCTGCGAACCAGGTATCCATGGGTCACGGCAGCACGCTTCAGCAGCGGTCGGTCCTTGGTGAGCAGAACCCGGCGCTGCGCAACCGACAGCTCGACCAATTCCGCATCATCGGCGGTGCTGTCGGTGATCGTGTCCAGCCCCAGCAACCGCAGGTATCTGGCGAGCTTGCCCAGATTGATGTCGACGACAAATCGCATCTCGCGCAGCGGCTCTGGACGAACTCGAGTGATCCCGGCAATGTCAAAGGACTCAAAGACCGGGTAGACACTGATTCGATCACCGTCCTGTAATCGGTAGGCGAAATCCACTGAAGCACCGTTGACCAGAATGAGATCGACCTCGGTGTGGGGGACGCCACACGCCTCGATCTGGTCCTTGACGCTTGGGGACTCGTTGAATCCACGGATCAAAGTGCCCGCCTCGGTGTCGCTGCCGAGGAAGTCGTTGAGCTCTGCGTAGAAACGGAACGTCGCTTGGCCAGCGCTCATACCATCACCTTCTCCGCCCAAACTACCGGAGACTCGACTTGCGACATCCACCAACGCAGATCGAATACGCGGCAAGAATGGGGGCATGAGGTTCGCCACCCTGCTCGCTATTGCCCTGCTGTGCGGTTCCTGTGGGGAGATCGTCGAGGTGGGTACGACGGTTGCGGAACCGCCTCTCCCCGCTGCCGGGCCGACCGCCCGAATCCTGTTGGTCGGAGACGTGATGTTGGGGCGAGGTGTATCCCGAGTCCTGGCAAGCGACCCTGGTGAGGTCTTCGCCGGGGTGCGCCACCTACTGGATGGCGCCGACGTGGTTGGGGGGAATCTCGAGTCGCCGCTGACCACCCTCCCCCACGTTTCGGACAATGAGAACCAGCTCGAGGCCACACCGGAGGCGGCCGCCGCGCTGGCGGCTGCCGGCTTCGACGTCATGGCATTACCGAACAACCACAGCACTGACGCCGGCCCGGCCGGACTGCTCGACACGATCGCAGCGGTGACCAGCACTGGGATGGTTGCAGTGGGGGCGGGGCCGAACCTGGAGCAAGCCTCACTACCCGCGGTTGTCGACATCGACGGCGTCACAGTTGGGTTCTTGGCTTTTGATGCCACCGGGGTGGGCGCCCCCGCAGGCACCGAACCCGGTGTCGCCAGCTGGGATGAACCGCTTGCGCTGGCGTCGGTCGAGAAGCTTCGCCGCGAAGTCGACGTGTTGGTCGTATCGGTCCACGGCGGCACGGAGTACTTGCCGATCACCGATCCTGGCATGGCTGAGATCGCCAACCTGCTGGCCGCGGCCGGAGCAGATGTGGTGTGGGGTCACGGCGCACATGTGATCCACCCGGTTCAGCTGATCGATGGACCACGGTCGACAGTGGCGGCTACATCGCTGGGCAACTTCCTATTCGATCAATCGGGACCAGACCGCACCACCGGGGCAATGCTGGAGATTCTTGCCGCTAGCGATGGGGTAGTCGCTTACCGGGTCGGCATCAGCGAGCATCCCGATCGTCGGGTTGAGTTTGTCGAATGGCTGCCGCCCGTCGGCGACGCCGTATGGCTACACGACTCGTGGTGGAGCTTGACGCTCACTCCGGTGGTTGCGACGCCGGCGCCGGTCGAGATTTCAGGGTTTCGATACGGTGATCTGACCGCCGCCGCCGCAGGGGACATCACCGGCGACGGCCTCTCGGACATCGTCGCCAGCTTTCGCCGGCCGCATCGGCAGACGCCGCTGATGGAGCTACGACCAGATGTGCAGTGGGCGGATGCTTCCGGACGCAGCGCCCACCTCGGCGTTTACGACCCCGACGGTTGGCGCGAGATCTGGGTTGCCGGAACTGTGGTGATGCCCGTTGCCGGGCTGACGATCTGCGACGGCGCCATCGCCACCGTCCACGATCAGCTCGATGACCCAACGCTGGTGGCGGCCGGAGCATGGGACTGGAACGGCTTCGGATTCGACACCGCCCCCACCATTCCCGGGTCCGGGACCCCGGCCTGCGCCGATATCGACGGCGACGGCAGCGCCGAACCGGTCATCGTCGACCGCTAGCCGCGCGGGAACCCGGTGGGACACCTAGAGCGTTTCGGTCCTAGTACCGAGTTACGAACTGTCGTAGCGTGACGGGTGGATCTAGACAGCGGAGGTAGTCGTGAAGCGCTGGCCCATTCTTGCGATCGTCTTGCTGTTGATGGCCACCGCCTGCACCTCGGATGACCAACCTGCATCGACAACGAGCCCGCCACCGACCACGGCGGCGACGACCACCGCCCCCGCGACAACAACCACCCAACCGGCCGCGCCGACGACGCTGCCGCCAATCGTCATTCCCGCCACCCAACGGCAGGCGTTTGGCGAGCTGACCCCGGTTCCGCTTCTTGCCGGAGGAGCTCCATACGCAGGCCCGACTACACCGTCACGATTGAGCAGCGTGACCGTGGCCGAATGGGTCGACAACTACCTCACCACCAACGACGGATACGACCAGCTACTCGCGAACGGATTTGTGATCGTCCCGGGCACGACCCGCCATTTCCATCACATCTACGAGGGGGCCGAATACGGCGGCTGGCCGGTCTTTGTCACCACCGATGCGGCCTATCACGTCTGGCATCTGGCCTTTGACAAGATCCTGCGCGAAACCGAGGAGAAGACCCTGCTACCCGCGCTCGAGGAAATGCTCACCCGACTAGTCGAGCTGGCCCGTTCCCAAGAGTCCGAGTTGGCAGGCACCGACCTCGCCGAAGCGGCCAGCCGAGTCACGCAGTACTACGAGGCTGCCGCCGTCGTCACTGAGCTGGATGTTGGCCCGATCGGGCCGTTGGCGGACGAGGAAGCCATGCTCATCTACGACGCCGACCGGGCATCGGTATCTCCGACTACCGGCGGCGACGCCGACTCTCCGTACATGACTCGTGTGATCGACTATTCACTCTTCCGCCCTCGCGGCCACTACACCCGCAGCGACGAGCTCAAGCGCTTCTTCCGCGGCATGTCGCAACTGGGCAACAACGCCTTCCTGCTCGACGAAGGACTGCAACTGGGGATCCTGGCCAGCCGAGTGCTATTGGCCGATCCCGAGGTGATCGAGCTTTGGCAGCTCATCTACGAGCCGACCGCGTGGTTGGTGGGTGCGGCCGACGACTACACGCCGTTCGAACTTGGCGGGGTCGTTGAGCAAGTGGTCCCCACCGGGTGGTCTGATCTCAGCGTGTTCGCTAGTGATGCGGTCGTGCAAGATGTTGCCAATGGGCTGATCGGTCTGCGTCCAGTTGAGATAAACCCCGAGGCATCGTCGCTGCGAATCATGGGCAGCCGCTGGGTCATCGACTCACACATTCTGGACAAACTGGTCATGCCCAACATCCCGGGGCGGTGGGAGGGCTCGCCTCTCGACATCGCCGCTGCGTTCGGCTCCGACTGGGCATACGAAACCCTGGAGTCCATGGGCGAGACCGACTACGGCGGATACGACGCGGAACTGGGCGAGCTCCAGGGTCTCGTGGCCGGGCGGACCATCGAGGACTGGGCAGGGACGGTGTACGACGCCTGGCTCTACGCCATCCGTCCAATGTGGGGGGAGCGCGGCGACGAGTACCCAGACTTCATGCAGTCGGAGGCCTGGGAGGCCAAGTCGCATCAGACCGGGTTTGGCTCCTACGCCGAGCTAAAACATGACACGATCCTGTATACCAAGCAGGCGGTTGCCGAAGGTGGCGGTGAAGCGGCTCCGCCGCCGCCACGCCATTGGGTGGAACCCGAGCCAGTCGTCTTCGATCGACTCGCCGGAGTCACCAACCTGATGCGGACCGGCCTCAGTGATCGCAACCTCCTCCCCGAGGAATACTCGTTCCTGCTCACCGACCTCGAGGAGTTCTATTCCTGGCTGGCCGGCATCGCCCGCGACGAGTTGGCCGGCATCCCGATCAGCGACGAGGACAACAAACGGCTCAGCTGGATCGGAGGCACCCTCGAGGGCTACTGGATTGTGACCTCGGACTTCGATACCGATTGGGAGAACGGACCCGACTCCCACGCGGCGCTGATCGCCGACATCATGAGCTCCGCCACCTCCGGCGTCCTCGAGGTGGCCACCGGCTATGTCGACAGGATCTTCGTGCTCGTCCCCGACGATGCGGGCGACTTCCAGGTGGCATCCGGCGGTACTTACTCGTACTACGAGTTCTGGAACGGCGACGGCAGCCGGTTCACCGATGAGGAGTGGCGTGCTCAACTCGAAGCGGGTACGAATCCGGCACGGCCGGGCTGGCAGGAGATCTTCCTCGGCGGCGAGCCGCCATCGCCACCCAACGCCACCGGGATCGAGGCCGGGTTGTTCTGTCGAGACCTGAAGGCACTTGGCTACTACGCCTGGGATGCGATTGCTTATTGGCTGGCGGAGGGCGCCCCGGACCGCATGGACGCCGACAGGAACGGCATCCCCTGCGAAACCGTGTTCGGGGATGACCTCGAGTCCTTCCTCAATGCAGCAATCGGGGAACCGGCCGGGCAAAGCTGCGCCGACCTGGGCCTGCCCGACGATTGGAGTGGGTACCAGCGAGCTGTGGCTTACTGGATGCTCGAGGGAGCGCCGGACCGGATGGACGCCGACGGCAACGGTATCCCCTGCGAGACGGTGTTCTCAGCCGCGACGGTGGACGAGTTCCTGAATCCTCCAGATTTCTGAGGTCAGCCGAGTCTCCGTCTACTGTTCGGGTCGATTGCCGTGGACGCAGTTGAGGTGAGATGAGCGAGCCCAGGGAAGGACAGGCGGACTTCTCTGAGCTGCCGTTCCCATCGGTGGGCACCGGGTCTGCGACGGCGCCGTCACCCTTCCAAGTGTTGCTAAAGCCGCGGGGGTCGATCTGCAACCTCGACTGCAGCTACTGCTACTTCCTCGAGAAGAGGAACCTCTACCCGGGATCCCGGTTTCACATGTCGGATGAGGTGTTGGAGCAGTTCACCCTCCAATACATCGCCGCCCAGCCGGTGGACGAGGCGGTGTTTGGCTGGCAAGGAGGCGAGCCCACGCTGATGGGCCTCGACTTCTTCGAGCGCGCCATGGCTGCACAGCGCCGGCACGCTCGCCCAGGCATGCGGGTGCTGAATTCGCTGCAGACCAATGGGACGTTGCTCGACGACGAATGGTGCCGATTCCTCAGGGACAACAATTTCCTGGTTGGGATAAGCATCGACGGTCCCCGGGAACTCCACGACGCCTACCGCGTCGACAAAGGCGGCAAACCAACCTTCGATCAGGTGATGGCCGGGCTCGATCTGCTGAAGACACACCAGGTCGAGTTCAACGTGCTGACCACGGTGCACGCCGCCAACCAGGAGCATCCGCTCGAGGTCTACCGATTCCTGCGCGACGCGGTGGGGGCGCAGTTCATTCAGTTCATCCCGATCGTCGAGAGGGCCAACGCCACCGGCTACCAGGAGGGAACGGCCGTCACGGATCGGTCCGTGTCCGCCGACCGTTATGGCCGATTCATGATCGATGTCTTCGAAGAATGGGTCCGCCGCGACGTCGGCAGAGTTTTTGTCCAGCTCTTCGACGTGGCGCTCGCCGCCTGGGTTGGAGCTCCACCCGGGTTGTGCGTGTTCGCCGAATCCTGCGGCAACGCCTTGGCCCTGGAACACAACGGCGATCTGTACTCGTGCGATCACTTCGTCGAGCCGAACCACCTGCTCGGCAATCTCGAGAATCGCTCTCTAACTGACATGTTCGACTCATCGCAGCAGCAGGCCTTTGGCGCGGCTAAATGGGACACGCTCCCCGACCAATGCCGGCAATGCGAGGTGCGGTTCGTCTGCAACGGCGGCTGCCCCAAAAACCGCCTGATTACGACACCCGACGGCCAGCCGGGCCTGAACTACCTGTGTGACGGGTATCGACCGTTCTTCAACCACATCCGCCCGGCGATGGACTTCATGGCGGCGGAGTTGGCGGCGCGGAGACCGCCTGCGAATGTGATGAGGACGATGGCCCAAGGAGGCAAAGAGTGAGCAACCAGGATCGGCCCAATCTCCTGTTCATCATGAGCGACGACCATGCAGCCCACGCTATCTCCGCCTACGGCAGCCGCATCAACGAGACACCGCATCTTGACCGCATCGCCACCAATGGAATGCGCTTCGACTCGGCGTTTTGCACCAACTCGATCTGCACCCCGAGCCGGGCCGCGATCCTCACCGGAACCTACAACCACGTCAACGGGGCAACCACGCTCGACACCCCGCTCGACAACAGCCAGTGGACCTTCCCCCAATCGCTGCAAGAAGCCGGGTACACAACGGGGATCGTCGGCAAATGGCACCTGGGACACGGGCCGGGGGCAGACCCGGTCGGGTTCGATTTCTGGCGCATCCTGCCCGGGCAGGGCCACTACGACAATCCCGTCATGCTCGAAGCCAACGGG
>Ga0316201_10003226_pt1 | contig 11969 bp, 9 predicted proteins | sample CS6wburrow_MG_FD_204516 | JGI IMG/M metagenome (GOLD analysis project Ga0316201, IMG submission 204516) | Coastal sediment microbial communities from Delaware Bay, Delaware, United States - CS-6 worm burrow | ecosystem: Environmental > Aquatic > Marine > Coastal > Sediment | place: USA: Delaware... | reverse complement strand
TGGCCGGCGAGAACCTCGGTACCGTGCCGCCGCAGATCGATGAGGCACTGCCACGTCATCGCATCTGGGGCATGTTCCTGGCGCAGTTCGAGGCATGGCGAGCGACGGCGCCGGACGGGATTGAACTCGCACAGGAGTTCGCCCCCCCCAGGGAGCCCCTGCCGCCTCCCGGTCCTCCCACGGGAGCGGACATCGCCCTGTTCGGCACACACGACACCCCGACGTTCGCAGGCTGGCTCGCTGGCGTAGACATCGATGAACGCGTTCGCTGCGGTCTCCTCACAGAGGGTGCGGCTCCTGTGGAGCGGTTACGACGGGAGGCGTCGATCCACTGGCTGGCCGCCGAGCTGGACTGTACGCCGGACGACTCCGAGGGATTCCTGGCAGTCATGCTGGAGTGGCTCGGCCGATCGGACAGCCCCTTGGTCATTCCCTGGCTGGAGAATCTCTGGCTCGAGCCCGAGGGGGTGAATCTGCCCGGAACCTCCTCGGCGCAGCGTCCGAACTGGCAGCGTCCGATGTCCCGGTTGCTGGACGACGTCTTCGAAGACCCGAAGGTCGGTGGGCTGATCCAGAGGCTCCACCGAGCGCGAAGCGACGGGTAGACGGTTCATCCGAATCCGCTGACGAGGTCCAGGATCGATATGGAAGCACGCCCCGACGCCACTTCGTCTGAAATTCACACCAAGCCGCGCCTGTCGTTCTGGGAATTCTGGAACATGAGCTTCGGCTTCCTGGGCATCCAATTCGGCTTTGCGCTCCCGAACGATGAGGAGACGCTGCTCGGCTACGTGGTCGGCGAGCGAGTACTGGTGCTGGCGAACACCGGTTCGCAGGAAGGCAGCTTCGAGTTCGAGCTGCCGAAGGGCAAATGGCGACAGGTCGCGGACCCGGAGCGGGTGGACCTCGCCGGCGTCGAGGGCGAGTATGGGCTGCTGCCCGCAGGACCGACTGATCTGCGCATCCCCGGCGGAGCATTCCTCGCGTGGGTGCGAACGAGTCACTGACCGACAGGAACAGCAATGAATCCCGACGCCTTCCAGCTTTCGATCTGGGACATCCTGGTCTTCGTGGCCTTCGTGGTGACGGTGGTCAGCGTCGGCCTGTACCAGAGTCGGAGCGAGAAGGGAAGCGAAGACTACTTCCTCGCCGGGCGCGACCTGAAATGGTGGCTGATCGGCTTTTCGCTGATCGCCTCCAACATTTCGACCGAGCAGTTCGTCGGCATGAGTGGCAACGCGGCGAGCCATGTCGGGCTCGCGATCGCCAGCTACGAGTGGATGGCCGCGATCACCCTGGTGATCGTGGCGTTCGCCTTCCTGCCGTACTTCCTGCGGACCGGGATCTATACGATGCCGGAATTCCTGGAGGTCCGGTACGACGGCACGGCGCGGACGATCATGGCCGTGGCCACGATCTTCATCTACCTGCTGCTGCTGGGTTCGGTCACCTACTCGGGCGCGCTGGTGATCAGCACGCTGGCTGGCAAGGCTGGCGTTTCTGTAAACCTCGCCACGGGGTCGCTGATCATCGGCGTGATCGCCATGGTCTACGTTACGGCGGGCGGCCTCAAGGCTGCCGTGTGGGCCGACCTGATCCAGGGCAGCGCCCTGATTCTCGGCGGAGCCGTGATCATCTGGTTCGCGTTCCAGAAACTCGGCATGGCGACCGAAGCGGCGTCCGTGGTAAGCGTGGAGACCGGCGCTGTCAGCATCCAGGCCCTGTCGCCCGACACGGGGGCCATGGAACGGTTCTGGGATCTCAACCGGCCCCGGATGAACATGTTTCTCCCGGCCACGGACACGGTGCTGCCGTGGACGGCGCTGATGCTGGGGCTGTGGATTCCGAACTTCTACTACTGGGGTCTGAACCAGTACATCACGCAGCGCACCCTGGGCTCCGCCTCTCTGGCCGAGGGGCAGAAGGGAATCGTGTTCGCGGCGTTCATGAAGTTGCTGATCCCGTTCCTGATCGTCGTTCCCGGAATCATCGCGTTCAATCTTTACTCGAACGACATGCGGCTCGAAGCCCGTGGCGACACCTCGGGCAGCATGGCGCTGTACCTGGATGCCAACCCGGCGACGCAGTTCGTCGAGACCTCCGAGGCGCCGTCTGATGCGGAGATCGCCGCGTGGCCAGCCGGCAGGTATCTGCTGGCCATATATCCCGATGCGGCGGCGATCGGGGCACTCGAGGCCGCGAGTCCGTACGTGCTGCCGATCACCCGGTCGGAGTTCGAATCGACCCGGTCAGGCGAGTTCACCGTATTCGTGACCGAGGACCAGTCGTGGGCCGCGGTGAATCCCGGACTGGCCGAAGAGATCGAGGTATTCAACGGGCAGGTCAGGAAAGCTGCCGTTACCGCCGGACGTTCGACGACCTCCGAGAAGATGATCGCGTTCAAGTACGATACCGCGCTGGCCCAGCTGCTGGGGCACGTGCTGCCGCAGGGCGTCGGAATCGTCGGGTTCGTGCTCGCCGCGTTGCTGGGCGCCGTCGTGAGCTCGCTCGCGGCGATGCTGAATGCGGCGTCGACGATCTTCTCGATGGACGTGTTCAAGAAGTTCATTCGCCCGAAGGCGAGCCAGGAATTGACGGTCCGGGTGGGCCGCTTCGCGGTGATCGCGTTCGGCCTCGTGGCGATCTTCCTCGCGCCGCAGCTCGGGAATCCGGCGATCAGCAACAGCATCTTCACGATCATTCAGGAGGGGCAGGGGTTCATCTCGCCGGGAATCCTGGCGGTGTTCGCCTTCGGACTCCTGGTCCGCAAGGGTCCAGCCGTGTGTGGAACGGCAGGACTGCTCACCAACATCGTGGCCTACGGGGCGCTGAAGCTGATGGTGCCGGACCTGCAGTTCCTCAACCGCATGGCGGTGTGCTTCGGCCTCTGCCTGCTGGTGATGGCGGCGATCACCCTGCTCAGGCCGCTGGACGAACCGGTCGTGTTCAAGAAGAACACGGAGATTGCGCTGGAGACATCGAACACGGCCAGGATCGGCGGAATCCTGGTGATCGGGACGGCGCTGGTGTTCTACTTCATGTTCAGCTCGATGGGATTCGCCGGGTGACGGGAGCGACCGGCACGGTAGGTCGGCGGGCTTTCAACCCACGCCCCGGTCGCTCAGTCTAATCAGATTAAACCGGCAGAAACGGCACATCGGCCGGTTCCTTCTCAGAGGGAGTCCGACCATGGCTCGCCATGCAGCTATTCGCGCCTTACTGCTGGTCGCCGCGGTCGGCGGTTCCGTCGGTAACGCCTTTGCCCAGGACGTTCTGTCTCACGATCTCGTCGTCGAAGACGTGCGGTATTTTCTCGCCGCGCTTGAGGAAGTGCATCCCGATCCTTACTCGGCACTCGGAGGCAAGGTCGAGTTCAAGCGCAGGTCGAATGAGATCCTGTACCGCATTCCCACCTCCGGGCTCTCTGCCCGGGAGATCTACGAGCACCTCGCGCCGCTGATAGCGGATCTCGGGGATGGGCATACGAGGCTCAGTCCTCCTGCTCGAGAGCAGGAGGACTCGCCTCTCTCAGTGCTTCCGGTACGATTTCGAGTGGTCATGGATGCGACCTACATTTCGCGTGCGGCACGTGGTTTCGAGGATCTCGTCGGTCAACGACTGATGCAGGTCGAGGGTCGCCCGGTTGACGAAGTGCGAGCGGCGACACGCGCCCTGTTTCCCGCGGAGAACGAATACGGTGCGGCGATGGCACTTACGGGGGCCATTAGATCACAGCGTCTCGTCGAGTCCCTGTTCGGACGGCAGCTCGAGGCCCTTCGCGTTGAGCTGGAATCGCCTGACGGCTCGACAGGGGTCCGCGAACTGCCGTTTGCCGCCGTGAATGAATGGACGTGGGAGGAGCAGCCTGGCGGGCAGTTCGCGGTGGGCGATTCTACGCAGGCAGGCCCGATCCGATGGCGAATCCTGGAGCCGTCTGGTGTCGGTTACCTCCGGCTGAAGTCGATCGAGGGTCGGGAGGCCTTCGTGGAAGCGAGAGGTCGCCAGGATCTGCCCACGTACGTGGGTCGCTACTACAGTCGCTACCTCGACCGCGACGCTCCCGAGGATCTCGAGAGCGCCCTGATCGGAATTCCATGCTTCACCGCGACGGTCGGCGATCTTCTGCAGGAAATGCGGGCTCGGGACAGCGAGATTCTGATCGTCGATGTACGCGGCAACGGCGGGGGGTGGTCCTCCCTGATGCTGCCGCTGTATCTGCTGCTGTTCGGCAGCGAGTATGCGGATTATCCGTTCCCCGATACCTGGGTCGATTCCGCGTCACCGAGGTTCCTGGAGATGAACGATTGGGACGCCGGGGACCTGGCCCGCGAATGGGGCTCCGGCTACCAACCGGGCGACTACAGGTTCGAGACCCTCGGCCCGCCCAGAGGAGACCTCGACTGGCGTGAGTACGCGGCCACGCTCGAGCCTCTCGGTTGCGGACTCGCCGCTATTGTCGACGGCCTGGACGGACGCCCCCTGCACTCGGCAGAGGTCGCGGTGCTGACCGATACCGGGACGTTCAGCGCCGCGTTTCACCTGGCGTACACCCTATGGCGCCTCGGAGCCTCCGTCGTGGGCACGCCTTCGGCGCAATCCGGTAACGCGTATACGAACGTTCTCAGAATCGAGCTGCCGAATTCACGCCTTACGGGTTCGATCGCCCGCTCGGCACAGATCTACTTTCCGGACGACGAGGTCGCGGGGGAGGTTCTGACACCCGACTTTCCGGTTCTCTGGAAGGACCTGGCACGCTACGGATTCGACTCCGATGCGGAGGTGGCGTACGCACTGGACCTGATATCGTCCGGTCGACTGACGCCGGGTGCACCGGGTGAATGAGCGTCTCATTCGAGACCGACCACCTGGCCAGCTACTTCAGCGTGCTACCGCCGCCCCCATGTGACCGCGCCAATCCCGACCCCCAGGCAGCCGATGCCGGCCATGAGGAACGGCAGGTACCAGAACAGTAGCGATTGATCGGACTCTCCCCAGCGTGCGAACACGGCAGCGTACAGGTAGCCACCGACCAGGAATACACCGACCAGGATGCCGCCGAATCCGAGCGTGATCGCCGCGATCCTCAATCGCCGGTCCTCAGCCACACGCTCGCGCCAAGGGGAAGGAGTTCGAGGCGCAGCTCCCCGTCCACCTGCAACACGCGCGATCCATCCAGCTGCTCGGTCCAGGTCCCCGGTTCGAGCTCGACGACCACGTCCTGCAGATCCTCCGAAGTGTTGAACAGCCCCTTGTCGGGCGCCACCGCATGCGGCTGACGAGGCAGACCGAACGGATGGGTGGTCTCGTCCTCGTACTCCATGTCTCCCCACACCCTCGGCTTGCGCTGATCCGGATCGTCGGCGCCCCACATTCCGACCTCGTCACCATTCCAGATGTGCGGAGCACCGATATACGGAAACTGCTGGACCAGGATCATCTCCCGGATTTCGCGGGTGCGCTTGTCCGGCCGCCCGATCCTGTAGTTCGGGGTCTCCTTCGGGTCACGGCGAACACGTGCTCCCGGATCTCCGGATCAAGCGTTCCGGGAACGGCCCCACCGTGCGCGTCTTCCGGCCTTCCAGGCTTCCTCCACTCCGGCAGCTCCGGCACGCCTGCCCAGCCCCTGGAAGCGAACTCGTTGGTGTCAGGCGTCGCGGCGTCATCGAGCCGGTCGATCACGCCCTGCAGGTCGCCACCGTAGCGCCGCAGCTGGATCGTGGTGTAGATGTCCTCGCCGGTGGCCGCGGCCCGCGGCTCCTGCCGGAACCAGTCCTGTGTCCAGGCGGTCGGTTCCCACCCCTCGGGTGCCATGTGAGGCCATGCTCCCTCGATGTCGTGCAGGGTCGGATCGTTGGTCGAATCCCCGTTGCGGAAGCGCTCCGGGAAGATCTGGTACCACACGGCGTCCTTCGCCCGGGCAGGGACGTCCGAGACAGCCGTCGTGGAAACGGCCGAGGACGGACCACTGGCCGCATTGTCACCGGGTTCTCCGCCGCAAGCCACCGGGGATATCGGTGTTACCAGTGCCAGGTATTTCATCGGGTCAGCCAAGTGCTAAGGTGACGGTTTGGGCGCCGTGCTCCCCGCGATCCTGAACTTCGGAGCCTCGGTATCGGCTTTCGCTACTAGCGCCCGGCCCGCGAACAGCGCGGCTCGAATCCGCTGAGAAGCGTAGAGTCGCTCTCCGCCATAGACGGCCCCGGTTGCCGGATCTCTCCCATCGATAGTGAAACGGACCTGTAGCGGAGGCACTTCTCCGCCGAATGGGAGTGCCGCGCCGAGCGTACGTATTCGATCCCCGTCGCGCGAAAGGCAGAGAGCAAACACGGCCCCCCGTGGGTCCCGAACCTCTGACCGGACGAGGATGCTGGCGATTCCGGCTTCCGACGAGAACGGGTTCGCGCCGACGAGCTCGATGTCGCCCGTGCCCCCGAAAAACACGTTTTCCCAGGCGTCCGGAACGATCGTGCCGGTATCGTCCTTGAGCTCCGCGTACACGAAGGCGACGTCTTTACCCCCCGCCGAAAAGGGCCGCCAGCTCTCGTCGAGCCGCAGCGTGAGCCGTTTCGCGGCTTCGGGCGTCCGCACCACGTGGTGCGCGGCCTTCCGGCCGCCGATGAGCCCGATCGCCTCGAGCGTTCCCGGCTCGAAACGTTTCAGCTGAAACGTGAATGGAGGGTGCGCGAGGTGGGTCGAGATCCGGTTCGCGTCGGGCCGCCGCCGCTGCAGCAGCTCCCCGTTGAGAGCCAGTCCGACCTCTTCACAATTGCTGAATACCCGCACGGTCGGGCTGGAGTCCGCGGTCCAGTAGCTGGCGATAAACACCATCGGACCCGACTCCGCCTGCCACAGGTGCTCGTCCGGCGGTCGCTGACTGCGGAAGAACTCGCGGGAGAACTTGGGCAACCGGAACAGGTCCATGCAGCCGGAAGACTCGATGTCCGGAGCATACCCGCGGTTGTAGTCGTACATCACCCACAGGCCGTCGGCGAAGGCGATCGTCTTCAGGTTGTCGTTGTGCGCTTCCTGGAAGTTCGTCGCCTGTTGCAGGAGGGCGGCCTCACCATGCCAGCGAAGCTGCCGGCTGTTCGCCTCGTCCGGGGCCAGGTCGGCCCACGCGGCCTGGTCGAGCCCGGCGTTCTGAGCGTAGTACTCCCAGTCGCCATACTCGCTGATCACGCAGGAGCGATCCGTGACATCCCGGCACCCGCCGTGCTGGCGAGCCTGGATGAACACGTCGTATCCGTCGGTCCAGCCGCAGGTGTAACACTGGTCGCCCGGATATTCCTCGCCCGCGATCTCGTGCGTCCGGCGGATGAACTCCTCGGGCATGTCGGTCTCGTTGAGCGACACCTCCCAAAGGATGACACACGGGTGATTGCGATCCCGCCGCATCATTCGCCGGCAGTTCTCGTACTGGATCCCGGTGAACTCCGGATCCTCCCGGTTGAAAAACTGCCAGCCGGGGATGCAGTCCATGACGACGAGACCCAGCTCGTCGCAGGCATCCATGAACGCGGGAGCGTGCGGATAGTGCGACAGTCGGATGTAGTCGAACCCCGCGTCCTTGATCTTGCGGGCGTCCCGGTACTGAGCCGCGTCCGAAAGAGCGTATCCGACGTACGGGTACTCCTGGTGCCGATTCGTGCCCCGCAGGAACATCCGCTCTCCGTTGATCCGGAATCCATCGTCGGAGATCTCGATGCGCCGGATCCCGATCCGCGTGGCCTCCTCGTCGATCACCAACCCGTCTTCGACGACCTCGGTGTGCAGCGTGTACAGGTGTGGCGCAATCGGGCTCCACAGCTTCGGTCCGGATATGCGCAGATCCACGACCAACGCCCGGTCCTCGTCCGGACCCAGATGGACGGTATCGGACATTGCGTCGGCCACGAGCTTCCGCTCGCCGTCGAGCAATCGCGTGTGGACCTGGAAATCCCGTCCCCGTAAAGCGTCGTTCCTCACGTGGACCTGTGCACGCACCGTAGCCGCTTCGGTGGACACGTCGGGGTACGTCACGAACACCCCTCCGCTGCCCGGAATGTCCGCCAGGATGGGATCGGTGATGTGCAGCCTGTCCTTCATCACCAGGTGGACATTGCGATTCAGCCCGTGATACGGGTTGAAGTCGAGTTGCGGGAGCGGTTTCGGGCCGGTCACCGTGTTGTCCCGGTTGTCGAGACGAACGGCAACGAGATTCGGCCCGCCGGCCACGACCCGGTCCGAGATGTCGAATCCGAACGGCAGCCAGCCCCCTTTGTGCTGGCCCAGGAATTCTCCGTTCAGCCACACATCGGCCACGTTCATGGCGCCGTCGAAATGCAGGAAGGCCTTTCGGCCGGAGTGTTCGGGGCCGATCAAGAAACGCTTGCGGTACCAGCAGGTGCCCTGCCACTGAAACGTTTCGCTGCCCGGTGCTCCGGTTACCAGGCTTTCGATGCGCGCCGTGTGCGGCAGCGTCGCTTCACCCCACGCTCCGTCGTCGAACGTGACGGCCTGCGCCCCGTCTGCATCTCCGAGCAGGAATTGCCAGCCGGGGTTGAAATCGAGTCGGGTCGGTGCGGGCCGAAGGTGTGCCGGAAGAGAACCAGGGAATGACGGATTGACGGCCAGGACCGAGCTTGCCATTGCCGTATGTCTGACGAATTCGCGTCGTCTCATCTCGCGTCCGGGTCAAGGCCGGCCCCGCGGACCCTCAGCCGACGGGCCCGTGCTCCAGAACGATGAGCGCTACCGAGACGGCGGATGAAAGCTGTCCACATTTCGAAGACATGCTAGGCGCCCCGGCGTTGGTCAGCAATCGAGTTTCAGTGCAATTCACCGCGAATTGCTGTCCGTCAACAGTGTTTCCACGCCCGAACCCGGTGGTGTACATTGAGTCGACGTCTAAGGGCGTGCCGAGGATCCAGTTACACGATCCCAATCTGACGCGGATTCCGGGCAGCCGATAGTCCGATCCAACGTCAAGCAAATGGCCGAACATGGCATTCGCGGGGGACCAATGAGACAAGCATTCTGCAGGATGGCAGTCGTCGTCGCGGTATTTCTGGCGGGATCAGTCCACGTGGTGGCGGCCCAGAGTTCTGCGGCCGAGGAAGACGACCCGGGATGGAATTTCGTGGTCGCTCCGTATCTCCTGTTCCCGCACATGAATGGACAGACGTCCATTCGTGGGCGCCCCGTGGATGTAGACATCGGGCCGGGCGATATCTTCGACAACCTCGACTTCGGCGCGATGCTCTACCTGGAAATGGCCAACCGCGACTGGGCCATTTCGCTCGACGGGTTGTACATGAATCTCGGAGCGACCGGGAAGACCCCGGTCACGGAGCGCGACGCGGAAGTCGACATGAAGCAGCTGGGCGTCACCGCGTCGGGCATGTGGCGTGCCGTTGAATTTGCCGAGATCGGGCTCGGCGGCAGGTTCAACTCGATTGAAGGCGGACTGGTCATCGCACCCGGTGACATAGCCCTGCCCGGCTTCAACGACTCGGACACGAATTCCTGGTTCGATCCGCTGATCGTGTTTCGCTTCACGGCACCACTCGAGAGCAAGTGGAAGCTGGCGATCCGTGGCGATGTGGGCGGCTTTGGAATCGGTTCCGATATTACCTGGCAGATCTTCCCTTACGTCGGCTATCGGTTCAGCAACTTATTCGAAGCCGGTGTCGGCTACCGGGCCCTCGCGATGAAATATGACACGGGCAGCGGCGACGACTACTTCCTGTACGACATGATCACGTTCGGACCGCAGATCGGGCTCTCGTTCCACTTCTGATGAGAGGCGCCGAAACACCTCGGTAGGCCCCGAAGTCGCGGTCGCGACTAGCGGGTCAGATCGAACACATACGTCCGCAGGGGTGCTATGACTTCCAGCGGTACGTAGCCGCGAAACGATCCGTCCGCCTCCACCTCGAGCGGGGCGGCCTGGCCGCCACCAAACAGCGGGACCGGGGAGTACTCGCCGGCCGGAACCGTACCCGAATCCGCTCGCAGCAGCACGTTCGCCAGAGCGTCCGTTCCCAGGTTGGCGACGACGAGCGCCACGTCACTTCCGATGCGCCGCACGAATGCCGTGACCGACGGCGTGTTCGTGGAGAGCGCAATCAACTTGCCGGCTCCGAGGGCCGGGTGCGTGCCCCGCAGGTGAATCAGGTCCCGGTATAGATTCAGCAACGATCCTGACTCGCCGCCAAGCGTTTGCACGTTGGCGGTGAGAGAATCGGGCTGCAGGGGTTCCCACGGCATGCCGGATGTGAATCCGGCAGCCGGTTCGACTTCCCAGTGCATGGGGGTCCGGATGCGGGGATCCGGCTTGTCCCCGGTCATGCCGATCTCTTCGCCGTAGTACACGAACGGAACACCGGGAATCGTCAGAAGCAGGCCCGCGGCCACCTTGGCGCGTGCTTCATCGCCCCCGAGATGCGTCATCGTGCGGACCTGGTCGTGATTTCGAAGGAATGGAGCCCAGCGATCATTCGGCACCCGGTCCTGCATGTGGAGCACGGCGTCGAGCAGGTTGGTCCCGTCGCCAGTGAGGGCTGCCTCGAGAATGGCCTCCGACACTCCGAACGCGAAGAAGGCGTCCAGCTGGTCGGGATAGTAGTCGAAGATCTTGTCCGAGCTGTCGAACACCTCGCCAATGGTGAAAGTGCCCGGGTGCCGCTCCCTGACGTACGCACCATACTCGCGCAGCATGTCGTGGGTGCGCGGCGCGTGTCCCGCCTGTCCATCCGCGCCTTCCATCAGGTGCCACACGGCTTCGAGACGGAGCCCGTCCGCGCCCATGTCGTCGAGCCAGAAGGAAGCGACCCGCTTCATCTCCTCTCGCAGCGAGTCCGATTCCCAGTTGAGGTCCGGCATACGAGGTGAGAAGAAACCGTAGTAGTACTCGTCGCGCACCGGTGACCTGCGCCAGTTGTTGTCCCCCCACTCGTTGTCGGGTCCGGGAGTGGCGGACCACCGAAACCACTCACGGTAGGGGGAGTCGGGGTAGAGCAGGGCGTGCTTGAAGGCCGGGTGATTGTCCGAAACGTGGTTGATCACCATGTCCACGAGCACTTGGATTCCCCGACGGTGCGCTTCCGCTACGAAACGCTGAAAGTCCTCGTTGGTGCCGTAGCGAAGGTCAACACGGTAGTAGTCGGTGACGTCGTAACCGTGATAGCTCGAAGACGCCGCGATCGGCATCAGGCAGATGCAATTTGCGCCCAGGTCCTGTCGGGTATCCGGGTCGCCATCGTTCACGTAGTCGAGCTTCTGGATCAGTCCTTCGAGGTCGCCCACCCCGTCGCCGTCACTGTCGAAGAACGAGCGGACGAAGATCTCGTAACACACGCCGCCGTCGCGCCAGCTCGAGTCATCGGCCGCAGGTGTCTGTGCGGAGACCTGACCCGTGGTCGCCGCGAAACCGACTCCAAGAGTTGCCAGCACGAATCGCCGCATGAGCCTGGACTCTCCTGTCTGTGCCAGTCGGTCTGTCACTCGCCGAACATGAAGGTGAGCGGATCGTCGATCCGCGCCCGCCAACCGGCCTCGTTCTCAGTACCCGCGGAACTCTGGAGCCGGGCCTCACGAACGGATCCGAGATCTTCCATGGTCACGGCGTTCGGCCGCAAACAGCCAGAGATCCGCTGCAGTCGCGGCAGAGAAAGGTGACTGCCGCGAACCCCGGCGACAACAGGTTGCAGGGGTAGCATCCCCGCTACAGCAACGAACAGGACAGCATGTACCCGATACCCCCCGGGTCGGCGATTGGAGTGAATCTAGGTGGAACGAAGATCCACGCGGCGGTCGTGAGTCCTGAAGGCGTTGCGATCAGCGAGCATCGTCTCCCGACGGACGTGGGAGGCCAACCCACAAAGGTCGTTGAGGATATCGTCCATGCACTCTGCGATGAGCTGGACGCCGATCTGTCGGTCATCGACGCTGTCGGCGTGGGCCTGGGGGGCCAGATCGATCCCGCGACG
>Ga0316201_10003225_pt1 | contig 11970 bp, 27 predicted proteins | sample CS6wburrow_MG_FD_204516 | JGI IMG/M metagenome (GOLD analysis project Ga0316201, IMG submission 204516) | Coastal sediment microbial communities from Delaware Bay, Delaware, United States - CS-6 worm burrow | ecosystem: Environmental > Aquatic > Marine > Coastal > Sediment | place: USA... | reverse complement strand
TTCATCTAAAATCATTAGAGTGCCTCCAGTTCCTCACACAATTCTAACACATCAGCACACATAATCACACCAGGACTTTGTTGGAGTTGGTTGATTGTCTCACGAAGAACATTAGCAATCGCATCATTCATTTGCCTTTCAATCTTGCGCATTGGTTGATTGTGCCTCTATCTAAGGAACACTCAGAAGGTGAGTAATTTTAATTGCTCACCTCCAAAGTATAAATCAAGCAGTGAGAGTAGAAGTCGAAGTGTTCACATTACCCTTATACTCTTGCCACATCTCTACTGCTTCCTCAAGCGTGTGAGTGTTAGCGAAGAGGTGGAAGTCCTCAACAGAATCTAACTGCTCAGTCATTCCCAAATAGTTAATAAAAGCAATAACTTGAGCACTATTGTAGTGTTGCTCAGGAGAAAAAATACGCCCCAGTTCTTCCTTGCGAAAATCTTCCCACCGAATCATGTTGCTCACATACTCAAAAGTGTTGCCGATTGCGTTAAGAATGTTCATCAGTAAAATAAGAAGAAGAAAGCGGTGAGAAGTGTTCCTCACACCTAAGGAACACTCAGAAGGTGAGTAATTTTAATCGTTGCTCACTAAATGTAACTTAATAGGTGAACATCACATTATCATTCACCCACTCAGATACGCTCAGATTCTTGGTGAACATAGCAGACAAAATGGCAGTTCGCTTCACTGGCGCACAATAAAGATGACCATTTTTTGTGCGCATCATGGCAACACCATGAACTATTGACAGAAACAACACCTCAAGGTTAAAACACTTGCTGCAATCCACCTTATAATAAATGGGAAACAGATCGAAGAAATCGTTGAGCAAATTGTTGAGCATGAGTTTCAGTAAAAAAGTGAAGAAAAAAAGAGTAAATTACTCAGAGAAGAGTTGTATCAAAAATCATAGCAACTTCTTTGAGTTGATCCTCATTCAATGCACCACATTGGTCCTCCATCCAGTCAAAAACCATGCACCAATCAGCATCCATTTCTTGGATGAATTGTGGCAGGGATTGGAGAGCAGTCTCGAACATAATTTCAGAAGGGGGTTGAGAGTTGTGTGCCCCTTACACCTAAGGAACACTCAAGAGGTGAGTAACTTTAATCGAAACTTACTATTTTACACTTTCACAAAAATCCGTTTTGGACTGCCGCAGGTGCTCTGGGTCATTCGCAGCAGTGCCATTGGAGAAAAATGTGAAAGTATAAATCAAGGCACGGTCATGAGCGTCCCCAAAATTCATCATCAGCATACATTTGATACCAACCATAGTTCAATTCTTCAAAAAATGCACAACGGTCAATGTTATCATTGTACTCACTGAACCTGAAGTAAAATACATTACGCCAATGCCAATAGGCATCACTAAACCATTCAGTCATTGAGTTGAAGTTTGTTAAAAAGGTCGAATTGTGTGCTTGTGAAAATCTTTTCAGGTGCTGCCTTAGGATACACCTCACGCTGGTGGAAATAGTAGTGATCCACCATTTCTTGCAGTGCTCTGTATTCCTTATCAGTCAATTCTAAGGTCATTTTAGTCTCTGTCATTTACTGTTTTTGCGAATAGTTTCGAGAGCAAAATAGTATGCATCCAACCAGTTATCAAACGTGCCAACAGTTTTAGTGACACCGTGAAGAGGATCTACCTGCTCATGCACACTAACAGAGAAAACATCAGCAGTTCCATCATCAACATACTTTGCAGAATGAGTGATAGCAATGTCGCTATTCTTCTTGAAACGATAAACAGAACGGGTGTTCATGTGATGCGCTACGATCTCATCACCCCAGTACACTTCTGCTTTGAAACCTGCACGAAACAGGGACATTCCTTTTGCCATGTTATCAGCGACGGAGAAGAGGTTGGTTTGTGTCATAATGTTGATCCCTTACACCTAAGGAACATTCAGAAGGTGAGTAACTTTAATTGGTCAAACGGTTTGTGATGCTAACTCCCTGCGATGTGCTTCGATAGTTCCACGCCAGGCAGACCAAGAATAGCGGGAATTGATGTAATCCCAACCCACAGCATAAGCATCAGATTCGTAGTGATACTTTCCTTTTGCAGTGAGTGTTTTGTAGTGATGACAAACAACACCATCAGGACCGATTGTGCTCTTGGAATACACCCAAACATTGTAACCTTTGAGACCTTCACATACCTGGACGGGAGAAGGATTGCCGCCTTTTTTGATCATGATAAGTTTAGAGGTGGAGGGAATTGAGTGCCCCTTACACCTAAGGAACACTCAAGAGGTGAGTAACTTTAATCGTTAAACGTTGTGACTATCAAATGCTCCTCAGTTTGGTAGAGATACACATCAGGAATGCAAAACTCACCGTCAATGATAAACTCTGCTTCCAAATAGTCGCAGGTGAGTTCCATTTCCTCAGCAAGTGCTTCGACGTTTGGCATAATCAGTTCTCAGTAGTTTGTGTTTCGGTTTTTTGAACTTTTACGCGAACATTGTAAGGACTGCTGTAAAAGCGACGGAAAGCAGTAACAACAATGAGAAGCGTTGAAAGAACACCAACCAAACCAAGGAAGGTGATAGCATCGCCGTTAAAGTTCAGAGTTTCAGGAGTCATTTTGCGTAGATACAGTTAGGGTTGGAAACTTGTTCGGCACAGATCTTATCATATGCCTCAAGCATTTTCTTGTCGTTTTGTGCAAGAAAGGCATTATACATCAGAATGCCTATAAATGCCAGAAAAATGTAAGAGGTTTTCATTTCTTAAAACTGGTTCTGATAATGTTCTTGACCAAGTTAAAGATTAGGTAAACACCAAATACCTTTAACCATGCAACCTCAAAACCAACTAGGTAGACAAGTGCTGCCCAAATAATAGTTGGAGCACCAAAGAGAACAACAAAGGAAACGATGGCGTAGGCAGCGTCCTCCTCTACTTTTTTCTTGTCAGCAAGTTCTCTCTCTTCAGGTGTCATTTTCCAGCGATTAAGTGCTTCAATGAACTGTTCTGGAGTAGGATTATTAGTCATTGTGTTCATTTCAGTTCGATACGATCAAAAAGACACATTGCAAGGTCAAAATAGAGATCATCATCCATTTCACCCATCGTAGCATCAAGTGCCTCACACACCAGTTGTTGCATCATAGAGGCATAAGTCTCATTCTCATAAATGTGGTCGATAACCTCACTTTTGAGAGCGTCAGCAATGTTAGAAACTGTTTTGTTGGAGAGTGACATAATGAAGTGTGCTCCTTACACCTAAAGAACACTCAGAAGGTGAGTAACTTTAACTGTTCAGTCTTGATTGATAATATCTTGTGCAACGAGTTCAATAAAAGACCAGACCATATCGTTCACAAGTTGGCGAACAGAAGTGACACCATCTCTAGAGAAATACTCAATATATTCTTCACCATAAGTGGCGAAAAGTTCATCCTCAACTTCATCTTCAAACTTTAGGTAAAAGTCCCATGTTTGATGATAATAGATGTGTTCACGCGCAAGACCAGAAGAACAACCGTGCTCCACAATGTCTTTCAGTTCTTCAAGAGTGTAAACCTCTTGAAGATACTTTACGGATTGAAGAGTTGTTGGGTTTGTCATAATGAAGTGTGCTCCTTACACCTAAAGAACACTCAGAAGGTGAGTAATTTTAATTAGTTGTCACTTAAATACAGCAGTGCAACCGACAATCTTTGCCTTAGGGTTACGTGCTTGCGCAGTTTCCTTGGCATCCTGATAGTTTGCTGCCTCCACAATTTCAGAGAAGACTTTACCAGCAACGTAGAGATCGACTTTGACTTGCATAATGTTAAAAAGGTAATAGTTTACAGAGTTTCAAAACTCTGGTTGGTGAGAGCGATAGTTCATCAGATAAGTGAGGCACTTATCTGCCTTTTTGAGTTCCTTTTCTTTCTGATACCTATCAGAATGATACACACTCAAGCGGTCAACTTCTTTGAGAAGATTGAGTCGAAAGAAAGTGAACTCATCATCAGCAAAAAGTGTGCGAGGATCTTGTCTTTTCATGGTTGAGTGTGCTCCTTACACCTAAGGAACACTCAGAAGGTGAGTAACTTTAATTGTTCAGACCAATTCCTCAATCAGAAACTCAAGTGTCTTAGAAAAATCCTCTTTTTCTTTGGGAATCACATTGCTCTCAATAAATGTGAGATCAGAATAATCTACATGCGATTTGATAGTTGCATCAGTAATCTCAACATTTTTATTCACAGCATCCCATGATGCCCATGCAACAGACATAGATCCTGTATCTTTGAGAAGAATATAGTCAAAGGTCTTTTTCAGTTCTCCAGTGTTATTTCCTTGATAGTTTTTCAGAATAAACTGCTGTGTCTTAGTCTTACCCTTGAACATACCAACAATACTCTTATCTTCCCAGGATTCTCCATAGGAACTGCTGTAATCTTTTCCATTCTCTCGCATACCAACATAGGTGAATTGTCCACCACTATGTTTTGCTGTTGCAATTTCTTGGATTTCTGTTCGCAATCCCCGTGTTTGGGGACGCTTGAGACCATCAGTTGCTTTCACTGTGCCAAAAATCTCTTTCCAGTTAAAGAGAGAAAAATCAACTTTCATGTTTAGGTAAAAAATAATTTTTAGAAGAGGAATGTGCCCCTTACACCTATGGGACACTCAAGAGGTGAGTAACTTTAATTACGCACACATTTCATCATCAGAAATAAGAGAATGGTCAGGCAAATTGTTTACTCGGGACTTCATACGGTTGTGCTTAGAAATGTTCCAACCATTTGTGTCAGCATCGTGAAGAACTCCGTCTAGTTGTCGGCGTTCTGATTCTGTATTATAATGTCTTTCTTGATTCAAAGCAAACCTCACATATTTACACATAAATTATACCACAGCATAGGGACAGAAGCAATGGACCTAACTTTTATTATGTCGTTTTTTTGCTGCTTCACTTATCTTTCTTCTGGTTTCTTCTGAGTGTTTTTTACCTTTCCGCACTTCACTCATCTTTCTTATGTGCTCTCCACTTAATTTTCTACCTTTCAATGCCTCACTCATCTTTCTTTTGGATTCTTCTGTGTGGTTTTTACCTTTGAAACGCTGGTTGCCTATCAGTGCTTCACTTATCTTTCTTTTAGTTTCTTCTGTGTGGTTTTTACCTTTGTTACGCTGGTTGCCTATCAGTGATTCACTTATCTTCCTCTTGGTTTCTTCACGGGCAACATAACCAGAAACACCTTCACCACCATCAGTTAGATTGCGTAATATACCTGTTCCCAAATCTTTTCTTCCAAGCACAGCAATCATATAACTCTCATGTCTGAAAGCATCTTCCTCTGATAAGTTTTGTTTTAGGTATATCCTTCTCTCAACAGGTGGTGGTGTTAAGTGCCAACCATTTCTCCTGTAATGTATTTGATTTATTCTGTCTTCATTACCCTTTCCAACATAGTAGGGTGTGCCGTCCTGACGCAAATATGCGTAAGTGTAATAGTTATTCATACTGCTTTGTTTGTGGTTATAGTTATTTATACAAGAAAAGGGGCATTTCTGCCCCCATTCTTTGCTTGAATAACCACAAACAAGCATCATTATTTATATTTAAAACTTTTCAATATCATCCAAATGATTGAACCAAGGAGAGAAAAGTGCCAGTAATGCGAAAGCAACACCGGCACTTATGATGAGAAAGTATATCATTTTGCATACATAAATGTGCCTGCCCAATCTGCATTCTCAAGCAACCACTCTCGGTCTTTAATGAGCAGTAGGTTATATCGCTCACCTTTGGTAGGTGCTTTCCAAGAAGCAGATTTTAGAACAGAACCAGTAATCTTATCAACAAAGCAGACAACACTACGGGAACCAGAACCAGTTTCCATGATTAGTTTGTGATACTTACGACCAGACTCAATGTAGAACTTATAGTCGCTAGTGCTGTTGTTATTGCTAGACTTAAAGTTGTCCAGCAGAGCATCACAAAGCATCAGACAATACTTAGTAACATTCAGTTGAATGGTGTTGCGTGCATCTTGTTGTGCAGCGAACTCAGCGAGAGTGGCGGTCATAATGTTGAACCCTTACACCTAAGGAACACTCAAGAGGTGAGTAACTTTAATTGCGCTCAACTTTCAGACGCTTTTGCTGCTGCTTTTGCCTTTGCTCTCATTTGAACAGCAACTTTACTATTCCACTTTCCACCCTTTTCTTCATACTCTGAGCGCATCCTTGCTAAGATTTCATTAGCACTTTTTTTGGTTTTTTGATTTGCTGCAGTTGTTTCTGCGTTTCTTGCTTTGTCTCTCTCTTGGCGCGTCAATCTTTCACCTTCAGCACCTCTCCACTTACGATTTGTTCTTGTTGTTTTAGGTGCTTCTGATTTTGGTGCTGCCTGAGAAATTGCTTTGTCTGCTGTTTCTGGTTGCTTTTCACCCCTTTCTCTTGCCTTACGCTCCAAATATGCCTTACGCTGCAATGCTTTTTTGTCCATTGCTGCACTACCCTTAGTGCCAGCAGTTCCTGCTTCTACTGAAGCAGTAGAAGCAGCGGTAGTTTTACTTCTATTAGGTGCAGGACTGTTAGCACCTCTCGCAACTCCTGCATCACTTCTTGTTCCCCTTTCTTTTTCTGGTTCTAATTTTCCACCACCTACTGCTTTCATTCTCTTTGAAACGCCAGAAGGCAATCTTCTATCCTGCCCAATTCTTCCACCTTTTTTGGCAGAAGTTACCCTAAATCCACTAGATACTTCTCTGTCTGATGCTTTCTTTAGTTCTTCGGTGATAGACAAAAATTCCTGAAATGAGATCGCCATTGGGTTATAAACTGAACTACAATACTTTCAGTTATTTATGAAAATACGAAAAAAGAGGTCATAAAGACCTCTCATGTCAAATCTCTTCTTCTACCTTACGTGACTTTGGTTTTGTGACAGCAACACGACCTTCTTCATAGAATTGTGCTACGCGAGCGCGACGAAGTTCTACAAGCATTTCATACTGTTCCTTTTGTTCCCGTGTGTAGCGAAAGTCTTGATTCCTCCAAGTCTTGCGGAGATCTTGCAGTTGGCGGAGAATGTCGTGGAAATACATTAGTTTAATCAGTAATCGTAGTTGGATTGTAGGTAGTCGGTGAAATAGTCACCTTCTTCATCATCTTTGAGTTCAGGAATGTCATAGATTTCTCCAGGCATGTCCTGAATCTCTTGCCAAAGTTCGTCGTACATAGAAGGTTTTGCTCCTTACATTTTAACAACACTCAAGAGGTGAGTAACTTTAATTGACGAAAAGTTTAGGTTAATCAAATGTTGTAGATCAAATATCCATTTTTATCCACATAATCATAAACTGCTTTTCTTTTTTCGATGGAAATGTCAGTCTGTGAGGTTTTTCCGATCACAGAAGCAGGAACTTTATTACAAATTTTATAAAACAAGACTTCGTTTACAACAACTTTTTCAGGATTGCTAGGATCCCAATTTTTCCAAATTTCACTATAATGAAATTCGGAAATCCTTCCAGTAGAAATTCCAATAGCAACTTTATAATCTCCATCAGATAGTTTATCTACAACTATAACTGGAGAACCTTTAGGGAAGTTCCTTCCAGTAGATCCAGCACATGCCACACTTTTTGTGATGCAGTCTTCCAGGTGCTTACCACCAGACTTATAAACACATGATCGTGAACTCATAATCTAAGAATTTAATTCAATCTAAATGATAGCAATAGACCTGTGAGTTTGCAAGTGCTTGTATGACACTATTTTGACTGTCACACAAAGACTGTGGCAGTTTGACCAAAGAGTCTCAACATTTCTTGATGTTCCAAAATAGTCTGATTTTCGATGTTTTTTTCTGGGTTCAAAGAATCTCCCATAAGTATCGTTCCACCACCTAACCTTTTCTTACACAAATCAACGTTGTCTCTCATAAGATCAACCCCATAAAGATCATTGAGAGCATCATTTTCGCTCATACCATGAAACAAAACCTTAACCCACTTTGCTGCAACCAAAAACTGCCCATCTCCACAGGCAGGATCAAAAACTGTTTTTCCTGGTGCAAACATATCAGCACCACATTCACTAATCATTTTGATAACCAAATCTGTAGGAGTAAAGACCTCTGCTGTTACTTTGACTCTATATTCATCACGATCAATCTCACCCATATAAGAGTGGTCATTCATTCTATCCTTTACCTGACTCCACAATTCTTTTGACATATTCTCTCTCTTGTTCGGTGATGTTAAAGTGGTTAAACATATCATCGTCACTCATTTTACGATCTATTGGTATATTTGGCAAGGAACAAAAGACTTTCTCGTTACCAAATCCAGACCACTTTGCAGTCTTAAAAATATACTGCATTAGCAAACTATCCAGGTTATGTGCTAAGTTCTCTCCTGACTCAGTATCACTCACCACCACATAATATGCCATATCAGTGCCACCTAAAACACCATCATCATAGAATGGTTTGGTATATCCACTGCGCGACCACATTACTTTCTTTTTAGACGCCCAATCCTGTCTGATTCGAGAATACCAAATTTGTTTGTTTGTATGTAAAATAGGATGAATAAATTCATCACTTTCAGTTTTGCTGATGATACCGGTCCCCCGCAGCAAATTGACGTTGTGGCAGGTCACATAATCATATTTCACATCTAGGTGATCTTTCACATCAAACATCACTTTTTTATGGACGGATAATGAATTTTGTGATAGATCAACTGGCAAATAGAACACAGAATCATCTATTTTGCAGTCAAACATACTATCTTGAGTTACAACTTTGGTTTTTCCTGCATCGGGGCAGTTGGAGACCATATAGTCTGCGAACGTGCTTCCCACTTCAGGAAAATAAGTTTTTGTATCTAAGTTCAGAAACTTCACTGCCTTAGACTTAAACAGTTGCAGAACCTTGCTTGATGGTGATAAGAAACTAACAGGAGAAACCTGGAGGAGAATCCCCCCAGGTTTTAACCAGTGACTAAATGTTTTGAGTGTAAAATCAATCCATAACTTATGCTGAGTCTTTCCTCTTTTAGTGGAATCCTGAAATGGAGGATTCGTCGCTACTATATCAAACTGCATTAGCAAACTCCTGCTTTCTTGAGATTCAGATAGGTGTTGGTGGAGGTGTTAATCTCCTTGGACTTCTTAGGACGACGCTGACCATATGCCAGGTCAACTTGCTCTTTCTTGTGATAGACAGTGCCCTCATATTCCTCACCACAGAGATACCATGCTCCGTTCTTTTGCAGGGTGAAGGGAACTTCGATACTCACAATGTCCTCGCCGTCAGTGATAGTGAACAGCACACCTTTGCCATTTACTTTATATTCTACCACAGATTCTTCACTATTGACACGGCTCAAGATGTCTGCATAAGTATCATTAAACAGAGAGCAGCAATAGTCACCTTTACCAATCAAAAGAATCTCTTCGTCATAGTTAAGACCTGCCATTTTAATAATGCGTTGCTTAATCTTGGAATTGTCCAGAGTTTCGAGTGCATTAACAACAGATTGTGCTGCGTTCAGACCATACTCAGCACAGTCATTCTTCCAGCGAGTAGCAACGTTCTGCCACATGTTTGCTTCTTCGCTGTAAACATAGAAGGAACGAACAGCGTCGAGAATGTTGTCAAACTCGCTGTAAATGCCCTTCAGAGGAGAGAAACCCATGCTCTCGATGAGTTGATCCCTAACGGCACGATTAGACCCCTTAAAGCGTTGCTTAGTGATGGGATTGATAAACATACCAACACCAGCAGACTCGAACAACAAGCAGTTAAGAAAAGAGTTCCAAGTTCCAGAGCAAAGTTGGATACGATCGAAACCGTTTTTGTAGTTCTTCAGTGAAATAGAGACGTAATCATCCTTGCTAAAGTAGATAGCAAAATCTCCCTTCAGTTTAAGATCACGAAACTCTTTCTCAACATCAACAACATCAAACTTTTTGCCAGGATACTTAGCAATCAAATCCTGGAAAAAACTAACAATTACAACATCAATGTTCTCTTTATAAATGCTATCACCAAACTTCTGAGAGATACCACGCTCAGAACAATATGCCATGAAGGTGGCAAACTTGTCACCAACATCATCGGTCAGAGCAACATCATTCTCTACCGCAAGTTCTTGCAACTTAAAGACAATATATGCCTCTGCTGCGTCTTGCATGTAGTGATCGGTGGAAGAACCTGCGCCCATGAAATAAATCTCCTTACATCTAAAAAACATTCAAAAGGTGAGTAACTTTAATCGACAGGAAGTTTTGCCTGTGACTTACCTCTACGATGCCTCTCAATGTATTTACGGGCACTCTGCTCACTCAAGCACACTTTAAGTTGCTTTCCATTGTGAATAACCATAAGTTGGTTACAATATGGGACTACACAATACTTTCCATTGTCCACAATAAAACCTCCAAGTGGTTGGTCTGATAGAATAGTTGAGTTTGAATAGGGTTTCATAGTCACCTCTTAATTACGGTTTCGCACACCTCACCTTGCTGAAACACAATGTCAAGTGCATTCTGAACTTTTTTGGCGGTTGTGATACCAACCTTGTCATAGGTAGGAATAATCACCTTACCAAAGGGTTTGCGATAAAGTTGATACTGACCAGCAGGAATAGATCCCTCGCGCATACCTTTGGCATCCTCATGATGTAGGCGCAGCGTGCGACCTACACTCTGCAAAATACCAATATAGTTCATAGAACGCATAAACACAACTGCTTCAAGACCAGAGACACTAATGCCCTCAGAAATGATACTGTGGTGTAGAACTACAAACTTCTTGGAGTTATCCTTACCCCAAGCGTTCAGAGTGTCAAAGAACTCCTCACGATTAACCTTTTTGCCGTCAATAACTGAACCAGTTTTGGCAGTAATGTAGAGCACAGAATAACCACGCTCTTGCATTTCTTGAAAGAAACTGGTGTTGTTCATCAGTCCAACGATCTGTTTAGTGGACTTTGCACAAATTAGACCCTTGGTGATATATTCACCCTCAACAGTGTCTAGAAGGTGCTTACAGTCCCTCTCAAAGGCGTTAGAGCAAGCAATATCAATCTGCCTTACAGATACCTTGGGAGGAACAATAAACCCACCTTGAACAAGTTCGGGAGCAGGAACCTTACAGATCACATTTCCATAAACCTCAGGGTCATTCATGCCTGGTTTGTTAGTGGCAACAGAATGAACAGGAGTTGCTGTAAAGAAATAGCAACGATCTGCTTCATTAGAGAAGTGTTCTGTAGCAGGAAAGAAGTTCTTCTTTACGCTATTGTGTGCCTCGTCAAAATAAATGCTGTTGACCTCAATATCTGCCTGCTGAATACGATTAAGGGAGTTGTAAGTTGTAAAAATAAGGCAACTCTCACCAGCAGTACGGGCGACATTAGCGAAGATGTTAATTTGTTTTGGTCTTGTAGTGCTAAAGTGGTGCGTTTCACCACTGTGTACATGCATCACATGAACATTCTCGGTGTCAATGACCTCAAGAAACTCATGGCAGATCTGCTCAATGAGCAGAATACGAGGAACAACTACAACAATAGTTTGTGGTTGAATGTCAAGAATACGCTTAACATCCATAATCATAGTCAGAGTCTTACCACCGCCAGTAGGTACAATGATTTGACCCTTATCATTCACAATCATCGCGTCACCACCGCGAGACTGATGTGGTCGAAGTTGGATCATCAATAAAAATATCAATATAGAAATAATACAGACCCCTCAACAAAAAGTCAAGGGGTCTGTGCCAGTTATTCAAGTAGATTTTTTAAGATAATTTTCAACAAATTCTTCAATAATGTAGTATTTAAGATCTTCTAATTGCAGTTCTCCAGTTTCGTCATTCTCAAAACTCGAATCAACAAATTCGTCAAAATCAACTTCTTTAATTACTTCCTCTTCACCATCGAGGACAATACTCAGTTTCATTACTGCTCTCGAAATAGTCATACTAA
>Ga0316201_10003224_pt1 | contig 11971 bp, 24 predicted proteins | sample CS6wburrow_MG_FD_204516 | JGI IMG/M metagenome (GOLD analysis project Ga0316201, IMG submission 204516) | Coastal sediment microbial communities from Delaware Bay, Delaware, United States - CS-6 worm burrow | ecosystem: Environmental > Aquatic > Marine > Coastal > Sediment | place: USA... | reverse complement strand
AAGTAATCCATTCGTAAACATGAGATGAATTTGATAACGATCTATCAATTGCTTCAAGTGATTTTGATTTCACTCTAACAGCCACAACATCTCCTGCTTTTAATGTATAAGAAGGAATATTAACAACTTCTCCATTAACTGTAATGTGTCTGTGAGAAACTAATTGTCTTGCGCCACTTCTAGAAGGTGAAATACCCATTCTGAAAACTACATTGTCTAATCTAGACTCACATAGTTGTAAAAGCACCTCACCAGTAATACCTTGTGCTGCTCTTGCGCGTTTAAACATGTTTCTGAATTGACGCTCTAATACACCATACGTGTATTTAGCTTTTTGCTTTTCCATTAACTGGATAGCATATTCAGATTTTTTTCCACGACGCTTATTTGCACCGTGTTGACCTGGAGGATAATTTCTTTTTTCAAAAGACTTATCTTCTCCAAAAATAGCCTCTCCAAATTTTCGAGCTATTTTAGTTTTAGGACCAGTATATCTTGCCATTTTAAAAATTTTGTTTTGAGAGCATTTATGAATTAAGGTCTTAATCTTATCCTTCGATAAATGGAAATCTCTCGGTGATACTTGTTAATTAATTTATTGTTTACTGAAAATCAGTATTACTTAAACTCTTCTACGTTTTGGCGGTCTACAACCATTGTGTGGTAACGGAGTAACATCAATGATTTCAGTTACTTCTATACCAGCATTATGTATAGAACGAATAGCCGATTCTCTACCATTTCCTGGCCCTTTTACATACACTTTAACCTTTTTTAAACCAGCTTCTTGTGCTACTTTCGCGGCATCTTCTGCTGCTAATTGTGCTGCATAAGGTGTGTTTTTCTTAGAACCTCTAAATCCCATTTTACCAGCAGATGACCATGAAATAACATCGCCATTTTTGTTGGTTAATGAAATAATAATGTTGTTAAAAGAAGCTGTAACATGAGCTTCACCAACAGAATCTACAATAACTTTACGTTTTTTAGTACTTGTCTTTGCCATATTACTACTTATTATTTAGTTGCTTTTTTCTTGTTAGCAACAGTTTTTCTTCTACCTTTTCTTGTTCTAGAATTGTTTTTAGTTCGTTGTCCACGCAATGGAAGACCCGATCTATGACGAATACCTCTATAACAACCAATATCCATTAATCGCTTAATGTTCAATTGCGTTTCTGAACGTAATTCACCTTCAATTTTAAAAGTTGAAACGGCTTCACGAATATGCCCAATTTGATCATCAGACCAATCTTGCACTTTAATACTTTCGTCAACTTTAGCCTCTGCTAAAATCTCTTTAGCTCTACTTCTACCTATTCCATAGATATAAGTTAAAGCGATTACTCCTCTTTTGTTTTTTGGTATGTCTACACCTGCAATTCTTGCCATAACTACCCTTGTCTTTGTTTGAATCTAGGATTCTTTTTGTTAATTACGTAAAGTCTACCTTTTCTGCGCACAATTATACAATCTGCGCTTCTTTTTTTAACTGATGCTCTTACTTTCATCGTATTAGTATCTATAAGTTATTCTAGCCTTAGATAAATCATAAGGACTCATTTCTAATTTTACTTTATCACCTGGTAATAATTTAATATAATGCATACGCATTTTACCAGAGATATGTGCAGTCACTATATGACCATTTTCCAATTCTACACGAAACATAGCATTTGATAATGCTTCTATAATTGTTCCGTCTTGTTCTATTGCTGCTTGTTTTGCCATAATAATATCTTATTGCGCAACCGCTTTTCTATTTTTACCTGTTTTCATCAAGCCGTCATAATGCTTATTCAATAAATAAGAATTAATCTGTTGCATTGTATCGATAGCTACACCAACCATAATTAATAGTGATGTACCACCAAAGAATAATGCCCAACCTTGTTGTACACTCATTAACTTTACTATAAACGCTGGGAAAATAGCGACCAAAGCTAAGAAAATAGAACCTGGTAAGGTTATTTGTGACATGATTTTATCTAAATATTCAGAAGTTTCTGATCCTGGACGTATGCCTGGAATAAATCCACCACTACGTTTAAGATCATCAGCCATTTTATTTGTAGGTACTGTAATCGCCGTATAGAAATAAGTAAATATTATAATTAATAAGGCAAAAACTAAATTATACCAAAATCCGAATATATCCGAAAAATTCGTTTGCATCCAAGTACCAGCACTAGTATCTTTTAACCAAGATGATCCTCCAATTAAACTTGGTACAAACATAATTGCTTGTGCAAAGATAATTGGCATTACACCGGAAGCATTCAACTTTAATGGTAAAAACTGACGCGATCCAAATACATTCTTTTCATAACCACCTGAAGCAGTTCTTCTAGCATATTGAACAGCAATTTTTCTAACTGCCATTACTAAGAATATAGATGCCAGTATTATTAAGAACCAAATTACGAGTTCTATTAATATAAGCATAAAACCACCATTACCACCTTCAAGTCTAGAATACATATTCTGAACGAAAGATTGAGGTAAAGTTGCAATAATACCTACCATAATTAATAATGAAATACCATTACCAATACCTTTATCTGTAATTTTTTCACCTAACCACATTGCAAATACACAACCAGTTACTAAAATAATTACTGATGAAAAGTAAAAGATATTCTCATTAAATCCAGGCAATAACATTGTACTCATTGAAGAAGCACCAGATAATGCAGGTACACTCGCTAAATAACCAGGTGCCTGAACTAAACAAATACCAATAGTTAACCAACGTGTAATTTGCGTAATTTTCTTTTGTCCACTAGCTCCTTCTTTCTGAAGTTTCTGTAGATAAGGAATCGCAATACCCATTAACTGAACAACAATGGAAGCAGAAATGTAAGGCATAATACCTAATGCAAATACAGATGCATTAGCAAATGCACCACCAGTAAAAGCGTTTAACAATCCCAAGATACCTTGAGAAGTTCCATCTTGTAAACCACCCAACTTATCAATATCGATACCGGGTAAAACTACTTGAGCACCAAAACGATAAACCAATAACAAACCTAAGGTTAGAATAATTCTATCCTTAAGCTCTGTGATTTTCCAAACGTTTTTTAATGTTTCTATTATTTTCATCCTAATCCTCTTATAAAGTTACAGCTTCACCACCAGCAGCTTCAATAGCAGCTTTTGCCGTAGCAGTAAATTTATGAGCAGTTACTGTTAATTTTGCTTTTAATTCACCTCTACCTAAGATTTTTACTAGCTCGTTTTTACCAGCTAATCCCATAGATACAAGAGCGTCAAAATCAACACTACCTTTTATTTTTTTCTCATCTACTAACTTTTGTAACACATCTAAGTTTACACCTTGATATTCTACTCTGTTAATATTTGTAAATCCAAATTTAGGAACACGTCTTTGTAATGGCATTTGACCACCTTCAAATCCTAATTTCTTAGAATAACCTGAACGCGACTTAGCTCCTTTATGACCTCTAGTAGCAGTACCACCTTTACCAGATCCTTGACCACGTCCAATACGTTTTCCTTGATTTTTTACTGAACCTTCTGCAGGTTTTAAATTACTTAAATCCATTTTTAAGTGTTATGTTATTTTGATTCTTCTACAGAAACCAAATGTTCAACTTTTCTAACCATACCAAGAATGTTTGGTGTGGCATCGTGCTCTACAACTTGTCCAATCTTTTTTAATCCTAAAGCCAATAATGTTAGCTTTTGTCTTTTAGTACGATTGATTGCACTTTTTACTTTCTTTACTTTAATCTTTGCCATCTTGTCCTGATTAACCGTTAAATACTTTTTCAAGTGAAATTCCACGTTCTTTTGCAACAGATCTAGCATCTCTCAATTGTAATAAAGCATCAAAAGTTGCCTTTACTACGTTGTGAGGGTTAGAAGATCCTTGAGACTTAGATAATACATCATGTACTCCTACTGCTTCAAGAACTGTTCTAACAGCACCACCTGCAATTACACCTGTACCCGGTGCAGCTGGGATTATATTAACTCTAGCACCACCAAACTTACCTTTTTGTTCGTGAGGTAATGTACCTTTAATAATAGGAATTCTTACTAAGTTTTTCTTAGCGTCTTCTATAGCTTTTGCGATTGCAGTTGCAACATCTTTAGATTTCCCTAAACCATGTCCAACAACACCAGCTTCATCACCTACAACAACAATAGCTGAAAAACCAAATGCTCTACCACCTTTTGTTACTTTAGTTACACGCTGTACGCCAACTAAGCGATCCTTTAATTCTATTCCGCCTGGTTTAACAAGCTCTGCGTTTTTATATTTCTGATACATAATGTCTTAAAATTTAAGTCCTGCTTCTCTAGCACCTTCTGCTAATGATTTCACTCTTCCATGATATAAATAACCACCTCTGTCAAAAGAAATAGTCTCAACACCAGCTTTCTTAGCTTTATCTCCAACAGACTTACCAACTAATGCGGCAACTTCTGTTTTGTTTCCTTTAGACTTTACAATGTCTTTATCTCTAGAAGATGCAGCAGCAATAGTTTTACCAGTTACATCGTCTACGACTTGAGCATAAATTTCTTTATTACTTCTAAAAACAGCTAATCTTGGTCTTGTTTGAGTCCCAGATACAACCTTACGGATTCTGCTTTTAATTCTTATTCTTCTTTCGTTCTTTGTCAATGCCATAACTTAATTATTAAGCTGATTTACCTGCTTTTCTTCTAATTTCTTCACCAACAAACTTGATACCTTTTCCTTTGTAAGGTTCTGGTCTTCTAAAGCCGCGTATTTTGGCAGCTACTTGTCCAACCAATTGTTTGTCAAAAGATGTTAATTTTATCCTTGGATTTTTACCTTTCTCTGAGATTGTCTCTACTTTTACTTCTGGAGCTATATCCAAAACAATATTGTGAGAGAATCCTACGGCTAAATCTAATTTCTGTCCTTGATTAACTGCTCTATAACCTACACCAACCATTTCTAGTTCTTTGGTCCAACCTTTAGAAACACCTTCTATCATGTTAGCAATTAATGCTCTATAAAGACCATGTTTTGCTCTTAAATCTTTCTTGTCAGAAGAACGCTCTAATGTAATAGTACCGTCTTCCATTTTAATTTCAATCTCCGAATACTCTTGAGTTAATTCGCCTAATTTACCTTTAGCAGTAATTAAGTTGTCTTTAATCTCAACTGTTACACCTTCAGGAACTGTTATTGGGTTTTTACCTATTCTTGACATAATTTCCTGTTTTTAGTATACGTAACATAAAAGTTCACCACCAACGTTTTCTCTTTGCGCTTGTTTCCCTGTCATTACTCCATGAGAGGTCGATACAATTGCAATTCCAAGACCATTTAAGATTCTTGGCATTTCAGTAGAACTTGCGTATTTACGTAAACCTGGTTTACTAATTCTTTGAATTTCTTTGATAACTCCTTCTTTAGTCTCTTTGCTGTATTTCAAAGCTATTTTAATAGTCCCTTGAACACTTGAGTCATCAAATTTATAACTTAAAATATAGCCTTGTTCAAACAATATTTTAGTTATCTCTTTTTTTAAGTTCGAAGCAGGAATTTCAACCACTCTGTGGTTAGCCATAACTGCATTTCTAACTCGCGTTAAATAATCCGCTATTGGATCTGTATACATAGTTATTAATTTGCGGTAGCGGTTTTCGACACTATTGTCAAACCTGAAACCAATTTATAATTTTACCAACTTGCTTTTCTAACACCAGGAATCAATCCTTGGTTAGCCATTTCTCTAAACATTACACGAGAAACACCAAATTGTCTCATATAACCTTTCGGTCTACCGGTAAGTTTACAACGGTTGTGCATACGTATTGGTGATGCATTCTTTGGCAACTTTTGTAATGCTTCGTAATCTCCAGCTTCTTTTAAAGCTTTACGTTTTTCAGCATATTTAGCAACTGTTTTTGCACGCTTCACCTCACGGGCTTTCATTGATTCTTTAGCCATAATTAATTCTTTTTAAATGGTAATCCTAATTCTGTTAATAAGGACTTTGCTTCCTTATCTGTATCAGCAGTAGTTACAAACGTGATGTCCATACCAGATATTTTATTGATTTTATCAATATCAATCTCTGGAAAAATAATTTGTTCTGTAACACCTAAGCTATAATTTCCACGTCCATCAAAACCAGTAGCTTTGATACCGTTAAAATCTCTAACTCTTGGTAAAGCTGAAGTCACTAGTCTATCTAAGAACTCATACATTTGCTCTCCTCTTAAAGTTACTTTAACACCAATTGGCATTCCTTTACGTAACTTAAAAGACGCAACATCTTTCTTAGAAATCGTAGGTACCGCTTTCTGTCCAGTTATTTTAGTAACCTCTTCTACAGCGTGATCAATTAATTTCTTATCTGCAACCGCAGCACCAACACCCTTAGATATTACTATCTTTTGAAGTCTAGGTACTTGCATTACATTTTTATATCCAAATTCTTCAGTAAGAGCAGGAACAACTTTGTCCTTGTACTCTTGTTTTAATCTTGCAACGTAAGCCATAATTAAATTACTTCATTAGATTTTTTTGAAAATCTCACTTTATTATCACCATCCATTCTATAACCAATTCTCGTAGCTTCACCTTTTGAAGTTAACAACGATAAATTAGACATGTGAATTGATGCTTCTTTCTCTACAATACCACCTTGAGGGTTTTGTGCACTTGGTTTAGTATGTTTCTTAACCATGTTTACTCCTTCAACGATAGCTTTGTTCTTATCTTTTAATACTTTAAGTACTTTACCTTCTGATCCTTTATGATCACCAGCAATAACTTGAACCGTATCTCCTGATTTTATTTTAAACTTTGTCATTTTCTTTATCAATTAAAGCACCTCTGGTGCCAATGATACAATTTTCATGAATTGTTTATCACGAAGTTCTCTTGCTACAGGACCAAAAACACGAGTTCCTCTCATTTCCCCTTGAGGATTTAAAAGCACACATGCGTTGTCGTCAAATCTAATGTAAGAACCATCTGGTCGTCTTACTTCTTTAGCCGTACGAACAACAACTGCTGTAGAAACAGCACCTTTCTTGATACTTCCATTTGGAGTTGCATCTTTAACAGACACTACAATTTTGTCTCCTACAGAAGCGTACCTTCTTTTCGTCCCACCTAATACACGGATAGTTAAAACCTCCTTTGCACCAGTGTTATCAGCTACTTTTAATCTTGATTCTTGTTGTAACATAATTACTTAGCTCTTTCAATTATTTCTACTAATCTCCAACATTTAGATTTACTTAAAGGTCGTGTTTCCATGATCTTTACTGTATCTCCTTCGTTGCAGTCGTTTGTCTCATCGTGTGCGACATATTTCTTAGTCTTTAACACGAATTTTCCATACATAGGGTGTTTTACCTTTTTAACTTCAGCAACTACAATAGATTTCTCCATTTTGTTACTAGTTACTATCCCTATACGTTCTTTTCTTAAGTTTCTTTTTTCCATCTTTCAGCAGAATACAATTATTGTACTTCTCTATTAGTTAATTCTGTTGCCACTCTAGCTACTGTGCGACGTGCAACTCGTAACTGTATTGGATTATCCAAAGGAGATATAGCGTGAGCCATTTTTAGGTCAGTATAACTCTTTTTGGTTTCACTAAGTTTCTCTTGTAACTCAGCTATTGAAAGCTGTTTAATTTCTGATTGCTTCATAATATCTTTTTATTAAGCTTCGTAGTCTCTAGCTATGATGAACTTAGTTTTTACCGGAAGTTTCTGAGCTGCTAAACGTAACGCTTCTTGAGCTACGTCTAATGGCACACCACTTATTTCAAATAACATACGTCCTGGTCTCACAACTGCTGCCCAATATTCAACGGCACCTTTACCTTTACCCATACGTACTTCAAGAGGTTTCTTTGTGATAGGCTTGTCTGGAAAAATTTTAATCCATAACGATCCTTCTCTTTTCATATAACGAGTAGCGGCAATACGCGCTGCTTCTATTTGACGCGCAGTAATAAATGTGGACTCTAATGATTTAATACCGAAGGTACCATTTGATAACAAATGACCTCTTCCAGCATTTCCTTTCATGCGACCTTTTTGCTGCTTACGAAATTTTGTTCTTTTAGGCTGTAACATTTTTTCTTTTCTTTAAAGAATTACTTTCTACGACGAGATTGGTTCTTGTTATTATTTCCACCTCGTCCACCTTTACTTTTTTGTTTAGATAGGCCAACTAATGGAGAAAGCTCTCTTTTCCCATATACTTCACCTTTCATTATCCAAACTTTGATACCTAATCTACCATAAGTAGTATGCGCTTCAACTAGAGCGTAATCAATATCAGCTCTAAAAGTTGATAAAGGAATACGTCCATCTTTATAGTGTTCAGAACGCGCCATTTCAGCACCATTCAAACGACCACTAATTTGAATTTTGATTCCTTCAGAATTCATACGCATAGCTGCAGCGATAGCCATTTTAATTGCACGTCTATAAGAGATTCGACTTTCTATTTGACGGGCAACACTTGCTGCTACTAAATAAGCATCTAGTTCAGGTCTTTTAATTTCAAAGATGTTCAATTGAACTTCTTTACCAGTAATTTTTTTAAGCTCTTCTTTTAACTTATCTACCTCTTGGCCACCTTTTCCGATAATAATACCAGGTCTAGCAGTAGTGATAGTAACGGTTACAAGTTTAAGTGTACGCTCTATAATTACTCTACTTACACTAGCTTTAGATAAACGTGCATGCACGTATTTTCTAATCTTAGAGTCCTCGGCTAGTTTATCACCATAATCGTTTCCTCCGTACCAGTTAGATTCCCATCCTCTGATAATTCCTAAGCGATTTCCGATTGGATTTGTCTTTTGTCCCATATCTCTATTAGCTTTGTGTTTTGTTTATTGCATCTACAACCACTGTTACGTGATTAGATCTCTTTCTAATTCTGTGTGCTCTACCTTGAGGAGCAGGACGTAATCTTTTTAACATAGATCCGCCATCTACTCTAATCTCTTTGATAAACAATTTAGCTTCCTCAACATCTGCATCTTCGTTTTTAGCTTGCCAGTTTGCAATTGCAGACATTACAAGTTTCTCTAAACGACGTGATGCTTCTTTAGGGCTAAATCTAAGAATCTGAAGAGCTTGTTCTGCCTTTTTACCTCTTACTAAATCCGCTACTAAACGCATTTTTCTTGGAGATGTAGGACAGTTATTTAGCTTAGCAAAAGCAACCTGCTTTTTTTCCGCCTTAATAGCTTCCGCCATTTGTTTTTTACGACTTCCCATGATTCTTATTTTTTACCTTTATTCTTAGCACCTGCATGACCTCTAAAAGATCGTGTTGGTGAAAATTCTCCTAATTTGTGACCTACCATATTCTCAGTAACATAAACTGGAACAAACTGACGACCATTATGTACTGCTATAGTCTGTCCAACGAAATCCGGAGATATCATTGATGCTCTAGACCAAGTTTTGATAACTGTCTTTTTGTTTGAAGCTACATTTTGCGCAACTTTCTTATCTAATTTATAGTGGATATAAGGTCCTTTTTTTAATGAACGTGCCATACTATTTTAATTATTTCTTTCTACGTTCTACAATATACTTATTACTCGCTTTTGTCTTAGAACGTGTTCTATAACCTTTAGCAGGAATACCGTTTCTAGATCTTGGATGACCACCTGAAGATTTACCTTCACCACCACCCATTGGGTGATCGACTGGGTTCATCACTACTGGTCTTACTCTTGGACGTCTTCCTAACCATCTACTTCTACCTGCTTTACCAGATACAAGCAATTGATGATCCGAGTTAGACACTACACCAATAGTTGCCATACATGTAACTAAAATCATTCTAGTTTCACCTGAAGGTAATTTCACTGTTGCGAATCTACCGTCTCTTGCCATTAACTGAGCAAATGCACCAGCACTACGCGCCATAACAGCACCTTGACCAGGACGTAACTCAATACATGAGATGATTGTACCTAAAGGGATTTCATTAAGAGGCATTGCATTTCCAATCTCTGGAGCTATACCTGTTTCACCAGACACTATATTTTGTCCTACTTGTAAACCATTCTGAGCGATAACATAACGTTTCTCACCATCTTGATAATTCAGTAGAGCAATAAATGCTGTTCTGTTTGGATCGTATTCGATTGACTTAACTTCCGCTGGAATACCAGTTTTGTTACGTTTGAAATCGATAATACGATACTTTTTCTTATGACCTCCACCAATATGGCGCATCGTCATTTTTCCTTGACTGTTTCTACCACCAGACCTTTTGTTCGGAGCAAGCAAGCTTTTCTCCGGCTTATCAGTAGTTATGGCGTCAAATCCATTTACTACTCTAAATCGCTGACCTGATGTGATCGGTTTTAATTTTCTTACTGACATTAATGTCTAAAATTACATGTTAGTGTATAAATCTATTGTCTCACCTTCCGCCAGTTGTACAATTGCTTTTTTAACAGCATTTGTTTTACCATGTTGAACACCAGTTTTTGTAAACTTGGTCTTACGATCTGGACGGACATTTATAGTACGAACTTTTTCTACAGAAACTCCATAAGCAGCTTCCACCGCTTTTTTGATTTCTACCTTGTTCGCCTTTGTATTCACTTGAAATGCATAAGCATTCAACAACTCACTTTGCATGGTTGCCTTTTCTGTGATTATAGGTTTTATTAAGATACTCATCTGTTCTATTTACTTAAGTTCGATTCAATTCCTTCTAGTGCACTTTCAATTAGAATAACTTTATTAGCATTCATAATTTTATAAGTACTTAATTCTGAAGCTGTTATAACTTCTGAACCTTTAAAATTGCGTGATGACAAATATACATTATTATTTGAGCCACCCAACACAATCAGAGATTTTTTGTTTTCAACCTCTAAAGCCTTTAAAACATTGATAAAGTTTTTAGTTTTTGGAGCATCAAAACTGAAATCTTCCATAACTAAAATTGACTTATCATTTGCCTTAATACTTAATGCAGATTTACGTGCTAATCGCTTAACCGTTTTATTTAATTTAAAACCGTAATTTCTTGGTCTAGGACCAAACATACGACCACCACCTCTAAATACACCAGACTTAATAGAACCTGCACGTGCTGTACCTGTTCCTTTTTGTTTTTTAATCTTACGTGTACTTCCAGTAATATCTGCTCTTTCTTTTGCCTTATGCGTTCCTTGTCTTTGATTTGCTAAGTATTGCTTAACATCTAAATAGACAGCATGATTATTAGGCTCTATAGCGAACACTTCTTTAGAAAGCTCAGCTTTCCTTCCAGTGTCTTTTCCGTTTATATCTAAAACTGCTACCTTCATTATTTCTCAATGATTACATAAGAATTTTTATGACCAGGGACACAACCCTTAACCACAAGTAAGTTCTTTTCTGGAACCACTTTGTAAACTCTTAAATTTTGAACTTTTACTGTTTCACCACCCATTCTTCCGGCCATTTTCATTCCTTTGAATACTCTCGCAGGATAAGAAGCTGCACCAATAGAACCAGGAGCTCTTAAACGGTTGTGTTGACCATGCGTTGCTTGACCTACACCAGCGAATCCGTGACGTTTTACAACACCTTGAAAACCTTTACCTTTAGAGGTACCTGCAACATCTACAAATTCTCCTTCAATAAATTGATCAACAGTGATTGCATCACCTAATTTGTACTCCGCATCAAAACCTTTGAATTCAACAACTTTGCGTTTTACAGAAGTACCCGCTTTTTTAGCATGACCTAAGTCAGCTTTAGTAGCGCTTTTTTCTGTCGCGTCATCGAAACCTAATTGAAGGGCTGAATAACCATCCACTTCTTCAGTTCTGACTTGGGTAACGATACATGGTCCAGCTTCGATTACTGTACATGGAATATTCTTTCCATTTTCATCGAAAATGCTGGTCATACCGATTTTTTTTCCAATTAACCCAGACATATTTATTATTTATTAATTATTACTATT
>Ga0316201_10003223_pt1 | contig 11971 bp, 10 predicted proteins | sample CS6wburrow_MG_FD_204516 | JGI IMG/M metagenome (GOLD analysis project Ga0316201, IMG submission 204516) | Coastal sediment microbial communities from Delaware Bay, Delaware, United States - CS-6 worm burrow | ecosystem: Environmental > Aquatic > Marine > Coastal > Sediment | place: USA... | reverse complement strand
ATTGACAGGGAGCAATTTCGTCAGCGCACGTATTCGCAGCGACTGGCCGTGAATATCATGCGACTGTTTGCGCCGGTCTTATAGGCCGCCTATTCGCTGGCGCGGGTATGGATCGACAGGATACGACCGCCACCAAAAGACAGTTCGTATATAAATGATCCCGGCTTGTCGCTGTAGGTCCAGCGATTGCCATCCCTGAAGGATGGTTCTCCGCAGGTACTCAGCACCGCGTCCTCGGGATCGCCCACCGATACAAAGTTGCTGCCACACGACATGGTATTCGTGGAATCGGCCGATAACGCGTCCGCGCTGGCCAGTCCTGAACAGGTCAGAAACAACATTGGCAGTATTTGTATAGCTGTCTTGTTCATCTTGTTCACCTTGTTTGATTGTATGTCGTGACTGGCATCTCAATGGGCCAGCTTGATCGCGCCGCCAATACCGGTAATGACCATCTGCGTGCCAATGACAGCCAGTATCAGTCCCATCAACCGGGTGATCACGCTCAGGCCATTGTCCCCGAGCCTGCGCACCAGCCGCTGGCCCGAGATGAAAAAGATATAGGTGATCACGCACAGCACGGCAAAAGCCGCAATCGTGATGACCATGCCGGGGATCCCGCCCGTCGTTGAAAAGTTCATGGCCGTTGCAATCGTCCCCGGCCCACCCAGGATGGGGATTGCCAGGGGGGTAATGGCCACGCTCAACTCGCCTGTGATGGCATCTTCCGGTTTGTCCGCTGCTGCGACAGGGCTGTGGACCTTTGACTGCTGACCATGCAACATTTGCAGGCCGATCGTGAACACCAGGATGCCGCCGGTTATCTGAAAGGCCGGCAGTGTGATCCCGAACAGGTCAAAGATGACCTTGCCCAGCAGGCAGAAGACGACAATCAGGGTAAAGGTAAACAGCAGCGACTTGGCCGCGACACGGCGCCGGATATCAGCTGAATCATTGGCTGTCAGGCTGAGAAAGATCGGGGTATTGGCGATCGGGTTCATGATGGCAAAAAAGCCCATGAATACCGACAGGGCCTGGCCAATCTGCTCATCCATGGTGGCGCCCTCCCGGGCAGGATTCTGTTTTGATGAGTCTCACACGAGTCCTCTGGTTATTTTCAGGGTGGCCGGATGTTATGCTTTCGCCAGCCTTGGTGATTATAAACACTCTTCAGGCCCTGTTAAGTACGAATTCCTGAACAAACCGGATGAGACCATGAAAACCTACCTGCTGTTCCTGACACTTTTCACCCTGTCCTTCACCAGCCACGCCGAGAAAGGCGAGTCCATCATGTTTGGCGACCAGGACCCGCTTTACAGCGATTCCGCGACAACAAGTCCTGCCAAGGAAAAAGCAGACCATTGCAGCAACCTGCGCAGGCAAATGGATGAGCTCAAGGGCAAGCCACAGAGTCGCAACGCGGTGGTGCAGCAATACCAGCTGGAATGCCAGCAGAATCAGCAAGACCAGATTCTGCTTCAACACGAGGGATCAGGCTCTTTATTCTGACTTGCTCGCGGCTTCCGCCCTGTCGGTCATCCTGTCGACCTCGGTGCAGCCCTTGCCGACATCGCTGCCGGAGCGTATCGCGCTCCAGATTGATTCAAGGAAGCGCGCCGACAGGTAAATGGGCGCACTCAGCGCCAGGGCGCCGATTTCCTGGATGGCTGCCTGCACCGGGATTGCCAGCACGGTCGGCGACTTGATCGGGCCGCTCAACCTGACCGGCGTAACCGATGAAAACAGTCGTCGTTTCTGTCTTGGCAGCAGCACTGCGTCAATCGTCTCGTCGCGCAGATCGAGATCAACGCGGCCACCGACCGAAAGGTTGGGTCCGTCCGCTACCAGCAGCTTGCTGTTGAGTTCGCCATCGGTCGCTGCGAATTCTGCCAGTATGCAGTCCAGGGTGACATGGCTCTGTCTCTGTGTGGCTGTCGATAACACCCAGCCAAAGACATCAACAGACAGGTATTCAACCAGCCATGCAGGTATCTTTGCGTTCTCGTACTCAAAACTGACGACGCCATTCAACGACGAGGCCATGGCATGTGCCGACACACCCGTGGCCGTGACATTCATGTCTACATTGGTCCTGCCCCTGATCGGCTCATCGGGTGTCACTTGCGCCATGGCCGGCCCCAGTAACAGGTCATCCGCCCTGACCTGCATCGACAGCGTCGGTGGCTGGCGGGCCTGCAGACCCAGGTTCATGTTCATGGTGCCGTTTGCATAGACAAAGCTCAACGGGTCGATGCGCAGGTCACCGTTTTGTAATTTTATATGGCCATTGACCCTGTCGATAGAAAACCTCCCGTAACTTTCAACCTGGTCAATGTCGAGCTTGATATCCAGTCCAAAGTCATTGAGAAAGTCGACATTCAGTGGTTGCCGGCTGAACAGGTAATCCTTGCCCCCTGATCCGGGTGATGCAGCCATCTGGTACTCCGCCTCCTCTTCCACCTCGAATCCGAAGTCAGTCAGGTCCAGCACCGGGATAGAAATCGAACCACGGAACGTGGGATAGTCCTTGTGTTTCGAGCCGGCTATGACAACCGTGCTACGGGTGCTGCCAACGCTCATCTCACCGTGATAACTGATTACATCGCTAGTGCTGGTGAAGCGTCCCTGTTTCCGGGTAGAGCCCATGCCCGCAAGGTTAATATCCAGTGCCTTGCCAAGACTGGCCGGGTCATCGACTTCGAGATCAATGCCGATGTTGACCTCGTCATTGTTCTTCAGGTCATCGAACCCACCGTGAGTCTCGAGCCTGTACAGGTTCGTTTGCCGCGACTGCAGCTTGAAGTGCTCAATACCCCAGCTGCCATCGATATCGGAGATCTCTGCGTTGCCTTCAAGCCGGCCGAGGTAGCCGGGAACCCGTTCCGTAAAGGCTGCGATCAGGTCTGCGACAGCAACGCTGTATTCCATATCGATGCTGCTGCCTTTTTTTAACTGCGTTGTTGCGCTGCCCTGTAGCCGGATCGCGGGTTGATCCGGACGACCGACATCCACCCTGATATCTTCCAGCTTCAGTGTTGAGCGCTGCAGTGACAGGTCGCTGTTGATGACGAGAGCACCCAGTCCGGGCAACTCTACACCGGCTACGGTAGATAAATCCTTCAGGTCAGCTGCGCGCGCCGAGAGCTTGAATTGTGCCACTGCGGACTGCAGGGGTGCGTTGGGGTTCAGGCGCTCGACCTGTCCGTTTGCGGTAAATTGCAGGCCTGACTTATACCCCGCCTGCAACCTCACCTGGCTCAAACGCATGTTGTCTGTGCTTCCTGTCAGACGTAGTTGCGCCTCAGCGGATCCAATATCCGCGAAGCTGGTAGCAAAGCCGGTGGCCAGGGCCTTGACGTTGGTGGTTCCCAGCGTGACCTGCAGGTCGATGTCGCTGGCATAAAAATCATCCTGCAACGGAATGTTGCCGATATGCCCCTGCAGGCGCGATGCATCGGCCTGCCGGCTCCTGATTTGCACGTCTGCGTCATACACCGCCAACGCTGCCATCCCGGCATGTAGCCGAAACTGGCCGGATGTGGCGCCAAAGTCAGGTACCGGTCCAATATCGAAGACACTCAGTGCCGACGAAGAAGGCATGTTGAATGACACCTTCAGGGCATCGTCTGATGGCCCCAGGTGGCGGCCTGCAGGATGGATCTCTGTATCACCCGTCAGCGTGAACGCGAGCTTGCTGATTGTTGTTACGTCAGCGTCCAGACCCGATAACAACAGCCGGCCGTCACGCTTTTGCAGCCTGCCCTCGAGATCAAGAGCGGCAAGCCGGTCGGGGTTTTTGAACAGCAACCAGGACAACAGTAACGGTTGCTGCGTGTGCGACTCGATCGTTATGTCCAGTCCTTCTCCAGTGTAGAGATCATTGACAGAACCGGCCGCGCTGACTTGCACCTTGCCGGCTCGATTCAGGCTGGCAGCAATATCTTCAAGATGAGGCGCCCCGTAGTCACCCAGCAGGTGTGCCGTCACCCTGAACCCCCCCAGGTCAGGGATGTCATCTCCCAGCCATTCCAGGAGCATCGTGCTGTCAGCTGTTTCGACACTCAACTGCAAATCCATCCCTTTCCCGTTCATCGGGTCGAGGACAGTACCCGCAAGGGATAAACGTGCGTTGTCGCTTGTCAGGTCGATATGCAGCGGGTTTGGCGTGTTGCGTGCAAGCACATCGGCGACCGCCGGCAGCGAGCCGGTAAGGGTGAACGTCTTCCCCTCGAGCTCGCCGCGCGCCTGGATGATGACGGGGCCGCTGTCATTGACGTCATCCAGCCGCAATGTGTCCAGCGCAACACGGTGCAGGGTGCCCGGTGCCTGCTCCTGGTATTCAAAGACGAGCTGTTCGAAATCAGCACGGGTAACAATGACCGGGGGAATCTGGAAGGCCTGCCATTCCAGCTTGCTATGCTGCGTTTCACTGACGCGAAGATATAGCTGGCTTATGCTGATGTCGTTGACCCAGAAGGTCCCTGATAGCAGGTGATCCAGCTGGATCCCGATGGACAGTGTATGACTGCTAAATCGGAAACTGTCATCCCTTGCCTGAAGGGTCACATCGCCGGCAGTGACTGCGAGCTGCCTGGAAAGCTGCAGGGAAAACGGCCCTTCAATCTGCAGGGTGCTGTCGAAGACATGATCGGCAATCCACACCAGGCTGCGCCGGTAGTCCGCATCATCGAATGTCACGTACACGAGTGCCAGCATCAGGATTACCGCAATCAGGCTGCTGAACACCAGTAGCAAGGCACGTTTTAACCAGATCATGTGACCAGTCTAGTCTTTAAATGCCGGTGTGTTTGTGCGCGCTGGCCATGTGCCTGACAAGGATGCTCACCGCTGGTATCCGCAGTCAGTGCCGGGACATTTCTTCCATACGCTGCGACATGCGTGCAATCTGTGCCCAGTCATGGGTAACGATATCCTGGGCGTGGGCCAGGTTGTTGCGCAGTGACTCGAGATTCTTGATGGCTTGCTTGCCGCTGCGCTTGGTCTCGAATCCAAATGTTTCCAGAATCTGCGGATGTTCGATGGCGATTCTGGCCTTGTCGGAAAGCTGCAGGCAATCAAGCAGTTCACAATGCTGGTTCCTGCGCATGCGTTCCTGCTGAATCTGTTCAGCCATGGCAAGTCGTTCACTTGATACCGCTGATGTCCACGAGTCATCGGGGTATTTCTTCTGGATCTGCTGCACGATGCGCGTCTCGATCATGGTGATCAGGCCGAACAGCCACATCCGTACCATGGGCTTGTTGATGTCATCGCGACAGATGACACCGACAATCTCGCCCAGCATGGACACAAAACAGTAATCGTGGCGCGTCAGCACGTGAATCACATCAGACAGGGTCGAGTCACCGGTAATGACCTGGTCGGGTGTAAAGTGGCGCATCCTGTCAGAGCAGGAGTCGCTGTCGAGATCAATAGAACGGATATAGCCGTGCACTGTCCCCTTGCTGCGAATACTGGCGACATATACCTGCTGCTGGGACATCACCTTTTTGACATCGATGCAGCTTGCCGTGATGTCAAACGATACCAGTGATTCGGCAATATCACGGGCTGTGAACAGCTCCATGAACATGCGCCTGAACTTGGGTCCGGTCACCCCCGGCCACTGTTCTGCATGACTCTCCGGTGACATGGTCAGGATGCGGTCTGGCTTGATATGACCCAGCATGGACATACTTTTTTCGTGAATGCGCTCCGCCCGTTTGAACAGCTGAGGGTCTCCGTCCGAGAGCACGTCGAGCAACTCGTCCATTTCGTCCAGGTAGACCTGGGCAAACCGTGGGTCGTGACGGGTAATGTCCTTGCAGTTGTCGATCAGGTCGGCCAGCTTGACCGTCTTGGCACGGCGCGAGGCCTGCGCCAGGTGGCGGCGATCGATCGCCTTGCGACGTGCCCGGTTGCCATCACCGGGTTTGCTGATGTCGGTCAACTCTTCGACCAGTTCGGCGACGGCAACACCGAAGGATGACTCGATATCTTCCAGCGTGGCCTGCGTGTCCTCGACCGTGTCATGCAGCCAGGCGGCGGCAATCACGTTCGGGTCGTCAGTGACCGAGGCAACGGTCCTGGCAACCGCGCTCAGGTGCACATGGTATGGCTCGTTGTTGTACTTTCTGCGGTGATTGATTCGCTGGTGCGCCTCGGTCGCATAGATGCGCGCGCGGTCGACCAGATCGGTAGCTGTAGAAGAATCAGTCATAATCTCGAGCCGCGAAGCCTGTGAGAAAATATCAGCAGCGATATCAGATTACACCCTGGGTTAATCATGTGCATGCCATTGTAGGGCCGAATTTTGTCGGCCAACAGCCAGTTCCCGAATAACTGTCTCATTAAACACTGATGGCCGAATAAATTCGGCCCTGCAGGGTGAACCGCTCTATGCGATTTACTCAATCATTCTCCGGCAACTACCTTACTACTCCCGTCTTCCTGGCCCAGCCAGGCCACGAACAGTGTGTAGCCGACGGCCAGCACCACGGCGCCGACAAACAGCCCGATGATGCCGGACAGTATCATGCCGCCAATGGCACCCAGCAGGATGACCAGCATGGGGATATCCATGCCACGCCCGAGGAACAGTGGTTTTAGAAATGCATCACTGGCGCTCACGATCAGGCTCCAGATCATGAACAGCACGGCGGGCACCGTCGTTTCAACCGAAAACACGTAGATGATAATCGGCCCCAGGATAATGATGGGCGGTAACTGGATAATGGCCAGCAACAGTACCAGCAGCGCCCAGAGGCCTGCATAGGGCACACCCACCAGCATCAGACCCACACCGGCAAGTATTGCCTGGATCACCGCCACACCGAGGACACCCTGTGCAACGCTGCGGATCGTGGCACCGGCAAGATCAACGAATTCCTTGCCATCATCCTTCAATATGCGTGCCGCAACTGTTTCCAGTGCCTGACTGCCACTCTGGCCGTAGACAAGAAAGGCACCGGCAATCAGTATCGAGACAAGAAACAACAACACACCCTTGCCAACACCGGCCGCTGCACCGATAACCCAGCCCACAACGGCCTCTACCTGCGGTTTATATTCCTGCAGTGCTGCACCGGTATTTTCCGAGAAAAGAGTCCATGCCCTGTGGGCCTGTTCGCCTATGAGCGGCCACTCCCTGACCTTGTCCGCGGGTGGCGGCACCGACAGGGTCCCTGCCTCCAGCTCCGCTGACAGGGTCTGCGAACCGTCAACCAGTGAGCTGGACAGCATGACCGCGGGAATAATCAGGATTGCCAGTGCAACCAGTGTAATGAGTGTTGCCGCGAGTTTCTGGCGACCGCCCAGTCTGGTTTGGGCCATCGTAAACAGTGGATAGATCGCCACGGCCATGATTGCACCCCACAGCACCGGCATGATGAACGGCTTGATGATGTTAAAACACCAGAGCACCAGCAGTGCCAGCAGGCTGATACGAATCGCCGCATCCATGATGCGCGCATGATATTGCCTGTCATCCGGTGATTCAGTCACGCTATCCATGATATATCCCCTGTAAGTTTCGCAATTTTCCTGCTGTGAATTGTTACGTGTCCTGGTCACCCTGCGGGGTATAACCGGACAGTCGCACGCCAATCAGGCTGGCAACCAGTATTGCCATGTAGAACAGGCCGACGATGGCTTCCATGTAGACAAGAAATCGTGCCAGCGGAAATACCGGCGAGATATCGCCATAGCCGAGTGTCGTCAGGGTCACAAAGCTGAAGTAGGTCGCTTCTGCAAAATTGTCCAGCCACGGTGCCTGGGCCATGCCATTGAACGAATCCGGCACGATCTCGGCTATTAGCAGATAGAGCAAGGCCCACACCAGGCCCATCAACATGTAAATACAGATTGCACCGACTATCGTGTTGCGATCGACCTGACCTGTGAACAGAACCTGTTTTAACGATGCCCAGGTTACCCATAGCAGGAAAACCAGCAGGAGCAACAAGTGCGCAATGCCGAACCCCGAAGAATCCAGCACGATCCCGGCGGTGATAACAATACACATAAGCAGCATGAAGGTCAGGCTGATTGCCATGCTTGAACGGTGAGCGCGGTTACCCAGCGCAACAAAAAGCAGTGTGGACACAGTGGCAGCCTGCACAAACCTGGCTGCGAGGTCGCCGGGGAAATTTTCTATCAGCGCACTTATCAGCAGAAGGATGATCAGCCCGATACACAGGTAGTGAAAGTTGTTCTTTTCAGAGATGGGCTGCAATGACGTGTTTCCGTTTTCTTGTTTATGAAAGTCACTGTATTATAGTCAACACGTTGAGAGAAGCCACTCGTGCAGTTGTTAAAAATATATTTACACAGATAGCCACCAAAAGATGACTACAGCCTTAACCCGCGCCCGGGTCTGCATGGCAGGCGTGCATCTCTGCACCGCCATGTTCCTCGGCGGCTGTGCCCTCACCGGCCCCGACTTCGATACGCCCGAGGTGGTGGTCCCGGACGAATGGAACGCGGATCCCACACCGGGCTTCACCTCGCAGACACCCGAATACAACCGCTGGTGGGAGGTCTTCGACGATCCGGTATTGAACACGCTTGTCCAGACCGCCTACGAACAGAACCTGACCCTGCAGGTTGCCGGCCTGCGCGTGCTCGAGGCGCGTGCCCAGCTTGGTATTGTGACCGGGAGTCTCTACCCGCAGAGCCAGACGATGTCAGGCAACTACCTGTACAACCGCGGCCCTGGCGGCGACTATTTCAACTCTGCCGGTATCGGATTCGATGCAGCATGGGAGCTTGACTTCTGGGGCAAATTCCGGCGCGGCGTCGAGTCCGCCGATGCCAACCTGATCGCCAACATTGCCAGCTATGATGATGTACTGGTGACGCTCACAGCAGAGGTAGCGAGGACCTATGTAACCATTCGCACCCTGCAGGAACGTATCCGGCTGGCACAACAGAATATCAAGATACAGCAACGTTCGCTGGAACTGACCACCAACCAGTTCGAGACCGGTTCCGTCACCGAGCTGGACATGCAGCAGGCCACGACCCAGTTACGCAATACCCAGGCATCGATACCCAACCTGCTTATCTCACTGGAGCAGACTCAGCATGCGCTCAGCATCCTGCTGGGGATGCCGCCACAGGATCTGACTGATTTGCTGGGTGAGTCTTCTGATATCCCCACGGCACCGGCCGAGGTCGCCACCGGTATTCCGGCCGAACTGCTGCGGCGCCGCCCGGATATCAAGCAGGCCGAGCTGCAGGCTGCTGCTCAATCGGCGCAGGTCGGTATTGCCGAGACCGAGTTACTCCCGAGTTTCACCCTGTTTGGCACGATTGGCTGGAACGTCAATGATGCCGGCGATGACAGCCTTGGTGACCTGTTCGAATCCAACAACCTGGGTTTCTCGGTCGGCCCTGCCTTCCAGTGGAAGTTTCTCAACTACGGCCGGCTGAAAAACCAGGTGCGGGTACAGGATGCGCGCCTGCAGCAGCTGCTGACCAATTACGAGAACGTGGTGCTGAATGCCGAGGCCGAGGTAAAAAATGCCATGAGTGGTTTTCTGCATTCTCGTGTCGAGGCCGACTACCGGGAAAAGAGTGCCAGTGCAGCACAACGCTCTGCCAATCTCGCCATGCTGCAGTACACGGAGGGTGTCAGTCTTTACCAGAGCGTGCTGGATGCGACCCGTTCCCTGGCCTCGCAGCAGGACGCTTTTGCAGCCACGCGCGGCAATATCGCCACCAACCTCATTGCCCTGTACAAGGCGCTGGGCGGTGGCTGGGAAGTCCGTGTCGGCAATGATTTTGTACCGGCAGACATACGTGAGCAGATGAATGAACGCACCGACTGGGGCGAACTGCTGGAAACGACGGTGAATTCGCCCGCCCAGCCCGAACCGAACCCCGACCTGTGGCGCAGTCCTGACTGGTAAGTACGCATCATCATGTATCCGACTCCCGTTCCCATGGAGATATCGTTCGCTGGCATCTACTTTCCGCCGGTGATGCTTGCCATCCTGCTCGGGGTGATCATGGCAGCCGTCATTGCCAGGCTACTCAACAGATTCAACCTGACGCGTTTCATATGGCATCCGCCGTTATTCTTTGTCGCCATGACCATACTGTTCACCCGGCTGGTGGATCTCTTCATCCTGCCCGTATAAGCAAGGATCATTATTGATGAATAAAGCTAGAAAATTCCTCGGCTACCTGGTGACACTCACGGCGCTGGTCGCTGCCGGTTATGTACTCAGCAACATGTTCAGCGAATACCTGTTCCAGCCATGGACCCGGGATGGTCATGTCAGGGCACAAATTATCAAGATTACGCCGCGCGTCAGCGGCCCGATCGTTGAGCTACCGATACATGACAACCAGAGGGTGCAGAAAGGCGACCTGCTGTTCCGGATTGATCCACGCACCTATGAACTGGCCGTTGAACAGGCCGAGGCCAAGCTGAAACAGGCGCAGGCCTCCGAACTCGTTAAACAGGACCAGGCCACGCGCGGCAAGGAACTGTACAAGAAAGATCGTGGTGCCATCTCCGAGCAGGCTCTGGTGCGCAAGGAAAACGACCTGCTGGTCGCCCGGGCCAACGTCCAGGTCGCACAATCCAACCTTGACAAGGCCAGGCTGGATCTCGAGTTCACCGAGGTGCGCGCCCCCGTTGAAGGCTACGTGACCAACCTGTTGTTGCGCTACGGCAGCCAGACAGTGGCCAACCAGCCGGCACTCGCCCTGATCGATAGCGACAGTTTCTGGGTGCACGGATATTTCAAGGAGACCCAGGTTGAATATATTCGCAAGGACAACAAGGCCGTCATCAAGCTGATGACCTATCCGGACGCCCCGCTTGAGGGCGTCGTCGACAGCATGGGCTGGGGTATTGCACAACAGGACGGCGCCCCGGCAGCCGACCTGCTGCCATCCATCAAGCCAAGCTTTGACTGGATACGCCTGGCGCAACGCATACCGGTGCGCATTCGCCTCACACGAATACCGGACGAGGTCGACTTGCGCGTCGGCTCATCCGCATCCGTGTTTATCGAGACTGAATAACACTCCACGGGCATACCGCGATATGACCAGCAGGATCCAGTTGCAAGAGGCCTTCAAGCTGGCACTCAGCATGATGCTGTTCTACTGGCTGGCCCTGTCAATGGACTGGGACCTTCCCAAGTTCGGTGCACTGGCCATTGTGATCATCAGCCTGTCGACCACGGGCGCCAGTCTGAACAAGGGCTTCATGCGCGTGGCGGGCACCGGGCTGGGTGCGCTGGCGGGTTTCGTGTTGCTGTCATGGTTCTCGCAGTCACCGCTTGGCATGCTGCTGGCGACCGCCGTGTACCTGGTGATTACCGGTTACTTTCTGCAGACGTCACGGCAGGGGGACACCTGGTTCAATGCCGGATTCCTTGCCGTCGCTGTGTGGTCATCCAGTTACATGAAGGTCGATACCGCCTTTCATTTCGCCACAACCCGGTTCCTTGAGACGGCGGCGGGCGTCCTGCTGTTTTCCATCGTGTCAGCCGTGATCTGGCCACGAACATCCGGGCCGGCACTTGAAAAACTGGGGCAGTCGGTCTGGTCCAGTTTGCACGAACTATACACCGCCTCCCGGCAGCGACTGGTCACCGGCATCGAACCGAATGAGATCGCCGGGCTGCGTACCCGGCTCTCCGGCGAATACGCGCAACTGCTGGCGACCCTGGATGCCGCTTACTCTGACACACCACTCGTCAGCCTGAAGAAGGAGGCCTGGGAGGTAATACGTGTCAATCTTCGCCTTTATGCCAATGCACAGTCACTCTGGCTGGAAAGCATCAAGAGCTGTCACGATCTCGAACTGACGACCTTGCTGCCCGGGCTCGATGCAGCACTGGATACACTGGAGCAGCGCCTGGTCCGGGGCAGGCAGCTCTGGGAAGAACAGCAGACGGCCGAGGTGGAAGATTCGGGCAGTGACTCTGCACTGTTACTGCCCATCGAGTTT
>Ga0316201_10003222_pt1 | contig 11973 bp, 21 predicted proteins | sample CS6wburrow_MG_FD_204516 | JGI IMG/M metagenome (GOLD analysis project Ga0316201, IMG submission 204516) | Coastal sediment microbial communities from Delaware Bay, Delaware, United States - CS-6 worm burrow | ecosystem: Environmental > Aquatic > Marine > Coastal > Sediment | place: USA... | reverse complement strand
TATTTCTACATCAAAAGGAGTAATGACAAACTTAAAGGCAAAAGAACTTGGTATTGGCGGTGAAGTTTTGTGCTATATATGGTAATTATAAGGAGTTTTTAAAATGTCACGTATCGGCAAATTGCCAATTACTATACCAGAAAACGTGGATGTGAAGTATAGTGGCTCTGAGATGACGGTGAAAGGAAAATTTGGAACGTTGCAAATGACTATTCCAGAAACAATTGGAATTGTAGAGGAAAATGGTATTCTAACGGTAAGTTTAAAAGAGAAGACACGAAATCTTCGTTCTATACATGGTTTGTATCGAACGCTAATTAATAATATGGTGATCGGAGTTTCAGAACAATTTGAAATAACTTTAGTGTTAAAAGGTGTTGGATACCGGGCAGCAGTTCAGAACAAAGAATTAGTTTTAAATTTAGGATATAGTCATCCCGTAACACTGGAAATTCCAGAAGGAATATCTGTAGAAGTTATTAAAAATACAACCATAAATTTAAAGTCTTGTGATAAAGAATTATTAGGTTTATTTGCTGCCAATATTCGTGCTTGGAGACAGCCAGAGCCTTATAAAGGAAAAGGAATTCTTTATAAAGATGAACAAATTATCCGTAAAGCTGGAAAATCGGCAAAATAAGAAATGAATTCTTTCATTTCTACTTTTAGTACTAAGAATAAGATTTAAATGGATAGTTTAAGGTCAATCAAAATTCTTTTTTTAGGAATTATTAAAGTTCTTATTATCTTAAAAATTACAAATTATAATTATGAAATTTTCAAAACGAGCGTTATTGAAATTAAAAAATAAAAATAAACGACTAAAACCGACGAAATATAAAAAATTAAAACGTGAAACTTTGCGTGGTTCCATTAAAGGAACAAGTGAAAGACCACGTTTATCAGTTTATCGTTCCAATGAAAATATTTATGCTCAAATAATTGATGACACAAATTCGAAAACATTAGTTGCATGTTCTACATTGGATCGTGCGGTAAAACTTACTATTTCAACAGGACGAACTTGTGAAGCCTCGCGGATTATGGGAGAAAAACTAGCAGAACGTAGTTTAAAACAAAATATTACAAAAATTATCTTTGACCGTGGTCCTTATTTATATCATGGACGTGTAAAAGCTTTAGCTGATGGAGCAAGAGCTGGTGGTCTTCAGTTTTAACTTAAAATTTGAAAATAAGTATACAAGTTGAATAAATTTTATGAGTAGCGATTTAAAACAACTAAATAAAGTAAAAAAGAATTCTCGGCGTGGTAATAATTTACAAGAACCAAAATTTGTAGAACGTCTAATAAAGATTAGTCGTGTTTCCAAAGTAACGAAAGGTGGTAAAAAATTAAGTTTTAGAGCAATTGTTGTAGTCGGAGATGAGAATGGAAAAGTTGGAGTTGGTGTTGCAAAAGCAGATGATGTTGTGAATGCATTTAAAAAAGCAAAAACAGATGGACGAAAAAATTTGATAACGTTCCCAATTACAAAATCATTAAGTATACCTCATGATGTAAGTGGTAACTTTGGAGCTTGTAATATAATTATGCGACCTTCAATAGAAGGTTCAGGTGTTATTGCTGGCGGAGCTGTCAGAATCGTATTAGAAGTTGCAGGTGTGAAAAATGTTATAGCAAAACAATTAGGATCCAATAATTTACTCAATAATGCACGAGCAGCGATCAATGCTCTTCAAAATCTAACTACAAAATCACAAGTCGCAAAAAAGCGAAATATTGATTTATAAAAAATTATTAAGTATCAATTGAAAATATCAAAGTGAAGATTAATAAAGAAATCAGAGACATTATAGTCAAGCGTTTATTAGTTAGTCTTGGAGTACTCCTATTTATTCGAGTGGGAACGTTTCTTCCTGTTCCAGGAATTAATCATAGTGATTTGGCATTTTATATTCAGACACATTCACTTACGAAGAGCCTAGTAAGCACATTTTCTGGTGATGATACCTTTGTCATTGGATTGTTTACATTAAATATATTTCCATATATAAATGCGTCAATTTTAGTTCAACTTATCATTAGTTTTTCTCCAACTTTATCAAAATTACAAAAAGAAGGGGATTTAGAAGGACGTCGATCACTAAATCGTTTAACACGTTTCATTACCTTAATTTGGGCGTTGATTCAAAGTGTAAGTTTAGCCATTTATTTAAAACAAATTTTGTTTGATTGGAGTATCGGATTAGCATTTGAAATCGTAATTTGGTTAACAACTGGTGCTATGATTGTTCTATGGTTAAGTGAATTAATTACAGATTATGGACTTGGAAATGGTGCCTCGTTACTAATTTATACGAATATTATTTCAAGTTTACCAAATCTGTGTAAAAAAGTAATTACTGAAAATGGTCAAAATTTACCCCTTTCGGCAATAGTAGGTGTTGTTTTCTTAGTTTTCGTTTCTTTATATGGGATTGTCTTATTACAAGAGGGAGTTCGAATTATTCCTTTAATATCATCAAAACAATTAAATCAATCCTCATTACAAGATTCAACGACGTCAAATAATTATATACCATTACGTTTTAATCAAGCAGGTGTAATGCCTATTATATTAACTACGGCTGTGTTAGTAATTCCTAATTATGTGAGTAATTTAGGATTTTTACCAATTCTAAGCCTTCCAGACTTTTTGGCATCGTCAAAAATAATATATTGGGTTGCTTACTTTGCATTAATTCTCTTATTTAGTTCTTTTTATTCGACGATTGTTTTAAATCCAAAAGATATTTCAGATCAATTACAAAAAATGGCTGTTACAATACCTGGAATTCGACCAGGAATTCAAACCACTTTTTATTTAAAACAAGTTATGAAACGAATCACATTTGTTGGTGCAGTAATGTTAGCTGTACTAGCAACTGTACCAAATTTTATAGAAGTGACACTCAATATTTCGAGTCTTAATGGATTAAGTACAACATCATTATTAATTCTGGCGGGTGTAGTTTTGGATATAGTTCGTGAAGTTAAGAATATTTACTATTCTAATGTTTACAATAATATGTATCAATAAAATCAATAAAAAATTATTTAGTAAGAAATAAAAATGAAAGTTCGTCCTTCAGTAAAAAAAATGTGTGACAAATGTCGAGTAATTAAACGACATGGAAAAGTTATGGTAATTTGTTCAAACCCGAAACATAAGCAACGTCAAGGATAAAATACTTTAAAAGGAGTTTATAAAATGGTTAGATTAGTGGGTGTTGATTTACCAAGAAATAAAAGAATTGCTTATGGCCTTACCTATATTCATGGGATTGGTCTTACAAGTGCGAGAAAAATTATTGAAATAGCAAAGATTAGCCCTGAAACACGTGTAAGTGATGTAACTACTGAACAAGCAATTGCATTACGGGAAGCGTTAGAAAATCCAGAGCTAAATTTAAAATTAGAAGGTGACTTGCGAAGATTTAATGGGTTAAATATCAAACGATTAAATGAAATAAATTGTTATAGAGGAAAACGACATAGAACTAATTTGCCGGTTCGAGGACAACGAACTCGAACAAATGCTCGTTCAAGACGTGGTTCAAAGAAAACCGTTACTGGAAAGAAAAAATAAAAGTATTTTGAATAGTCTTAAATCTATCAAATTTATATATTACTATGGCACAAACAATTAGAAAATCAACTATTAAAAAAGATAAAAATAATTTTACAAGTGGGATTGTTCATATTCAATCAACATTTAATAATACTATCGTAACAATTACGAATTTAACAGGTAATACAATCGCCTGGGCCTCTGCAGGGAGCACAGGTTTTAAAGGAGCTCGTAAAAGTACTCCTTTTGCAGCTCAAACAGCTGCAGAAAAAGCTGCTTTAGATGCATTAAGTACTGGGATGAAAAGTGTTGAAATATTAGTAAAAGGGCAGGGATCAGGTCGTGAAACAGCTATTCGAGCGATCGAAGGTGCTGGATTCGAAATTACTTCGATTCAAGATATAACACCTGTTCCACATAATGGATGTCGACCTCCAAAACGCCGTCGAGTTTAAAATTTATATTTCTACGAAATTTAAATATGAATGATATTTCTATCAAATGTCTTAAATCAGAGAAAATTCAATCCGGTGCTAGTTATGGACAATTTTTAATCAATTCTTTACGACCAGGACAAGGTATAACAATTGGAAATCAATTAAGACGAGTACTCTTAGGTGATTTAGGTGGGACAGCAATTTCAGCAGTTAGAATTGCAGGAGTACGACATGAATTTTCGACAATTCCTGGGGTTAGGGAAGATATTCTTGAAATATTATTAAATTTAAAAGGAATTGTTCTCAAAAGTCAAACAACTGATTTAGAATTTGGGCGTTTAAAAGTTCAAGGACCAACAGTAATTACAGCTGATTTGATACAATTACCATCGAATTTAGAAATTATAAATCCGAATCACTATATTGCAACAATTTCTACTTCTAATGTTCTTGAGATTGAATTTAAATTTGAATATGGAACTGGTTATAAATTAGCGTCGCAAATGTTTGACAGTGAATCGGATAATTATTTGCAATTAGATACGATATTTATGCCTGTTCAAAAAGTAGATTTTAAAATAGAAAACGTTTATGATACTACTAACAATATAACTGAGCGATTGTTTATTGATATTTGGACCAATGGTAGTATTTCGCCCAACGATGCTATCCGATCTGCTGCTCAGATTATTATTGACTTATTTACTTCATTGATTCAAAATAAAGATACAACTGAAAATACTGAAGGAGAGACAAAGACTCATTCAATCAGTATTGAGCCATATACAAATATTGCAATTGAGGAATTACAACTCTCGGTTAGAGCTTATAATTGTCTCAAAAAAGCTCAAATAAATACGGTTGGCGATTTATTGCAATATTCTCCTGAAAAATTACAAGAATTGAAAAATTTTGGACGTAAATCTGCCGATGAAGTATTTTCAACATTAAAAAATAAGTTGGGAATTATTTTAAAATAATTAATAGCTTTACTTAAAACTTCTCAACTAATTATTACTATTAATTATTTAATTTCAAATAAAAAATTATGAATTCATTAAATAAAACATTTTTACCAAGTGAAAAATATGAAAACCGGAATTGGTTTCTTATTGATTGTAAAGGTCAAAAATTAGGTCGATTAGCAACACTGATTGCTGCGTTATTAAAAGGAAAGATAAAGCCTCATTATTATCCTTCCATTGATGTTGGGGATTACGTAATTTTAGTAAATGCCGATTCAATCATCGTAAATCAAGACAGTAAACATTATCTTGTCTATAATCCAGGAAGACCTGGAAGTTCTTTGAAAATTAAAAGTGTTTCTGACTCTCTTTCGACATTAACAATTGAAAGAGCTGTAAAAGGAATGTTATCAGAAACAGAAACCAAACGATTAATGAGACGACTAAAAGTATACCGGGATCAAAAGCATCCGCATGAAGCACAAGATCCGATCAATTTAGATGTTTCAAATCTAAAGTTTACTATCGAATCGAATGTTCCAAATATTTAGTTTGTCAATAACGATATAATGTAGTTAAATTGGTCTAAATCATTCATAAAAATAAATTAAATTACTGATACTTGAAGTATATGAGTTCTAATATAAAATTAGCTTTTCAAAAAGCTAATATTGGTCTTGGAAAACGAAAACAAGCTGTTGCAAGAGTTTTTCTTGTTCCAGGTGAAGGAAATATTATCATCAATAAAGTTTCAGGTGATAAATATTTGCAATATAACGAAAGTTATTTAAATACTGTTTGGTCTCCTTTAGAAAAATTAAACTTAGAAAAACAGTTCGATATTGTTGCTTTAGTGAAAGGAGGTGGACTTACAGGTCAAACTGAAGCAATTCAATTAGGAGTTGCCAGATTACTATGTAAAATGGAAAGTCAGAATCGTCAAATTTTAAAACCATTTGGGTTTTTAACACGTGATTCAAGAATTAAAGAGCGTAAAAAATACGGTTTACGAAAAGCTCGAAAAGCTCCACAATATTCAAAACGTTAAAAATTTATATATACATATGCCAAAATCTGAAATACAACCAACATGGTTTGCAGACGCGCCAATCTTGTGCGATGGAAAGCCATTATGTTTAATTGGATCGACAAAGCGTGAATTACAAGTTGATATTTGGTTAGCAAATCATCCTTTTTATACAGACTCACAAGTTCTTGTAGATAGTGAAGGGCGTGTTGAAAAATTTATGAAAAAATATCAATTAGATTCAAATGAACAATAATACAATCAAACTATTTATAGATAAATTTTAAATTTTATGCCAACTATACAACAATTAGTTCGTTCACGACGTATACAAATAAAAAAGAAAACAAAATCACCTGCACTTGTGAATTGTCCTCAACGACGCGGTGTTTGTACCCGAGTATATACCACAACACCCAAAAAACCAAATTCAGCTATTCGAAAAGTTGCAAGGGTTCGATTAACATCAGGTTTTGAAGTGACAGCGTACATTCCAGGAATTGGTCATAATTTACAAGAGCACTCTGTTGTTTTAATTCGTGGTGGTCGTGTAAAAGATTTACCAGGTGTTCGATATCATATTATTCGAGGTGCCTTAGATACAGGTGGGGTCAAAGACAGAACTCAAGGACGTTCAAAGTATGGTGTAAAAAAACCAAAAGCTGAAAAATAATAATCTAAAAGAAAAAAATTTCTAAATTAAATTATGTCTCGTCGAAATATTTCAAAAAAACGATTTCCCGAAGCGGATTCTGTTTACAATAGTTATTTAGTAAGTTTACTGATTACAAGAATTTTAAAGTCTGGTAAAAAAACAATAGCGAACAATATTGTTTATCAAGCCTTTGATATTATAAAAAAAAAAACAAATGAAGATCCATTAGAGATTTTTGAAAAAGCAATACGGAACGCAAGTCCAATTGTCGAAGTAAAAGCTCGACGAGTAGGGGGTTCGACATATCAAGTTCCTATTGAAGTAAGTGGCTTTAGAGCGACAAATTTAGCATTACGGTGGATTATTCGCTATGCTCATCAGCGCGCTGGCCGAAGTATGTCAATTAAATTAGCGAATGAAATTATTGACACAGCAAACGATATAGGTAATACTATAAAGAAAAAGGAAGAAACACATAAGATGGCGGAAGCTAATAAAGCTTTTGCTCATTTTAGATATTAATTCCAAATAAATGTATTCTCGCTAAAAGCTAAAAAATAAATCATAACTTTAAAAACTAAAAGGAATTAAAAATGGCACGTGAAAAATTTGAACGTACAAAACCACATGTTAATATTGGAACAATTGGGCATGTTGATCACGGAAAAACGACTTTAACAGCTGCAATTACTGCTACTTTAGCTTTAGATGGAAACAGTGAAGTTAAAGCTTATGCAGATATTGATGGTGCTCCCGAAGAACGTGCACGTGGTATTACAATTAATACTGCTCATGTCGAGTATGAAACAGAAAATCGTCATTATGCTCACGTAGATTGTCCTGGTCACGCAGATTATGTAAAAAATATGATTACTGGAGCAGCTCAAATGGATGGAGCGATTTTAGTAGTTTCAGCAGCTGATGGTCCAATGCCACAAACTCGTGAACATATTTTATTATCAAAACAAGTTGGTGTTCCAGATATTGTAGTTTTCTTAAACAAAGAAGATCAAGTTGATGATGCTGAATTATTAGAATTAGTTGAATTAGAAGTGAGAGAATTACTTTCCGCTTACGATTTCCCAGGTGACGATATTCCAATTTGTCCAGGATCAGCCTTACAAGCAATTGAAGCAATTTCATCAAATCCAGATATTCGTCGAGGTGACAATCCTTGGGTAGATAAGATCTATGCGTTAATGGACGCAGTTGATGAATATATTCCAACCCCAGAACGTGATACCGAAAAAACATTCTTAATGGCAATTGAAGATGTTTTCTCAATTACGGGTCGTGGTACAGTTGCCACAGGTCGTATTGAACGTGGAATTGTTAAAGTAGGTGATACTGTCGAAATCGTTGGTATTGGTGACACACAAACTACGACAGTTACTGGTATTGAGATGTTCCAAAAAACTTTAGAAGAAGGTTTTGCAGGTGATAATGTTGGTATTTTATTACGAGGGGTTACTCGAGAAGATATTGAACGTGGAATGGTATTGGCTGATCCTGGTACAATTACACCACACACAAATTTTGAAGCTGAAGTTTATGTTTTAACAAAAGATGAAGGTGGTCGTCATACTCCATTCTTTACCGGTTACCGACCTCAATTCTATGTACGAACAACAGATGTAACAGGTGCTATTACTCAATTTACAGCAGATGATGGTTCAGTAGTAGAAATGGTAATGCCTGGGGATCGTATCAAAATGACAGCTGAATTAATTTACCCAGTTGCAATCGAAGAAGGTATGAGATTTGCCATTCGTGAAGGTGGACGTACTATTGGTGCAGGTGTAGTTTCTAAAATTATTAAATAATTAAAAGTTTATATGGAAATAAAAGCGAATGCAAAAATTCGTGTAAGATTAGAATCTTTTAACCATGAACTTCTAGTATCTTCATGTCAAAAGATTGTGACGATCTTACAAAATACTTCTTTAAATTCAATTGGAATAGTTACATTACCAACTCATAAACGGATTTATTGTGTATTAAGATCACCTCATGTGGATAAGGATTCAAGAGAACATTTTGAAATTCGAGTCCATAAACGTATCTTAGAAATTTATTATGAGTCAGAGGTTGAGATTTTTGACTTATTGTCAGAAGCAGATTTACCACCTGGAGTATTTTATCGTATTTGTTTATCCTAAGTTAATAACTTAGGATAAACAAAAAATCAAATTTTATTATTTTAGTTGTTAGAATTGTTCTTCCAGTATTGGATTACCTAAGGCAATAGAGAGTTCGAGACTAATTGAAGCCCCGCCATTAATTGCTACTAATACTTGAGCACCTAAAGCTACACATTTTAAGGGATACTTAATATTCGGTGATAAGCAATCAATTAGAATCCCTTTACTAGCTTTTAGACTAGCTTGAATGGGATCATGGTTTTCTTCGGAAGAGGAGATTTCGTCTATGGAATCGATTGTTAGCAACTCATCAGTTAAATTATTATCTAAAAATTGTTCCATGCTTTCTAGCAATTGGACTGATTCATTTACTTTCTCAGACGCTTCTTCGAGATACGTTAAAATTTCTTCGTTATTTGAAAAAGAGTTATCTTTCTCTTTGTTCATCCTGAGCCTCACCCCATTCAAACTTATCATATATATAACTCGCCATCGATTTAGTAACCTTCTCCATCTCCTTGAGGTTACATTCTAGATCACCTTGAATTTCCTCAGGAGCTCCATCTAGTTCCTTATAAAAATCATTATTATCATATAGAATATTTAAGTCTAATCTTTTTAAGTTTTTAACAGCTTCGGTAAGTAACTCTAAAACCTCTTTGAAAGTGTCTACGATTTCTTCGTATTCTTCAAACTTTTTTTGGTTCTCATTCATAATTATTTATTCATTCTCATTTTCCAGTTTGAAATCTAAAATATTCGATTCTTAAATCAAAGATAAAGAAGCGGATAAAGAGGTATAAAATGAAAAAAAATCATTGTTTCTAGATATCTACCTATTTGTTAGTTAAGAGCTGTTATTGAGCCTAGTAATGGGTTTAGAAGAGGTTTTAGAAGATTTTTGATATTATTAAAACTTGGTGTGATTATAACATTCAGTCTAGTATCACCTGCTGATGCTAAGGATAATGGATTTTTGCTTGGAGCTGATGCATGGTCAAATAGACCCCCGATATCAAGACCATTGAGGAGAAATTATGGACTTTTTGATAGTAAAACAACTAGTAGTAGTGGAGCACCCAAAAAAGACCCCAACGGTAGTAGTACTCCTCAGAATCCTGCAATGAAGAAAGATTCGCAATCCACTCCCACTTTTTATCAACATCTGTCTCAGACATCGAACAAAAGAATAAAAAATGTTCTTTAGAAGATGAACATAAGAGTCGACAAGCTGAAAAAGAATTAAAAGATAAATGTGATAAGAGAATTAAAACTGTCATAGCTCAAAAATTAGATCATAGATATTTTTTAGACGATGCTCAAGCCCGAGACAAATTTATACATCCGCCAGATTTTAGCGTAAAAATACCAGAATCGTTCGATTTTGAACATGCAAAATCATTATCGTATCACGATAGACTAGAGTACTTAAGAGATAGAACAGTTTTACTAGAAGAAAGTGTTTGCGAATTTCAAGCGACCATGCGTGATCATATTCTAGAACCAAATACGAAAGAAATAAGGGGGACTTTTGGTGTAAATCGCGAAGCACGTGACGGTACACTGAAAACATATGGTACTCACTTATATAACCCTATAACAAAAACCGATCTGTTTTTTGGACAGGGTAATCGATTAAAATCAGGTTGGAAAATTAATCAAGGGCAGTCAAAAGAGATAGAGATCAATAATAATCTTACCTAGATATATAATAAACTAGAATTACATGAATAATCATTTTGATACAGTGGAATACATTAAGTTGCTAGAAAAAGAAAAGATCTTAGCAACTAAGGGTTCCTCTTTATACTCTGAAAATGAAGAAGAAAATAGTAAATTGCGCTCTTATCGAATAACTTTAGAAGACCAGATTTACTCTAATAACAGATATGAGTACCAGTTTTTAATTAAAGGTTATATCTTAGAAAAAATGAGTACTCTTACTTTTATATCGGTATTTTTGAAACTATTTCGAATAGACCGTGATAGACTCGAACCTATTGAAAAGGATTTAAAACGATTGTCTACTTTTTCGATCGATTCCAAATATAAAAATTTTGCTACTTTTATATCTGAAATCTTTGAAGACTGCGATTATTCGTTCGACGAAAATTGTAAGGTTACGGAAGAAGAATCTAAAGATTCTATTAAAAAAAAAGTATTCTCAGATGCAAAAATATTTTTAAACTAAAACTGTTTTAAATTAAATTAGAACTCTTATCGATAGGTTAGGGTTCTAAGTTTAAAATGCCTCTCTGCATCTGCAGAGACCATCAGCCATGCCTCATCAAGAGTATACTTCCTTGACTAAAGAACAACAAAGAAATTTACCTGGAAAGCTAGATAAAACGACCAAGCAACTAACTTTCAAAGCGAAAAGAGGAGAAAAAATGTATTTTAGAAAGTTTCGAGCCTATTAATTTAGATAATTAACTTCAGATTTAATAAGTTAACCATAAATTTTAATATTCGGTATTAATAATTATATTGGGAACGGAGGGACTTGAACCCTCACGCCTATCACTAGGCAACGGATTTTAAGTCCGTCGTGTCTACCAATTTCACCACATTCCCTAATATATACTGTTTTGATAACAGATATATATACAATACCAGATACTGTATAAAAAATCAAGAAAAATAAAAGATAATTTTTTTTGGTTAATAATACTAGAAACTGATTATATTACTTTATATTTGTTAAAATTTTTCTAATCTCTAGTTAAATAAGAACTTTATCTAAGCTCGAAAACCTTATTCTTAAAATATTGTAAGAGGCGGCACCCAGATTCGAACTGGGGATCGAGGATTTGCAATCCACTGCCTTACCACTTGGCCATACCGCCGAACTTAGACGTTTTATCTAATTATAGTACATTGAAATAGAATTGTTATCATAAAATGGTGAAAATATTCGACATTTTTTATTTTGACGTATAATACTATGTTGGTGGATCTTATTGACTAGACACCAGTGAATAGAAAATCTTATTTATAAAATATAAATAAAAATCTTATGTTTGAAAAGTTTACAGAAGGCGCCATTAAAGTGATCATGCTGTCTCAAGAAGAAGCTCGACGAATGGGGCATAATTTTGTTGGGACGGAGCAGTTATTACTAGGAGTAATTGGTCAACGCCACGGAATTGGAGCACGAGCCTTAAAAAAATTAAAAG
>Ga0316201_10003221_pt1 | contig 11973 bp, 12 predicted proteins | sample CS6wburrow_MG_FD_204516 | JGI IMG/M metagenome (GOLD analysis project Ga0316201, IMG submission 204516) | Coastal sediment microbial communities from Delaware Bay, Delaware, United States - CS-6 worm burrow | ecosystem: Environmental > Aquatic > Marine > Coastal > Sediment | place: USA... | reverse complement strand
CCAGCGGTCCTGCAGAACGTTCTCGGCAAGCCATTGAGGTCCCGAGGTATAACGCAGCCCCTGCTCGAGCATGTACTCGACGGCCGGGTTACCGCGTGACATCGCATTGCCGACGACGACCTGATCAGGTGGCGGATCGAGATGCGCGGCATCGAAGCCCTCCAGCAGCCTGATACCGGCGGCCTGCAACTGTGTGCTCATGGGCGGATACACGTTCGCATCCGAACCCGATACCTCATGCCCGAGGGCGCGCGCGATCTGGGCGATGCCGCCCATGAAGGTGCCACAGACACCGAGGATGTGCATTCTCATTTACGCAGCGCCGACCAGGGGAAAGAGGCGGGCGATCAGGTTGAAGGCAATCATGGTGTAGCTCAGAACGATCAGTACGCCTGCCAGCAGCGGCACCTCCAGCGCATGCCGCAAGACATTGCCCAGCGCCACATGCAGCCAGACCGCCAGGACCAGGTCGATCAGTACCGCCACGTCCTTGATGCCCAGGGCCTCGGCCGGTAAACGCACCCCCATCATGATCAGACCGGCGAGTACGCCGAGCCCGACGAACGCCGTGGTCGTCTGCTGCCAACGCGCGGCATGACCGGTGAACCGCAGCAGCACGAACAGCATGCCCATGGTCAGCATCAGGTCGAGCAGGTTCGCGCCGAGTGCCGCACGCACGCTGCCGAACATCTGTGCGCCGTTGAGCATGCCGAGAAGAACGCTGGTGACCGCGAGCAGAGCGAGCAGCGCAGACGATGCAGGCAGATCCTGTGGGCCACGCTTCAGGCGTGCGAGATCGACGAAAAACAATAGCAAGGCCTGCATCGGTTGAGCGTTCTATCAGCAACAGTGGGGGATAGTTTACCTCTCCTTCGCCGGCTCGCACGCGGCACAGTGTTATCCTTGCGTCCCCGACACGGAATCGCCCGATGCAAGAACAATACGTAGACACGCACGAGGCCCTCGTACGCCTGTGTGAAAGCCTCAAGGGCAGTGAATGGCTGGCCATCGATACCGAATTCATCCGCGAGAAGACCTACTACCCCCGGCTGTGCCTGATCCAGGTGTGCAACGGCGAGGTGGCCGCCTGTGTCGACCCGCTGAAGCTCGAAGACCTCGGTCCGCTGCTCGAGGTCTTCTACGATGGCAGCGTGCTCAAGGTGCTGCACGCCGCGCGCCAGGACCTCGAGATCTTTCTGCACGACTACGGGCGCCTGCCGATGCCGGTATTCGACACCCAGCCGGCCGCTGCACTGCTCGGGCACGGCGACCAGATCGGCTATGCCAATCTGGTCAAACAACTGCTCGACATCGAGCTGCCCAAGGACCAGTCGCGCACCGACTGGTCACAGAGACCGCTGGATGAACAGCAACTGCGCTATGCGCTGGACGACGTCGTCTACCTGGGTCAGCTGTATCTGCACATGCGCGGCCACCTGTTCGACCGCGAACGCCTGCAGTGGCTGGCCGCCGACTTCGCCACGCTCGCCGACCCGCAGACCTACTATCCGGACCCCGACAACATGTGGAAGCGCGCCAAGGGCAAGCAGGTGCTGCGCGGCAAACAGCTCGCGGTTCTGCAGGCCCTGGCGGCATGGCGTGAACGGCAGGCGCGTGAGCGCGACCTGCCGCGCAAGTGGGTCCTGAAGGACGATGCCTTGATCGAACTGAGCCGACGCATGCCGCACGATGCCGGCGGACTGTCGAAGATCCGCGGGCTCGAGCCCGGCCAAATCCGCCGCGAAGGCAACGCGCTGATCAAACTGATCGAAGCTGCCGCGGCCCTGCCGCGCGAGCAATGGCCCAAGGACCAGGGTCGACCGAAACCGCTGGCACCTCGCCAGGAGGCGATGGTCGACCTGCTCAGTGCCGCGTTGAGACTGATCGCCGAGCGTCATCAACTGTCGCCGTTGGCCATTGCGTCACGCAAAGACCTGGAAAAGTTAGTGCGCGGCGAATCCGACGGTGCGCTGAACGAAGGCTGGCGACACTCGCTGGCCGGCGAGGCACTGACGGCGGTAATGCATGGTGAACGAACCCTCGATGTGATCGACGGCGAGCTGCAGCTGAGCGGCAACGAAGACATCGATGTAGCATGAGCGCACGCTGTACGCGGGCGACCGAAACCGGCCACGGGCTCGGCCAGGTCACGATCCGGCAAGGCTCCGGCCGCCCGGTGATGCGGCACCGTAGCGCCGGGCCCGTACGCCTGGGACAGGTGACCGCTCGAAAGCGAATCGGCGCGCAATGCCAATGCCTGCACCCCGCCCGGCCTCAAGCGCGGCGGTCTTCGCAGAAAGCACGTAAACCGGCCGCGTTCAGCCGATGGCGCGCGTGGCACGCAGTACGAAGGGTACCTTCTTCAGGCGTCGGATAATGCTGGCGAGGTGTTTGCGGTCGCGCACGGAGACCACGAAGCGCAGGCTCGTACTCAGGCCATCACGCTCTTCACTGCGCACGTCTTCGATGTTCGAGCCTTCCTCGGCAATCAGCGAGGCGATGGTCGCCAGCATACCGCGCTGGTTGCCGGCATCGAGCCGGATCACCGTCGAGAATTCGCCAGTCACGTCATCGGCCCACTGCACGTCGAGCCAGCTCTGTCCCTGGCGGCGGAAATCACCGAGATTCGGACAGTCGTGGTGGTGTACGACCAGCCCGCGACCAGGGCTGAAGATGGCCACGATCGGGTCACCGGGGATCGGACTGCAGCACTTGGCAAAGTTCACCACCATGCCCTCGGTGCCCTTGATCGTCAGCGAACCCGCCGAACCCTGATCGAGCACCGGCTGTGCCGGTTTGTCATCAGGCAGCACGAGCATGCGGGCGACCAGTTTGGCCATCCGGTTGCCGAGGCCGATCTGTTTGAGCAGCTCGTCGAAGGTCTCGATGTTCAGGTCGTCAAGCAGTTTGCCGTGGTCCTGATTGAACAGGCTTGCGTGGTCGCCTCCCAGCGCTTCGAGTTCGCGTTCGAGCAGACGCCGCCCGAGCTCGACGGCCTCCTTGTGTTCGAGACGCTTCAGGTAGCACCGGATGGTTGCGCGCGCCTTGCCGGTCACGACGAAATCCAGCCAGGCCGGGTTGGGGCGATTGTTCGGCTTGGTGATGATCTCGACCGTCTGGCCATTGCGCAGCTGCGAGCGCAACGGTGCGAGGCGCCGGTCGACGCGTGCGGCCACGCACTGGTTACCGACATCCGAGTGCACCGCGTAGGCGAAGTCGATCACGGTAGCGCCCTTGGGCAACACGAAAATCTGCCCTCTCGGCGTGAACACGTACACTTCATCCGGGAACAGGTCGACCTTCACGTGCTCGAGGAACTCCATCGAGTTACCCGAATCCTTCTGCACTTCGAGCAGGTTGCGCAGCCAGTCGGCCGCGGCATCCGGCGTCATGCGCCCGCCGCTCGAGTCCTTGTAGTGCCAGTGTGCCGCGATCCCCTCTTCGGCCACCCGGTGCATCTCGCGGGTGCGGATCTGGATCTCGATCGGCAGGCCGTGCGGACCGAACAGCACGGTATGCAACGACTGGTAACCGTTGGCCTTCGGGATCGCAATGTAGTCCTTGAATTTACCGGGCACCGGGCGGTACAGGTTGTGCACGACACCGAGCACGCGGTAGCAGGTGTCGACCGCGTCGACGATGATCCGAAAGGCGTAGACATCCGCCAGCTCGTTGAGCGGCAGCTTCTTCTCCAGCATCTTTCGGTAGATGCTGTAGACGTGCTTCTCGCGTCCGTAGACATCGCCGTCGAAGCCTTCCTGCTGCAGGCGGCTGCGCAACACTTCTTCGATGTTGCCGACCACCTCTTTGCGGTTGCCGCGGCGCTTGCGCAGCGCGGTGCGCAGGATCCCGTAGCGCCATGGCCAGTGTGCGGCCATGCCGAGTTCCTCGAGCTCGTGACGGATGCTGTTGATGCCCAGTCGATTGGCGATCGGCGCATAGATATCGAGCGTCTCGCGCGCGATGCGGCGTGCCTTGGCCGGCGACATCACGCCGAGCGTGCGCATGTTGTGCAGCCTGTCGGCGAGCTTGATCATGATGACCCGGATATCCTTGGTCATCGCCAGCATCATCTTGCGGAAGTTCTCCGCCTGGGCCTCGGCGCGTGAGCGGAACTTTATCTGTGTGAGCTTGCTGACACCGTCGACCAGTTCGGCAATCTCGGGCCCGAACTCGTTGACCAACTGCTCCTTGGCGGTCTCGGTGTCTTCGATGACGTCGTGCAGGATCGCCGCCATCAGGCACTGATGATCCATGCCCATCCCGGCAAGGATGCGCGCCACGGCAACCGGGTGATAGATGTAGGGCTCGCCGGAGAGGCGATTCTGGCCTTCGTGGGCCTCGGCGCCGAACAGGTAGGCGCGGTAGACCTCACTGACCTGCTCGTGGGTGAGATAGCGTTCGAGATAACCGCACAGATCGCTGATCAGAAAGCGGTCGCCCGCGTTCAGCGACTCGACAGGGTCGATCGCTGAACGCGGCGGGTGGGTCAGGTCTGAGCGCGGCGCGTCCACCTCATTGCTCAGTCGTCTTCGCTACCCAGATCGACGACACCCAGCTCGCCGGCCAGTGCCGCAGCCAGTTCGTCGTCGATAGAGTCGGTCGTCTCTTCGGGCTCGGCAACGGTCTGCTCGGTGATCAGGCCCTCGGCGATTTCACGCAGCGCGACCACGGTGGCCTTGTCGTTCTCCCAGGGCACCAGTGGATCGACGCCATTGACCAGTTGCCGTGCGCGGCGCGAGGCGAGAAGAACCAGGTCGAAGCGGTTGTCGACGTTATCGAGACAGTCTTGTACGGTGATGCGGGCCATGATGAGTCACGAACTCCAGAAGAAAAGCGTTTGCGAACCGAGAATTATATGATCTCCAGCCGGCCGTGGGAACCACTGAATCGCCCCGGGCCGTCGCTGACCAGGGACGCGGGCCCATGGACCAGGGGCCAAAACCCGGACTCACGGGCCCCGAACGGGCCGATTTTGACGTCGCACGGCGGCGCAAGCGGCATTTGCGGTACGGCCGGTCGCCGTTCAGCGCCCCTCGGGAAACCGGCCGGAACCCCGCCGGAACCGGCGATCACGGCGGATCCGCGCCAGCCGGGCGCCCGCGGGAACGGCACGCACGGACCGTGAAGTCTCAAACCGGCGCCAGCATCGCGCCCGGGCCGGGCGCCGCCCCGACCGTGGGCCAGGACTCTCGGGCCGCAACTCAGCCCAGCATATCGGCCAGCGCGCCGGCAAAACGCGCCGATTGCAGCGGCTCACGCAGCCGCTCGGCCGCGACGATTGCGCGCAGATCGGCCAGCGCGTCGGCGAAATCGTCGTTGATCACCAGGTAGTCGTATTCGGGAAAGTGCGACAACTCGCTGCGCGCATCACGCATGCGGCGATCAACGATCTCGGCACTGTCCTGCCCGCGCCCCGAGAGCCGGGCGCGCAGCGCATCGATACTCGGCGGCGCTATGAATATCGACACCGCATCGGCGAAGCGCGCACGCACCTGCTGTGCGCCCTGCCAGTCGATCTCGAGCACCACGTCGAGGCCCTGATCGAGTTGATTGCGCACACCGGCCTCGGCGGTTCCGTAATAATTGTCGAACACCTGGGCGTGTTCGAGGAACGCACCGTCCCCGGCCAGTTCCTCAAAGCGCTCGACGCTGACGAAGTGGTAGTGAACACCATCTTCCTCACCCGGCCGCATGGCGCGGGTGGCATGCGACACTGACATGACCAGGCGTTCGTCGGCCGGCACCAGTTCGCGCAGCAGGCTGGTCTTGCCCGCACCCGACGGCGCAGACACGATGAACAGAATTCCCTTGGGCGTCACCATTGCTTGCTGCTTCCCGTCCTCTACTCGATGTTCTGGACCTGCTCGCGCATCTGCTCGATCAGCACCTTCATCTCGACCGACACGGCCGTGGTCTCGCTGTCGGCAGATTTCGAGCCGAGGGTATTGGCCTCGCGATTGAGTTCCTGCATCAGGAAATCCAGGCGCCGCCCGACCGGTTCGTCCTGCTGCAGCACACGGTCGACCTCGTCGAGGTGCGTGCGCAGACGATCCATCTCCTCGTCGACGTCGAGGCGCTGGGCGAGCAGTGCCATCTCCTGCTCGAGGCGATCCTGATCGAGGTTTTCAGCCACTTCGGCAAGCCGGGCACGCAGGCGTTCGCGCACCGCTTCGATGACGACCGGCATGCGTTCGCGTGCCAGTTCGACCTGCGCGCGCATGCCCTGTGTGCGCTGCACGATCAGTTCACGCAGGCGCTCGCCCTCGCGGGCGCGCGAGTCGACCAGCGTGCCGAGCGCGCTGTCGAACAGTTCCATCGCGGCCTGCTGCACCGGTGTGAAATCCTGCTCGCCACCTTCCAGCACACCCGGCCAGCGCAGCAGATCCATGATGCTCGGATTGTTCGAGCTGTGCAGGCGGTGGGCAATCTTGTCGGCCGCATCGAGCACCTGGTCGACGAGGCGCTCGTTGACCCGCAGGTCGGCGCCGACGTTGCCGCCCGGCTTGAAACGCAGGTTGCATTCGACCTTGCCGCGCCCGAGCCGCGCGGTCACCCGTTCGCGGACCTGCGGCTCGATCGCCCGCAATTCTTCGGGCAGGCGCACGGTCGCCTCGAGATACCGGTGATTGACTGAACGGATCTCCCAGGTCAGCTCTCCGTACTCATTGTGTCCCTGCTGGCGCGCGAACGCCGTCATGCTTCGAATCATACCGACCTCGGTTTAGTCATACGCATCCCATTGACGCGCGACGTTGCGTGTATCATAAGATGCATTGATCACCAACGCACCGTGCCACTCACGACCGCATGCCTCCCCATCCGCGCGACAGTCTCCCTATCGGCACAGTGCTGGACTGTTACCGGATCACCAAGCTGATTGGCAGCGGCGGTTTCAGCCTGATCTACCTCGCCGAAGATGAGGACAATCACGACGAAGTAGCAATCAAGGAATACCTGCCCAAGCGCTTCGGTGCACGCAAGAACGGCCTGTTGGTCGAGGCCGTCAAAGAAGAAAAATACGAAAGCTTCCAGCGCGGTCGGCGGCTTTTCTACCAGGAGGCCAGGGTACTGGCCAACCTGCGTCACCCTAACATCGTTCACGTACGCAACTGTTTTCTCGACAACAACACCGCGTACCTGGTCATGAACTACGAGCCGGGCAAAAACCTGGGCCGCTACATCAAGAAGCGCCAGGGCGGACTCAGCACCAACTTTCTGATGACGGTTTTCCCGCCGCTGCTCGATGCCCTGGAGCTGATCCACAAATTCCAGCACCTGCATCTGGACATCAAACCGAGCAACGTACACCTGCGTCCGGGCGGCAACCCCCTGCTGCTGGATTTCGGCGCCGTCTATCACCTCGATGACGTCGGCCACAAAAAGGCCCAGGTCGTCACGCCGGGCTTTTCGCCGATTGAGCAGTATTACGCGTCGGCCCGAGTCGGAGCGTTTACCGACGTGTACGCGATCGGCTCGACGATGCGCGCCTGCATCGAGGGCAGACCGCCGCCCTCGGCCGTGGAGCGGCATGCGCAGGATGCATTGCTGCCGGCGATCGAGGCATTCGGCCGGCACTATCCGCGCGAGATCCTAGAATCGATCGACTGGGCCATGCAGATCGACTCGGCGAATCGCCCGCAGACCGCGGCGCAGTTTCGCGATGCCTTGCTGGGACGCATTCCGGTGCCGAAACCGGTGCCGGCGACGGCGTAGGGACACATGGACGACAGACAAAAATGCTTTGAGGCAGCCAAGGCGACGCTGACCGGTGCCCGGGCGGAAAACCAGGATCGCTGCCTGTTTCTGGGCAATCAGGGAACCATCCTGATCGGTCTTGCCGACGGGCTCGGCGGGCACCCGCGCGGCGAGGTTGCCGCGCAACTGCTCATGGACGTGACGGAATCGCTGTTCCGGCAGACGCCCAAGCCACTCTACGATCCGGAAAACTTCATGCTGCAGTGCATCGGCAAGGCGCATCGGGCGATCCTCGAGTTCGGCCGACGCCAGACGCCGCCGATCGCACCGCGCACGACCGCGGTGCTCGCCGTCATCCAGGACGGCATTGCCTACTGGACGCATGTCGGCGACAGCCGCCTGTACCTGATCCGCGACCGCAAGGTACACGCGCAGACCCGGGACCACACCCAGGTGCGCTACGTGCGCGAGAGCGCCACCCAGGTCTCACGGCCGCGCGCCAGCCTCACCCGGTGCCTGGGTGGGCTGCCGCAACCGCCGACCACCACCTGCGGTCCGCCAACCCACCTGCAGCACGGTGACGCCATCGTGCTGTGCTCGGATGGACTGTGGGGACAGGTACCGCGCCAGGCGTTGCTGAACGCATTCGACGACCGCAACGCAGAGGTGGCGGAACGCCTCAATTCCCTGGTCGAGCTGGCCGCCACGGCTGCAAACAGCGACAATGTAACGGCAGTGGCGTTGCGCTGGCTGGCAGACGGCGACGCGTCGGCGGACGCCGCCAACCTGACGCAACTGACAGAGCTGGTGAAAGACCCCCTTCTCGACAAGGCCATCGAGCATCTCGAAAACGTGCTCGAAAAGGCCGGCAAACCCAAGTAACCCATACAGAGGCTTCCTATGCGACCCAGTGGACGTGCGCCGAACCAGATGCGGCCGATCTCATTCACGCCGGAATTCACGATGCACGCGGAAGGCTCCGTACTGGTCGCATTTGGCAACACCAAGGTTATCTGCACAGCCAGCATCGACGACCGCCAGCCGCGCTGGCTCAAAGACGAACAGCAGGGCTGGGTGACGGCCGAGTACGGCATGCTGCCGCGTTCCACCCATAGCCGTATGGGTCGCGAGGCCGCGCGCGGCAAACAGGGCGGGCGCACGATGGAGATCCAACGCCTGATCGGTCGCGCGCTGCGCGCCTCGGTCGATCTCAAGAAACTCGGTCCACGTACCGTCACGCTCGACTGCGACGTGATCCAGGCAGACGGCGGCACGCGCACCGCGTCCATCTCCGGCGCCTTCGTCGCGCTCAGCCAGGCGCTGTCCAAGCTGCGCGCCGACGGGGTAATCGATCAGGACCCGATTGTCGGCAACGTGGCATCGGTGTCGGTCGGCATCTACAACGGTACGCCGGTGCTCGACCTCGACTACGCCGAGGACTCGGATGCAGAAACCGACATGAACGTCGTCATGGACAACCACGGCCGCTTTCTCGAAGTTCAGGGAACGGCCGAGGGCGCCCCCTTCAGCGTCGACGAGATGAATGCCATGCTCGCACTTGCACGCAAGGGCGTCGATGAAATCGTCGCGGCGCAGAATGACCTGCTGGGTCATACCGCCTGAGCGGCCCACCGTGACGCCCCCTGACAGACCAACGAGGGAGAGACTCTCATGTCAAAGCGCATCGTCCTGGCCACGGGTAACAAGGGCAAGGTCAAAGAGTTCAGGGAGCTGTTGGCCTCGCACGATATCAGCGTGTTGCCGCAATCCGATTTCGCCGTACCGGATGCCGACGAAACCGGTTTGACCTTCGTCGAGAACGCGATCCTCAAGGCGCGCAATGCCTCGGCTCACACAGGCCTGGCCGCGATCGCGGACGACTCCGGTCTGGAGGTCGACCACCTGAACGGCGCCCCCGGCATCTACTCGGCGCGCTACGCCGGCGACGGCGGCAGTAGCGCCAACAACGCCAAACTGCTCAAGGCACTGCAGGATGTGCCCGAGCAACTGCGCACGGCCCGCTTCCAGTGCGTACTGGTCTACCTGCGCCATGCCGACGATCCTACACCGCTGATCTGCCAGGGTACCTGGGAGGGTCGGATACTCACGTCGCCGAGCGGCGATGCCGGCTTCGGTTACGATCCGCTGTTCTACGTGCCCGACGAGGCATGCAGCGCGGCCGAACTGCCGGCCGAACGCAAGAACGAACTCAGCCACCGCGGGCAGGCGTTGCGCTGCCTGCTGGCGGCGATGAGCCGCCCCTGAGCCCTATCGATCACCAGCGATACAGGATCCACTGGTTGATATTGTTGCGGACCGGCTCGCCCGGCCGATAGTCGAGCTCGCCATCACCGTTCACGTCGACAAAGTGGTACGGGGGTCCGACGACGGGCTGCACCCGCACCAGAAACAACTGGCCATTGCGCCGGTACTCGTAGATCGTCTCGCGCTGGGTTCGCCTTATCGTTACCTGGGGTTCGAGGGCCTGGCCGGACTGCAGGGGCGGTGGGGGCGGCGGTGCCGCGATCACGCCCTCTTCGGCCGCAAGCACGCCGCCGGCCGAGGTCGCCAGGACCGCGGTCGCCAGCACCGCGGCCGCCAGACCCTGAGCTGTCTTGATTGTGTAAATGCGCAATGGTCCTACTCCCACTCCGGACGATCTGTCCAACTACTGATTCTTAGTTTGGCACGTTGTAGCAACGAAAAACGAGGTTTGCTTCGCGGCCCTGGCCCGATTCAGGCCGGGCGGTCACAACTCGAGCAGGATCTCCTGCTCGGCCTCGGAGGGCTCCAGGCTGCGCGTCTCGTAGTGATCGAAGATCGCCTTGACGATGTCTTCGGGCTCGTCGCACAGCTGCATCAGATCGAGGTCGTTCGGGTCGATCGTGCCCCGGGCAATCAGGGTACTGCGGAACCAGTCGAGCAGCGGCGACCAGAATTCGGTGCCGACCAGGACGATCGGGATCCGCCGGGTCTTCCCCGTCTGGACCAGGGTCAATATCTCCGCGAGTTCGTCGAGCGTGCCGAACCCGCCCGGCAACACCACGTAGGCCGACGCGTACTTGACGAACATGACCTTGCGCGCGAAGAAGTGGCGAAAGTTCAGCGAGATGTCCTGGTACTCATTCTTCGTCTGCTCGCGCGGCAGCTCGATATTGACGCCGATGCTCGGCGACTTTCCGGCCTGCGCGCCCTTGTTGGCCGCCTCCATGATGCCGGGCCCGCCGCCGCTGACGACTGAAAACCCTGCATCGGACAGCAGCCGCGATGTCTGTTCCGCCTTGATGTACCAGGGGTCGTCGGGCAAGGTGCGCGACGACCCGAATACACTGACCGATGGCCGGATCATGCACAGCTTTTCGAATCCCTCGACGAACTCGGCCATGATCTGAAAGATGCGCCATGATTCGCGCTGCAGCTGCGCGTCGGCCACGCGCTTGTCGATGCGTTTACCTGCTGTTTCGATCATGTTGTCTCGAAAAACCTCAAATTGAAAACAAAAGCCCGTAGGCGGACCCTGGCTACCTGCGACCCCCGGTAGCGCTTATCCGCAAAAGACGGCACCGCCAGCATCCGTCCGCTGCCGCAGATTCAACGCAGACCCAGCGCGGGTCGACGGCCGCTTGCAGCGCGTCGCCAACCGCCAAGCCGGATCGGCACAAGCAACGCGGCGACGCGAACAGCAGCCGATTTCGCACCGACCGGGGGATACCCGGCGACCGGCGAGGCCGCATGCCCGCGAAACCCGGTCACGACCCGCATCGACCGCTTGGCCCCCCTGACATCCACCGGTAGGATTGTAACCCTGATGAGGAGCCTCGAACGGGGGGCGAACGCTGTTCGCCAGCGACCGCGCCAAACAGGTTCCCGGCCGGGCAGACACGGCAGAGACTCATGGATCGCATTGCAGGTACGGCCTGTACACGGTCTGCAGCGACTGAAGACATCTGACGACGGCGCGCACAGCCGCCGCTACCATTCACTACGCCACGCAGCGAGACTGTACGCATGAAAACCACCGTCATCGGACTCGGCGCCATGGGCGCCGGCATGGCCGGAAATCTGTTCCGCGCCGGTTACCTCAGCCAGGCCTGGAACCGCACCCCGGCGCGCGCGCAGGCCGCTGCCACGCAGCACGGCTTTGGCGCTGCCGACTCGCTCGAAGACGCCGCCGCGCAGGCCGACCTGGTCATCACCTCGGTCTCGGCCGATGCCGACCTGTTCGAGGTGACAGATCGACTCGCCAGGGTCATGAGCGCAGGCAGCGTGGTGCTC
>Ga0316201_10003220_pt1 | contig 11973 bp, 9 predicted proteins | sample CS6wburrow_MG_FD_204516 | JGI IMG/M metagenome (GOLD analysis project Ga0316201, IMG submission 204516) | Coastal sediment microbial communities from Delaware Bay, Delaware, United States - CS-6 worm burrow | ecosystem: Environmental > Aquatic > Marine > Coastal > Sediment | place: USA: Delaware... | reverse complement strand
ATGATCTCACGCAGCTCCTGCAGCACCTTGTCGTCAAGCACAGATTCCCGGGCCTGGTCTTCGGATTCGCGCAAGCGCCCCTCCTCCGGGTGCGAATCCGACAGATCACCCCGCTGGCCGATCCAGACCGACACACAGGTGCGCAGCTCTTGCAAGCCCACCGGCTTGGCCAGGTAGTCATCCATGCCGGCGGCCAGGCATTTCTCGCGATCTCCCGCCATTGCGTTGGCCGTCATCGCGACGATCGGGGTGCGCTCCAGGCCTTGCGCAGCTTCTGTCTGGCGGATCCGCCGGGTCGCCTCATACCCATCCATGACGGGCATCTGGCAATCCATGAACACGATATGGAATTGCTGCTTTTGGAACTGCGACAGAGCCTCCTGGCCGTCTTCTGCCGTCGAGCAGCCAAGCCCGAGCCTGGACAGGGCCTTTTTCACGACACCGAGATTGACCGGATTGTCCTCGACCAGCAGTACCGTCCCACTGAACAGGGACTGCGGGTCGCTGGCCGCCGCATCGTCCAGCGCCGCGTCGCCTACCGAGACATTCAGATCGTCGTAGATCTCATCAAAGCGGATGTCAGCGTTGCCGAAGTGTGTGGTTTCAACATCGAACAGTCGATACAGCAAGCGACGCAGAGGTTCCGAGCGCAGCGTTTCTGTCAGTATCAACGCACCGTAATCACGCTTGATACGGCTGGCCAACGTGTCTGACAGGGTCGACACGACGATGTGTATCTGGTCACCACCCTCCACCCCCCGGACATCAGCCAACAGCGGCGTCAGCTTCTGCTCGATCCCGCTCGCATCGATCAACACCAGCTCGTATGACCAGGATGCGCCGAGCAGCGAACCGGAGTGCAGTTTGCGCTTGGCCTCGGCCGGGTCGGAACAGCTTTCCTCGACGACGTCCCATGCGCGCAGGTCAGCCGATACCCTGGCCGCCAGCTCGGGATCGGCGATGACCGTCAACACTCGCACACCCTTCAGATCACGGCGCGCCGAGGGCACTTCCATCACGGACTTTCGCAGCGGCACCAGGAACCAGAAGGTCGAGCCCTGGCCGACCGCCGAACGAACACCGATCTTGCCGCCCATGAGCTCGACCAGGCGCTTGCAGATGACAAGGCCGAGCCCGGTGCCGCCGTGCTTGCGCGTCGTCGAGGCATCGGCCTGGGTAAACGACTGGAAGAGACGGTCAGCGGTCTCCACCGACATGCCGACACCGGTGTCCGCGACGGCAAACAGCAGCTCGACCTCTTTCTGGCTGGTCTGCCCGCGCGACACCTCGACGCGAATACCGCCCTCTTCGGTGAACTTGATCGCGTTGCTGACCAGGTTTATCAGCACCTGACGCAGACGAATCGGATCGCCCCTGACCACGTGCGGCACGTTGTCGGCAACACTCGCGCTGAGCTTGAGGTTCTGGTTGCGGGCGCTGCTGCTCATCAGTTCAGTGACCGAACCGACCATCTCGCGTACGTCGATCTCGATCGTTTCGAGTTGCAGCTTGCCCGACTCGACTTTGGCGAAATCAAGGATATCGTTGATGATGCGCAGCAGGTGACGCGACGAGCTTTGCGCCGTTCGCACCAGCTTTACCTGTTCGTCGTTCAGCGGCGTGTCGCGCAGCATTTCGAGAATCGGCAGAATACCGTTCAGCGGCGTGCGAATCTCGTGACTCATGGTGGCCAGGAACTCAGTCTTTGCGCGCGCAGCGTCTTCGGCCAGGTCGAGAATCTCCGCGAGCTCGCGCTCCAGGGTCTGGCGCTGCTGCTCCGCCTCGGCGAGTTCCTTCCTGGCCTTGCTGACCAAACTCTGCTGCTCGGACGACTCGAAACGCATGAAATGGATATCGCCCTTGGCCAGGTCCACACGACGCGAATACAAAGCCGCCATCAGCGACAGGAAAGCGAGCGACACCCACAGACCCAGCGGCAGCAGGAATCCCCGCAGGCTGTGCTCGGGAAAATACGCAAACGCCGCCATGAAACCCAGCTGCACGGCCAATTGCGTCAACAGGCCGCCCAGCCAGGCAAGCGTCGGCAGCAGGGATACCGACAATGCCAGCCAGGCGATCACCAACAGTATCAGGGACGCCGGCGTCGAGCTGACGGCAATGCCCGAGGCGAACGCCCATGCCGTGCTGCTCATCGTCATGACAGCCAGCAACACCAGACGCCAGCGGGTCAATGACTGACGGCTGAGCAACATGCGCCCCAGCAGCGGGGCGGCAAAGGCTGCTGTCGCCGCGGGCATCGCAGCCCAGGTCAGCCAGTAGGTATCGAGACCCGTCGCATCCGTTCCCAGCCAGGCCACGCTTGCAACCAGCAACAGCAACACACCACCAGCCAGGCCCGCCAGACGCGCACTGTGTTGCAGTGTCTGGATACCGATCAGCGCCTGCAATGCCGGTTCGGCGCTACCAGGCTCAGTGACATCGATCTCCGTTGGCGGCTCAGGTGGGCTCACAGGCGTCCCGGTCTCCAGTTGTTCAGGGGAATCACAGAGGCGTTATTCAATCGAAACAGCGCGTTAGCATGTATCATTGTGGCAGACCCGGGAGATATCGCATATCGTTGCAGGATGTCCTGCGATGCACGCTCGGGCATCCACAGAATATGGCCTATAGAATGATACGGGGAACGGCAGACAATGGCGTCACCGCCGGGCGAAACGGATACTGATCACATCGAGGGACGCGATGCGTTCGTGCAGCAACTTTCCAAGCGCATTGCGGCGATAGAGGAAATCTGGTCGAAGCTCGAAAACGGTGCCTGGGACATAGCGCAGCTCGAATCGCTGTACGGGCGCATCCAGGAAATTGCTGAATCGAGCAAGAAGTATTCTCTGTTTCAGTTGAACGAGAGCGTTTTCTCGCTCGAGGTCTACCTGAGTTCCTTCATCGGTTCGGACATCATTCCCGGGCCGTCCCAGGTGAGCGCAATCTCAGGCCTGGTGCGTGCATTGAAGACGGCCGCCAACGTTACTAGGTCCAACGAGCAGGAACTGCAATCGGTTGCCGACGAAGCCGGCATTTTCGTGCTCGGCGACGATAGCGGCACGACCGGCGAAATCGTCGAGGCGCTGCGCGGTCAGGGCTGCGAGGTGCAGATGTTCGACGACACCGAGGCACTGATGCTGCGTCTGCAGGCGCGACCGCCGAAGGTGATCGTGGCAGACACTTCGATGTTGCCGAGCATGGGGCCGTTGTCGGACGAACTGGTGCGCTTGCGTAGCCACCTGTCGGTGCATGTGCCGCTGATTTTCATCAGCCGGTCGACGTCGCTGCAGCTGCGGGTCGACGCAATCAGGGCCGGTGGCGACGGCTACCTGGTGGCGCCGCTGGACGTCGAATCGGTCAGCGCACAAATCCGCGAGATGGCCGCACCCGAGACGCAAAGCCGATACCGGGTGCTAATCGTCGAAGACGATCCCACCCAGGCAGATTTCGCGGCATCGATCCTGCGCAAAGCGGATATCGAGGTGTTGCTGGTCACCGAGCCTGTCAAGGTCATCGACAACCTGCGGAATTTCCATCCCGACCTGATCCTGATGGACATCTACATGCCGGAGGTCAACGGCATCGAGTTGACCACTATCATTCGTGACCACCAGGAGTTCGTTGCGATACCGATCGTGTTCCTGTCGGGCGAACAAAACGCCGACAAGCAGCTCGACGCGTTGAGCGTAGGCGGCGACGATTTCGTGGCCAAACCGATTCGACCGAAGCACCTGCTGAGCGTGGTGCAGACCCGGATCCGCCGTTCACGACAGATCCTGAGTGCGACTGGCCAACCGCCCAAACACGACCGCGTCACCGGGCTGTTCTCGCGCCAGCATTTTCTCGACCGTGTCAGCGGCGTCATCGACGAACAGAACCGCTCGGCGCCTGCTGCTGTCCTGCTGCTGCAGCCGGACAACCTGCAGGAACTGCTGGCCGACATTGGTGTCGGCGGCATCGACCACCTGATGTCCGAGATGGGTGACTTGATCGCTGAACGACTCGAAGACCGGGATGTTGCGGCACGCCTCGATGACCATTCCTTCGGCATATTGGCGCGCCGCGAATCCGAACAGGCGCTCAGCGTCCTGGCTGAAGACCTTCTGCGCAAGATCGACACCGGTCAGTTTGATGCCGATACCAAACCGTCGGCGAGCATCGGCGTATGCATGATCGACGACCGCCACGGGGATGCCAATGGCATCATTGCCCGTGCCCGAACGGCGTGCGGGGAGGCAGCAGCGCACGGTGGCCGGCGCGTGCACACGCATCTGACCGAGGCAGACAGCGAGGAGATCGAAGTAAAGGCGGTGGACGACCTGCCGCAACGGGTCAAGACCGCGCTGCTCAACGATGCGTTCATCATCCAGTACCAGCCCATGCTGGATCTGCAGTCGCGCGGCCGCGAGAATTACGAAACGGTGTTGCGCCTGGAAAACGCCCAGGGCGACCTGGTGGGCGACCGAATGCTGCTGGAGGCCTCCGAAAAATCCGGCGTTTGTGAAGAGCTCGACCAGTGGATCCTGGAAAGAGCCATCAACATCCTCAAGCAGCGCCGCGAGTCAGGGCGTCGCACGCGCATCTTCGTGCATCAGTCCGCGCACAGCGCGTTGAATGTTGACATGCCGGCCTGGCTGCTTGGACGCCTGCGCGCCAAACAGATGGTGGGCACCGGACTGGTCGTGGATTTCCGCCTGCCGGACCTGTCTCAAAACCTGAAAATCGCACAGCAAAATATCCGCGGTCTGCGCGAGATGGATGTCGAGGTGTCGCTGTCGCGCTTCCCCGAGAAAGAGGCCGCGTTCAAGGTGCTCCACTACCTGCAGGCCAACTACATCAACATCACGCCGCGCCTGCTCAAGGCCGACCGGCACGTCATCAGTGACGTAATACGCCAGGCACATGACAACAACGCGAAAGTCATCGTGTCCAACGTCGATGACCCGCGCAGTATCGACCTGCACTGGTCATCGGGTGCCGACTTCCTGCAGGGCAATTTCATCCAGCGCCCGCTGGAAAACATGGACTACGATTTCTCGCAGGTCGTGATCTGAACGTACACGCCCGGTCGACACCCGGTGGTCAGGCGGCCCTGGCCGTTGCACGACGTGACGGCCACGCGCGCAGCACCGCGTTGACCAGGGTCGCCAACGGTATTGCGAAAAACACGCCCCAGAACCCCCACAGACCACCGAACACCAGGATCGCGACGATGATGGCGATCGGGTGCAGGCTCACCACCTCGCCGAACAGCAGCGGGACCAGCACGTTGCCGTCGAGCGCCTGGATGACGAGATAGGCGACGGTCACCCAGATGAAATCGTGACCCCAGCCCCACTGGAACCAGGCCACCATCACCACCGGCAATGTCACGACGGTCGCGCCCACGTAGGGAATCACCACCGACAGACCGACCAGCACCGACAACAGCATGGCGTACTGCAGACCGAAGTAGGTGAATGCCATCAACGTCGCCGCCCAGACAATGATGATCTCCCAGAACTTGCCACGCACGTAGTTGGCGATCTGCTTGTCGACCTCCAGCCAGACCATGTCGGCAAGCCCGCGCTCGCCCGGCATGAAGCCGCCGAACCAGCGGATAATGATGTCCTTGTCCTTGAGGAAGAAGAACACCAGCATCGGCATCAGAACCAGGTAGACCAGTATCGTCAGCACGCCGACCACCGACGACACTGACACGGTGACGAAGTCCTGCCCCCAGCTACCGATTTCGCGGCGCACCGCGTCCAACATTTCCTGGGCCTGGATCGGCGAGATCACATCGGGGAATCGTTCGGGCAACGCCATCAGCGCCTTCTGCCCCGCTGCAATGATGTTCGGCAGCTGTTGCGCGAGCTCTGAGACCTGGCGCGACAGCAGCGGCAGCAACCCGAACAGCACCAGTGTCACAAACAGTACAAAGGCGAGAAACACAATCGTGACCGACAGCAAACGGGGTACGCCGCGGTCTTCCAGAACCACCACCAGGCCTTCGAGCAGGTAGGCGATGACCGCGCTCGCCAGCACCGGTGCCAGCATGTCGCCCATCGTCAGGATCACGGCAAAGCCGATTGCCAGTATCAGGGTCAGGAAAACGATCTGGGGATCGGAAAAGGTTCGCTTGAACCACTCGGTTATCAGTCGCATGCGGGTATTCTACCCGTTACCGGATTTCGAGCGGGCATACTGTTGGCGGAACAGTTCCTCGAGTTCGTCGATCACCTGCGGTGCCGGTTTGCCATGCATCACATGCGCGGTCATCAAGGCCGAGGTCTTGTGGAGCAACTCGTCCTTGTTCAACATGTGAAATGTTTTGGACAGACGCCGGATCGCCGCAATAACGGATTCGGATTCCGGGCGCGGGATGTCGTCCGGCGCCTGGTCTGCAGCATCCGGCTGGTCGGGTGGCGAATCCGGATCCTGCAAGCGGAACGCCAGAAACTCGGCATAGCTGACCAACTGTTCCTGCTGCGCCGCCGGCAGATCCCTGAACAGCTTCAACAGGCGTTGTTGCGTTGGTGACTGCGTGACCTTGGGCGGGAGCATCGTCGACGGAAAACGAATCAGCGCCTAGCTGTCGCGGTGCGCCTGGCAGTAGGCACGGGCGAAGTCCAGTAGCTCTTCCATGACCCGTACACGGAATTTCTGTTTCTGGTGAACGAACGAGAACGGCCGTTCGAGAACAGGGTCCAGATCGATCGCGACCAGCGTGCCCAATCGCAGCTCTTTTTGAATGGTGGCATTCGACACCACGGAGATGCCCATGCCCGCCTCGACCGCACCTTTGACCGCCTCGGGACTGCCCAACTCCATCGCGACATCCATACAGGTCTGGCAGTTCATGGTGTTATTCATGTACTCGGCGATGACTTCGCGCGTGCCTGAACCCTCTTCGCGACAGATGAAAGGATATTCAAGCAGTTCCTCGAGCGTGATCTTCTTCAGATCCGCCTTGGGGTGACCCGGCGGCACGATCGCAACCAGGTTGTCGCGGCGGCACTCGTCGACCACCAGGTTCTTATTGCTGACCGGCGCCTCGACGACGCCCAGATCGATGGTGTTGTTCTCGACCATCGACACGATACCGTCGGTGTTCGACACCTTGAGGTGGATGCTGACGTCCGGGTACTTGGCACGGAAGTCACCGAGCAGGGCCGGCAGCATGTACTCGGCGATCGTGGTGCTGGCACCGATGGTCAGCGAACCGCTTATCTCGCCAGTCATCTCCCGAACGGCGTTTTCCATCTCACCGTACAGCTCGAAAATCTTGTCCGAAAACTGGTAAACACGCGCACCTGCCTCGGTCAGGCTGATGCGGTTGTGCGTCCGGTCGAACAGCCGGGTATTGAAATATTCCTCGAGCTGGCGCACCTGGAAGGTGACCGCAGGTTGGGTCATGTGCAGGGTTTCGGCTGCCTTGGTGAAGCTGAGCAGGCGTGCGACTGTATGGAAGACTTGCAACCGACGGTCGGCCATGGGTCAAGTGCTCTCAGTGGATCAATAAAGGATCTTTATATTATAGCTGGTTAATACTGATCATGTCAGCGTCATTTTTCTGGAATTCCGGGGAGTTATCGCCTAGCCTCACCGCCTAAGCAGGCGCAGAAAAAAACAAAAGGGACAGACCTGCAAGGTTTTTCATCAGAGGGGAAGACATGATGCCAAGCTTGGCTGTCAATCGTTTCACCGTGCGCGCAGTGGCGCTCGCAATTTCCGGGCTTGCGGGCTCGCAGGCAGCGAGTGCCGCGGGTTTTGCATTGTGGGAGCAAAGTGTGTCGGACATGGGCACCGCCTATGCCGGGATCGCCGCCACCGCAAACTCGGTCGATACGCTGTATTTCAACCCGGCCGGTATGACCCGCCTCCCCGGCACACACGCTGCGGCGGGGCTGCACCTGGTCAAGCCGAGAACCGAATTCAAGAACGCGGGTACGACCTTCGCGACCACCGCGCCCATTCCGGGTGGCGACGGCGGTGACGCCGGCGGGCTGGCTGGCGTCCCGCACACGTATTTCAGCCACCAGCTCAACAACCAGGTGTGGCTGGGGCTCGCGATCAACGCGCCATTCGGGTTGACGACCGAGTACAAAAGTGACTGGGTGGGCCGCTATCACGCCATCAGATCGGCAGTAGAGACGGTCAACATCAACCCGTCCATCGCATACAAGGTGAATGACCAGGTCAGCGTCGCAGCCGGCGTGAGCGCCATGTACCTGACCGGACATTTCACCAACGCCGTCGATTTCGGTCTGCTGACCGGCAACCCGGCACTGGCGGGCACGCTGGACGGCAAATCCGACATCGAGGGAGACAGCTGGGGATTCGGTGCAAATCTCGGCATCCTGTTCGAACCCAGCCCGGGTACACGTATCGGCATGCATTATCGCTCCGAGGTGGAACAAGGCATCGAAGGCAAAGTCGATTTCAAGAATGTCCCGGCGATACCCGCCCTGGCCGCGGTTTTCGTCGATAGCGATGTCAAGGCCGACGTGGATCTGCCGGCCACCTTCTCGTTGAGCGGCTTCCATCAGATCAATTCGCGATGGGCGATTGTCGGCGACTACACCTGGACCGGCTGGAGCAGCATCCCTGAACTGCGCTTCAAATTCGACAGCAACGTTCCGGACGGGGTCACGACATTCGACTGGGAAGACACCAGCAGGGTCTCGCTGGGCGCCATCTTCACGCCGGGCAGTTCTGACTGGACCTATCGGTTTGGTGTTGCCTATGACGAGTCACCGATCAAAGACGCAGAGAGCCGCAGCGCGCGTCTGCCTGACAACGACCGCATCTGGGTCGCCGTCGGTGCAGGTTTCAGCCCGAGCAGGAATCTGAAGGTGGATATCGGCTATTCCCACCTGTTCATCGAAGACGCCAAGATCGCGAAGACCGCCGTCGGCGAAGACCAGTTCCGCGGGGCCCTCACGGGCAGCTACGAGGCAAGCGTCGATATCCTCTCGATAGAGGCGCGCTACACCTTCTGACTTGTGACGACCGAAGGCCCGGCACGCAAAACGCCGGGCACAAAAAAGCCGCCCGAAGGGCGGCTTTTTCGTTTGCCTGGTGGCAATCAGATATACAGGCAGATATCCGACTCACCCGCGAATTCGAAGAATCGCGCGGCACCGGCGTATTCGACACCCTCGATAAAGGCTGACGAATCCATGTCGAACAGGTCGACCGTCATCTGGCACGCTATCAGGCGAACCTCGGCCTCCTGACAGAGCTCGCGGAGCTCTTCCAGGCTGGCAACTCCTTTGCTGGCCATTTTTTTCTTCATCATGGAGGTCATCATGCCCTCCATACCCGGCAATGCGGTCAGCAAGGTCGGGAACCACTTATCCATGCCCATCGGCATCGGCATACCCGGGTTACCCAGCGGGGAAACCTTCAGGTCGAGATCCTTCTTCAGCAGTTGCAGGCCGTAGAAAGTGAAAAAGATTTCTGTTTCATAGCCCAGCGCCGAAGCGGTCGAGGCGAGAATAAAGGGCGGATAGGCCCAGTCGAGCGTACCCTTGGTTGCGATGATGGCAAGTTTCTTTTCTTGCATCTCTGCTCCCTCCTATGCGTCAGGACGTGAATCTGCCTCAGGACCCGGATCAGGCCTTTTTAATGAGGAACTGGAACTTGCCGCCTTCTTCTTTGGATTCCATCAGTTCGTTGCCGGTCTGGCGGGCAAACGCTTCGAAATCCTTAACCGAACCAGGATCGGTGGCGATGATGTGCAGGACTTTGCCTGCGTCCATGCCGGCGAGGGTCTTCTTCGCCCGCAGGATAGGCAGTGGGCAGTTCAGGCCACTTGCGTCCAGTTCTTCGTCAAAATCAGCCATTGGCAACCTCCAGGATGCTCTGTTGTCGTTGTCGAGTTGTAAAGTGGTTAATCCTTATATTCGAAGCGTCTAAGAAACGCAAGGATCACATCACGCCGGCGCGCTGCTGCTGCGGCGCAGCAATTTCGAAGCCCTGACGCGCCCAGGAGATGATGCCGCCTCGCAGGTTGATGACGTTGTCGATGCCCTGCTGACCGAGGAAGTTGCAGGCATGGTACGAACGCGCACCGCTGCGACAATAGAGCACGACATCTTTGTCTTTGGGCAGATCATGCATACGCAGGGGTATCAGGTGCATGGCCAGATGCTCGGAATCCGGCAGCACGCCCTGTGCGACCTCTGCCTCGGAGCGAATATCGATCAGCGCGATGTCTTCGCCGGCATCGATGCGCGCTTTCAGGTCCTGCGCTTCAATCTCTTTCACCAACATCGTGCCTCCTCCAAAAATTGTTCTGGGAAAAACCTATCGAAATAGTATATTATGATTTCCTCATATAGTCAACGCGACCGCATGGCCGCGACATAAGCAGCGACGGAAACCAGCGCGATGGAACACCTGCCTATCTTCCTATCGGTGAAAGACCAGTCTTGCGTGGTGATCGGCGGTGGCGAGATCGCCACCCGCAAGGTCGCGCAGCTGCTGCGCTCGGGCGCCCAGGTCCGGGTCGTTGCGCCGGACTTGTGCGCCAACCTGGCCAAGTTCCGCGACGAAGGACGCATCGAACACCTCGCGCGTGGCTACCAGGACGGCGATCTGGACGACGCCTACCTGGCCTTTGCGGCAACCGACAGCGAGCGCGTCAATCACGAGGTCGCCGCCGCCGGCCGCGACCTGCGCATCCCGGTCAATGTCGTCGACCACCCCGAAGACGGCAGCTTCATCATGCCGTCCGTGATCGACCGCTCGCCGGTCGTGGCGGCGGTGTCGACCGGCGGCGCGTCACCGGTTCTGGCACGCCTGATCCGCTCGCGTCTCGAGTCGGTTATCCCGGCCGGATATGGGCGACTGGCCGAGCTGTGCGGACGCTTCCGCGAACACGTCAAGCGGACGGTCGCCAAACCGGCTGACCGTCGGCGCTTCTGGAACCAGGTGCTCCAGGGTGGTGTCGCCGAACGCGTGTTCTCCGGGCACATGGACGAGGCCGAGGCCTTGCTCAAGCGTCAGTTGGCCGACGGCAGCCTGCAATCCGGCATGGGCGAGGTCTACCTGGTCGGCGGCGGGCCCGGCGACCCCGACCTGCTGACCTTCCGCGCGCTGCGCCTGATGCAGCAGGCCGATGTCGTCGTCTACGACCGCCTGGTCGCAAAGGCGGTACTCGACATGACGCGCAGCGATGCCGAACGCATCTACGTCGGCAAGGAACGCGACAATCACGCCATGCGCCAGGAAGAGATCAACCAGCTGCTCGCCGACCTCGCCAAGCAGGGCAGGCGCGTGGTGCGTCTGAAAGGCGGCGATCCGTTCATCTTCGGCCGTGGCGGCGAAGAGATCGACACCCTGGCCAGCCAGGGCGTGCCGTTCCAGGTGGTGCCCGGCGTGACCGCCGCCTCGGGCTGTGCGAGCTACGCGGGTATCCCACTGACCCATCGCGACTATGCACAGTCGGTCACCTTCGTGACCGGACATCTGAAAGACAACACCATGAACCTGAACTGGCAACAGCTGGCCCAGCCCAACCAGACCGTGGTGTTCTACATGGGCCTGAAGGGCCTGCCGGTGATCAGCCGCGAGTTACAGGCCCACGGTATGCCCGCCGGGACACCGGCCGCGCTGGTCCAGCAGGGAACCACGCACCAGCAGCGGGTGTTCACCGGCACGCTGGACTCGCTGCCGGAGATCGTCGAGCGGGAGAAACCGAAACCACCGACGCTGATCATCGTCGGCGACGTGGTGCAGCTGCAGGACCGCCTGTCCTGGTACACCGCACCGGACGCTGCCGAGCAGGGTGCGACCTCACCGGTCATGCCCGGCAGCGAGTTCCACAAGCACCCCGCCTGAGCAGGTCGGTTGCGCGCCGATCAGCTGTGAGCTGATCAACTGTCCTGACAATCGGTCGAGCGCCAGAAACCGATGGAGAATCAATGCGGAGGCGACGCCTTCCTTACCGCCCCGGCACCGGACCGTCTATAGTGATCTTTC
>Ga0316201_10003219_pt1 | contig 11976 bp, 5 predicted proteins | sample CS6wburrow_MG_FD_204516 | JGI IMG/M metagenome (GOLD analysis project Ga0316201, IMG submission 204516) | Coastal sediment microbial communities from Delaware Bay, Delaware, United States - CS-6 worm burrow | ecosystem: Environmental > Aquatic > Marine > Coastal > Sediment | place: USA: Delaware... | reverse complement strand
GATGACCACCATTTGCAATATTACGTTGATGATCCGCCCGCCACCGGGTGTGCCGGTCACCAGTAATACCTTTCCATCCTTGTCCAGCACGATGGTTGGCGTCATCGTGGACAGCATGCGTTTACCGGGCGCCAGCGCATTCTTGTGGTTCTCGTCCGAGCGGTAGCTGAAATTTCGCATCTGGTTGTCGAACAGGATCCCCGTACCCTCGGCCACGAATCCGGAGCCAAACGAATAACCCAGTGTATAGGTATTGGAAACCGCGTTGCCCTGTGCATCCATTACCGAAAAATGCGTGGTGTTGCGGCTTTCATAGCGGTCCATATCTTCCGCCTCGATCTTGCCCACCTTTGCGGCACGTCTTAAATTGATCTTTTTCGCCATGACCCTCGCCAGATCCTTGCTGACATACGCATCGACCGGCACTTCCACGAAATCGGGATCACCCAGCCAGGATCTGCGGTTGGCGGCGGCGCGCTTCATTACCTCAGCCAGCAGGTGCAGACTCCTGGCGGAGCCCTGCGGGTATTTCTCCAGCTCAAAGTTTTCCAGCACGTTCAACATCTGTATCAGTGTGACGCCGCCGCCGCTGACCGGTGGCATGGAGATCACCTGTTTGCCACGATAGCTGGTCAAGACCGGGTTTCGCTCCCTGACTGCGTATGCGGCCAAATCCTCACTGCTTATGATGCCGCCATTTTTTTCAAATGCCTTGACAATACGCTGTGCAAGTTCACCCTGGTAAAAGGCGTCAGCGCCATCTTCCATGATCTGCGCGATTGACCATGCCAGTTCTTTCTGGACGAGCAGATCACCCGCAACCCAGGCCCCGCCACCCTGCTTGAGATAAGCTGACCCGGCGGCATGGGCTTTGAGCACGTCTGACGCGATATTCAATACCCAGGCGAGATCATGACCGACTTCGAAACCCTGGTCTGCGAGTTGATACGCCGGTTGCAACAGGTCTTTCCACGGCATTGAACCAAAGCGCTGCCAGGCCAGGAACATACCGGCGACGGTGCCGGGAACGGCCGGCGCCTTCGCACCAAAGGTGAGTTCGTCCCATTCCAGTTCCCCGTCAGCACCGGTGAAACTCTTGACGCTGGCCTCGAGGGGAGCAGCCGAGCGGTAATCGAACGCGGCGGTTTTTTGGTCTGCCGCCGTATGCACCAGCATGAAACCGCTACCGCCCAGGTTTCCAGCTCTCGGCAGGGTCACTGCCAGGGCGAAACCCATGGCGACGGCGGCATCCACTGCATTTCCACCTTGTGCAAGTATGCCTTGGCCCACCTGCGTGGCGATACTGTTTTGCGACACGGCCATGCCAAAGCGCCCCTTTACGGGGTGATGGATGGAGTCGTAGCGGATGATGGGTTGCTTGAGACCCGAATCCACCACGGCCACCTGCGACCAGGCACTGCCGGAGGAAAATAACAGCAGGAATACGCCTGTTGCGAAGAACAATATCCGTAAACGCGAAGGCTTGAATAAAATAAATTGTCCGGGTCTCATATCTTAATCGCTCGTTTTATTGCCCGGACCGCAAAGCACGACCGGGCCGTTTACCGGTCATCTGACCATCTCTAAGCACCCACTCGCCATTGACCAGTACGTGCAATACACCGCTGGAATACTGGTGTGGATTTTCAAAACTTGCATGATCCTGAACCGTATCCAAATCCATGACGGCTATGTCCGCCATCGCGCCCACCTGGATACGGCCCCGGTCCTGCAGACCGATACGTTGCGCCGGCCATTTGGACATTTTGTAAATCGCTTCACCGGCCGACAGGGTATGGGTTTCACGTACGTAATGCGCCAGGACACGTGAAAAAGTGCCGTAATTACGCGGGTGCGGAACACCCTCGCCCGGTACGTGGATACCACCATCTGAGGCTATCATGGTGCGCGGGTGCCGCATGATACGTGTGACGTCTTCTTCGGACATCGCGTGAAACACGCCAAAACAGCCGCCGTTCTCCTGTAGTTCCATTGCCAGTTCTGCAGCATTATCCATATTGACAGCCTGGCCCCGTTCTTCCAGCACCCCGGCCAGGTTTTTACCGTTCAGCGAGGTGTCCCATTCGCAGTTGGCGATGGCAACCCGGGATGGGTCGTTTCCGCCGCGGTCGTGGACCAGGTTGTACACGATACCCTGCTTGATTCGGGCACGGGTTTCCGGGCTCTGCAAGCGTTCCAGCCTAAGCGCTCGCGGACCAGCCAGGCTCCACGCCGGAAACAGGACACTGATTCCTGTACTCGATGCCGTATAGGGGTACTGGTCAATTGAAACATCTACGCCACGTGCATTGGCGGCATCGACCAGCGCCAGGGTTTCAGCACTGGCGCCCCACATATCGACACCCACGACCTTGTGGTGGGTTATCTGCGCCGGCAGTCCGGCCTCTTCGCCGATGCGGATCGTTTCCTTGACGCTTTTTACGAGGTCCAGACCTTCTTCACGCATGTGGCTGATGTAAATTCCCCCATGTGCCCCCGCAACCTTGGCAAGCTCAATGACTTCGGCGGTTTCCGAGTACGCCCCGGGGATATACTTCAGTCCCGATGAAAGGCCGAAGGCGCCATCGCGCATACCATTCGCGACCAGTTGCCTCATGGTTTCGAGTTCATCGGCAGCCGGTGCCCGGTTCTCGCGGCCCATTACCGCTTCGCGCACCGTGTTATGTCCGATAAAGGTACCGAAATTGACGCTTGCGGCCGTTGCTTCAAAATCTTCCAGCAACCCGACGATGGAGAGGTCCGAACCGCCATCCGGTCCGCCAATAACCGTGGTTACACCCTGACGTATGTAGTTCTCAGCATCCGGGTGTTTGAATAAGCCGCTCGTTTGACGCGACCCGCGGACGGCGTGGCTGTGTATATCGATAAAACCGGGAACAACCGCCAGTCCGTTTACCGCTATGCGCTGCTTTGTATCAACACCGGAAAGATCGCCAATAGCAACGATACGGTCGCCGCGAACACCGATATCTTCGATAACGGGGTGGGATCCTGAGCCATTCCATACGGACCCGCCTTCAAGCACAAGGTCGAATGCCATGTGTTCCTGCGCGGGCATTTCAATCACCGGCGCACACGCTAAAATACCGAAAATTGAGATGGCCATCCATGCAAGGACTGATTTGGTTGTCATTACAAATTCCTTTTCCTGGCGATGCTATTTCGGCCAGTTCCGAAACCATAGTATCCGACAGGCCTGACCAGGTGAACAACCACCCTGCACGAAAGTCAAAAAAAAACCTGCACCCGGATAGGCGCAGGTTTTCTTGTCCAAAATACTGATCGGAAATAAACTCCGATTTTATAACGGGTTAACTCAGAAGCCCATCCTCAGATCAAGGTACAAATATCGTCCCATGTCCGAGTGTGCATCACCAAAATATGAAAAGTAACGATCGGCAAGCGGGGCCCGTTCATTGGTGAAGTTGTTGATGCCAAGGCGCAGGCGCGTATCGCTCTTCCACATATCGAAACGGTAATCAACACTCGCATTCCAGGTGGTCATGGACGGGATCACCCATCTTGTTCCATCGCTCAGCGTCAGGGACGTCTGGACAAAGCTGCTCAGGTAGAACGCACTGACGTTGGCGCCCCAGGCATCTTTCCTCCAGCCCAGTCTGAAGTTGTACTTGTTGGCCTGGTTGCCATCCTGGCGGATCAGGTCGTCGAAACCTTCGGGGAAAAAGCCCGGGGGCAAAATACCCTCTTCACCTGCCTGGATCAGCAACGCTGCTGCACCACCGGCTTCCTGTTCATACTTGTCGTAGAAAGTACCCCTGGCGGTGAAGTCCCATTCGCCCCAACCTGTGTCAAGGGCATAGTAGATGCCGATGTCATGGCCTTCAACGGTACGGGTATCAAGGTTCTGGTAATTATCTTCGATGTATTCGGTTTGACCGATCGGGCAAACACCTGCTGCGAGGTAGTACGGGACATCTTCCGGATCAATGGCGCCATATCCAATCGCAGGGTTGCCAACCACACTGCCGCAATTGGATGTGCCAGCTTCAAGCCGCAGCAACAGGTCGAGGAGCGTTGCATTTTCCTCACCGAACAGGCCGATCGTGTCTTTCTTCTCGATGGACCAGAAATCCAGTGTCAACATCAGGTTTTCAACCGGTTCCCAAACAAAACCGAGCGACATATTGGTCGATTTTTCAGGGTCCAGATCCGGGTTGCCCGCGGCGCGACGCTGTACGCCGCCACTGCAGACCAACTCGTCCTCGGCGCCTTCACCACCGAAGACTTCCGCATATGCGCAAACCTGGTTTTCGATCGTATTGGTCCGAACCACCAGCGCTTCGTTAACCGTAATCAGGTTAGGCGCACGGAATGCCTTGGACCATGACCCCCTGATCAGCAGCGGTTCAAACACCCGCCAGCCAAAAGCAACTTTCGGTACAGTGGCTGAACCATAATCAGACGCGTGTTCATAACGTCCGGCAACCTGTACATCGAGTGTGCTGAATACCGGAACCGCGAACTCGGCGAACAGTGAGGTCGTCTTCCTGTTACCGCTGCTGTCGCTCGAGGGGCTTGAGTTCATCACGTCAGATATAAATGGAAAGGTATCGCCACTGCGGTTGGTAAACGTAATCGTGCCATCCAGTCTCGGGTCACGATCGTCGCTGTATGATTCCTTTCTCCATTCGGCGCCGGCAAGAAAACCGACCGGTCCGGCAGGCAAGTTGAACAGGTCATTCTTGCTGACCTTGAAATCAGCCAGCATCAACTTGGTCTTGTTTTTCCGGTAAACATCCACCTGTGCCCTTTCCAGGTTTGAAGTGGAAAAATTGCCGCCGTTAAACGGGTTGTAAGCGGCGGATGTAGGATCGTTCAGCGCTTCCTGCATCAACGTGTTGGATATGCGGTTGTGGGTTACGTCGTCACGCTTCGCTTCTGACCAGAGGAATGCGCCGTCCCAGTCCCAGTCACCCCAGGTACCACGAAAACCCTGCAATGCACGCCAGGTGACAGCTGTATTGTCAATAATCCTGGGTGCCTCGGTCCAGCGGTAAAAATCCATCAACAGGCTTCTGCCGCCTGCGGGAAAGTTTTCACCGATAATTTCAGGCGGTAAGCGATTCGGGGAACCAATCGGGCCAAACGGGTTGTAATAGTTAGCAGCGCCGACCACCAGTTCAACACCTGTGGTGGTCGTTGAAGGGTGACGGAACAGGTTGGTCTCTGCCCTGTAATAGGAAAATTCCGAGTAGGCCTCGGTACCATTTTCGAATTCATGATTCAGAAACAGGAAAAGGTTATAACGGTCGAGTTCGGATGAAAGGTCGCGGTTTGTATTTGTATTGTAGCGGTAAGGACCCGCCCGGCCATCCTCCAGGCGGCCAACACCATCGGGTAGTCCGCACATGACATCATTGATAGGCCAGGCCTGTTCACGCTGGCAATTGGGGTCATCAATAGGCCAGGTTTCAAACTCGCCACTGCCATCTGTGACACCGGAAACACTGCCGCTCATGTCAAACTGGCCAAAACTGGAGTCGATCGTATCGTTTCTGAAAGCGGTCCCGGATGCCCAGGGTGAGTCTTCATCCAGCCGCCACCTCATGTCAGACTCGGCCCAACGGGGGTCATCCTGTGAACTGACGCGGTCCCGGTGATAGTAATCGGCAAATATGCTCAGGTTGGTGCGGCCACCGTTGAAATCTTTACCCCACTCGACATTCAGGCGAATATCATTGCGGGGGTGATTGTCATACCAATCGTAACGGGCCCTGACTGTCAGGCCTTCGAAATTGTTCTTCAGCACGGTGTTGACCACGCCTGCGACGGCATCTGCGCCGTAGATGGCGGATGCGCCGTCACGCAGAACCTCAACACGCCGGACACCCATCACGGGAATTTCATTGGAGTTGACGGAGTTGACCGGAACGAAACTGCCACCGACCTCTTCGGTCTGGTAACCGGCCGACTGCACCATGCGGCGGCCATTTAATAATACAAGGGTGTTACCCGTACCCATGTTACGCAGGTTAAAGGCGCCAATGTCACCACGTACAGAGTTCACACCACCGGAAATATTTTCAGATTCGCTCTGGAAGTTCTGACCCTGCTCCGTCATCGATTGCAAGAGTTCGTCACCTGAATTGAGACCAAACGCTTCAATATCCTCGGAACTGATCACGGATACCGACAAAGCCTCGGAAATCGCGGCGCCCTTGATCTGCGTTCCGGTTACAACGACTTCCTCGAGAATCTCTTCACCGGTCTCCGCCGGCGCCTGGGACAGCTGCGTCACCCTCGAAGTAATGGATACCGACTTCGGTGGCGTGGCTGAAACATCGATATCATCGGCCTGGGCCGGCCCGCTTATCAAGATTAAGAAAATGAAAACCAGAAAAACAATGCTTGCTGATGTGGATTGATTATTCTTCGATAGCCCGCCAGCGTTGGGCGAAAGTACCTCTCTCATAACAAAGACTCCCTGCGTAAATAATGCATGCCAAATAACAATTGCTTCAGAACAAATAGCTTTTAACAACATCTGTGGAGCAAGACTTGTAGAGCAAGAACCGTAGAACGTAACCTTTAGATCAAACTTTCGCGGACATGTGCTTCGCCTTTAGAATTAAAGAAGCTCGAAAACACTCGCAAATTTCACTATAACCTGCCTTTAACATCTTTCAAACATTTATTTCGATATAAAACTAAAAATTGGCATGACTATTTATATACAGGAAATAGCCCGGGGTTATGCCGGGAAAAAAAAGAATAAAGCCGAAGGTATGTTGGGTGAAAAAAAACCTGCGTCCGTGAAGACGCAGGTTTTTCATTCAAGGGACTGAACGGGGTCCAACCCCGGCCATTCAACCGGTCAAATCAGAAGCCCATTCTGAGATCAATGTAAAAATAACGTCCCAAATCACGATGCGCATCAGCAAAATATCCAAAGTAACGATCCGCCAACGGGGCCCTTTCATTGGTGAAGTTATTGATGCCCAGACGGAACCTTGAGTCAGCGCTCCACAGATCAACGCGATAATCAAAGCTTACGTTGTAAGTGGTCATGGACGGGATTCGCCACTTTTGACCATCCCTTTCTCCCAGTGAAGTCTGGATAAAGCTGCTCAGGTAGTAGGCCGACAGGTTTACGCCATAGCGGTCTTTTCTCCAGCGCAAGCTGGAATTATATTTGGTCGTCTGGTTACCGTCCTGGCGAAGCAGATCGTCAAATCCACGCGGCGCGGGGAAAGACTCTGGGAACACACCCGCTTCAGATGCCTCGATCAGCACCTGGCTTGCCGGACCGGCTTCCTGTTCATACTTTTCATAGAAGCTGCCACGCAAGCTGAGATCCCATTGCCCCCAACTGTTATCCATCGAATAGAAAAGACCAATGTCATAACCTTCCACGGTCCTGGTGTCGAGGTTGGCGTATTTATCCTCCACGTATTCCAGCTGTCCAACCGGGCAAATACCGGCGTTCTCGTAGAAAGGAATGTCTTCAGGGTCAAGCGTCAGGTAACCGACCGCCGGGTTTCCAACAAAGTTGTCACAACCACTCAAGCCGTTTTCGATACGTAATAGCGAGTCAAGCAGAGAATGGTTAACTTCACCAAACAGGCCGATGGTGTCCTTCTTCTTGATTTTCCAGTAGTCAAACGTAAACATCAGTCCTTCGGCCGGTTCCAACACGAAACCAAGGGATGTATTGGTTGATCTTTCCGGTTTGAGTTCCTTGGAACCCGAGGCGCGACGCTGGACGCCACCGCTGCAGATGAGTTCGTCTTCGGCTGCGTCAAAGTCCGGATCGTCGGGGTCACGTGCCGCTTCCCACACGTCAACGGCATACGTACAACTGTAATTACGCACTGTATTGGTACGCACAACCAATTCCTCGTTGATCGTAATCAGGTTAGGCGCACGGAAGGCCTCGGACCATGAACCACGGATCAACAGCGGTTCCCATATCCGCCAGCCAAACGCAAGCTTACCCACGGTCGTGCTCTCGAAATCTGACGCATCCTCGTAACGTATTGCCGCCTGCACGTCGAAGTTTTCAAATACGGGTATCGCAAACTCCAGGAACAGGGATGACGTATTTCGGCTACCGCTGCTGTCCGACGTTGGGCTTGAATTGATGACATCGGAAATGAATGGGAATGTATCACCATCAACATCGGTAAAAGTAATGGTCCCATCCAGCCTGTCGTCCCGGTCATCCTCAAACGACTCTTTGCGATACTCGGCGCCAAACAGGACTCCTACCGGGCCGGCCGGCAGGTTGAACAGGTCGGGTTTACTGAGTTTGATATCAATCATCTTCAGATCGGTCTTGTTGGTGCGGAAAACATCCACTATGGCCCGCTCGATATTGGACTGCAGAACGCCACCATGGAAAGGGTTATATGCGGCAGGTGTCGGATCATCAAGGGCCGCTTGCATCAGCGTATTGGAGAGGCGGCTGGTGACATCTTCACGCTTCGCTTCAGACCAAACCAGCGCGCTATCCCAGTCCCAGTCACCCCAGGTGCCATTGAAGCCCTGCACAAAACGCCAGGTGGTGGCATCGTTATCGACTGTCCGCGGGTGCTCTACCCAGCGGTAAAAATCCAGTAACAGCGGCACACCTTCACAGGGTACGTCATCTTCAGAGATGAGGTCAGCGGATAAACGGTTAGGGGAACCGCAGGGGCCGAAAGGGTTGTAGTAATTTTCCGCACCAATGACCAATTCGACACCGGTGGTGGTTGCAACGGGATGACGCTGCAAATTGGTCTTGGCCTTGTAATAGCCAAATTCCGTGTAGGCCTGTGTGCCGTTCTCAAACTCATGGTTAAAGAACAGGAAGACGTTGTAACGATCCAGGTCGGAGACCAGGTCCCGGCCAATCCCGTTTCCACCATGAATATCTTTAATCCCGCCATTCAGGTTATAACGCCAGTTCCCTGTGCGGCCATCCGGATGCCTATTCACGCCATCGCGGAGTCCGCACACAGCCTCGTTGATCACCCAGGCGTCCGGGTGTTGGCAAGCTTCATAGCCAATCGGAAAAGTCTCAAATTCACCACCTGAATCGGTGATACCAGGGGGGCGCGAACTCGTGCCGGTACGCGGATCCCTGGCATCCCACTGGCCAAAGCCGGAATCAATTGAGTCGTTTCGGAAAGAAGTGGTGGAAAACCACGGGTTATCCTCATCGAGGAGCCATCGTTGGTCTGAATCGGCCCATTTCTTATCGTCCAGTGAGCTGACCCGGTCACGGTGGTAGAAATCGCCAAACATGGATATGTTGCTGCGCCCACCGTTGAAGTCGTGGCCCCATTCAATATTCAGACGGATATCATCGCGCGGGATGTTGTCATACCAGTCATAGCGGCCACGTATGGTCAAGCCGTCAAAGCTACTCTTCAAAACGGTATTGACAACACCTGCCACGGCATCCGCGCCGTAAATGGCTGATGCACCATCACGCAGAACTTCCACCCTTCTTACGCCCATGACGGGGATTTCATTCGGGTTGACCGTGTTAACCGGGACGAAACTGCCACCAACCAGCTCGGTCTGGAAACCGGCTGCCTGCACCATGCGGCGACCATTCAGCAGTGCCAGCGTGTTACCCGTGCCCATGTTGCGCAGGTTGAAAGCACCGATATCACCACGTACGGAGTTAACACCGCCGGAAATATTTTCAGCCTCACTTTGGAAATTCTGGCCCTGCTCAGTGATGGCTTCCAGCAGCTCATCTCCGGAGCTGATACCCATCATCTCGATGTCGGTTTCTGCAAATACAGATACAGCCAACGCTTCGGAAATGGCGGCACCCTTGATCTGCGTACCCGTCACGACGACTTCTTCCAGCAACTCCTCTTGAGTTTCTGTGCCGGTCTGTGCCAGGCGGGTTGTTCTGGAGTTATGACTCTCCAGACTTATTACAAAAGTCGTGTCATCGAGTTGTGAAATCTTAAAACCGGTTTCCGCCAACATGACTTCGAGGGCCTGCTCAGCGCTCATAAAGCCGCTGACAGCTTTGCTGGTAACCGCAGCAATCTCAACGCCCGACCAATCGACATTAAACCCGGTCTGACTGTGAAATGCTTCAAATGCCGATTTGGCCGGCATGACGTCAACATTGATATCGACAAGACCGCCTGCGGCCTGCACCGGAGCAGCTAGAGAAGTGAATAAAAAAAGAATTAGTAAAGTGATGTTTATCGATATTTTTCTGTTTATTTTCAATGATCTGCCTTCTCCAGGCCGAGCTAGCTTCCGCATGATAAAGACTCCCTACTCAATAATTATTACCCATTTAAAAGTGGTTTATATTCAGACATGTACGGCTTTTAATTCGGTGGTTAACCTCCACCTTTTATGAAATAAAGTACGGTGGCCTGTGCGTTTTTCTGCATATCCAGACCCGTGTTTAACTTTATTTTCACAATCTTATCGCCATCCATACAGAATTCCAATGATTCTTCAACCATAACCAATAACCTGAGGTTATACTTAGCGCCAACGGGTCATTGGAGTCACGTATGCGCTTAAGGCATATCGAAGTTTTTCACGCGGTCTATACCTGTGGATCAGTTACCGGTGCAGCGAAGCTTCTGAATGTTTCACAACCTTCTATCAGCAAGGTGCTTGCCCACGCTGAACAACAACTGGGATTCCCGTTATTTCATCGGCACAGGGGCAAGATTACGCCAACCCGTGAGGCTGAACGCCTGATTGATCATGTCAACCATGCGTACAGGAACATCAATGAATTACGCCGGGTTTCAAAGAATCTCGGGTCGGCAGATACCGGTGTGATCCGTATTGCAATGACACCGGCCCTCGGCATTGACGTCATACCTGCTGCAATAGCGTCTTATCAAAACATGCACCAGGACACGATGTTTGAAATAGAGACCCTCCATCAGCACCAGGTCGTACGTGCACTGAGAGAACTCAGGGTTGACTTCGGCGTGGTATTCAACCCGCCTTCGTCACCGGGCATCGAGGTTGACCATCTCGTCACAGCGGAGTTTGTCGCGGTCACTCACGAATCAACACAACTCGGTGATCAGGAAAAACTGACACTGAAGGACCTCGACGGCAAGCGCTTTATAAACCTGAGCGCCCGCAGCCCGCTTGGCCAGGTGTTGGCAACCCAAATTGAAAACAGCAATATTCAACTGCGAACTATCGCGCACGTCGAAACTTACCAAATGGCCAAGGCGCTGGTTTCAAACGGTGCCGGTATGGCCCTGATAGATGAAATTACCGCCAGGTCATCCGGTCATGAAAATGTGATCGCCCGGTATCTCGACCCGCCCATGCAGTTTGACGTGTCGGTACTGCACTCGGTAGCTGACCCGCTCTCGATCGTAACCCAGCGATTTATCGAACATCTGAAAACGGAGATTGTCGCGTTCCTGGAAAAACCACTGGCCACCTGACTCATAGACCCGAGATATGAGGTCGGTATAAATCGTCATTGGAGAAGAAACCCCAACGCCGATTACAATTGTCCATCGATTGACTCCTGATTTTCAGACGGGTGTGACTATGCACGTTGTTGTCCTTGGCGCCGGGGTTGTTGGTGTCACCACGGCCTATTACCTGACCGAGAGAGGCCACCGCGTAACAGTGGTGGACCGGGCGGATACGGTGGCCGCGGGCGCCAGTGCCGGTAACGGGGCACAGCTTTCCTACAGTTTCACCGACGCCATGGCCAGCCCTGCACTGCTTTCAAAAATACCGAAGATGATGAGCGGCCTTGATCCGGCTTTTTACGTGCGTCCGCCCCTGAACTCCCAACTCGTTTGCTGGGGCCAGGCTTTCTTGCGCCAGTGCTCCAACCACCACAACCGACAAAATACGACCGCAGTGCTTCAGTTGGCATTGCGTTCCGCGTCGTTGATGCCCGACCTGCAATCCCGCACCGGGGTGGAGTTTTCGTTTCGCGAGGCCGGAAAACTGGTGATGCTGAACGGGCAGACAGCGATGACG
>Ga0316201_10003218_pt1 | contig 11976 bp, 5 predicted proteins | sample CS6wburrow_MG_FD_204516 | JGI IMG/M metagenome (GOLD analysis project Ga0316201, IMG submission 204516) | Coastal sediment microbial communities from Delaware Bay, Delaware, United States - CS-6 worm burrow | ecosystem: Environmental > Aquatic > Marine > Coastal > Sediment | place: USA: Delaware... | reverse complement strand
TTTTATCCCGATCATACGCATGGCCATCCTGGTAGGTTTTGTCGCCACCCTGATTTACGGTGGTAAACTGACGCTCGACGGTCAGTTGAATGCCGGAGCCTATAGTGTGCTGGTGTTCCTGACACAAAGATTATTATGGCCATTGACACGCCTGGCCGAGACGGTTGACCTGTTTGAACGGGCAATGGCATCGACCCGCCGTATCCTCAACCTCATCGAAGTACCTGTGCGCACCCACAGTGGTTCCGAGACACTGGATATCGACCAGGTCAAAGGCGAACTGAAGTTTGAAGATGTCAATTTTGCCTATTCCAACGGCGCCGAGGTACTGCATGGTATCAACATTACTATCGCTCCCGGTGAAACCATTGCAGTAGTCGGTCAGACCGGTTCCGGCAAGAGCACGCTGATGAAACTGTTGCTGCGGTTTTATTCACCCACCAGCGGTCGTGTAAAACTTGATGGCACTGACCTGACCCGCTTTAAGATACCTGATCTGCGCCGCGCTTTTGGACTGGTCAGCCAGGACGTCTTCCTGTTCCACGGCACCGTTGCTGAGAACATTGCATATGGCCGCCCTGGTGCAGACCAGGCTGAAATTGAGGCCGCGGCAAAAGCTGCGGAAGCACACGAGTTTATCTTGCAGCTACCCCAGGCTTACAAGACCATTGTCGGTGAACGCGGGCAGAAACTATCCGGTGGTCAAAGGCAACGTGTATCCATCGCGAGGGCGGTACTCAAGGATCCGCCGGTCCTGATACTGGATGAAGCAACTTCGGCCGTGGACAATGAAACAGAAGCAGCTATCCAGCGCTCCATGCAGGTTATTACCCGGGGCCGGACGACACTGGTTGTGGCTCATCGATTATCAACGATCGTTAACGCAAATCGTATTTATGTACTGGAACAGGGTCGTGTAACCGAAGTGGGCAGTCATGATGAGCTACTGGCCGTCGACGGCCTGTACGCAAGCTTGTGGAGAGTTCAGGCCGGAGTGAGCGTATAAGGTGGACATTCAAGGCCACCAAAATCGTTCGTAAAAACCACTAGTGCTGATGACCACCCGGTCCATGCACGTGACGGTGCTCGAGTTCCTCTTCACTGGCGTCACGGATATCTGTAATTTCCACATCAAATGTCAGTTCCTTGCCGGCGAGAGGGTGATTACCATCAACATCAACGTTAAAACGGCCAACCTTCAATACCGTTACCTGGACCTGGCCCTTGTTGGTATTCAGGTTAAGGACCTGGCCGACTGAAATTTTTCCAATACCTTTAAGCCGTTTCAATGGAATCCGTTGAACATTGTTTTCGTTACGTATGCCGTAAGCATCTCCGGGCTCAACGGTTACACTGAACTCGTCCTTGATGGCATGCCCCTCCATGGCTTTCTCAAGCCCGGTGATAATATTGTTCGCACCATGCAGGTAGCTCATGGGTTCTTTTTCACGCGAGGTCTCCATTAGCTCACCCGCGTCATCTTTTAATGTGTAATGAAAGGTTACAACCTTGTCTTTTTCAGCAATCATAAGTTTCTCTGTATCGGATCACGACTATTATGGCCTGGCAAGCCGGCATTATAACCCTCGCCCGCTTGCGCAAACAGTAGCTGCGTTGCTGTCATTTGTGCGTTATGGTTTATCAGTGGATAAACCACCTTGTTCAGGTATCAGGAAATCAATAACAGGCAGACCCGATGCGTAAATACAAACTTTTTTCACTTCTGACTCTTTTAACTGCCACCACGATGGCCCAGGTACCCGTTGCTGAAGAAGACATCGTCATCAACCCGATCGTCGAGAACCCGGTTCAGGTGGAGATCACCGAATGGCCGGTGCCATGGAAGGACACCCGTCCACGTGACCCTGATGTCGCGCCCAACGGTGTTATATGGCTGGTTGGCCAGGGTGGTGATTACGCTGCACGGTTTGACCCTGCCAGCGGGGAGTTCAGACGCAAGGATTTACCACCCGGGACCGGGCCTCACAACCTGATCATTGATTGGGACGGCACGTTGTGGGTCGCGGGTAACCGCCAGGCCTTTATCGGCCGTATGAACTATGTCACCGGCGAACTGACCCGCTTCAACCTGCCCGACGAAACCGCCCGTGACCCGCATACACTGGTGTTTTCCGGCAGGGATGAAATCTGGTTCACGATGCAATGGAGCAATCTTGTCGGTCGTCTGCACAAGAAGAGCGGCCAGGTAGACCTGGTACCGATGCAGACCGAGCAAGCACGGCCTTACGGTATCAAGATGGATTCGAAAGACCATCCCTGGATCGCCTTGCTGGGCACCAATGGACTGGCCACTGTTGACCCCGCAACCATGGAGTTGAAAGTCATCTACCTGCCACGCGAGCAGGCCCGGTTGCGCAGACTGGCCATTACAGCTGACGATGCCGTCTGGTACACCGATTACAACCAGGGTTATATCGGTCGCTATGAGCCTGAAACCGGTGAATTCACCGAGTGGAAGACACCCAGCGAACGATCCGGCCCCTACGCGATGGCAGCAGATGCCAATGGCCGTATCTGGTTTGTTGAAACCTGGCCTGAAACAAATCTGCTGGTAGGTTTTGATCCGCAGGCCGGGACCTTCTTCAGCGTGACCCCCATACCCAGTGGTGCGGGCGCTGTCCGCAATATGGTCTTTGACCCGAACCGCAACAGCCTTTGGTTTGGAACCGATACCAACAACCTTGCACAGGCGGTTTTACCTTAGCCCTGGCAAAAAAATGGCCCGGGCTAAGAGACCCGGGCCAATGTGACTCCACAATCGGGTGCGAAGTCTGCTCTTGATTACTTCAGATCAGTCAAGACCTGCACTCCTGGGAAGCTTGAGTGGTGGCGCCCAGGTGACAGAAGCGGACTGTGAGGAAGCAATGACGATGCGTGTGCCTCCATTAAACGGGTCATCTGTCCAGCCAAGTCCCTGCCAATCAACTTGATTGCCGGCGTGGCAGTCACCACAGTTGGATTCAAAACCGAGCGCTCGTTCTTTCGGTGCAATCTCATGGTTTACGGAAAGCAGCATGGTGGTAGGCTCAAAAGCGTGTGTACCGCTGAAATCCTGACCGGTATAGTTCGCACCATCTTCAATAGAGAGTGTCCAGTTAAACGCACCCCAATAAGGATTCGGTCCACTGACTTTCCCAAACAGATGGGGAACAAGAATGGTCTTGGTGACCGGATCAACCGGTTGGTCACCTTTCATCAGTTTGAACGGATAGATCATTGAATCGGTGTAATTACCAACAGGCGAACCCAGGTCGATGGGCACAGCGCTATATTTGTCGGTAAAGCCAATTACCGGACGATTCCACCGACCGTTTGCATAACGAAGGGTTGGACGGACATTCAATGACCAGACAAACGTTCCTTTCTTCTTGTCATAGGTAGGACGACCGGTAACCGGATCAACAGGTATCGGATTAACATCCTGGCCGGCGTCGGACCAGTACCACTCGGTCTTGGTGGATATCTTGCGTGCAATTGCCGGAATATGGCAGACCTGGCAAGCCAGGTTGTCATGCCAGCCTTCAACAAGCATGGGTTCTACGGAAGTGCCGGCATGAATACGATCCACGCTACCATGGCAGTCACCGCACTGTTTCATTTCGCCTTCATTGACTGAGTGCAATGACATACCTGCGATTCCGTGATTAACTTCGCCAGTCACTGGATCATGGTTCGCGCCGTGGCAGGCAGTACACTTCATGTTTCCACCATCAACACCCATATGAACGTCATACTCGCGTGTCGTGGCGATCAAGTCGGTTGACAGGTCACCATGTTTGACGTTGTCGCCACCGCCCGCTTTCGCATGGCAGCCTATGCAGGCTTTACGGGTCGGTTCCACTCCCATCGTGATGCTGCGGGCGACTACTCCCAGGTCAACACTTGGATCGGGTAAGCCGGCCATCGTGGGGTTTTTCATGTAAGTGCCGGATTGATCGTGGCACACAAGGCAATCGACATTTTCAGGATTGGTGAAATCGAAGCTTGCATCCTTGTAACCATAACCGGCGTGGCACTGTGTGCAACGTGGCTCATTGGTCGGGACTGCAACGCAGAAATTATTGATCAGGTCGTTCTTGCCATGCGACTGACCTTCAAGACCGACGATGCGATCAGAATAACCTTCCCACTTAAAATGGCCGGCGTTCAGCATTTCGATGCCTTCGCTTTCATGGCACATCAGGCACGACTTCGTTCCTTCGTACGGTCGCAGGCTGAAAAACAAGTCGTGGATATCAGTTTGGGTTGCTTCTGCATGTTCTATAAAGTCCCGGGTGGTGACCAGGTCCTTTTTCTCGAATCCATTGGATTCAACAGCTTTGGCAAGACCAATAGCCGGAACAAGCATTAAGCAAATAGTAAATAACAGCGTATTGAACAGAACCGCACGCCATGCGGCCATGGGTTTGACACTCATCTCTATCTCCTCGTGTTTACGACGCGAAATCCCTTACGTCGCGCGAAGAATAGCGGGGCGAACCTTAACCTAAGCTTAAATAAAATTTAAGCTTAGGTTAAGGTTCGCTGGAGCAATATTTGCGCGTGAAAATAGAGTGAATTGCTCTCCTCGTGTACAGCTACCGGCTTCTACCGGAAAACTGTAAATGGAGTGGGTGCCGTGCCACGCGCGGCACCCTTTTTTTGACCCTAAAGAATGAAAAAACTTTTCGTCATGGCATGCTATGCACTGGTCCCTGGTTTTCAACGCCAGCCGTTATCTTCTTCATCCTGCCGCCATGATGGTGTAATCATCGCTGTGCTATTTCTTATCGCTGTCATGTTTTTCGAGTTCCTTGCGGGCCTCACCGCAAGGATCGGGGCTGCTGAGAAAACGGTCCGAGAGGGATTTTGCCAGCACGGATATTCCAAGGGTTGCTACTGCAAGACCTCCGCTTTTAATTCCGCCGGCCGCATCCATTTCAACCGCCGGTGTGGTGAGGCGGCCTCCGACCTTGATCAGGGGATTGATCAATGTACCCGCGCTGAGTCCGATGCCCTTACGCGGCTTGGTGTTGAAAGCAAGGTCGATATTTTCGGTATTCAGGTCAACGGTGCCTTCACTAAGCACTGTGAGTTGCTCGGTGTTGAAGATCACCGGGAAAACAATGACAACTCCTGATTCTGCCTCCGCTGCAATAACGCCACAGTCAAGCTGTGTATATTCGCTGGTCTTGGAAAATGGATTAAGCGTGGAAAACAACTGGGTCAGGAAATCGGAAAAAACCAGGTCAAGGCCCGCATTGGCGATCTGCCCTGAACCGATGAAAACCCGGGTTTTTCCATTCAGTGAGCTGGCCATTTCCCGATGGGTTGCGCCTCGCCCGGTCAGGGTCGATTCAACCTCGAAGGGAGGATAGCTTGAAGGATCCTGTCCGGGGGCGGATAAAAGACCCGCGCGAATGTCCTTGCCGCTGGCAGCGAAATGCATTTTCGGCTTCGATCCACGTCCATCCACCCGAATTTCCGCAACATATCTTCCGCCCAGTTCCCCCTGGATGCTGAATGGCTTGACCTGCAGAAACTGATCGTACAGTTTTAAACCCAGCTCGAAGTCTGAAAGCGTGGTATTTGACAGGATGAGTTTGCTGACTTGAATGTTTGCTTCTACATCCAGACCCTGTGGCATCCAGCCCATCACGGGCGTTTCTTCGAACATCCACTGTCGTTGGGTCGTTGGCTCGGGTGCAGCCTCTTCCGCATCTTGTTCGGCCGTCCAGTAGCTGAGGTCAAGCTGGGGAGATGTAATTTGCCCCCTGATTTGCGTGACGTCACCTAACCCGACCGTCAATTTGCCTGTGGCCTGACTCTTGCCCAACTCTACATCAAGGTTTGTGAAATTCAATTCCGCCGGGCTACCGGTAAGCTGTGTGGACAAGGAAAAAGGTTCTGCCGGCATTGGTTTTCCGACGATGACTGCCAGGTCGGACGCGTCGAGACCGCCGGCTCTAAGCGACAGGTCGAAGCGATTAGGAGCCAGCAGGTCGCCAATAATGGTGGCCTTGATCTCTCCCAACTCCAGGTGCACCTGCTGGAGGTGGGTACGTGTCTTCTGGTTCTTCAGCAGGCCCTTCGCTGTGAATGGCGAATCAGGCAGGTCTTTATCCGGAAACAGGAATGAAACTTCACTGAGCCTCGGCAGCTGAATGTCAAATTCGGCTTCCATGATCATTGGATGATCCAGGTCAGCAATTTGCCCTTTTATTTCAAGCTGTACATCCCGCAGGTCACCATCATTCAGTTCGAAGGCCATACCTTTGCCGTTTGGCTTTACCTCGACGCTCATTTTGAAGGGCTCGTCAGGTAGCCCGTCCTTGCCGAACAGGCGCCCCAATTTCCCTGCATCCTTGATATCGAGCTCTGCACGGAGATCGCTGCCGGCGAAGCGGTTCTCCAGCTTCAGCAGACCGTTGACCTTTGCCTGGTTGTCAGCCAGCGTAATAATCACATTGTTCAACTGGACTCCTTTGTCCCTGCTTTGGAGTACACCTTGGGCGGAGAAAGGCGCATTCGGCAGTTTCATCTGCGGCACGAGCAGGTCAATATCACTGAGCCTGGGCAGTTGAATATCAAAATCGGCATCCAGTACCAGTGGCTGCGTCATGTCTGCGATTTTTCCGGTCAGGTCGGCCTTGATCGCTCCCAGCTTGCTGTCATGCAATTCGAAGGCCATACCCTCGCCGCTGGGCTTCACATCGAGGGTCATTCTTGTCGGTTGCTCCGGAAGACCGTCCTGGCCGAACAGGCGGCCCAGGGCCGCTACGTTCTTGATATCCAGCGCCGCATGGAGATCACTGCCGGCGAAGCGGTTCTCAAGCTTCAGGAGACCGTTGATGGTAGCCGTGTCACCGGCCAGGTCGATGTTCAGATTGTCGATCTGAACGGCGTTGTCCTTGCTTTCCACCTTTCCCTGGACCGAAAAGGGTGCATCGGGCAATTTGATCTTTGGAAAAAGTAAGGTTACGTCGTTGAGCCTGGGCAGATTGATATCGAAATTCCCGTCCATTTTCAGGGGCTGTTCAAGGTCAGGAATCCGGCCGTCGAGCTCCAGCTGAATATCACCCAGGTTGCCATCTGTCACCTTGAACGCCAGGCCCGTGCCTTCGGGCTTGAGCTCGGCACCCAGTTTCATGGGCTGTTCGGGAAGACCATCCCTGCCAAACAGGCGGCCCAGATCGCCTGCGTTCTTGACGTCGACATGCAGTTTCAAATCGCTGCCGGCAAACCTGTCTGACAGGCTGATCATGCCATCGATTTCGGTCAGGTCACCGGCGAGGTCAACCCTGATCTTGCCCAGTTGAACCTGGTTGTCCTTGTAGCCAATGCGGCCCTCGACGGCAAGTGGCGTGGCCGGGATCATCTGCAAACCCACGATGGCGGCCAGGTGACTCGGGTCCGGTGAGTTGAAATCGATGTTCAGGTCCGGTTGCAATGCGTCCGGCAGATGTCCCAGTGAACCCTCGACATCCAGGATCGTCAGGTCTTGTATGACTTTTGCCTTGATCAACATCAGGCCACTGGAATCACTGCTCAAAGTGGCATCGAAGTCGAGCGGGCCGAGGGCCTGCTGCGGTTGACCAAAAACGGTCGTCCAGCGACCCGCCTCGTCGCTGCGAAATTTAATCGTGAGCCCGGTTCCGGCGAAACCGGCTCCCCTATTGAAGTGGCCACCTATTTCCAGTTGATCGCTGTCGGTTTTCAGTGCCGCTTTGTTGAAGTGGATCTCATCGCCCTTGAACATCGCATGGGATTCGTGGCTGAATGCATCTTCGACGAGTCCCTCGACACCGAAAGCTTTCGCCAGCACACCCAGGTTGGGGGCATCGATCGATAATTGAACGTTTCCGTCACGCGGATCGAATAATTGGTCCAGTTCTCCGCTGGCCTTGATATTGACGCTGCCCAAATCACCATCGAGGTCAATTTTTGTCATATTGCCTTCGGTGTTGAGTGCCAGACTGTAGTCAAATGCACCCTCACTGAATGGCGGCAGTTTGAACTCCACCAATAAATCCTCAATGTCCGGCCCCTGGATGCTGGTAACCAGATTTGCGCCTTTCCCCGTCCGGACATCTTTCAGGGAGCCTGAACTCTGCAGCGAGATTTCACCGAGACTGATGTCCAGCTTGTGCTCCAGGGGACCACCCAGGATCAGGGAGTCGAAAGGCATAAACCATCCGTCGAGTGACAAGGGAAGTTCATTCACATTGCCGGCTATTTTGCCCTGCCAGCGAGCGTTTTCCCGGTGCTGCATACCCAGGCTGGAGATACCCAGATTCAGTGGTTTTTCAAGTTTCAGGCTTGCCAGGTATATCTCACTATTATTGATTTGCAGATCACGTACCAGCACCGGGAGTTTCTCCCGTCGCGGCGAGGGTGGCCCGGTTTCGGGTTCTGATCCGGGGAACATGTCCCAATTAGGTTCTCCCTTGTCGTTCCGGACCAGTCTTACCTTGACCTCATCCATGGACACAAGCGGGAAAACGATCTGATCATCGAACAGGCTGGATATATCAATCGCGATTTTCAGGTGCCCGGCCGATACCATGTCCGGCTGATCGGCCCAGGCCGCGTTGGCAAAGTGGATATCCCTGGCCTCAAGCATCGTAACCTTGCCCAGTTCGAGCTGCACCGGTCCATTCAATGCCAGGTTACGTCCGGTATATTTCAGGGCTTGTGAACGTAGTTGGGATTTCAGAAAGGCTTCGTCCTGCAACAGGTACCAGCCAACGCCGGCCGAGACGATCGCCAGCGCAACCAGCAAGAAAACGAATCTCAGGATGTGACGTCGCATTTCAATAATATTATAGCTCAATTAACCGGGTCGGAATCGTAATCACCGGTGCGTTTTCATCTTTTGCCTGGTTGGTCAGTGTCGCAACCAACAGCATCAGCGTGAAAACACCCTTGGAAGCAATATCCGAATCGTTAATCCAGGCAGTGATCCTGACATTGAAGGCAACAATTAATATCGAATTTACACCGTGATGTGTCTACACTCGACCTGCAGGGAGTTCTGGCAGCCGCCCTGCCGTGTCAAACGACTGCCCGCGATGACCAACCGGATGAACTTGTGAAGCTGATGACCCGAATCATTAACATATCGATACTGCTTACTTTTGTACTGCTGACTTCCTGCTCCCGGGAACCCGGCCAGGCGACAACCCCACCGCTTGACCGTCTCACTGCACGGGCCCAATCCGTCACGATTATCCGTGACGATTTCGGTGTGCCGCATATCTACGCCAAGACAGATGCCGATGCAGTATTTGGCCTGTTATATGCCCAGGCCGAGGATGACTTCAATCGCATCGAGCGTAATTACGTGTGGGCCATTGGGCGATTGGCTGAAATAGAGGGTGAGCAGGCCCTGTTCAGCGATTTGCGCGCGCGTCTTTTCATGACCATTGATGAGGCAAAAGCGGCCTACGAAAACGCACCGGACTGGCTGAAACAATTGTGTGATGCCTGGGCTGACGGTTTGAACTACTACCTGGACACACATACGGAAGTAAAACCACGGCTGTTAACCCGTTTTGAACCCTGGATGCCGATGTTTTTCTCGGAAGGGTCCATCGGTGGTGATATTGAGCAGATTCCACTGGAAGGAATCGAAGCGTTTTATGGCGGAGGCCATTCTATTGAAGATCTCCCCGAAACTCAGATGAGTACCACTGAGCACGCAGAGCCTTCCGGCTCCAACGGTTTTGCCATCGCCGGCAAATTAACACGGTCCGGAAACGCCATGTTGTTGATCAATCCGCACACATCATTTTACTTCCGTGGTGAGGTGCACGTGGTCAGTGAAGAAGGTCTGAATGCCTACGGTGCAGTCACCTGGGGACAGTTTTTTATATACCAGGGTTTCAACGAGAACACCGGCTGGATGCACACATCGACACATGTTGATTTCATAGATGAATTTATCGAGGACGTGTCACGACAAAACGGCAGGCTCAGCTATCGCTATGGCGATGAACAACGTCCGGTCGAAGTCTCCGAAGTAACACTGAAATACCGGGACGGCGACGAAATGTACGAGCGTACATTTGAGATGTACCACACCCACCATGGTCCGGTTACCCATATGCTGAATGACAGGTGGGTTGCAACAAAGATCAACTGGGACCCGGTCAACGCCTTGCAGCAGTCTTTCATCCGAACCCGGCAGAGCGGCCACGAGGGATTCCGTAGAATGATGGATATCCGGACCAACTCATCCAATAACACGGTTTACGCCGACTCGCAGGGAAATATTGCCTACTACCATGGCAATTTTGTACCGAGACGTGACGCGCAATTCGATTTTTCACAACCGGTCGATGGCACTGACCCGGCAACTGACTGGCAGGGACTGCATACCGTCGATGAGACCATCAGCCTGTTGAACCCCGAAAACGGCTGGCTGCAGAACTGCAATGCGACACCGTTCACTGCCGCGGCAGAGTTCAGCCCAAGGCGTGAAGATTATCCGTTCTACATGGCACCCGATGCCGAGAGCTTTCGCGGCATCCATGCGGTGAAGGTACTCACCGGTGTCTCGGATATGACACTCGACAAGCTGATCGAAATTGCCTACGACCCTTACCTGCCGGGTTTTGAGCAACTGATCCCGGGTTTGCTTGCAGCGTTTGACGAATCCGGGGAACCCTATGCCGAACTGGCACCCGCCATCGATGAACTGCGTGAATGGGACATGAAGGTATCAACAGGCTCGATAGCGATGTCGCTGGCGCATTTCTATGCCAAGCGTTACGAAAAAGACGGTGCCAACCCGAATGAGCTGCGGGGCATGGACAGGATCAACTATTTTGGGACCGGTTCACCCCATGAAGAACGATTACAAATATTCGCCTTGACAGTCGCAGGCCTCGTGGCCGATTTTGGCCGCTGGGATACCCCCTGGGGTGCAATCAACCGTTTTCAGCGTTTAACCGGCGATATTGAGCAGCCCTTTGATGACGATGCTGCCAGCCTGCCGGTGGGTATGGCCTCTGGCCGATGGGGCGCACTCGCTTCATTTGGCGCCAAATCATATGAAGGTACAAAGCGAATTTACGGCACATCGGGCAATAGCTTTGTAGCGGTGGTTGAATTTGGCGACAGGGTAAAAGCCAAGAGTCTGCTGGCCGGCGGCCAGAGTGGCGATCCCGGCTCTCCACATTTTTATGACCAGGCACAACGCTATGTGGATCGTGAGTTCAAGGATGTTGCTTTCTACAAGGAGGATGTCGAGAAACGCGCCACCAGGACTTATCACCCCGGTGAAGTCTTACCCTAGCCTGCATATTTCAATAGTTTCTCTTGATTGCGGTGGTAATTGCGCGTAAGTTGCGGGCCACCTTTTTCTCACTGGAGCCAGTTGTGAACCTTCGAACCCTGTGTGTGTTTGTTGCATTTTTAGTGATTCTTTCAGGCTGTAAACCAGCAGAAAGCCCGGTGGCCGAAGCCAACTCAGAGCCCGCTGAACAGCCGGAAAAGATCATCACAGCAGGCGACCCGGTTGACCTGATGGAAACCGAGGGACTGCTACGACGTATTTCCTCGCTGGCTTCTGATGAATTCGGAGGGCGTGCACCGATGTCGGAGGGCGAACGCCTGACGCTCGACTTCCTGGAAGCACAATTCAGGGACATGGGTCTTGAGCCGATGTTTGGAGACAGCTACCGGCAAGCGGTACCGCTGGTGGCGATCGAGGCGCACGGAGATTTACCACTTGCTGTTTCAAACCCGGACGGTGAGACCGTGCTTTCTTTCGCCAACGGACCGGAATCAGCCGTCTGGACCACGCGGGTGGTCGAGAAAGCCGGACTGGAAAACAGTGAACTGGTCTGGGCGGGGTACGGCATCATCGCACCCGAATATGGCTGGAACGACTACGCCGGCCTGGATGTGAAAGGTAAAACCGTGATCGTGCTGGTCAATGATCCGGGTTATGCAACCCAGGACCCGGAGTTA
>Ga0316201_10003217_pt1 | contig 11976 bp, 11 predicted proteins | sample CS6wburrow_MG_FD_204516 | JGI IMG/M metagenome (GOLD analysis project Ga0316201, IMG submission 204516) | Coastal sediment microbial communities from Delaware Bay, Delaware, United States - CS-6 worm burrow | ecosystem: Environmental > Aquatic > Marine > Coastal > Sediment | place: USA... | reverse complement strand
TGATATAAAACTTGATAAACCGCTCAATATCGCTATCGATTGCGGTAATGGTGTCGCCGGCGTATGCGCCACTGAATTATTTACCCGTCTCGGCTGCAATGTTACCGAGCTGTTCTGTGATGTCGACGGTAATTTCCCGAACCACCATCCTGATCCCTCGAAACCCGAGAACCTCGCTGATCTACAGAACGCCATGAAAGCAAATGCCCTTGATCTGGGCCTGGCATTTGATGGTGATGGTGACCGTGTCGGCATCCTGGACGACAAACAGAACATTTTGTGGGCGGACCGTCAGATGATGTTATATGCCGCTGATGTATTAAAACGCAAACCCGGTGCACAGATAATATTTGATATCAAATCGACCACCAACCTGGCGATCGTCATCAAGCAGCTTGGCGGCGAACCTTTGATGTGGAAGACCGGCCACTCTTTTATAAAAGCCAAGATGAAAGAGACCGGCGCAGAACTCGCCGGAGAGATGAGCGGCCATATATTCTTCAAAGAGAGATGGTTCGGTTTCGATGATGGCTTATACAGCGCAGCACGCATGCTGGAGATCGTCAGCCAGCACGATGAAGCAAGTTCAGCAATTTTTGAAAAACTGCCAGACAGCATTAATACACCGGAATTACAGGTTAATTTCGATGAGGGTGAACACTATAAGTTTATGGAAAAATTTATCGCACAGTCCAGTTTTGAGGATGCCGAGATGATAACCATCGATGGCATTCGCGTTAACTATGCGAATGGCTGGGGTTTAGTCCGACCATCAAACACGACACCTTGCCTGGTATTGCGCTTCGAAGCGAATGATGAAGACACCCTGAACAAGATACAGAATACATTCCGTGAAAAGATGCTGGCGGTAGACGGTAGTCTGCAACTGCCGTTTTAAAAGACTTTCCTGTCATCTCACCAGGGGGAGTGATCTTTTTACTCTAGCCTTTAAGATATCTCCCCCTGGTGAGATGACACAACATAATGATAGAAATCACTCTTCCATCAAGCTGTAACAACAGGCACAATATCAACCAGTCAATCCGTACATTACCGAGGACCAGCCGTGGACAAAAAATCCGCCACTCATATTGCTGATGTTTTATCAGAAGCCCTGCCTTATCTGCAGCGCCTGAACAATAAGACGATCGTCATCAAATTCGGCGGCAACGCGATGATCGACGATGCCTTGAAAAACAGCTTCGCCCGCGACATCGTTTTATTGAAGCAGGTCGGCGTCAATCCAGTCGTGGTCCATGGCGGCGGTCCGCAGATCGGCAAACTGCTCGAGAAGATAGGTAAAGAATCAACGTTCATCGATGGCATGCGTGTCACAGACAGTGAAACCATGGATGTCGTCGAGATGGTCCTTGGCGGACTGGTGAACAAGAGCATCGTCAACCTGATCAACCACAATGGCGGCCAGGCCGTTGGCCTGACCGGTAAAGATGGCGCCATGATCCGTGCCCGAAAAATGGAAATCACTCGCGATGCCGCCGAACTGAAAGCCCCGGAGATCATCGACCTGGGGCATGTTGGTGAGGTCACGACTATTGACCCATCGATCGTGAACACGCTGGATGAGGGCAACTTCATTCCAGTGATCGCGCCTATCGGTGTCGGTGAGGACTCGGCATCCTATAACATCAATGCTGACCTGGTTGCCGGCAAGATGGCGAGTGTACTAGGGGCAGAAAAACTGTTATTGCTGACCAACACACCCGGCATACTTGATAAAGCAGGCAACATCCTCACAGGACTGGACGGTAAAAAAGTACAGGAGTTGATAGCGGACGGTACCATCGCTGGCGGCATGCTGCCAAAAGTAGCCTGTGCTCTGGACGCTGTTAACTCCGGAGTAAAGACATCACACATCATCGATGGTCGGGTGGAGCATGCCGTCCTGCTTGAATTATTGACGGATGAAGGTGTCGGAACGCTGATCAAATCCTGAGCCAGCCTGGTTTTCCGCCGGCATCCTTTGCCGGTAGACTGCAAGGATTAATCTGTGGTAGATCAGACTTGATCTGACAGCTTGATACACTGACTTCGATATATCCTTACAGTTTCCATTGACTCAAATGTGTCTGTATTCCGACCCTCGATCAATAATAATAAAAATACTTCTCGCAAAGACGTAGAGAAAAACACTGATATGTTCATATTTTCTCTGCGTCTTTGCGAGAGAATATATTTTTTTCTGTTCGGGCGCTGATGGCCGATTTTGCTATATCAAGCTTAAACTCTGAGGGTTAGCTAAATGATAGTTTTTAGACCTTCATCTTCATGCTAATTTGTAAGAAGCAGTGCCGTGCTGTTTTATATACCGTCAGATCATGTTCAAGCTACTACAATTAATCAGTATCCACGTTCTTTAGCCAGGCGTTCACGCTTTGCTTTCTGCTCAGCTTTCAGCACCTTGAAACGATCGATATAGCCATTAAATTGCTCAGAGATTTCGATGCTGCGTTTCTTGTGATTCTCCATCACCTTGGTCTGTACGGCTACCTGCTGCTTCTCGTTGTCTATACGTTTATACAGGTCGACCGGCACCTCACGATTTGATGCTTTGATCTCTGCCACCTGTTGTTCCATCGACTCGATCTTATTGTTTGAATCACCGATGATAGATTCCGCCAGATTAATCTGAGAGTTAACCGCATCCAGTCGTGAGTCTCGTGCCACGATCAGGTCACGCTCGGTCGTGTAAGTATCCAGCAATACACGGTCACGTTGCTTTTTCTTCTTTTCTGCGAGCTCAATCTTTTTCTGCTCTCTCTCCAGTCGGCGCTCTTCGGCTTTCTGCTCAGGTGTTTTAGCCGCTTCTCGATGCCTGGTTTTTACACCTAGCTCATTTAATTCATCATGCTCTTTCACCAGGTATTTTGTTGGGATCTTGTCGCCAAAATGTACCTGGCCATTTTCATCTACCCATTTATACATCTTGGCCTGTGCTGAAAGCGTGCAGGTCAATAAAACGGCTGAAACAGTAAACAAAATAAAACGCATAGAGGATAATCTCGATAGTTATGACTGATATGCTACGAGTATAGGCATAAATTGACAGGAATCGAGCATTTTAGCGTGCCTGCGCTTCTCTGAAGCGATTTATATAGTCATTATATTTTTCTGAGATCTCGTCACTGCGCTTTTTATGACTCTGCATGACCCTGGTCTGTGTTGCCACCTGCTGCTTTTCATTTTCCAGACTGGCATACAGGTTGTCCGGCACCTTACGACCAGATACTTTTATCTCTGCCACTTGATCTTCCATCGATTTTATTTTTTTATTTGACTCACTGATGAACGCCTCCGACAGTTGAATCTGGGTAGCAAGCGCATCCAGTCGTGAATCACGCGCAGCTACCAGGTCACCCTCGGTGTCGTAGGCATCGAGCAGTACACGATCCAGTTTCCTCTTTTTTTGCTCCTCGATTTCAGCCTTCTTACGCTCCTGTTCAAGGCGTTGTTCCCGGGCTTTCTCTTTCGCGTTTTTTTCAGCCGGTTTATGTTTCACCTTCATACCGCGTTCATTTAATTCATCATGTTCTTTTGCCAGGTATTTCTGCGGAATCTTATCGCCAAAATGCATCTGGCCATTCTCATCAACCCACTTGTACATCTTGGCCTGGGCAGAGAAAGCACAGCTTAACAGGACAACAAAAATGGGAAATATAGTAAAACGCATGATGTACAACCTCAAAAATATAACTGATAAGCTAGGAGTATAGGCATAAATTGACAGGATTCGAGCGTTTTCACGTGACTGAACAACTCCTTATTTTCATTATTTCGCTGGTTGCTAACCTGTTCTCCGCACTGTCCGGTGGTGGCGCGGGGCTGATACAGCTGCCAGCCCTTATATTTCTCGGCCTGCCATTTGGCATTGCCCTTGCGACTCACAAAGTAGCAACCATCGCACTGGGAATCGGCGCCACGGCCCGCCACCTGAAAGACAATAAAATCGAGCGGGATTTTGCCCTGGTGATGGTGATCGCCGGCCTGCCCGGAGTCGTCCTCGGTGCCAGCTTCATCCTGCAGGTGCCAGACCAGCTGGCCAAAACAGCCCTTGGAGTACTGACCATGGGGCTGGGAATCTATTCTTTTTTTTCTCCTGAACTGGGGCAGCAATACCAGGTAAAGAACCGTAACACCCGTGGCTACCTGATCGGCGGCCTGGTCTTATTCCTGATCGGCATCCTCAATGGTTCACTGACCTCGGGAACCGGCCTGTTCGTCACTATCTGGTTGATCCGCTGGTATGGATTCGACTATAAGCTGGCTGTTGCCTACACACTGGTTTTTGTCGGATTATTCTGGAACGCCTCGGGCGCGATCACCCTTGGACTGCTCGGCGATATACACTGGTTATGGATACCGGCTTTATTACTCGGTTCGCTTATTGGTGGTTATATCGGGGCGCATCTGTCGATCGTTAAGGGTAATAAGGTGATCAAGAGGAGTTTTGAGGTGGTTACCTTGTTGATTGGGTTGAAATTGGTGCTTGGATGATTGGTTTTGTATGGTTCATGTGTTTAGCATTTACGGTTGCTGTTTAGTTAAGCATTGCGGTTCTCGCACCGCGGGCGAGGCACTTTTTTGCTACAGCCCAAAAAAGTACCCAAAAAAGGCCGCCACGTAAGCTGCGCCCCTAAATAACAGGGGTTCCCAGTGAGGCAATAGCATTATCATGCTGCGCCAGAACTCGCGCACGCTGAACAACATGTACGCTCAGACAGCTGTCGCAGAAAGCCCATGCTAATACCATCGCCTCACTGGCTTGCTGAGGTGGGTAAGAGTCAACAGCACAAACAGTGCATTTGATGGGCGCTGTGCTTATTAGTAAGCTCTGATTTTGCTTTTGTTTGTCCGTTTTTTCCCGCACCTTGAGTTTGTTGTATTGCTGGTTATTGCCTACGAGCCCGCCGTGACGTGCAAACCCTGTGCACAAGACTAACAGGCCACTCACGATGATTTTTGCTCTACCAACGACTGCCAATTCAGCAAACGAAATGGCAGTCAAAAGCCGATAAGGAAAAGCAATGATGAAACAAAACGTCTAATAAACACAGACAGGCGCCTATATTGAAATAGCAACGTAGGTATTGACGCTGTTTTATTGCTTTTGACGTTCCTCCACCTCCGCAAGCCATCGATTCAGTGCCGTCATCATGGGCTTTCTGTGAAAACTGTCTGAGCGTCTTCTGCGAGTTTTTTCACAGCATGATGACTGTGCTGAATCGATGGGGACCCCTGTGCTTTCTACAGGGGCGCAGTGGTCGTGGCGGCCTTTTCTGGGTACTCTTTTGGGCTGTTGCAAAAGAGTACCTCGCCTGCGGTGCGAGAACCGCAAGGCCTAAGGAAATAACAACAGTAAAGGCTATAAACGCCTAACTTATGAAAGTAACACGAAAATCTAAATGCCTGGGTAGCGTCTAATAGAAATCGCGGCACAAATCACCGCTCCTACAATAAACATATCACTCGCCGAGCGATAACCGTAACGCCAACGAAAGTACAACTCAAACACCATACTCACTACGATACGCCCGCATAGCATCCAGATGCTGCCCAAGAGTAGAATCCCCCTCCAGGTAATCGATCAGATCCGACATGGTGATGATACTGAAGACATCGATACCATAATCACGATTCACTTCCTGGATCGCTGACAGCTCAGATTTGCCTTTCTCCTGCCGGTCCAGCGCGATCAATACGGCCGACGTGGTCGCGCCTTCAGCCTGGATGATATCTACCGCTTCACGGATCGCGGTACCTGCGGTGATCACATCATCCACGATCAACACATTGCCATCTAACTCGGCACCGACGATCAGGCCGCCTTCGCCGTGATCTTTGGCTTCCTTGCGATTGAATGCATAGGGCTTATCGATACCATGGTTCACCGATAGCGCGTAAGCGATAGCAGCTACCAGCGGGATACCTTTATATGCCGGACCGAAGAGGACGTCATAATTAATATTTTCATCGATGATCGTCTGTGCATAACAGCTGCCCAGCTCAGCCAGGGCATAACCACTGTTAAACAGGCCGGCATTAAAAAAATACGGACTGATGCGACCGGATTTAAGCGTGAACTCACCGAAGCGGAGCACCTGGTATCTGATGGCTAATTCGATAAACCGTTTTTTATTTTGTTGCATAACTCACACCTGTAACCTGGCTGTGCAGTATACGTGATTTTCTTCACCCCCTGAACCAGTGACATCACGATTTACATCAGATGGCATACACTGACGCTGAAAATTTCAGGTATCATATGCAGCCACATAATAAGAAGAACAGACATGCGTATTATCTCTGCCAACACCAACGGTATCCGTGCTGCCGCCAAGAAGGGTTTTTTTGACTGGCTCAAGAAAGTCGATGCCGATGTTATCTGCATACAGGAGACCAAGGCCCAGGAGCACCAGCTATCAGATCCGCAGTTCTGCCCTGAAGGATATTTCTGCCAGTACCACGATGCTGTAAAAAAAGGCTATAGTGGTGTGGCGATCTACAGCAAGGTAATCCCTAAAAAAGTGACTAAGGGTATCGGCTGGCATGATATCGATATCGAAGGCAGATTCCTCGAATTTCAGTATGAGAAACTCAGCATCATCTCACTGTATATGCACTCCGGTTCTGCCAGTGAAGAACGCCAGGATGTGAAGTTCGATTTCATGGAGCGCTTCATGGGCTACCTGCAGAGTCTGCGCCGTAAGCGACGTGAGTTCATCATCTGTGGCGACTGGAACATCGCCCATAAAAAGATTGATATTAAGAACTGGAAAGGCAACCAGAAGAATTCCGGTTTCCTGCCAGAAGAGCGTGCATGGATGGACACCCTGTTCGATGAGGTCGGCTATGTAGATGCCTTCCGCGTGGTCAACCAGCTGCCAGACCAGTACACGTGGTGGTCAAATCGGGGACAGGCATGGGCGAACAATACCGGGTGGCGTATCGATTACCAGGTGATCACGCCTAAACTTGCCCCGTCGGTACAGGCAGCAGACATCTATAAGGACGAGCGCTTTTCCGACCACTCACCACTGATCATCGACTACGACTACACGCTCACATGAGCCATGCTGAATGACAAAAACGCAAACACACAAAAGCTGGGTTCAAGCGTTATCCGTTTATCGCGAGCCTCGGGTACTCGCCATGTTGTTCCTCGGCTTCTCTGCCGGACTACCCTTATTACTGGTTTTCGGCACCCTGTCAGGCTGGCTGGCCCGCGAAGGTATCGACAAGAGCACCATCGGTCATATCAGCTGGGTGGCTTTGTTGTACGGACTTAAATTTGTCTGGTCACCACTGGTTGACCACCTCAGGCTACCACTACTCAATCACGTTTTCGGGCAACGCCGCAGCTGGATGCTGCTAGCACAGATAGGTATTATCTCCGGGCTGTTATTGATGGCGGCGACCGACCCTCACACGCAACTGATTATTCTTGTTTACTCAGCGCTGCTGGTCGCCTTTTCTTCTGCAACCCAGGATATCGCCATCGATGCCTGGCGTATCGAAGCAATGCCAGTAGAGACGCAGGGAGCGATGGCCGCAACATACCAGACCGGTTATCGACTGGGTATGTTGCTCGCCGGCGGAGGCGCTTTCACCATCGCGCATTATTCTTCCTGGCCAGTCGCTTATAGCGCCCTCGCCATGTGCATGCTGCTTGGAATCATTACGACTTTGATCATCGCCGAACCTGAACATGTCATATCCCGCAATACCTGGAAGCAGGAAGAAAAAGTGATCACGTTTCTTGAGGGCTCAGCTCACCTGCCAAATGGTCCGCGTGATGTCTATGCCTGGTTCATCGGTGCAGTTATATGCCCGTTCACCGACTTCTTCATACGTAATGGTAAATATGCACTGATCATCCTGCTGTTTATCGGGCTGTTCCGTATCAGTGATATCACCATGGGCATCATGGCTAACCCGCTATATGTCGACGTCGGTTACAGTGACCTGCAGATCGGGCTGGTCACCAAGACTATCGGGCCGATCATCACGATACTTGGCGCAATCCTCGGCGGAATTCTGGTGATACGTTACGGCATGATGCCGATTCTATTACTTGGCGCATTCCTCGTCATGACCACCAACCTGTTGTTTGCACTGCTGGCAATACTGCCTGCAGACACGCTTTACCTGTCTATGGTCATCGGTGCAGACAACCTGAGCGGCGGGCTGGCCGGTTCGGCTTTTATCGCTTATCTATCGAGCCTGACCAATCGCGCCTATACCGCGACGCAGTATGCATTATTCAGCTCATTAATGCTGTTGCCCGCCAAATTTATCGGCGGCTTTTCCGGCGACATCGTCGATGCATTTGGCTTTGTACATTTCTTCATTTATACCGCTCTTCTCGGACTTCCCGCAATCATATTGATCAGCTACCTGATACGAAACCCGATCGACATTACAGAAGAAAAACAATAAAAATCATAAAATTATTGAATTTTCTTTAAAACCTCAAAAGCTTCATCATCCTAAGTTATTGAATTCATTAGGCCGAAATATCAAGATATTTCGTAACCTATTGTTATAAATAGTTTTTTTAATAAAATCGGCTAATTGATAATAATCATTGGATTATATTTGTTGAACTTTATAATATTCAACTATACTAATACTTAACTTAAAACCTTTTGGAGAATTGCAATGATTTTAGATGCAATGACCTATTCAATCATAACTGTCGTAGCGATTATGTCGTTCGTCGTAATTCGTCTGGCTCGTAGTCGTTCAGTTGATAAGAGTAAAAGCGACTGCGAACAATAGAGCGATAATTAATTTACATGTAATGTCGCTCAGGCAGTCACGCGGCAAACAACTGACGAGGCCAGTATCGGCAGCATACATAACTTTCAGCAGTGTCATTGATATGTAGATAGCTACATATATTGATTATGCTAATACGAGCAGCAAGCAATGTAGCCCGGGGACGGCTCTCCCTCATCAGGTCTAGCAATTGCCTGGCTATTTTCGGACTACATTGCGGGGGGTATAACTGCTAAGGTTATACCCCCATTTTTATGTCACCGTCGTCCACCTGTGCAAAATAACATCCCGTTAAGTCTTTATGTCCATATCCCCTGGTGTGTAAAAAAATGCCCTTATTGTGACTTCAACTCGCACACTAAAGATAAGTCTTATGACGAGACCCGATATGTCGAAGCACTTCTGGCCGACCTGGATGTCGAGCACCAGCACTGCCAGCAACGCACGCTAAGCAGCATATTCTTCGGCGGCGGTACACCCAGCTTATTCTCTGCCGAATCGATACATAAGATATTGAGCCACGCTCGGCAACTATTTAAATTTGATGACATCGAGATAACCCTGGAAGCCAATCCAGGGACTTTTGAACAGGAAAAATTCAATGATTTCAGGCGGGCTGGTGTAAACCGGCTATCCATCGGTATCCAGAGTTTTTCGCAACAGCACCTGGAAAGCCTGGGCCGTATTCACGACCGCAGGCAGGCACTATCAGCCATAGAGACGGCAAAAACCGCTGGCTTTGATAATATCAACCTGGACCTGATGTTTGGCCTGCCGCAACAGACGATACAGCAGGCGGTTAATGATGTTAAAACAGCCTGTGAGTTCGAGGTGCCTCATATATCCCACTACCAGCTGACCATCGAAGAAAATACCTACTTTCATAAGCACAGGCCGGTATTGCCCGAAAGTGACCTGCTGTGGGAGATGCAGACACAATGCCAGGATCTGCTGGCAGAAAACGACTACCGGCAATATGAGATATCTGCCTATGCCAAAAAAGATGCACGGTCTCAACATAATCAAAATTACTGGTTATTCGGTGACTATATAGGCATCGGCGCCGGGGCACATGGAAAACTCAGCCGGACTGACGAGCAGGATCGATCACTAAATATCAACCGAAGATGGAAGCATCGTCAGCCCAGGCAGTACATCGAACAGGCCCTGGGCATCGATGCTGTATCGGGTGAACAGGTACTCGAGCAGCAGGATATCGTGTTCGAGTTTTTACTGAATGCCTTGCGCCTGAAAACAGGCAGCGACATCAGCAACTTCGAGAAACATACGGGCCTGTCCAGAGCTAAGCTGGAACAGGCGGTTAGAGATATCGACCCGGACTTACTGCTGGTTAACCACCGCCGAATCTCAACCACTGACAGAGGTTTTCTGTTTTTAAACGAGATACTCGAAAAACTTATCGTTGAATAATGCTGTCACGGGGCAGCCAACAATATCAACGGTCCTATGTCACTTTCAAGCATCAAAGGTTATTTAAAGCTTTACTGCGCTGCTCATGACTCTGTTGCAGCATCTGTTCGACATCCCTGGCATCTTCCATCACTTTTTTCATGCCTTTCACCGAATAAGGGCCTGGCTGTGCAAGCTCGGCAGGTGCTGCAGCGCTTTCTTCTTTGACCGGCACCTTCACTGCCTCTACCACGTTACTATTCGGATTCAACTCTACCTGCGAGACATTGCTGACACCCGGCGGCGGGGTACTACTGAACTGCATCACACCATTGTTATCTCGCCACTTGTAGACCTGCACTTTTTCGTCAGTCACGACACTGGTCAGATTCCTGGGCGCTTTGGCCTTCAATTTTTCGAGTTCTGGGGCAGCGCTACTGAAACCCGAGCCTAAAAATTCCATCGGGTTAAACTTCCCCGTATAGATCATCGGTGTTACGGATAAGATCCCTAAGATGATCAGCATTGATATGATTTTCAGTTTCATGCCTGTTCCCTGCTGTTAGCCCGAGCCCACTGGATTTGCCTGCAATCAAGTATGGACCAACGACCAGCTATTTCCAGTGTTTATCTCGGAAAACAGGTCATTTTCCAGGTTCAAATAAGAACTTGCCTCACCTGCCTGTTACATGTAGAATTCACGCCCTGTTTTTTCAGCCTTGGCCGTCGCTAGATGGTACAGCTGGTTTACTATATTTATTACGAGCAACATTACACACGAGCAATTCGACATGAAAGCTGATATCCATCCAAAATACACTGATGTAAACGTAAAATGTAGCTGTGGCAATGCTTTCACTACTCGCTCAACATACGGCAGAGACGATATGACTATCGATGTCTGCTCTGAGTGCCACCCGTTTTACACCGGTAAACAGAAGATTCTTGACTCTGCTGGTCAGATCGACAAATTCAACAAACGATTTGGTAACAAATAAGTCGCCTGCTGTAACCGGTATCATCAGGATACACTTTCCTGTGATACATCATAAAAAAGACGCTTCAGTTTCACCCCTGAAGCGTCTTTTTTTATGTCTGCGAAAAACACTGCAGCCTGGCCTGTACGTCGCACTCTGCCTGTCCGCTGTCAACCAGCCGCTATGGGCTGACACGGCCTGTTCCAGCCAGCAATATGATGAGACCACGCGCATAAAATATATCCATGATGGTGATACCCTGCACCTGAAGGATGGCCGAAAAGTCAGGCTGATCGGTATCAACACCCCTGAAGTCGCTCACGACAACAAGACTGCGGAGCCATTTTCATACCAGGCAAAAGATGCCCTGAAAGCCTTATTCAGCGACGATAAAACGATCTCCCTGATCTACGGCGCTGAAAAACACGACCGTTATAAACGCTTGCTGGCACACGCATTTACCGGTGACGGAGAGAATATCCAGGCAATATTATTGAAACAGGGCTTCGCCAGGTCAGTCACCTTTCCACCGAACACGCGATTCTCGGCCTGTTACATGCAACAGGAACGTCAAGCCCGCTGCGCCAGAGCCGGCTTATGGGAAAAAACGACACTGCTTCCAGCCAGGGACATAAATGAGAAAGACATCGGTTTCCAGCTGGTCAGGGGCAAGCTGAATAAGATCAGTATCAACAACAAAGGTATCTGGCTCATCCTCGATAACAGGCTCACCGTTGGCATTCGACCTGACCATCAACCGCTATTCGATATCGATGATATTCATGAGCTATTA
>Ga0316201_10003216_pt1 | contig 11977 bp, 6 predicted proteins | sample CS6wburrow_MG_FD_204516 | JGI IMG/M metagenome (GOLD analysis project Ga0316201, IMG submission 204516) | Coastal sediment microbial communities from Delaware Bay, Delaware, United States - CS-6 worm burrow | ecosystem: Environmental > Aquatic > Marine > Coastal > Sediment | place: USA: Delaware... | reverse complement strand
AGCGGGTCTTGCAGGCCGTCCGCATACTCAATAGGTGAACTGATCAGATAGGCCTCGGGGTCGATGTCCGGCGTGTTGAGAATGTTGGAGGTGTAGCCGTGGTTGTAATGCGCCCAGTCAGATACGGGTCGCAGTGCAGCCCCTGCCTGGAACAGGCCAGGTGCGCGGAACATGGCAACAAAGGTCATGAAGCCACCGTAGGATCCCCCGTATACGCCGATGCGCTCCCGATCCACACCGTAGTGTTCGACCATGTAGTTCACACCATCGTGAAAGTCCTCCAGTTCTGGTACGCCCATTTGACGGTAGATAGCCGTGCGCCAGTCACGGCCGTAGCCCTCGGACGCCCTGAAGTCCATGTCGAATACGACGTATCCCTGCTGCGTCAGCAGGTTGTGGAACATGCCTTCGCGGAAGTAGTAGGGCCATCCCATATCGGAATTCTGCGTGTAGCCGGCACCATGCACGAACATCACTGCTGGATATTTTCTTGATGGATCGTGGTCGGCGGGCAGGTAAACCTTGGTGAAGATCGGTGCATCCACATGCGAGGATGGCACCGCGACGATGGCCGGTTGTTGCCAGTCGATGGCCTTGTACGCGGCGCTCATCGTGTCCGTGATCTGCCTCGCCGTGGCGCCGGGTTTATTCTCCTGCACGAACAGTTCGGGGTGACGGTTGATTTGTGAATGCGTGATCAGGAGCTTCGACTCATCCGGTGACACGCTGACTTCGTTGAGCCCACCAAGGCTGCTTAGCTGTTCCGACTTACCCGACGCAACGTTCAGTCGCCAGATTTCATAGATGCCGGGATGTTCGACGTTGGCGCGGTAGTAAATGAACTGACCGGACGGTCCCAGGACCGGGTTAAAGACCACGTGTTCTCCGGCGACCAGGGCCTTACTGCGACGTTTGTCGATGTGCGTGGTGTATATGCCGAGATAGCCGTGATCTTCCGCCAGGAACCAGAGCGGAGTGTTGTCCTTCAGCCAGCCGTATTCGCCGTGATAGACGTTGACCCATGCCTCATCGTTGGCGCGATGCTGGCTGACCAGCTTCAGATTCTCGAAATCGACCGTGGCAATCCAGCGGTCCTTGTTGTCGTTCGCATGAACCCACAACGCCACTTCGGAGCCGTCAGGCGACCAATGCGTGCCCCATATCTGTATGCCGCGTGTATCCGGTGCCTTGAGGCGTTCTTCGGCTTTTTCGCGATTCTCGCCGAGCTCAACATAGTGCTCGATGGCGCTCGCGCGCAGCCTGGCCAGCGGGTCCTCATTGATACCCGGCAAATCGTCGAGGCCGACTTCGCTTTTTTCGCCTGTTTCGAGATCCACCAGCCAGACAGAATGCGATGAGCGGCCGTTGCGACCTACGCGTGTGCGAACGTCGCGAGTTTCTACGTGGCCGCTCGCCGTCACGTAGTTCGGCATGGTTCCGGCCTTGCCGTCATCCGGATCTTTGGGGCCAGTGACAAGCAGCAGCCGGCGTCCGTCCGGTGACAGCGCAAAGCCCTGCGAAGCGATTTCGTCACCGAAATAGATCGGTGCAGGACTCAGCGCGTCGTCCAATTGGAACAGGGACGATTCACGCTCGCGGGCCTCTTCCTCATTCTTTCTCGCCTTCCGCAGCTGGTCGTAGAGGCGCTCCTGGTGAGCACGCAAGACGTCGAAACTCTCTTCGTCGGCCGGGTCCTTTTCGAAGCGCAGATTGGTGGCCTGCTCGGTGAACCCCGTCACCCTGTCGAACAGAAACACCTGACCATCACTGACGAACGCGATGCGGCCATCGTTCATGAACATCGGCGAGGATTCGGCCGCGGCAGTGCGTGTGACCTGGCGAACCGCGTCGCCGTCACTCAGGTAGATGTCGCCGGAGTAGGTCCAGGCATGCAGATCACCGGCTTCGTTGTAGACCGCCGCCGAACGAGACACCTGTGACCAGTCAGACTCAGCAACCTGGGCGATTGCGCCATCGTTACTGTCCACCACAAACAGATCACGAAGTTCCGATCCCTGCCGCTTCTGCTGGAAATAGACGGTCCTGTTGTCGGGGCCCCAGTAGGCGCCCTCGGGCTGGTTCCCTAGCCAGTCGGGATCCGCCATGATCTGTTCGAGCGTCAGGTTCTGCGCAAAGGCGAGGCCTGGTGTGATTGCCAATAAGGAAAGTAAGGCTGTGCGAATTTTCATGGCTGCTCCTGGTGCCGCCTATTTGTTCTTGTAGATAACCCCACCTTTCATGACAAAGTCGACATCTTCAAGTTCCGATATGTCGGCGAGAGCATCACCATGTACCGCGATAATGTCCGCGAACAGGCCTGGTTCGATCGCACCAACTTTGTCTTCCCAGCCGAGCAATTCCGCAGTCAGAGAGGTCGCGGACATCAAGGCCTGCGAGGGCGTCATGCCAAAGCGTACGGCACGGGCAAACTGCTTGCCATTGTCGCCGTGCGGGTAAACGCCCGAGTCCGTCGCGAACACCACCCTGGCGCCCATGTCGACAGCCAGCGTGAAGCTCTGTCGCTGGCGCGTGCCCACTTCGCGCTCCTTGTTGATGTTCTCTTCGGGGACACCGTTCGCTTCGCCTTTCTCCAGCGTGTATTCGGTGTTGTAGATGTCGAGCGCGAAGTAAGTGCCGCGATCAATTCCCATCTGTACGGCTTCGCGGTCGAGAAAGCTCGCGTGTTCGATCGAATCGACACCGGCAAGGATGGCGCGCTTGATACCGTCGTTACCGTGGGCATGCGCTGCAACTTTGCGTCCATGAGTGTGTGACTCATCGACAATTGCCTGCATCTCCTCAAGCGTGTACTGGGTCATGCCGACCTTGGTGCCCTTCGAAAATACCCCGCCGGTAGCGCAGAACTTGGTGAGGTCAGCACCGTACTTGATGTTCTTGCGGACCTGCGTGCGCACTTCCCACGGGCCGTCGGCAACGCCATCAGAGCGTTCTTCAAATGACGAATTCAGGGCATTGTTGTCGCAATGCCCACCCGTGATCCCCAGGGACGGGCCTGACACGGCCATGCGGGGTCCAGGTATCTCGCCTGCATCGATGGCATTGCGGATGGCAATATCTGCATAGTCACTTGCGCCGACATTGCGAATGGTTGTGAAGCCTGCAAGCAAGGTCTTCCGGGCGTTGACGACACCGCCTATCGTGGCGCGGTGCGGCGACTGGAAATAACCGGCAAAGAAATATTTATCCAGGTTGCCCACGATATGCGTGTGCATATCCATGACACCTGGCATTACAAACGATTCCGATAAGTCGATGACTGTTGCTTCTTCAGGGATCGTGGCAGCCGAATCGCCCACCGCGACTATCTTGTCGCCTTCGACAACAATCACCGCGTTGCGGGTAACGCGACCGGTCTTCGAGTCGAACAGCGTTCCGGCTTTAATGATCGTCACGGGGTCGGCTAGCGCCGGTGTCACGGCGATCAGGGACATCAGCGCGGCAATCAGCGCGTAGCGAATCGGTGTCTTCATGTGGCCTTCCTGGTTGGGTACGCGGTCGATCTTCCCGCCCGACGCGCCTGCGGTCAATGCTGCGATTCGTTACACTCAACCGCCGGATGGGTGAAACGAGGTTCGCCGCAGCGTCGGTTGGATCGTGAACGTACACTGAGAAACTGCCATGACTGAAGCCGCCACGCCTATGACTACGCCCCTTGATTATTCGTCGATGTTTGCGGATCTGCGAGCGACCTTCGAGACCGAGCGCACGCGCAGCCTGAAATGGCGCGCCGAGCAGCTGGCAGCACTCGAGCGCATGATGATCGAGTGCGAGCAGGAACTGATGGATGCTCTCAAGTCGGATCTGGGCAAGCACCCCCAGGAAGCCTGGACGACCGAGATTTCCTATGTGGCCGGTGGCGCCGCGTATTGCCGCAAGAACCTCAAGCGCTGGTCGAAGACCCGCAGGGTGCATACCCCCATGCTTGGCCAGCCGGGGAAAAGCTGGCTGCAGCCGGAGCCGCTTGGCGTCGTATTGATCATCGGCGCATGGAATTATCCCTTGCAGCTAACGTTGGCTGGCCTGGCTGCGGCGATTTCTGCCGGCAACTGTGCCGTTGTTAAACCGCCGGAATTATCACCGGCAACGTCGGACGTTATTGCGAGACGTATTCCCGAGTACCTCGATAACGACTGCGTGAAGGTCATTGAAGGTGCGGTACCCGAGACGAGCGCGTTGCTCGAACTGCCCTGGGACCACATCCTGTATACGGGCGGCGGCAATGTGGGTCGTATTGTGATGGCTGCTGCTGCGAAACACCTGACGCCCGTAACACTCGAGCTCGGTGGCAAGAGTCCATGCGTCGTAATGCCCGATGCCGACCTCATGACGACGGCGCGCCGTATTGCCTGGGGCAAGTTCACGAACGCGGGCCAGACCTGCATTGCGCCGGACTACGTACTAACGGACGCCAGCACCGAAAAGAAGCTGGTGCCGCTCATCCAGCAGGCGGTTACCGAGATGTTCGGCGAGGATCCCCAGGCATCCGAGTCCTACGGTCGGATCGTCAACGACAGGCACTTCGAGCGGCTGGCCACTTATATTGGCTCCGGCGACGCCGTGATCGGCGGCAAGACCGATGCCGCGTCGAAATACATCGCACCGACAGTTCTGACCGGCGTTGCGCCCGACAGCGACGTCATGCAGGAAGAAATATTCGGCCCGATCCTGCCCGTCGTGCAGGTCGATGACCTCGAGGCCGCGATTCTCTACATCCGTGCGGGCGACAAACCGCTTGCTGCCTACATCTTCACGAAGGACTCTGCGGCCGAAGCGCGCTTCCTTGAAGTGGTCAGCAGCGGCAATGCCTGCGTTAATGACACCATGATGTTCATGACGGTCGAGGAACTGCCGTTTGGCGGAGTCGGGCCCAGCGGCATGGGGAGCTACTCCGGCGAATATGGGTTCCGGACGTTCAGCCACATGAAGGCGGTTATGAAACGCGGCTGGTGGCCAGACCTCGCCGTGCGCTACGCGCCCTTCACCGACAAGAAATTCAAGTTGCTGCGCAAGCTGCGTTAGTACGCATGTGAAGTGAGTCTCAGTTTGTCCTGTGAACCGGGATAGAGGGGACGCTTTTGTGAGTTGCGGCACAAATAAGACGCTTCCATGCACGTAGATTCAGGCCTGTCTGAACCAAGAGCGTGCAGAGAGGCATTCATGCAACTAAATTCCAATTTTTTAGAACGAGCACCACTCGTGTGGCTTCTGCTGGGTCTGCTGATGGTTTCAGGCGGGCTGTACATCGGCTTCGACCATGCGCTGACGATTGTCTACCTGGTGATCGGCGGCTTTTGCAGCTTGTATGGCCCATTGCTGTACTTTTTTAAACGCCGTGAGCAACCGAAATGGTCGTCAAAAAGGCCGTTGTCCCGGGACTTCATCTCGGTAGGTTCCACGGTAGTGATGCCAGCGTCTGACACCGACGCCAACGAGTGATTCGCGGCTGAAGCCGCTCCCACAGAACCCGTGGGAGGGCCTTTAGGCCCGAACAATCAGAACCGTGGGAGGGCCTTTAGGCCCGAACAATCAGAACCGTGGGAGGGCCTTTAGGCCCGAACAATCAGGCGCCGAAGATCTTGCGCTTGATGGCGCGGCCGACGATACGCAGCTTGTTCTTCGTGTCGAAGCGCTTCAGGTTCGTCTGCACAGTGCCAATAGTGAACTGCGTTTTCTTGCTGTAATCGATGTGCACGTTAACCAGCACTGGTTGGTTACGGGCCGATGCGGCAAGCGTGCTGGCGATACCGTCCTTCAGATCGTCGTCGTTCTTTATCTCAACATACTCGACACCGGTCGCCGCTGCGAAAGCCTCGTAGTTCAGCTTGCCCACATCTGTGCAGGCCGTGCGCTGGTAGGGCATGGCCTGGGCCTGCGCGATCTGGGCAAGCTCGCCATCATTGAAGACGAACCAGATTGCACCGATGCCATTGGCAACGGCAGTCACAGATTCCAGGCCCGTCATCAGGAATGCGCCATCTCCTACGATACCCACGACCTGCTGATCCGGTAGCGCCAACTTAGCGGCGATGGTTGCCGGGACGCAGTAACCCATGCAGTTGAAGTCCGTGGGTGACAGGTAGGCGCCGCCCTTGTGGATACGCATCAGCTCTGCGGTCAGAAACGTGTGATTGCCGTCATCGGTAACGACGATCGCATCATCGTCAAGCTGCGACCGCAGTTCCTCAAAGAAACGGCAGGGGTTAACGAGACCTTTGGAATCATGTGCGAGCCATTCGTCCCGATACGCTGCTTTGTCTTTGGCCAGGGCCTGCCTGATAGCGGAGCCGTCGCGTGCGGGTAGCTCGGCGAGTAACGCATCCGCCAGTGCGGGCACCGCGTCGCGCGAGTCGGCGCATATGCCGATCGAAGTCGTGTAATTGGCGCCGATCGCTTCGGGATTGATATCGATGTGAATGAGTTTCTCAGGTGGTATGGCGCCATAGCTACCCGTGCAGATCTCGGCGAAGCGCGTACCGACCGCGAGCATGACGTCGCAATCCTTGAAGGCGTTAGCCGAAGCGGGCACTGCCGATGGACCGAAGCTCATGCCGGCATGCAGCGGGTGGTTGCCGGGAAAAACGCCCAGGCCCTGTAACGTGGTCGCGACGGGCGCACCAAGATGTTCAGCAATGCGCACCAGGTCGTCAGTCACATCTTTAGCGCCCCAGCCAACAAACAACCCGGGTTTTTCAGCACCAGCCAGCAGCGCAACCGCAGCGTCGATCAGGCCGGGGTCGAACTCCGGACGTTCCAGCGAGATACTGGCATCCGGCATACCATCGACTTCGCCGGTCAGAAGCTGCAGGTTCGCGGGTATTTCGATGAAGACCGGACCCGGCTCGCCGGAGACGGCCGTCTTATAGGCCTCGTAGACCGTAGGAATCGCCTCTTCGTGGCGTTCGATCTTGTACTGGGCTTTGGTCAGTGTCTTCAGCAGTGCCTGCTGGTCGACATCGTGCAGCTGGAAAGACTTGTCGAGATCAGTGCGAATCCCGCCCGAGATGATGAGCATGGGTACGCCATCGAGAAACGCTTCACCGATGCCGCTCATTGCGTGCGTAATACCGGCCGCCGGCACAATGACCAGGGTGCCAATAGAATCAGTGGCCCGGCTGATCGCGTCAGCCATGAAGGCGCCACCGCCCTCGTGGGTTACGAGCAACGGCTGGATGCTCTCGGATCCTACGAGTTCGTCGTAAAGTTCGATGTTGTGAACGCCAGGAATGCCAAACGTATAGCGCACTCCAATTTGTTCCAGTGCGTGACGCACCAGTGCAGCTGCGGTAGTTTTCATTTTCTGATCTTTTTCTCGGGATGCTGGTGCGACCATTCTCCGTCAAAATCAGGCCGATGTCTTTGGTGATTGGCCTGCTGCTGTTGTCCGGCTGCGAGCCCGATGAGACGCGCGAGTACTGGGGCAACCTCTATTTCGGTGCCGGTAGCTATCTGGGTCAGCTCGACCTGCGAGACGGCAGTGTGGCGGTGCTTGCCAACCTGAGTGACGCGTCTATCCGGGAGCTCGATGAGTTCGGCGCCGACCAGTTGCTGTTGTCCGTATTCGGTCCGGTCGACCATAAGGATACGTTTCGCCTGATGCAGTTTAACCTCGATACGTATGGTCTGGTCACCGTGACCAATGGCCGGCACGGACGTTACCTGCCAGTGCCCGAAGCACTCATCTTCGATGATGGGGCGCACCTGAAAGCTCGAGTTTATGGCCGTGGCCCAATGGAGGAGCTAACGATCATCCAGCATCGTTTCGGCTCCAGGGTCCGTATCCTGCGAGTATCCGATACGCAGATTCTCTACAGTATCGACCCGGATAACGCGATTCACTCATTCGATGTCGATACGCGGGAGTCTTTCGCGTTGCCCGAGTTGTCGAAGGAATGCCAGCTGGATGGTGCGCTCTGGATTCCCGATCGTGCTGCGCTCCTCTGCAAACGAGGAGCCGATGAGCCCGACTACGCCTTCATCGGCCTCGACGGAGCGGTGCGGGGTACGCTGGCGATCCCCGATGCCGGGGCCTATCGGGCCGTGGCCTATTTGACAGATCAGGACGCGCTGGTGCTCACAGAGGCCTGGAATACGGTAGTGAGCGACAGCGTGCGCTATGCGGTCTGGATCTACGACCTGGCCAGCGACCGCATGGTGCGCCTTGCAGGCGATCAGTACCTGGGTCCGAGCGTGGTTTATCGGTCGCATTGAGCCGGAACTTATCGATCGATCGCGGTCTTACAAAGGTCCGGCAAGCCTGCTAATTCGCGCTTTTTGGCGGATGTGCACTGGTTCCAACCGCCAATACATAAGAGAATCGGCCACCTGAAACCGGGAACCGCAAAATGACACGCATAGCACGCAACCTATTATTGGCGCTGGTAGCGCTGGGACTGTCGGCTCCGGCACTTGCCGCGCCGGTGAAGACCAAATACTCGACGATCGATCTCGTTGCAGAACAGACTACTCTGCCAGCCGCTGGCGGTTCGATCACGGTTGGTTTTTATGTCGAGCCCGACCAGGCCTGGCACGCCTATTGGGCGAACCCCGGGGACGCCGGCATGGAGCCGTCGGTTGACTGGGAACTGCCGGACGGGTTCGAAGCTGGGGCATTCGTCTTCCCGACCCCGCACCTTCTGCCATTTGGCGAGCTGAATACTTACGGCTACGAAGAGCCGATCCTGCTGATGTCGACCGTCACGGTTCCCGGCGGCCTGGCAGCAGGCGACAGCATCGAATTGGCCGGCAAGGCTCGCTGGGTTGTTTGCGATGACCATATTTGTGTGCCCGAGCGCGCGGATGTATCGCTAACGCTGGCAGTGGGTGACGGCAGTGACAACGCAGACGTCGCCGACATGTTCGCCGACGCGCGCAGCAAGCTCCCCGTCGACCTTGGCTGGCCGGCGCAGTTTGCAATCAAGGACGACAAGGTAACCATCGAAATCGCAGCGGAAACCGGTCCGATCGATCTCGAAGACGCTTATCTGTATATAGAGTCCAGGAAGCTCGTCAAGTACGGCACCCAATCGGCAGGCTTTACGCGTGCCGGCATCAGCTTCGCAATGAACGCGGGGCGACGCGCTGCTGACGAAGAAGCGACGCGTGCCGTTTTTACGTATGTGGATAGCGACGGTGCGCGACAGGCCGTCGCGCTGAATGTCAGCAAGGCTGACGGCCCACTAGCCGCTGCCGCGAGTAGCTCAGTCATAGCCTCCGCTGGCAGTCTGGGATTCTGGGAGGCTGCTTTCTATGCCTTCCTCGGCGGCATGATCCTGAACCTGATGCCCTGCGTGTTCCCGATTCTGAGCATGAAGGCCCTGAGCCTCATGAACATGGCGAAGCAGAACCAGCGTGCGGCTCGCGAGAGCGGCCTGATCTACACGCTGGGTGTGCTGGTTGCCTTTGCTGTAATTGGCTTTGCGATTCTCGGTTTCCGTGCGGCTGGCAACGCCGTCTATTGGGGTTTCCAGTTCCAGAACGGCCCGGTGAATATGCTGGTTGCCATGCTCATGGTCGTTATCGGCCTGAATCTGCTGGGCGTCTTCGAGGTTGGCACGCGCATTATGGGCGTTGGTCAGGAACTCACGCAGGGAGGCGAGCGTAAGGCCGCCTTTTTCACCGGCGTGCTCGCGGTGGTCGTGGCAACGCCCTGCGGCGCACCGTTCATGGCCACCGCTATTGGCTTCGCCTTCCAGCAGAGCTCGGCAATCCTCGTGACGATCTTCCTGGCACTGGGCTTTGGCCTGGCATTCCCTTACCTGCTGCTGAGCTTTGTGCCGAACATCGGCAAGAAGATGCCGAAGCCGGGCCAATGGATGGAAACGTTCAAGCACTTCCTCGCGTTCCCGATGTTCCTGGCCGCGTTGTACTTTTTCTGGGTCGGCGGCCGCGTGCTCGGCGTGTCCTCGATGTTTGCCGGGATGGTGACTGCGCTGGCGCTGGCGTTCACGCTGTGGGCCTACGGCAGGGCGGCCCTGGCAAAGACAAAAGGCGTTTGGTACACAACGATGCTGGTTGGCCTGCTGGCGACTGGCTACATGTATACGAAGATCGATGCGAGCAAGGTGGTGCTGGATGAAGACGGCCATGTCGTCGCCGGCGCGATGGGCGGTCTCGAGCTTGAACACTTCGACCCCGATCAGGTTAAGCAGTACATCGCCGATGGCCAGCCTGTGTTTGTCTACTTCACCGCCGACTGGTGCATAAGCTGCAAGGCCAATGAGCGTGTGGCGCTCTCGACCGACACGGTTGCAGAGGCGTTCAATTCGCGTGGCATCAAGGTCGTCGAAGGCGACTGGACGCTGGAAGACCCCACCATCACCGAGTGGCTGGAAATGTACGATCGGGCGGGCGTACCGCTGTACCTCTATTTCCCGAAAGGCGCCTCCCTTGAGACGGTGACGATCCTGCCGCAGATCCTGACGCCGGGCATCGTTGTCGATGCCATCACAGCAGCAGATGAAGAAGCGGGCGCGACGGTTGTCGCCCAAGCCGATACCGCAGAGTCCGAGTCGGAAGCGAAATCTGAGGAAGATGAACTCAACGAGTACATCAACTTCCAGGTGCCGGACGCCGAACCTGACTGGGTGCCTGTACAGGAATACCTGGACCTGGACGCTGCATGGCATGAGGTCGACAATGAGATCCGGGATTCGGACGCGTCGCTGGAAGAAAAGGATCGCCGGAAGGAAGAAGAGCGCGGACCGCATCCTGAGATCCTCGATGCACAGGCGGCCGCAACCGCGATCGTCAGGGTTGAGGGCCATGAAAGAATGCGCGATGCGGCTATGTTCCTGATTGAACAAACGCGCGGAGCTCCCGGGGGCGTGTCGTCGATGCTGCTGGGTCTCGAAACGATGGCCGCGCAAGAGGGCGGTTTCGATGGCTGGCCCGGCGCGCTGTTCAATCTCGATTTCGGGGCACCCGTTGGCTGGTTTCCCGAGGTCGACGATTTCTTCAACGACTACGTCAGTAATACGCCCGACGACCCACTGACCCGGGCGACAGCGAAGTACTATGCGGCTTCGCGGCAGCTGCAGTTTGCCAACGCCGTCGATACGTCTGCTGAGGACCGCCCCGGACATCGCCTGCGCGGTATCGAGTTCGCTACGGGCCTGAGCCGGGGCGTGGAGAACGAGGAGTTGATCAAACGCCGCCGCTTCACTGACGACGGCGAGCCCATTCCTTTCCCGACCCTGGCCGAGGCTGAGGAAGATCTGATCTATAACCTCAACTTCCTGACCGTCGGCAACAAAATCCCGAACGTCACGGGCCAGCGTCTTGACGGCTTCGAGGAGACGATCGAGGCCTTTGAAGGCGAAGCGGTGCTGCTCGACTTCTGGGCGACATGGTGTGGTCCCTGCATCAAGTCGATCCCCAAGATGGTCGAGCTTGACGAGGGTCTGCCCGACAAAGAGTTCGAAATCCTGTCGATCAGCGTGGACGAGGAGATCGAAACGGTCATCGAGTTCCAGGAGAAGACACCGATGGACTGGGCCAACTGGCATGTCGGGCCGAAGGGCGAGCTGCTGCAAACCTGGGCTGTCCGCGGTTACCCAACCTATATTCTCGTGGATCATGCGGGAACAATCGTTGCGCGCCAGCATGCTCTGAACGAGGATTTCATGGCGCTGATCAAGGACACCGCTTGCGGACCAACAGGTGGAGAGAGCTGCTAGTGATTCATGCGATACGATCCACGCGTTGCCTGCTGACGCTGATAGTTCTTTCATTTCTGACTGTCACAGCCCACGCCCGAGAGGACATCGCCACACAGGTCGATATTCCATACGAGATGTTCCAGATCGACAACGGCCTGACCGTTATCGTGCACTCCGATCACTCGACCCCGACCGTCTTTGTGGGCATGTGGTACGGCGTTGGATCCAAGGATGAGCCGGAAGGCAAGACCGGATTTGCTCACCTGTTTGAACACCTGATGTTCCAGGAATCGGAGAAC
>Ga0316201_10003215_pt1 | contig 11977 bp, 10 predicted proteins | sample CS6wburrow_MG_FD_204516 | JGI IMG/M metagenome (GOLD analysis project Ga0316201, IMG submission 204516) | Coastal sediment microbial communities from Delaware Bay, Delaware, United States - CS-6 worm burrow | ecosystem: Environmental > Aquatic > Marine > Coastal > Sediment | place: USA... | reverse complement strand
CGGATCGTTCAAGCCGGTTGCGCCATACTCACCAGCTACGATCAGCTCATATGCCTCCCGCTGACCATCTGCGGCCGCCAGAAGCAAGATATCATCACGACCCGCAGCTTTTACTGCGATGTGTGCGCCGAGAACCATGCTGTCGTTTTCACCATAAACGACGTTTATCTCAGGATGAGCCGTTAGAAGATCCTCCATCGCGGTCAAGCCACCTTCTTGAGACCAGCCGCCCCAGCCCTGAGCGACGATGTTAACTGTTGCTTTGCCGTAGTTGACCAATTGGCCTTCTACGAGACCCCAGATCACGCCCATGCGACGGTCTTCGCCGCCCGTATTACCCTTATTCCCGGAGAGAACAGCGATGTTTGCCGGTTCACCACCAAGCTCTTTTGCCAGCCAGTGGCCAACAAGCTTTCCGTTTCCAACGTTTGGAGAATTAATCAGTGTAACGTAATTCGCGTCCATGCTCAGACTGGTGTCCAGAGCAATAACAGTGACGCCTGCCGCGACAGCGTTGTTAACCGCCGGCACGATGCCTTCCACATCTGTCGCGTTAACAATCAGGACATCCACGCCTTGTGCCACATAATCTTCGATGTCCGAGATTTGCTTGAGCATATCGCGCTGTGCGTCCGAAGTAATGACTTTGCAGCCAAGTTTCCCGGCCTCATCAATTACTGCTGCATCCATTGCCGCAAAATAAGGAGCGTTTAGTGTCGGCATCGTTAGCGCCACCGTACAATCCTGAGCACTCGCAACTGAAGCGAAAGCAACACTGGATGTCAGCGCAGCTAAAACTCTGGGTAAGTTCTTCATCTCTTGATCCTTTCAAAGGTGTGTTTTTCGACTTGGGGTCCTATCGCAGAAAATCCTCGCATCGATGAACTGCAGGGCAATTGCATCGACGCCAAAAGAGACAGATCCGTTTTGAAGCCATCCTCCCGCCAACGAATATGTGTCAGCACCCCTCCTTGCGACCAACGACCGCATAGAATCGGCTCGTCCTGTGTCAGTCCTTAAAAGATATAGTTGTTGTCATTTTTTTGCAATAATCTTTTTTAAATGCAAGAACTTGCAATATTGAATTGCTTTAAACTGGAGCAGAAAAGGAGCGGCCAGCGGCAGCTGGCTGTTCCTTATTGATCTGTATGCCACCAGCGGTGCATCACAGTCAGTTCTTGACTCTTGTGACTTCAAAATGGAGCAGCATTGCCACCGCGATGATAATGCCCATCCAGACCTGTTGGTGGTATCCAGGAGGCATCGTCAACTTGCGGGGCTTGTTCTGAAATCGTACCGACCGATATGACAAAGGCCAAACATTCCGGCGCCCTCAAAGGCCACCGTTTCCCGCCTGAGATCATTGCATATGCGGTCTGGTCTTATTTTCGGTTTCCCTTGAGCCTACGCGATGTCGAGGATCTACTTGCGGCGCGCGGCATCATCGTGAGCTATGAGACGATCCGGAAGTGGGTTGGAAAATTTGGTAAAAAGTGTGCCGCTTCCATCCGGCGGGATCGGCCTGCGCCGTCTGATAAATGGCACCTTGATGAAGTGGTCATTCCTATCCGCTGGCGCAAATTCCGGCTTTGGCGCGCGATCGACAGCAATAGCTCCTCTCATCGCTGCAAGCAGCGACTGCCGGGCAACGGACGTTCTCGATATTCTGGTTCAATCGCGTAGGAATACCAAAGCGGCAAAGCGTCTCATGCGTAAATTGGTCAAACACTATGGAGAGCCTCGCGTTCTCATCACTGATAAATTGGGTAGCTATGGTTCCGCGAAACGTAATCTGATCGCGGGTGTCGAACACCGCCGGCACAAAGGCTTGAACAACATAGCCGAGGTTTCACACAGACAAACCAGGAGGCGCGAAAAGATATTCGGGCGCTTCAAATCACCAAGGCAAGCTCAAATGTTTCTAGCAGCCCACGATCAAATATCTTGTCTCTTTCGTCCACGCCGCCACATCCTTTCCGCCATTTCATACCGACATGCTAGATCAGATGCACACAGTCTTTGGAGCGAATATTCCGCCGAATTGATCGCTTAGATTTTGGGAACTTAGCGCCTCGTTCAAATTGCTCAAATTAACATGACAGTACCCACACGCGACAATTTCAAGGCCAACCGAGCCGCTGCTCTCTCCGAGTGGCGCCAAATCCGTTCGGCATAAGTTCCGGCATTCGGTGGCGAACTGAGACCAGTTCTCATCCGTCTGACAGCACCAGCAGAACAGTTTTGCCTTGCGCCTGTGATCTTCCCCTCAAGAATCTAAAGACCAAATCGCCCGGCTAGACTGGCACGTTGATCTTCATTCGACGCATGGCGGTACGCATATCAAAAAAACTTGAATGATCGTTTGTGATGGTTTATGAACGATCTTGGTCGTTGGTGACGATAATTGGCTTTTTAAAGCCCTTGCAACGACTTCACGGGGGGGTGGATATGTCGGAACAATTTGACCTTGCTGCCGTACGGCGTCGAAAAATCGCAGAACTTGTTCGCTCTAACGGCTCGATGAGCAGTCGAGATCTGAGTGATCTGTTCAGCGTTTCCGAGGCGACTATTCGGCGTGATTTAAAAGCCCTTGATGAACAAGGCTCTGTTGTGCGTACCCATGGGGGTGTGCTGACAAATTCCAGCGTCATGGTCGACCTTTCGAACGAAGAGCGAAAGTCGGTTGGTGCCGAGGAAAAGCGACGTATTGGACAGGCTTCTATCGAGTTACTGGCGGGCGACGAAGTGGTTTTTCTTGATGCAGGAACGACCGCGCACGCCATTGCGGCAGTTGCCCACAAAAAACCAAGCTGCACCTATGTCACGACGTCGCTTGGGGTCGCGAACCTTTTGCAGGCCCAGCGAATTGCGCAATTCTATACGATTGGCGGCTCATACCAGCCTGTGAACGATTCATTTACGGGCACTTTGGCTATTTCAGCGCTGCGGTCGCTCTCATTTGACATCGCCTTCTTGTGTTGCTCGGCGATTGACGTCGACAGGCGCTCAATCAGTGTCGCCAGCGAAGCCTATGCGCAGATGCAAAAAGAAGTGATTTCCAACACGCGCCGCCGCTATGTCGTGGCCGACACAAGCAAGTTTAAGCCAAACGCCTTTATGCAAACTGCCCGGTTCGACCAGATTTCTGGCATCGTTACAAACCAGGAGGTCGACGATGAAATCCTCGCACAACTTGAAGACGCCAATCTAGAGCTGGTGCTGGTATGAAAAGCACTGGCGCGTCACTGAGTGTTAAGGGGCTAAAGAAAAGTTGGGGGCCCACAGAGGTTCTGACTGGCATTGATTTTGATATTGAGCCCGGTGGTTTCCTGACACTCCTGGGACCATCAGGGTGCGGAAAAAGTACAGCACTTCGGCTGGTGTCAGGCTTGGACGAAGTCAGCGGTGGAAGCATCCTGATCGACGGCAAAGACGTCACCAAAGTGCCTGCCGACCAGCGCAATATAGGCATGGTCTTTCAGAACTATGCTCTATTTCCCCACATGACGGTCGCAGAAAATATCGCCTACGGCCTGAAAGTTCGAAAGGTTGCGAAACCGGTACGGGAAGCCTCTCTTGAACGCGTAGCAGAGTTGATGTCACTTGGGCCGCTTTTGGATCGAAAGCCCGCGCAGCTATCCGGTGGGCAACAACAGCGCGTCGCGCTTGCGCGCGTTCTTGTGTCAGAGCGCCCATTGGTTTTAATGGACGAACCGTTGTCCAATCTTGATGCAAAGCTGCGCACTGAAATTCGCAGCGAAATCAGGGCCCTGAACAAATCTCTTGGGATTACCGTCGTTTATGTAACTCACGACCAAAGTGAGGCCCTGTCGATGTCCGACACTGTCGTATTGATGAACGCAGGCCGGGTCGAACAGGTGGGCACTCCGAAAGAGCTTTATGATGTGCCCGCCACTGTATTTTCAGCAGGTTTCATCGGCACGCCGCCAATGAACCTGTTACCGGTCGCAGACGTCAGTCTTCCAGATGGAGTGGCCGCGTCATATGGCAATGACCCAGCCGATCTTTTGATTGGCGTACGTCCGGAAAGCATGCAGTTCCCTGCTGGTGGCGCGGACTATTCCGCCTCGTGCCGGATCACCAGCATAGAATATGAGGGCAGCGTCTCGTTGCTGCATCTGACGTCGAAATCTGGTGCGAGCTTCATCCTATCTCACTCCGGCGATACCCTGCCATCTCTGGAAGAAGAGATCACCGTCGGCTGGACGCAAAGTGCGACGCATCTATTTTCGAAACGTACAGGCAAGCGAGTTTTAACATCATCATAATCGACTGGGGATTCAACCGCCGGCATTTCACGAAATAAAAGGAGGAGAAGACATGACTAAATTGAAATCCTACGCGACGCTGCTGGGCGCAACGGCGTTGACGTTGACCGGTGCGGCTTCAGTGTCTGCAGCCGATCTGGAGTTCTACTTTCCGGTGGGTGTGAACGCTCCGGCAGTGGAAACGATCCAAGCCCTAACAGACGAATGGGCGGCGGCTAATCCGCAGCACACTGTGAAAGCGGTCTATGCGGGCAACTACGAAGAAACGACAACCAAGGCGCTGACCGCAGCCAACGCAGGCCAACCGCCGCAGGTGGCCGTTCTTCTGTCGATCGACCTTTTCACGTTGATCGAAGAAGACGTGATCCTACCAATTTCGGACATCGCGAATTCGGAAGAAGACAAGGAATGGATTTCTGGTTTCTATCCCGCATTCATGTCGGACGCTCAGTTTGAAGGCAAAACCTACGCCATCCCGTTTCAGCGCTCGACGCCGGTTTACTACTATAACAAAGACGCATTCCGCGAAGCTGGACTTGATCCTGAAGCACCACCAAAGACCTGGGACGAGATGATCGAGGTTGGTAAGGCGCTCACGGTGAAGGACGACAACGGAAACGTGACCCGCTGGGGCACACGCATCCCGACGCTTGGTCTCGGAGGAGCGTGGCTTTTCGGTGGTCTGGTCGTCTCTAAAGGCGATGTACTGACCACAGAAACCGGTATTGAGGCGCGGATGGACACGCCCGCGACTTTGGCATCGTTGGAGTTTCTTCTGAGGCTGGCTGAAGAAGAAGTCATGGCGCCGGGTGGAATCACTTGGGGTGATACGCCAAAGGCATTTCTTGAAGGTCAAACCGCTTCGATGTGGACCTCGACAGGCAACCTTGCCTTCATCGAGGAGAACGCGGAATTCGACTGGGGCGTTGGCTTCCTTCCGGGTGGTGATGGGCCGGGTGCACCAATCGGTGGCGGCAACTTCTACGTGTTCCAGGACACGACAGAAGAAGAGCGTGAAGCCGCGCTGGACTTTATCAAGTTCATGACATCTCCCGAAAGTGCGGCCAAATGGAGCATTGCGACTGGCTATGTCGCTCCGCGTCCTGATACATGGGAAACGCCAGAGATGAAGGCCTATGCCGAACGCCTGCCACAGGCTTTGGTAGCACTGGACCAACTTGCTTATGCTGAACGTGAATTCGCGACGTTCCAGCGCGCCAAGGTCACACAGTATCTGGTTGATGCGATCGAAAGCGTCGTGACCGGAAACGCCGAGCCAGCAGAGGCGTTGGCCAAAGCCCAAGAGGGCGCGGACAAGATTCTGAGTGAATATAAGTAAGGCGATACCAAAAATCCGCTCTGCGCAGAAACCGTGTTTGCGCAGGGCTCACCTGCCTTTTCGAACGCACACGCAGCAAGGTGACACGCAATGAACAACCGATTGTCAATTCGACTGGCAGTGATCATGTTGGTCATTCCGTGTTCGCTGCTGGTCGCGTTCACCCATTATCCTGCCATTCAGGCACTGATAAATTCCTTTTGGAACAATAGCAGTTCGCGTCGCCCTTCGCGTTTTTCAGGGATCGAAAACTATCAGGCGTTAATGGAAGACGACCGCCTGGCACAAATTCTGATCAACAGCACGATCTACGCGCTTGGCACCATCCCGCTGGCGATCGGTCTTTCGATTGGCATGGCGCTTTTGGTGAATTCAAGGCTTCCGGGAACAACCTTGATGCGGCTTTCGTTCTTCATGCCGACGATGCTGCCGATGATTGCGGTCGCCAATATCTGGCTGTTTTTTTACGCGCCCGGCATCGGCCTTGCCTCTCAGATCCTCGAAGTGTTTGGGATGCCATCGATCAACTTCCTTGGCCGTACAGACACAGCGCTGGCGTCCATGATGTTTGTCGCCGTGTGGAAAGAAGCCGGGCTGTTCATGATATTCTATCTGGCCGCTTTGCAGTCTGTGCCAACAAACCTGAAGGACGCAGCCAAGCTTGAGGGCGCAAGCGCATTGAGGGTTTTCTGGGATGTCGTGATGCCGCTTTTGCGGCCAACAACAATTTTTGTAGCGGTCAATGCGCTGATCAATGCGTTTCGGCTTGTGGACCACGTCATCGTTATGACCGAAGGCGGGCCGAACAACTCCAGCGCGCTCTTACTCTACTATATTTACGAAGTGACGTTCCGTCAAAGAGACTTCGCCTATGGTGCAACCCTGACCGTGTTGATGGTCTGCCTGCTTGGGCTGCTGGCCATCGTGCAATACTGGGTTTTAAACAGAAAAGCGCACTACCAATGAACCGCGGCTTGAACAGAATTCTGTTATCGACAATGGGCGTCGTGTTCGCGGCTCTTTGGGCGCTACCGTTCATTTATTCCGTCTGGACTGCGTTCCACGACGAAAAATATTCAGCCAACTTCCAGTTAGGCGCGCCATGGACATTTGAAAACTTCATCGAGGCTTGGCAGTCCGCACCCTTTTCGCTCTACTTTGCAAATACGATGATCCTGATCACCATTGTTCTGGTCGCAAACCTGATATTGTGTACGCTGGTTGCTTATGCCTTTGTGCGCTACAAATTCCGCTGGGCGGGCTTTCTGTTTGCGCTGATCATGGTGCAACTTTTGATCTCGCCGGAGATTTTGATCGTCGAGAATTATTTGACGCTTTCACGCGTTGGGTTGACAGACACGATAATCGGGATCGCCCTGCCTTATCTAACTTCGGCGTTCGGCATTTTCCTGCTGCGCCAGACTTTCCTAACAGTGCCGAAGTCGCTGGATGAAGCGGCCCAAATCGAGGGCGCGGGTGCATGGCGCGTTTTGTGGAATGTCTATGTGCCGTTGGCGTGGCCTGTTTATCTGGCCTATTCGCTGGTTTCGATCAGCTTTCATTGGAACAACTTCCTGTGGCCTTTGATCGTGACCAACTCACCAGAGGTGCGCCCGTTGACCGTTGGCCTAAGTGTTTTTGCCACTGTAGATAGCGGTGTGGAATGGTCTCTGGTGAATGCAGCAACGCTGATGACCACCGCGCCTCTCATCATTGCCTTTATTATTTTCCAACGCCAGTTCGTCGCCAATTTTATGCGCGCTGGCATCAAATAACGATGCGTCCAATGCCAGAAAACACAGTGGAACCCCTAAATTGCTAATTGCGCACACATCCGATTTTCATGTCTTCGCGGACGCGCCGGAAACTTCGCTGGTACGTCCCGATATTGTCCAGGCCACACGCAAGGTTATCGCCGATATTGCCAATTTCTCACCCTGCATTGATGCGGTGATGATCACGGGCGATCTGGCGGACGGCGGCTCGGCGGAAGACTATGCCCTTGTGAAGGATATTTTGTCGCCCATCAAAGTTCCGATTTTCGCGGTTCCGGGAAACCACGATGCGCGTCAGGGCTTCAGAGCTGCCTTTGAAGATTCGCTTCCCTTCGGCCCAGGGTCAAAACTGGATTACGAAGCGTCCTGCGGTGATCTGCGGATTATTGCGCTTGATACGCTGATCGAAGGTCAGGTCACCGGCGGCCTTGATGACAGCCAAATCGATTGGCTTGCTGAACGGCTGGCTAATCCGACAGAGCGACTGACACTGATCCTGATGCACCACCCCGCGTTTCCGTCAACGATCACAAAGCTTGATCAAATGGCGTTGAAAGACGGGCATTCGAAATTTGAAAAGCTTATTGCCCAATACTCCGGTCCGGTGAGGATCTTGTCGGGCCATATTCACCGACCGTTCCAGACGCTCTGGAACGGCATCTGGTGTGCGGTCAGCGGCGGGCCTTCCTTCCAACACGCGTTGAAATTGGCCCATAACGCACCGGAGCCATCAGATGTGGACGAGCCATTTGCATATTTCATTCATCGGATAGAGGAGGCCGCTGCCATGACCGTTCATACCCGGTATGTCGCGCTTTGACCCCGCCACTTGAGAAATCCAGCGTCGCTGCTGTTGAACAACTTGCGCGCGATGCCGGGGCCGTCGCCCTGCGCCACTTCGAGGCACTAAGCACCGTGCCGGTGGAGTCAAAAGGACACCTTGATCTGGTGACCGCCGCCGATCAGGACGTCGAACGCTTTTTAACCGAAGGGCTTGCCAAGGCGTTTCCTGAAGATGGCATTTTCGGCGAAGAAGGGGCCGCGCACCAAGGCACAAGCGGTCGCACGTGGGTCGTTGATCCGATTGACGGCACGTTCAATTTTGTCCGCGGTGGCGATCAATGGGCAATATCAATTGGACTCTATGAGGCTGGGCAGCCAACCTTCGGCGTCATCTTCGCGCCCCTGAGGTCGCAGATACTTGTGGGTGGCATAGGACTGGCGAGCACCCTGAATGGAGAAAGGCTGGCGCAGCGCAGCGGCCTTGATAGTTCCCGCGCCTCTTGTGGCGTCGGGTTTCACCCGGTCATCCCGGTTGAGCTGCGACTTGAGACTTTGCGTTTCGTCTTGGAAGATGCCGGTATGTCGTTTCGCTGCTGTGGTTCGGCGACGCTGTCGCTTATCGAGGTGGCCCTTGGCCAGGTCGATGGGTATCTTGGCATCGGTGAATCGTCTTGGGATCTCATGGCTGCACTGCCCATATTGGACCAAATCGGCATTCGCAGCACCGTAGACTGGAAGAATACGGATCTGTCGTCGAAATTGCGCTTTGCTTGCGGCACGCCAGAGTTTCTTCAGGCCGTCGCGCCTATCGTCGACTTTGGTGCCACGCTAGAGCTTTAGGTCTAACCGCGAACTTGTCGCCAACAATATCAGTGCGCGGACGAATTGACTGCAAGGCATGTGCCGGCGGTACTGTCATGTTAATTTGAGCAGTTTGAACGAGGCGCTAAGTTCCCAAAATCTAAGCGATCAATCAGGCAAAATATTCGCTCCAAAGGGCATCGTCAACTCGTGGAGCCTGTTTTGAAATCGTACAGACCGACATGACAAAAGCCAAACATTCCGGTGCCCTCAAAGGCCACCGTTTCCCGCCTGAGGTCATTGCATATGCGGTCTGGTCCTATTTTCGGTTTCCCTTGAGCCTACGTGATGTCGAGGATCTACTTGCGGCGCGCGGCATCAACGTGAGCTATGAGACGATCCGGAAGTGGGTTGGCAAATTTGGTAAAAAGTGTGCCGCTTCCATCCGGCGGGATCGGCCTGCGCCGTCTGATAAATGGCACCTTGATGAAGTGGTCATTCCTATCCGCTGGCGCAAATTCCGGCTTTGGCGCGCGATCGACAGCAATAGCTCCTATTCATCGCTGCAAGCAGCGACTGCCGGGCAACGGACGTTCTCGATATTCTGGTTCAATCTCGGCGCAACACTCGCGCAGCGAAACGCTTTTTTGCGCAAGCTATTCAAGCAATACGGGCGGCCGCGCGGGCACTGTCAGAGGAAGCTTGGTTGAAGTGTGTAAGTGGCACATCTAGCGTCGCCGGATGACAAAACGCGACCCATTCAAGTACTTCAAAACGTCTCCCGACATCATCCTCCTGGCGGTGATTCTTTACGTTCGGTACCCCCCTGTCACTCCGGAATGTGGAGGATCTGCTGCACGAACGCGGGATCGATATCAGCCATGAAACGGTCCGTTTCTGGTGGAACCGGTTTGGGCCATTGTTCGCCGTGGAGATCCGAAGGAAGCGGGTTCAGCAACTTCGCACACATTCGAATTGGCAATGACATCTGGACGAGGTTTTCGTGAAGATCAACGGAGAAACGCACTACTTGTGGCGGGCTGTAGATCACGAAGGTGAAATTCTGGAAAGCTATGTTAGCAAGCGCCGCGACCGCAAAGCGGCGTTGAAATTCCTCAGGAAAACAATGAAGCGCTTTGGGCCACCACATGTCATCGTGACTGATCTACTGCGATCTTACGGCGCCGCGATGAAGGTCATCGGCAACGCAGATCGCCAAGAAACCGGACGCTGGCTGAATAACCGGGCTGAGAATTCTCATCTTCCGTTTCGCCGACGAGAACGAGCAATGTCGCGCCTCAGAAAGATGCAAACCCCACAGAAATTCGTCGCCGTTCATTCGTAAGCTCACAACCATTTCAACCAGGAACGTCACCTTCACTCACGCTGCAATTTCAAGCTCAACCGCGCCGCCGCTCTCGCTGAGCGGCGTCAGTTGGGCGCGACCTGAATTAAACCCGACTGGAAAACTGAGACGAGTTCGCATTCGTCTGACAGCACCAACGCAAGTCAATAAACTTGCGCAGGTTGTCTGCGGTCCAGGGCCTCCTTGTTTTTGGGGTCGTGGATTGCCGATTTGTGTAAACCAGTCAAAAGTTGGGTTGCGAATAATAGATGTTCACTTTACGTTCTCAATTGTTGAATTCATTATTCTGAACGGGCTCGTCATGGCAGACCAGATCGTCATCACCGAGAAAACCAGCCAGGCGAAGGACGTTCGCGCCGCCATTGGGTCTCGCTACGGCATGGTTCTTCCCGCCGAGGGGCATTTGTTCGACTTGCTCGAACCAGAGGATGTGGCGCCAGAGTGGAAGCGCTGGTCCCCGGTCCTGCTGCGCCCTCAGGAACTCTATGGCACACAGCCGGCAAAAGGCGGCAACAAAGCGGCCAAACTCAAAGCCATTCGCGAGGCACTACGCTCGGCCAAGCGGGTCTGGCTCGCCACCGATTGCGATCGTGAGGGGCAACTCATCGGCCAAGAGATTCTTGAGCATTACAATTATCGAGGCCAGGTCATGCGTGTGCTGTTTACAGCCCAGGACGCTCAGACCATTCGCCAGTCATTCGATCGTGCCGTACCTAATTCAGAATACGCCCGGCTTTACGCAGCTGCGGTCGCACGTCGCCAGGCCGATCAGATTTACAATTTGTCACTGACCCGCACTGCGACCGTCATCCTTGGCAAGGGCGCCCGGGGCGTCATCGGGGTTGGGCGTGTGAAAACCCCGACGCTGGCGATCGTCTGCAAGCGCGAACTGGAAGTTCGCGATTTCATTCCCGTCACCTATTTCGAGATTGTCGCCACGGCCATGGTCGAGGGCGGTGAATTCAAGATGCGACATGCACCACGGGAACGCATTCTTGAACGCGAGGTTGCCGAGACCGTGGTCGTGGCGGCCCGTAAATTCGAGGGACCGCTCGGCGTGCGTGTCGAGGACAAGCGCCAACAACCGCCGAAACTGCACGATCTGCCGTCACTCCAGAAACTCTGTGCCTCGCGCTTCGGCTGGGCCGCGGCAAAGACTCTCGAGATCGCTCAGGAACTCTATGACGGCCAGGGCAAGAAGATCATTACCTATCCTCGTGCGGAAGTGCGCTACCTTCCCGAGAGCTTGATCGGGGACGTGCCGCGGATCGTCGCCGGGCTGCAAGCGGGGCAATCGTTCAGCGCGATCCCCGTGCCAGCGCAGCCGATCATCCGCAAGGGTAAGAGCGGCACTTTCCACGACAAGGGATTGGAGGGGGCCAGCCACCACGCGGTCATCCCTAACGTCAACACCATCGAGGGCTTGCGCGAAGTCTGGCCGCGCCTTTCGGGCGACGAAAAAAAACTGTTTGACGTGATCGCGCGGGCGTACCTGGCAGCCATCATGCCGAATTTCCGCTATTGTCAGACAACTGCAACGCTCGATGTGGTCGGCTTTCCTTTCAAGGCGACCGGCCGCCAACCCATTGATCTCGGTTGGCGCGCGGCATTCCCGGAATGGAAA
>Ga0316201_10003213_pt1 | contig 11980 bp, 11 predicted proteins | sample CS6wburrow_MG_FD_204516 | JGI IMG/M metagenome (GOLD analysis project Ga0316201, IMG submission 204516) | Coastal sediment microbial communities from Delaware Bay, Delaware, United States - CS-6 worm burrow | ecosystem: Environmental > Aquatic > Marine > Coastal > Sediment | place: USA... | reverse complement strand
CCGCAGCGCTTGCCGGCTGAATCGTTGCTCGAAATGGCAGCGGTGACGAAGTCCATGAGTTAAAAAGCCGCTGCCGGATCGTGCCATCGGCGGTATAGAGCATGCGATGCCGGTCCAGCCAGCTGACAGGCGCGAGCACGAAGTTTTCGCCGCTCACGTAAGGCCTGACAACGCGCGGTTGCGAGAGTATGACCATGTCGATCGATGCACCGGATGCGTTCTTTCTAAGGAAGGTGATCAGGCTGCCATCGGGGCGCCACGAAGGCGCAGCGATTCTGTCCGTAGTGGACAACAAGGTTTCTTCCGGGCGGCCGCGCTGACGCAGGATCAGGGACCAGCCGGCGCCATCGTGATGAACGTACACAAGGTCCTGACCGTTCGAGGACCAGGCTGGATCGGTCTCATCGCCGCTGTGATCGCTGAGTCGCCAGTGCAGGCCGGTCGGCAAATCGACCTCCCACAAATCCAGCCCGGTGCCCGTGGCATCGGACGCGTAGATCAAACGTTCACCGTTCGGATGCCACGCGGGATACAGGTCGAGAAACGTATCGCGACTTATCTTGCGCGACTCATCTGTCTCGAAGTTATAAATCCAGATCGCCTGAGATCCTTCCGAGAACGCCTGGTAGGCAATTTCCTTTGCGTCTGGTGACCAGCGCGGGCGACTTACGGACTTCAGGTCGTGAGTGATGGCCGTGGCTTCGCCGCCGCCGGGCGGCACGATCCAGATGTCTCCGGCCAGATCAATCGCGACGCGACCATCGTGCGCGATGTCCGCCGCAATATTTCCGCCACGCGAAATGGTCTCCTGCGCATCGAGCGGCGATGCCAGCACAAGGAGTCCGATGACTATTGTTGCTGCGGTGCGAATGCTCATCAGTTGCCGGAAACGAAAATGCCGCCGGCTCGTCGCGGATCGGCGGCTGCCTGCAGTCCCGATACGCTGTCGCAAACGGCGGCGGCCACCCCGCCGAAGTACATGACGAGATCGGGAAAGACCTTTACCGGCAGATCCATGGGCGGGAGATCAAGGCCCGGCTCCGCCATGAGTCTTACGACCTCGCCACTCGTATCTACATGTACGCGCGGATGCGCTATCGCGTCCTCGAGTGACATGCCGAGCAGCAGGTAATTGATCAGAAACTGCTGCAGGGCAGTCGTAATCCTGTCGGCGCCCGGAGAGCCGATGGCGAGAACCGCGCCGTCACGTCTTGCAACACTGGGCGCCATGTTCGACGGTAATCGAGCGCCCGGCGGACCCGCGTCCAGTCCGCGACGGTTCAATTCGATTTCACCAAGGCAGTTGTTCAGCCAAAGGCCCGTGCCCGCCGGCATTTCGCCCGAGCCGTATCCGGACGATGCCGTAATGGCGCAGCCCGTACCCGCGCCGTCGACAACCGATGTGTGTACCGTCGATGCCGAAGTCCATCGCGCCAGCAGCTGTCCGCTGCGTGCGGAGTCGATCAGTCGCGCGGCCTCGGCCGCGACGTCATCGGCCAGATCGAGGTTTCGTTTGCGAAAATCGAGACAGGCTCGCTGTGAATCGACGAGCTGGCGCAGCCCGCTGCTGGTCCAGCCCTCAGCCGCAAGACCGGAGCACGCCAGCAGCATGGCAACGAGAACGCTGCCGCCGACGGCGGGCGGCGGGTTGCTTGCCAGCGACCAGTCGCCGATCTCCGTGACCAGCGGTGTACGTTCAATGGCCCGGTAGTTGCGGAGGTCTTCGGCGGTCAGCATGCCGTTGCCGTCGCGGCAGTGACGGGCAATCGAATCAGCGATGTCGCCCTCGTAAAAAACCCGGGCCCCGTCCTCGGCAATGGCGCCAAGGCTATCGGCAAGGTGTGGTACGACGACCCGTTCCCCGGTACCGAGCAGCGTCCTGTCCGCGTGGTGTAAAGCCGCAAAGCCGTCCTCGCTGCGATTGAAAATACACTTGCTGGAATAGCCCAGGTAATAACGACAGGCAGCGGATAGCCGGAACCCGTCGCGGCAAGCGCGAATAGTCGGCTCAAAAATGTCTGCCCAGGCCGCGCTACCGTAACGTTTCCAGGCATGCTCGATGGCCGCCAGGGTCCCCGGCACGGCAATCGAGCCCGGGCCGACGAGCGTCGTAATGCCACCGCCATAATCTATGGTGACGCTGACCGCGCCGTGGCCTCGCTGATCGGGTGCCAGGCCGGCACCCGGCACAACGACATTGCCGTCGATCGTGACCGGCTCATCGCCGGCACGCCAGATTGTAATGAAAGCGCTGCCGCCCAGCGCGCAGACACCTGGCTCGGTATTGATCGTGACAAGAGCGGCGGCCAGCGCGCAGTCGACGGCGTTACCGCCGATTGCAGCCAATTCCTCTGCGGCATCGGCAGCCAACTGCGAGGTTGTCGCGATCGCTATCTGACTCACTGGAATTCCGGGTCTCGGTGAATGCGGGCTTCTTGATCAGAAGTGAATGACAGAACGAATGCTCTTGCCTTCGTGCATCAATTCGAAGGCCCTGTTGATGTCATCCAGCGGCATCGTATAGGTGATGAACTCGTCGATCTTGATGTCGCCCTTCATGTACTGGTCGACCATGCCCGGCAACTGCGAGCGACCCTTGCAACCGCCGAACGCGGTGCCGCGCCAGACACGTCCCGTGACAAGCTGAAAAGGCCGCGTCGAGATTTCCTGTCCCGCCCCGGCGACGCCAACGATCACCGACTCGCCCCAACCTTTGTGACAGCATTCGAGCGCCGATCGCATGAGGTTCGTATTGCCAACGCACTCGAACGAATAGTCGACACCGCCGCCGGTCAGTTCAACGATGACATCCTGAATTGGCTCATCGTAATCGGCGGGGTTGACGGTGTCGGTCGCACCGAACTGCCTGGCGAGTTTGAATTTGTCGGTATTGATATCAACGGCCACTATCCTGCCCGCTTTCGCCATCGTAGCGCCCTGGATAACGCTCAAGCCCACACCGCCCAGCCCGAACACGGCTACGGTTGCGCCGGCCTCCACCCTGGCCGTATTCAGCACGGCACCGATGCCAGTCGTAATTCCGCATCCCAGCAGGCAGACTTTTTCCAGGGGGGCCTCCTTGCTGATCTTTGCGACTGAAATTTCGGGCAGTACCGTGTACTCGCTGAATGTCGAAGTACCCATGTAGTGATAGACGGTCTTGCCGTTGTGGGAGAAGCGCGAGGTAGCGTCGGGCATGAGCCCCTGGCCCTGGGTGACGCGAATCGCCTGGCAGAGGTTGGTTTTTCCGGACGTGCAGAAGCTGCATTCGCCGCATTCAGGCGTGTACAGCGGGATCACGTGGTCGCCGACGGCAACGGCGCTGACGCCCTTACCCACCTCTTCAACGACTGCGCCGCCCTCGTGTCCCAGTACAGCAGGAAAAATACCTTCGGGATCTTCGCCTGACAGCGTGAAGGCATCTGTGTGGCATACGCCGCTCGCAATATTTCTGACCAGGACCTCGCCCGCTTTGGGTCCGTCCAGGTCGAGCATCTCGATCTCAAGCGGTTTGCCCGCTTGCCAGGCAACGGCAGCACGCGTCTTCATAGATTATTCACCCTGATTACTGTCGTAATTGCTTGTTCCCGCATATTCGCATGATTGCCTGTTTTGCGACAGTCGCCTGACTGTCTGTCTGCCCCGAGCGTTCATGTTTCGTTCATAAATATATTAAAAACAAAGACTTGCTTTCATTCTCGGTTCATCTTCCCAGGCCTACTCTGGTAGCCGTACCTGAGAGGAACCGGAGATCGATATGAACAAGATCATTACTGTAGCGCTAATAGCCGGCGGCCTGCTGCTGCTGGACTCTCCTGAAGCTGCCGCCCACAAAGAGGTGCGGGTCGTGTACCAGCCAGCCACTCATTATCGTATGGATCTGCGGCGCCCGAAACACATGCCGCACTGGCTGAAACGAAACCATTCGTTTCGAATGTGGTACCAGCATACGCGGCTGCGCAAGAACAGGCGTCTCGCCTGGTACCAGTTGTATGACATTTACCGTTGGGAGCGTCGCGAAGCGAGGAAGTATCGTCGTGGCGTTCGCAAGCAATACCGACGATTCTAAAGTGGAATCAGCCGGCCCGAATTCCTTCGGGTCGGCTTTCACTGCGGGCCGGTCTGCTGTAAAACAGGTGCTTCGCTGAAATCGAACAACCGCTTTCAACTATGACCCTCGACGAACTCCGCAAGAATCTCTCGGCCGTCGACCGGCGCCTCGTAGAACTGATTGCCGAACGACAGGAAATTGTCGGCAGAATCGGCAAGAGCAAGCTCACGACGGGTGCCGGCACTCGCGACTATGCGCGGGAGAAAGATGTCCTCGATATGGGTCGGGCACAGGCCCGTGAACTGGGTGTCGATCCGGACCTGGTCGAAGGCTTGTTGCAGGAGCTGATTCGCACCTCCCTAGAGAGCCAGGAGCGCGACCGGGTTATCGCAGAGGGTAAGGGCGATGGTCGGCGTGCCCTGGTGATCGGCGGTGCCGGCAAGATGGGTCGCTGGTTCGTCGATTTTTTTGCATCGCAGGGTTTCGCGACAACCGTGGCCGACATTACTGTCGACGACGAGCGGGGGCGGTTCAAGAACTGGACCGATGCGGGCGTTGACTACGATTTTATCGTTGTCGCAGCGCCGCTCGCCGTATCGGGCAGAATTCTCGCGCAACTGGCCGTGCTGAAACCGCAAGGACTGGTTTTCGATATCGGCAGCCTGAAGTCGCCGCTCATTGACGGTCTTCGCGAGCTGCAGGCAAGCGGTTGTCGGGTCACCTCGCTGCATCCGATGTTTGGCCCTGATACTCGTTTGCTGTCTGGCCGACACCTGATTTTTTGCGATGTCGGCGACGCCGATGCAACGGCTGCTGCCAAGGAGCTTTTCGCAGCGACGATGGTTGAACAGCTCGACATGGGGCTCGAAGATCACGATCGGCTGATCGCCTACGTCCTCGGCCTGTCACATGCGCTGAATATCGCGTTTTTTACCGCGCTCGCGGAAAGTGGCGAGGCCGCGCCGAAACTTGCCCGGATGTCGTCGACAACGTTCGACTCGCAGCTGCTGGTATCGGCCGCGGTCGCTGAAGACAATCCGCATTTGTATTTCGAGATTCAGAACCTCAACAAGTACGGGCTCGGGCCTCTCGACGCCTTGTGTGACGCGGCCGCGAGGATACGGGAAACCGTGGCCGGCGGCGACGAGCAGGCGTTTGTCGACCTCATGAAAAAAGGTCGCAAATACCTCGCGCTGCGGGGCTGACCTGATGCCGTCGATCGACGAACTAATGGCAGAGCTTGAGGCGACCCGTAACCGACTTCATGAGGTAACCTCCAAGGTCGCAAGCAACGACGCAAAGATGCAGCAGACGCACAGACGTGAGCTTCGGCTACTGCAGGCAGAAAGCCTCGACGCGCTGATATTCGCGTTGACTGAAGGTCTACGCGTCAGCTTCGGGCTCGAGCACGTGAGCCTGGTGCTGAGCGATCCCGATCATGACATCCGCCATCTGCTGCTTGCGAACGGCACGCCCGCCGAAGACTTCGGAAACCTGCTCATGGTTGAGGCGATGACCGGGCTGGCTCCGCAGTACATATCACTGCGACAGCCCTGGCTTGGTCCCTTCGCGCCCTGCGATCATCAGCTGATTTGCCCCGGCGCGGTCGACATCAGGAGCATTGCAATTATTCCCCTGACTCATCGCCAGAAGCTGCTTGGCAGTATCAACCTCTGTAGCGCCGACCCGCAGCGCTTCACTGCAGCGCATGCGACCGACTTCCTCGAACATCTGGGCGTCATTGCTTCTTTTTGTGTCGAGAATGCGATCAATCGTGCACGGCTGCTGCGCAGCGGATTCACCGATGTGCTGACCGGCTGGCATAACCGGCGCTACCTTACCGTTCGATTGGGCGAGGAACTCGCGCGGGCGCGTCGTGACCGCGCGCGGCTCGTCTGCCTGATGCTCGATATCGATCATTTCAAACGCGTCAACGACAACTGGGGACATGCGGCGGGGGACGCCGTGCTGCGGGAAATCGCGCAAAGGATCGAGTCACAGGTGCGTGCCAGCGACATCGCGGCCCGCTATGGCGGTGAGGAGTTCGTCGTCCTGTTGCCGGGCACCGACGTTGATTCGGCGTTGCTGCTGGCCGAACGCATCAGGAAGGCAGTGTCGGCAACGCCGATCGGCTTGCCAAACGGCGAGAGCGTGACGATTACTGCATCCATCGGTATTTCGGAGGTGCAGCCGGCACCGGAGGCCGACGACTTGAAGACAATCGGGGATTCGCTGATCGCTCGGGCCGACGTGGCCTTATACGCGGCCAAAGCGGCCGGCCGTGATCGCGTCATGGTGGAGGCCGCATGAAGCGGCTTGCGCTCATCGCTGTCATTGGTCTGCTGGCAATAGCCGCCTGCGATCCTGCGCCTCGCCCCGAGGCGGTGGTTGTCTACGCGACAGCCAGCGACGAGGCGAAGCTCATGAAATTGTTCGCGGATTTCACGGAAGAGACCGGAGTTCCTGTAACCGCGATATTCGCAGACAGCGTCACGAATACTGACAACGTCATAGGCAACAGGGGCGTGCCGCCGGCTGATGTGCTGCTGACGTCGACCGTCATCGACATCTGGCGTGCCGCTGACGAAGGTGCATTACGGCCGATACAGGCATCAGCGATGGCGGCGGTGCCAGCGGTCCTCAAGGATCCAGACGGGCTATGGGTGGCGCTCGATGTTCGCTACGCCGTGATCGGTGTTTCGCCGCACGTCCAGGTCGGGCGTGTCAGTGACCTCGACGGCCTGGCGCATGCGCAGTTAAGCGGGCAGCTTTGCCTGTCATCGTCGACCTTGCCGGTAAACCGGACCCTGATGGCAATGCTGATTGAAGACCTGGGCGTCAGGCCGGCTGAACGGATGGTGCGGGCGTGGGTAAAGAACCTGGCATTAGCGCCGTTCCCGACCGAAACCGAGCTCGTCGCGGCCTTACAGTCAGGGGCCTGCGGCTACGGAATTTTCTCCAGTTCGATAAAGTCCGACAGCATCAAGCGGATCAGCTCCAAGCCGCTCTATATCGACATCAACGGCGTCGGGGTCGCGCGCCATGCCCGTCAGCCTGAGTCGGCTCACACACTGGTCAACTGGATGCTGGAGAAAAACGAGTTGCGCGTACCGGTCTCATCCAACGGGCGGAATATCGGGCTCGCCGGTTGGCGCGACGAGGATGCGGCTTTGCTCGCTGAGCGAGCGGGTTACCGATAGCGATCCTGGCGAACCTTGCTCATCAATATCAGGAATAGCGGAACACCGATTGCCGCGGTCAGCGCGCCGACTGGCAGCTGTCTTGGCGCCATGATTGTACGCGCCATCGTATCGGCGACGACCAGCAGTGCACCGCCGGCAAGGGCCGAGGCAGGCACAACGATCCGGTGGTCGCTGCCGGCCACGAGGCGCACCAGGTGCGGCACTACGAGGCCGATGAACCCGATGACGCCGACTGTTGTTACCGACAGGGCCGTCGCCATCGCCGCGGCCGCAAATATCAGGTAGCGAAACGTGCGCACGGGCAGGCCGACGATTGCGGCCTGCAGCTCGCCGCGGGACAGTACATTGAGGTGGCGGGCACCCAGGGTTCCGGCGACGACCAGCACGCCTAGCAGCCACAGGCAGCGGGCCGGCTCGAATGCAAAGCTGAGATCGCCCATTAGCCAGAAAAGCATGCCGCGCAGATTCTGGTCAGGGCTGAGCGCGAGCAGCAGGGTGGTGGCGGCGCTGAATCCGGCCGCGAGGACCACGCCGGTCAGGAGCAGTCGCGCCGGGGTCCAGCTCCCTGTGCCATGCGCAATTGAAAACACCAGCAGCGTCGCCGCCATCGCCCCGCCGAATGCAGAGATGTCGACAACGGCGCTTCCCATGCCAAGCATCATTGCCAGCAAGGCTGCAACGGCAGCACCTCCGGAGCTTCCCAGTATGTAAGGCTCGGCGAGCGGGTTTCTCAGGAGTACCTGCATCAGCACGCCGGCAACGGCAAGCAGGCCGCCAACCGCAAATGCCGTCAACGCCCGTGGCCACCGCAATTCGACGACGAGCGATCGAATCTGTGGTGTCGCATCGCCGCGTAGTGCGCTGATTGTCTCGGCTATGCTGACATCCGCACTGCCGGAGGCCAGCGCTACGAGGAACGCGGCGGCGACAATCAGCAGCAGTCCGGCAAACAATGCTCCGTTGCGGCCTGTGAGCACTAAAATAATCTCCTGGGGCGAGCGGCGGTGGATAGTGTAAAGTAAACGACAATTGGAGTTTTAGCACGGTTGCGATGGGCAACGATTGGATAGACGCCGAAGGGTTCCGCGCGAACGTTGGCATCATCCTTGCGAACACGGACAACAAGCTTTTGCTGGGCGGTCGTGTTGGTGCCAAAGGTTGGCAGTTTCCGCAAGGTGGGATGCTGAAGGGCGAGGAGCCCGTCGATGCGATGTTTCGTGAATTGCACGAAGAGGTCGGCCTTGAAGCGGACGACGTCGAGGTGCTTGGCGTAACGAGCGACTGGCTGCGCTACCGCCTGCCCGACAAGTTCATTCGGCGTCACAGCCAGCCGCTGTGCATAGGGCAAAAACAGCGCTGGTTCATGCTGCGACTCGTTTCGGGCGATGAGCGGGTCCGCTTCGACCGCTCCGACAAGCCGGAATTCGATCGAATTCGCTGGGTCCATTTCTGGCGGCCCGTTAACGAGGTCATCTATTTCAAACGGCGCGTTTACGCTCGCGCCCTGCACGAACTCGGTCCCGCTGTTTACCCCGAAGGTGTGCCGAGACGGCCCCGTTGGTGGCCGAAACGCTGGCGCGCAGCGTTCGACAAGGATATTGCGCGGGCGAGCGAGCTGGCAGACGAGCTTCGCAATCCGTGACCTGGCGCACTTCTGTTTAATCGGGCCACCGCGTAACATAACGTCCTTTCAGCCCCAAGCCGGATGATGGATAGCCTTGGCCACAAAGCCTCACTTACAAAAGCATGGAACTGGCAGAACCTGGGTCGTTCGCGGTCTGCTCGCTGGCCTGGTTGTTATCAGCGCCTACCTGGTCTTCGAGTTCGGCCGCATCAATGCGGGCTACGACATTGTGGATGCGGCGAAAGACCGCCAGGCCTATGAAGATCGAATCACTGCGCTTGATGACGAGATCGTTGCCCTAAAGCAGGAAGTAGCGCTGCTCGAAACCCACCGGGAGATCGATCGTGAAGCGTACAAGGAAGTCGAAGAAAGTCTGAGGTCGCTGCAGGTCAAGATCCAGGAGCAGCGCGATGCGATCGCGTTCTATCGCGGCATCGTGTCACCCGCAGACGGAAAGTCGGGCCTTCGCGTGCAGGATCTGAAGCTGACGCGCGGCAAGACGGAGAGAGAATTCAACCTGCGGCTCGTGCTTGTGCAGGCGATGCAGCACCACCGCAAGGTATCCGGCAATGTGAACCTGAGCGTGCTGGGCAGCCAGGACGGTGTGGAAACTGTGTATACCCTCAATCAGCTCGTTAAGACCGAGGCCGATAAGGGCTGGCCCTTTTCGTTCCGGTACTTTCAGCCCTTCGACCGGCAGCTCGTTTTGCCGGATGGCTTCACACCGGAACGGATTCGTGTTGAAGTGCGCTCGAAGACCCGTTCCATCGACAGTATCGAGGAAAGTTATGCCTGGGTGACGAGCCGGGGCTGATCGTGCAGGGCCGCAGCTGGCGGCGATTTGGAGAACCCGATGTTCGGTAGGAAGCAACACAGACACACGGTCGTTGAGACGCTGGTAGGTGCCAACACCAAGGTGAACGGTGACCTGCACTTTAAAGGTGGATGCCACATTGATGGCACGGTCAACGGCGGTGTATCGGCGGACCCGGATACTCAATCGGCGCTGAGCATCAGCGACATCGGCAACGTAGAGGGCGGTGTGACGGTACCTTACGTTGTCCTGAACGGCATTGTCCGCGGCGACGTATTTGCCAGTCAGCGCGTGGAACTCGGGCCGACGGCGCGTGTCATTGGGAATGTGTATTACAATCTGATCGAAATGGCCATTGGTGCAGAGATCAATGGCAAGCTTGTCCATCAGCCCGAAGGGCAGGTGCCGTTACTGGAGCAGACGACGCGGATTGACGAGTCAGCCGCCGCCGCCAGCGATTCCTAGACCGGTACCACAAACAGGAAGACTTTATTATGGCCACTGCAGGAACGATCGCACCGCCGCCACCGCCGAGCGTCATATTCACCGACGCCGCGGCGACGAAGGTAAGCGAACTCATCGCTGAGGAAGACAATCCCAATCTCAAGCTCCGGGTCTTTATCTCGGGCGGAGGATGTTCGGGATTCCAGTATGGTTTCACATTCGATGAGGACATTGAGGATGGCGACGCCCGGGTGGAGAACCAGGGAGTGATGCTGTTGATTGATCCGATGAGTGTGCAGTACCTCATGGGCGCCGAGATCGATTACAAGGAAGATCTGCAGGGAGCGCAGTTCATCATCCGGAATCCAAATGCACAAACAACCTGCGGCTGCGGATCATCTTTCACCGTCTGAGATCGTCTCCTCCGAAATAATCGCTGCCGTCGATCTCGGCTCTAACAGCTTTCACATGATCGTCGGCGAGTTGCGCCACGGCCAGCTTGCAATCCTCGACCGGATTCGCGAAACAGTCAGGCTTGCCGAGGGCCTGTCGCCGAATGGCGATCTTCGCGATGATGCCCGCGAACGGGCGATCGCCTGTCTCTCGCGTTTCGGAGAACGCCTGCGTGACATGCGCGCCGGCAACGTGCGCGCGGCAGGTACCAGCACGATTCGTCGTGCCCGCGAAGACTCCACTTTCATGGGCGAAGCTGAAGCCGCGCTTGGCCATCCCATCGAGATTATCTCGGGCATCGAAGAAGCGCGCCTCATCTACAAGGGCGTCACCCACAGCCTGCCGCCGGCCGAGGGACTGCGACTGGTCATGGACATCGGTGGCGGCAGTACCGAATTGATCCTCGGTCAGGCATCAGAGCCCAAAGCACTGGAAAGCCTGGACATGGGCTGCGTGTCGATGACCGAACGGTTTTTCGCGGACGGCAAACTGACACGTCCGGCCTTCGACAAAGCGCGGCTGGCGGCTCGCCTCGAGCTTCGTCCTGTCAAAGCGTTCTTTCGCAATGCCGGCAATATCGAAGCGATCGGTACGTCCGGCACGATACGCGCTACAGAAGCGGTGGCGCAGGCCCTCGGGATCAGCGAGTCGGGTATCACGCCTGCAATAGTGGACAAGCTGATCGACGCGGTCCTTGGCTTCGATTCGATTGAAAAGCTGTTGCTGGCCGGACTGTCTGAACGCAGGGCACAGGTCTGGCCCGGCGGCTTGTCCATTCTTGCCGAGTTGCTCAACGTGCTGCGAATTGAAGAGCTTCAAATCTCGGACGGTGCATTGCGGGAGGGGCTGCTTTACGATCTGCTCGGTCGCCTGAAGCACGAAGATGCGCGCGAACGCACCGTCGACGCAATGGCCGCGCGCTACCACGTCGATCCAGAGCAGAGCCGGCGGGTCGAAGAGACGGCCGCCTTGCTGCATGCTCAATGTGCTTCGGGCTGGGGCTTGAATTCGGAGTTCGAAGTTCGCGTACTCGACTGGGCGGCACGGCTGCACGAGATCGGTCTCGATATTTCGCACGACGGCTTCGAGCGCCACGGTGCTTACATCGCCGAGCACGCTGACATGCCGGGATTTCCGCGAGCGGAACAGCGTTACCTGGCGTTCCTGATCGGTGGGCAGCGAAATAACCTCGACGCCAGTCGGCTGCAATCCCTGCCAAGAGCCTGGCGGAATTCGGCGCTGCGCCTCGCGATACTGTTGCGACTCGCCGTGCTGCTGAATCGCAGCCGCAACGACGTCGTCATTCCCAGGCTGGAAATCGAGGTCGCTGAGCGGTCGCTCACCCTGCGATTCGACACGGAGTGGCTCGAGGCGAACCCGCTGACGATTGC
>Ga0316201_10003212_pt1 | contig 11982 bp, 8 predicted proteins | sample CS6wburrow_MG_FD_204516 | JGI IMG/M metagenome (GOLD analysis project Ga0316201, IMG submission 204516) | Coastal sediment microbial communities from Delaware Bay, Delaware, United States - CS-6 worm burrow | ecosystem: Environmental > Aquatic > Marine > Coastal > Sediment | place: USA: Delaware... | reverse complement strand
CGTCGTTATTTGTCCAATGGTCTTGGTTTCCATGGGATCCTTTTTAAAGTGGACGCGTTTGCTAATTCTATATCCTAATTCAAAGGATACTAAACTAAGCAAGGCAATAATAAAAAATATCAGATATATTGGCAGAGATTGAATGTATTCGGGCATTTTACTTCATCAAATTGATTAACAGAAGGAGCGTTTTTAGGTGCACTTAAGGTTTCATTTGAGAAAGATACATAAAGAGGGCCAAAACCTCAAGTGTTGGTATCAAAAAGACATATGAACATTTTATTCTGCAGCTTATTTAATTAGGGAGCCCTAAAAATTCTTGTTGTTTCCGGTAATTGCAGAAACAAGTAAGCAGCACAGATAAGTTATAAATCAAAACGTTTTCCGATAATAAACCGGAATTGTTCCGTAGCCAATTTAAAATCGTATGGACTGAAATCGATATTCCTCCAATTTACTGATCCCGTAAGTGCCAAATAAACATGTTTAAATTCGTACCCTAATGCTATCCTTGCCAATAACTGCCCGGCGGGTTGATTTTCATTTCTAATACTTTCGTTTAATTCCGTTACACTTACGCGCTGATAACCAAAACCGGGGACAACTGCTAAACCCAGCAAAAACTTTTCCTTTATCACAAAATTATGTGCATACCCTGCAGAAACCCCAATGGCTAGATTTTTAAACGCCTTGACATTGACCTTTGTTCTGAGGCTGTCCGGAAATTCCTGTGGGATAAATGCATTATCAGTACTGGCCTCGTCATAATTACCAAATAGGCCCAGAAGGAAACTACCTGCACTCTTTTGTTGTATTTCATCACGGACAAAAGCCGCCCGATAAGAGTATTTCTCAGAATTAAACAGGTAAAAACCAGTTACTCCTATAGATAATATCCGCATGCTATTAATTTGGGGAAGGGCATCACTGGTCCAATCGATAAAATCAGCCGGATTGGAATTGTAGTACCCGCTATATAACTGTAAAAAACCGTCAGCTCCAAATTTTCTACTATACATACTTCCTTGGATATCGAGCCGCTGCGTCTTACCAAATTTTCTTTCCTTTTCTGCAGATGGTGGTAGCCCGAATGCCAGCCCAAACCCAAACTTTTTATAATTAAATCCCAGTCCCAAGTTGGTACTTCCATTGGGCAACAATTCAAGACCCAGAGCTTCCTGGCTGTTTTCTATAGTTAAGGAGTTAATTTTGGTTATGGTGTATAGTCTTAGAAGTAATTTGTCTGAATAATCCAGGATATAGTCTGGTTCCTGTGCTTGTAGGTGACCCAAACAAGAGCAAATGAATGAAATTACTAAAAGTTTTATAGGGCTTGGCATTTTCAGGATGCTCCTCATTCTAATATAAACAACAAAATCAAAATAGCATACAACTTTCTTAATACATAAAATCCTTTTAAAAAATATCGTTTGAAGAAAAGCTGCAATCCTAACTCTTGATTACCCGTGTAGCTTAATTTTCTGAATCAACTTTCCTCAAAGATATGGCCATGGCCTCTGCATAAGTGAGAATCACAAGCTGTCCTATATGCAATTTTTGTATAAGGGCTTCATCTTCCATCTCTATCGTAAGATAATTTCCCCTAGGACCTTTTACCGTGGCAAACATGTTTGGACGATTTAGGATTTCAACAGTGACCAATGCTTTAACCACAGCTCCCACAACCGCAGCCGGATCCATTCCCTCTGGGGCTTTGCCGCCTTGGGCAAGTAGCATTAACGGCTCTGCAAGTTCTTCCTCGGTGGGTTTACGAAACTCTGCTTTTATATATGCATAGTGTTTAAAGCTAATTCGATTGCCAACTTCAATTTCATCAAACCTTTCAACCGCGTCACTGGCAGTTAGGGTAACGAGTTCACCATCAGGTCCTTTCAAGGTAATTTCCCGCGTTTCCTTATTAATCTTAGTTACTGTGCCTTCTGTTTCAGCGAGGCTCCATTTCTCTTTGGGTGGCTGTTCGTTCTCCATATCCTGCCCAAAAACAGGGGTATAGAGAAAAACAAAGAGGAACAATGAAAGTGTAACTTTTGTGATTGATTTCATAGCTTGTTCGGTATAATTTTAAACGATTAAGTTAATTAAATTCAAGCAGCCAATAGCTGACTTATTTTGATTTTGTCAAAAATACGATATTAAAAGGATTGACCTAAACTATCAATTCAAAATATTTGTTCCAATACGTTCAGCAAAACTAAGGTTTTATGGCTTCAAAGTATTGCTATCAGAAGGTATTGCCAGATGTGCATTTTGCATTTGGCAATACATGAGTATTACTGCCCTGCCAATTTCATTGAGCTGCATGTACTCTGTTGTTTTTTTATTTTCACATAGTTTTCTTGTAAAAGAGTCTTACCCCAAAAAGCAAGAACTCTTTTCAGTTTCTATAGTTATTGCATCAAATGGTCCGATCCTAGTAAGATGTAGATATATTAACGGCTAAATTTTGATAAATGTGGGTAATTTGATAAAGTTGAGTATAATTGATTAATCATTGAAGCCGTTCATTACGACCTAATATAAAAATCGGGTGTTTAATCCAGTACTGCGTGACCAAAATTTACACTAAAGGTAACACACCATACGATAACGTATTTATGGGTATCCAAATTTATATTTTGTGGTAAAATATAAGTAAAATCACCTTCTAAACCTTGTAATTCCCCTAGTGTAATATAGTCTTTTGCAGTCGGATCTGTGGCCAAATACAATTCCAATATCGGCCCATCATCAGATTTAAAATCTACTAATTCAAGTTCGGTTCTCTCGGCGTTCACTATCGCCATACCACTAGTCGGATGTGCTACATCAATAAAATCACCCATCAATTCGGCCCCGGAATCTTCATTGCCTACATCGCCTATCATAGGTGATTCCTGCATTATAAGACTTTCTTGTTCCTTGCCCGAATCAGAAGTGGAACAGCCCAATACTATCAATAACAACAATAAAATGGAGTGATTAATTTTCATCTAGCAATTATTTTTGACCTAGGAAGAAAGTTAATTTCTTTCGAAAGTCAGTAAATCAGAAGATAAAAATAGGGTATCTATATCACAAAAGTGTCACAATACAACGTATTTACCACGGTTCACAACAATAATTTCTTTTGGTGGGGGTTAGATTATACTTTGGTAGTGTATTAATAAAGAATAATAAATTTTCATTTTCATATAGTGTTCTCGTAAAAGAGTCTTGTCTTAACTGATGGGGCTCTTTTTAGTTTCATGCCTTTTTATTGACACCATATTCAAGCATGAAGTCTATTCTGTAGATAAAGTGACCTTATCACCTTTTAACCCTCTACCTGATACTGACAATTCCATTTGTCCAACCTCAGTAGTGGATTCAACCAATACGACTAATTTACCACTGAACAATTTCATGGTCGGTTTATGAAACATTTCCAAAGAAGTTGGATCCCCATTACATGCTGCACGATATTTCCCCTTGCCCTTTACCTTAAAATTCAATTGCTGGGTAGCCGTTGGGCATTCATTTCCATCTTTATCAACTACAGATACCGTTACGAATGCCAAATCCTCCCCATTGGCATCCAACACCTTTCTATCTGGTTCAAGTACAATCCTATAAGGCTTACCAGCGGTATATATTTCTTTTTCAGCCACAGATTTCCCATTTTTATCAAATGCGATTACTTTAATTGAACCTGGTTCATATTTGACATCCATCCACATAAGTCGATATCTGTTCTTAGGTGTTGCGGCATGTTTTTTCTGGATACCCATACTTTTACCGTTTACAAAAAGCTCAGCACTATCATAGCTTGTGTAGACAAAAACAGGTGTAGTCTCACCCTCACGACCTTCCCAATTCCAATGGGGTAGTATATGCAATGTTTCCTCCTTGGTATTCCACCGACTGCGATATAGGTAATAGCGATCTTTTGGCAGACCGGCCAAATCATTGATGCCAAAATACGAACTGCGTGATGGCCACATTTCATCATATGGGGTAGGCTCACCCAAGTAATCAAAACCAGTCCAGACAAACTCTCCTATAACCCAAGGTTTATCATCTTGCCACACAAAATCCTCATCTGGTATATTGGACCAACTACAAGCTTCCAAATCATAGGAAGAACTATGGTAGTCATCGTATTGTTTCATTTTACCTTCGACAACAGGAAATTTGTAAATACCCCTTGAGCTTACTGTAGAAGCTGTTTCAGATCCCAATATGAATCCTTGTGGAAACTTTTCATAGGCTTCTTCATATAGTGGAAGACGATAATTAAGACCTGGAATGTCCAAAACAGCACCAAACCCTGATTCCATTGAATTCTTCACTTGGTCCATACCAACAGTAACTGGCCGTGTTGGATCTTCTCTATGGAAGATTTCTTGCAACCATTTGGCTCGTTTTGCTCCAATAGAACCCCATTGGTCCGGAACTTCATTGCCTGCACTCCACATCACAATACTAGGATGATTTCGGGTTGCATGTACCAAATTAACAATATCTTTTTCAGCATATTCTTCAAAAAAACGGTTGTACCCATTTTCAACTTTAGGTTTTGCCCATTCATCAAAACTTTCTGCTAAAAACATAAATCCCATCTCATCACATAATTCCACTTGTTCCAAGGAGGGCATATTGTGCGAACTGCGAATAGCATCACACCCCATATCCTTTAAAATGCTTAACTGCCTTCGCAGTGCAGACGTATTGATGGCCGTTCCAATAGGTCCCAAATCGTGATGTAAGCAAACCCCCTTGAACTTTCGAACCGTGCCGTTTAAGCTAAAACCAGTTTCAGGTTCATATTTTATTTCGCGAATTCCAAATCGTGTTGTTACTTCATCTTTAAGCACATCATTTGCGTACAGTTGCGAAATGGCCGTATAGCGATAGGGTGTTTCCGGACTCCATAATTTAGGATTGGGTACGGCAATGTTTTGATCAAACTCATTGCCAAAGCTCAAAAGTGACACATCTGTAGCCACGGTATCCCCTTTTGCATTAAGAACATGGGTCGCCAAACGAACATTATCACCCGATACTTTTGTTTTAATGTTCACTTTTGCCATTTCAGGAGTGATCAAGGGTGTAGTAATGAAGGTGCCCCATTGATCAATACTCTCCTTGTTTTTAACGATTATACGAACATTGCGATAAAGTCCTGCACCCGGATACCAGCGTGATGAAGATTCAACATTGGTCAACTGCACAGCTAACGTATTAATCGCATCAACCACTACTTGATCAGTTACATCAAAATAAAAATAACTGTAGCCGTAAGCCCATTCACCCACTTTTTCTCCATTGACGAAAACCTTGGGTTCGCTCATTGCCCCTTCAAAAAGCAACAATACCTTTTGTCCTTTTTTGTATTGGGGAATCTTAAATTTGTTACGATACCAACCTTGACCAATATAAGGCAAGGCTCCTGTTCTTCCGGTTTTCTCCGAAGCTACATTTTCATTGTTTTGTACAATGGCAACTAGCTGTTTATCTACCTCTTTGTCAAAAGGACCATAAATCGCCCAATCGTGTGGCACTGACACTGTTTGCCAGTCGGAATCGTCAAAGTCCTTCTGGAAAGCATTTTCGCTAATACCCTTAAAGAACTTCCAATCTTTTTTAAGAGTAACATTTGTTCTTTCTTGCGCGAAATTTAATTGGGATATCATAACCAATAAGAAAAAAATAAGGGGTATTGCATTTATTTTCATTTTCATATCGTCTTAAACTGAATACATCCTGTCACTAAAGATAGGAGTCTTTTTAATTTATACTGATTTATATTTAGCTAGCCTAACTACAATCGATTTACTAATAGGCGTTTTACTCCTATCCGCAAAATGGTTATAGGGTACGAGAACATTGGTCTCAGGAAAATAAGCGGCAAGATTCCCTTTTGGGATATTATACGGAATGACTAGAAATTTAAAAGCAGTTCGTTTGGTATTATCATAGAAGCTACTGATATCCACAATGTCCATTTTGTTTAATCCCTGTGTCATCATATCCTGCTCATTCATAAACAAAACCCTTCTTTCATTATAGACACCTCTGTAGCGATCATCCAAGCCATAGATCGTGGTATTGAATTGATCATGGGAACGAATGGTCATCAACATAAATTCATTTTCCTGCAATCTATGATCAGGTAACCCATTCAATGTTATTTGCGCTTTTCCATTGGGCAACATACTAAAATCGAGATCCCGTACATTATTGGGCAAATAATAGCCAGACCCTTTGGAATTTTCACTTGTATTTTCAAACCCTTTTATGACTTTATCTATTAGTTGCCTGATCAATTCATAATCCTCTCCCAACGCTTTCCAGTTCATGGAATGATTACCTTCAAAATAAGTATCGGCCAATGCAGCGATAAGTTCCGGTTCACTTTTTATATTCTCAGAAACTGGTTTTAGGAGTCCACGGGATTGCCGTACCCTTCCCATACTATTCTCAACGGTGATAAAACGTTTCTTCCCATTTTTCATATCCTTTTCAGAACGACCAAAAGTGGGTAGGATCAATGCTGTTTTTCCTGTTACCAAATGGGAGCGATTCAATTTTGTACTAATCTGAACGGTTAGCTCACAACGTTGCAAAGCCTTCGCGGTATATTCGGTATCAGAAGCTGCCATCAAAAAATTACCGCCCAAACAGACAAACACTTTCCCTATACCTTCATGCATCGCACGCATTGCTGCTACCGTATCAAAACCTTCTTTATTCGGAGGAACAAAACCGAGGTGCTTTTCGATGCGTTCATTCAAATTTTCATTCACATGGTGCATAATGCCAACACTACGGTCGCCCTGCACATTGCTGTGCCCCCGAACCGGACAAGTACCTGCGTTGGGCTTACCTATAGCGCCTTTGAGCAACAAAAGGTTTATATATTCCCGGATGGTTTCCACCCCATTTTTATGCTGTGTCAGCCCCATGGCCCAACAAACTACAATCTTGGATTTAGATGCTAAAAGTTGAACGGTCTCATTAATCTTAGTTTCGTCAACTCCAGTTAACGACAAGAGATCTTTTGCATCAAACTTTTGAATATCATTCATTAATGAGTCATACCCATCAACATATGTTTTGATGAAATCATGGTCAAATACCAACCCATTGGCCTTATCCAAATCGGCCAACTTTTTGATCATCAATTTTATAAGGGGAATATCTTGATTGATGTTTACCGGCAAATGAATGTTTGTAAGGTCTTCACCACTTCCCAACATGCCTTTTACGCTTTGGGGATTTTTAAAATTGACCAGGCCTGATTCTTCAAGTGGATTTATACTAATGACCTTTCCTCCATTTTCTTTGCACTTCTCAAGCGCAGAAAGCATTCGTGGGTGGTTGGTGCCAGGGTTTTGACCCGCCACAATAACAACCTCAGCCTCATAAAGATCCTCAAGTTTTATAGATCCTTTGCCGATGCCCAAGGTTTCCCCTAACGCAACACCACTACTTTCATGGCACATATTGGAACAATCGGGCATATTGTTGGTGCCAAATGCCCTAGCGAACATGCCATATATAAAAGCAGCTTCGTTACTTGAACGGCCCGAAGTATAAAAAATAGCTTCGTCAGGGGATTCCAATTTCCGTAATTCTTCGGAAATCATAGCATAGGCTTCTTGCCAAGCTATGGGCTCATAATTTACTTTACCGGGCCTCAATACCAGAGGCTCAATAAGTCTTCCGAACTTGTTCAATTCATAATCGGTGAGTAGTGATAACTCTTCTACGGAATTTTGCTTGAAAAAGTCATGCCCTATATGCTGTGCGGTTGCTTCATCGGCCAGTGCTTTGGCCCCATTTTCACAGAATTCACCGATTTTGGAAGGTTTGTCCGGGTCTGGCCAGGCACAACTGGGACATTCAAACCCATCATTCTGGTTCATGTTCAACATAGCGCGCATGGAACGCAAAACCCCCATTTCCTTAAAACCATGTTGCAGTGAAGCCTGTATACCCAGTATACCTGCCGCATGGCGAACGGGTTCCTTGAGTTTTATATTTGTGAAATCATCAGACCCCCGAACGGAAACATTCCTTCGAAAATTTTTATCCATATTTAAAGTTAGGTTTAAAAATGGATATTGGTAGCCGCATCAACACTTGCCTGCTTTGGGGTTTGGGTACTTATCTGACTGGTCTTCATGCGTATTATCCAAACAAGCAAAATCCTTTTCCAATAGCAAGAAAAACTTAGTGCCATCAGAAAGATCTACATCATGTTGAAGTCCCACCAAATCATTAGCATGCCAATCTTTTGCAAAACCTTCAGGAACATTAAGCGTAATGGTATTATCATTGAAATCTACCTGTAATGTTTCAATAGGAGCGGTCTTCACACCATAGACAAATGTAGTTGTACTGAACTGCGTGGCTTTTTGAATATATCCTTCTTCACAAAAACGCTTAACCTCAGTCGGGGTTAACCTAAAACGCACCGAATTTTCCTTGATTCTTATTTTCATGAAACTTCTTTAAAATAAACCGGGTACAAAGAATGTGTAATTCAAAAATATAGCATTTTATTGAAAAAAAATCTTGATATACCTCATTTATTTTTTGGATAAGGGATGCTGGACAACTATTACTCCTAGGTAATTTCGAAGTATATGCACGCTATTAAAAAAATGGCCATATGTAATTTTACATTCAAGAGGTCTCGGCCATTATTGTTCATTTCGTGCAAAGTATGTAGGAGACTTAATACTGGGCTGGGTTATCATTCCGTCTACAGTTAAAAATATAGTTCCTAAATCGGTATTTAGGAATCCCTCTGCAGCTATCCACCCAGTAAACCCCTCAAATTTGCCATATCCTTCTATGACTTCAAAAACCCCTGAAGTTGGCCCTTCTATACTCAAGTTTACTGCACCAAGAAACCTTAGGCCTTCTCCATTCTTGTTTCTAAGGGTCATATCCATAACTATCTCGACGGTCTGTGTTTCTGCATCTATAAAACATTCCCGTATGGTCAATGAACTTTTACTTTCATTCAGTTTTCCAAATTGAGAGGTGTTGCCAGTCAGTGTACTGAATTTAGGAACGCTTGCAAACATAAACGAATCCGGAAATACATATGTAATGGAATCTGAAGCAACAATCGGAGTAGAAATTAGATTAGCCTTAATAGGTAGTATTTCAATCATTTTTTCCGTATCGGTATTGGAATTAAGAGTTACAACATCTTGCAAATTTTTTTCCCTTTTGCATGCAACCAACACCAAGGATGCGAAAAAAACAATCGCTATTTGTTGAAATACTTTCATGGCCTATGATATTTAATAAATGCTTGATTATCAGAGCAATAACACCTTATCTAAAATTTGTAGGATTTTTGCCCCTGTTTAACATGTAAATATCTACCAAGAATTTATTTTAAAAAATGATCTAGGTCATGTAAACATTCATTTTTTATATGAATTTTTACATATTTTGACAAGCATGCTTTTCCTTTTTAATAACCTAAGAAAAGATATATGACATAATAAAAAACCACTAATTTTATAGGAGCACTTGAACTTGTTTGCATTTCTACTAAATACAGCCATAAAATGAAAAAGCATGTCCTTAAACTCCTATTTATTTTTTCAATTGTAGCAAGTTCATTATTCAGCCAAGAAACCAAGCCAGATTGGGAAAATCCTGAAGTGTTTGGTGTCAACAAACTGCAACCCCACGCCTATTTTATTCCCTTTCAAAACCAAGAGTCAGCACTTTCTTTTGATGTTTCAACCTCGGACCGGTATCAACTTTTAAATGGTTATTGGGGTTTTAAATTCCTCAATAACCCAGATGATACTCCCGAAGGATTTTATGCCTTGGAGTATGATATCAGTTCTTGGGATTCAATACCAGTGCCCTCCAATTGGCAGTTGGAAGGTCACGGAATGCCTATATATGCCAATATCTCAATGCCTTTTGAAAGCAATCCTCCTTCTGTACCCCATGAAGGCAATGAAACAGGACTTTACCGTTATGATTTCATTGTTGATGGCTCTTGGTCACAAGACAAAACGATTCTAGCCTTTGACGGTGTGCAATCAGCTTTCTATCTCTGGGTAAACGGAGTAAAAGTGGGTTATAGCCAAGGGAGTATGACAACCGCGGAATTTGATGTGACCTCATTTATTAAAACAGGTGAAAACACATTGGCTCTGCAAGTGATTCGCTGGTCTGATGGCAGTTATATGGAAAACCAGGATTTCTGGAGGTTGAGTGGTGTTTATAGGGATGTGTATTTGTATAGAAGGTCCAAAACCAATTTCAATGATTTTCAAGTAGTAACCGATTTGGATGCCAACTATACTCATGCGACTCTTTCTATAGATGTACACTTAGATGCTGCGGCTGCAAATTATGAAGGAAATATTCAGTTTCTTTTACTGGATCAAGCAGGTCAAGAAGTAGTAAACGAGACAACAGTATTTGAGCAAGCTAATGTTCAAGTAAATTTTCCAGTTCAAAATCCGAAAAAATGGACGGCTGAAACCCCTAACCTTTACACCTTGGTCCTAAATCTGAAAGCTGAGGATGGGTCTATGGAAACCGTTGCCAAAAAGATTGGTTTTCGAGAGGTGGAAATTAAAAACGGCCAAGTACTTATCAATGGTGTAGCTCCTTTGTTCAAAGGGGTCAATCGGCATGAATTTGATCCTTATAAAGGGCGTGCCTTAGATGAGGCCTCTATGATACAGGATGTTAAATTGATGAAACAATACAATTTCAATGCTGTTCGCACTTCACACTATCCAAACCAAACCCGCTGGTATGAACTCTGTGATGAATATGGACTTTATGTAATGGATGAAGTTAATTTAGAAAGTCATGATCTTTGGTTCAATTATAACCTTAGTCCCGTAAAGTTTCCTGAATGGAAAAATGCCATTGTTGCCCGTGGGGTTGCTATGGTGGAACGCGATAAGAATTTTGCCTCGGTGGTTATGTGGTCGCTAGGAAATGAAGCAGGTTATGGTCCAAACGTAGATGCCATGGGTGAAGCCATACGCGCCATTGATAAGAGCAATAGACCCATTCATTACGAGAGTAAGGATATTGGTATTGGCCTTAAAGAATTTCAAGAAGCCAATGTTATAGGCAAAGTCAAAGGCGGTATGATGCTCATGGAAAATATGGGTGGACCTGCCAATCAGGAAATTGGATCCACCATGTACCCCATGCCTGACAAGGCCCAAGAAAATGCGCGTGCCGACACGCTTCGGCCTTACATCATTTGCGAATACGCCCATGCCCAGGGTAATAGCACCGGACATTTCAAACAATTCTGGGACATTTTTGAAAAGAACCCCACAATGCAAGGCGGATTCATCTGGGACTGGGTTGATCAAGGATTAGTGAAGAAAGATGAAAACGGCAATGAATTCTATGCCTATGGTGGTGATTTCGGGGATGAAATAGGGGATACCAATTTTTGTATAAACGGACTAATATTTCCTAATCGCGAGCCGCATCCTGCCCTTGAGGAAGTAAAGAAAGTACAGCAATTTGTAAAATTCGATGCTGTTGACTTGAAGATGGGCACCTTCAACATCATCAATAAGTATTTCCATCAAAACCTGGATTTCACACAACTGCAATGGAACTTGACCGCTTCGGGGGAAAGCATTAATACTGGAAGTATTGCGATAGCACATTTGGAGCCTGGCGAGTTACAAGAGGTTCAGCTTCCAATAGACCAAAATACCTTCCACAAAAACAAAGACTACCATTTGACGCTCAGCCTGGTTTTAAAAGATACCCTTAACTGGGCCAGCGCTGGTCATGAAGTTGCCTGGGAACAATTCACTTTGGCCAAAGGCCAGAAAGAACTAGCAATTGCAGCTACAGGGAGTCCAATTAAAAAAGTAGCATCTGATAACAAAATAACCTTTGAGAATGATGCCTTCAGCCTTACTTTCAATACAGAAAACGGACTTCTGGAAAACTATCAGAAATCAGGGAAAC
>Ga0316201_10003211_pt1 | contig 11984 bp, 15 predicted proteins | sample CS6wburrow_MG_FD_204516 | JGI IMG/M metagenome (GOLD analysis project Ga0316201, IMG submission 204516) | Coastal sediment microbial communities from Delaware Bay, Delaware, United States - CS-6 worm burrow | ecosystem: Environmental > Aquatic > Marine > Coastal > Sediment | place: USA... | reverse complement strand
ATTATACTTGGAACGTGTCAACAGTTGATACTTACCCAACACTAGATGGTAATGCAGACGTTGTTTATAACGTGCATTGGAGATTAACAGCAGAAGATGATGCTAATCAGGATGCTGATGGCAACAACATTACTGCTACTTCATACGGGACTTGTGGTTTAGATACTTCAGACATTTCAAGCTTTACAGCTTTTGCAGATTTGACAGCTTCTGACGTACAAGGCTGGGTTGAAGGAGTATTCGGAGCTGATGATGTTGCAGAAAAGAAAGCAGCATTAGATGCAAAGATAGCTGAAATCATCACACCAACATCCGTTACTAAGACTATAGGTTAATCATGGCCCTGTTGCCTGTAACTCCGCCAGCTGGGATAGTCAAAAATGGAACTGACTATGCTAATAAAGGTCGTTGGGTTGACGGCAATTTAGTGCGTTTTGAAAATGGTTTTCTTAAACCTATAGGCGGTTGGTCTAAACTAAGAGCTACAGCATTAGATGGCGAGCCTATTGGCATGTACGCCTATAAAGATAATGCTGGTAATTCTGTATTAGCAGTTGGTACTAGACAAAAGATCTATGTGCTTTACGACAACACCTGGACCGATATAACACCATCAGGATTTGTAAACGATGTTACAGCTGATCCATTAGGTTATGGTGCATACCATTGGGGTGTAGAAGATTATGGTGATGCTAGATCACAATCAGGTTTACCATTACAACAGGGTCATTTCTCCTTTGACAACTGGGGTGAACACTTAATCTTTTGTTTTTCTGGTGACGGCAAAATCTATCAATGGCGACCAGACTCAGCAGGTGGATCACCTGACACTATCGGCACAGTAGTAAGCAATGCACCTATTGATAACCAAGCTATATTAGTAACTAACGAAAGGCATTTAGTTGCTATTGGTGCAGGCGGAGATCCTAGGAAAGTCGCATGGAGTGATAGAGAAGATAATACCAACTGGACATCCACAGCTAGAAACACAGCAGGTGACTTACAAATACCTACAGGCGGTAGGGCATTACTAGGTGTTAAATATCAAAACGATGTCATTATATTTAGTGATACTGGTATAGATAGAATGAGCTATGTTGGCTCACCTTTTGTTTATGGTATAGCAGCAGCTGGTTCTAACTGTAAAGCAGTAAGTAGAAGATCAGTAGTACAAACAGGTAACTTCCTAGCATGGATGGGTGAAAATGCTTACTTTGTTTATGATGGTGTTGTAAGAGAAATACCATGTGAAGTACATGATTTTGTATATGACAACTTAAATGTTCCAGGTAGAAACGCATCATGGGGTGGACACAACTCAAACTTTAACGAGATATGGTGGGGATTCCCAGTAGGCACAAGCCAGTACAGGCCTAACAAATATATTATTTGGAACTACAGAGAAAACACTTGGTCCATTGGATCACTAGATAGAGGCTGTTGGATTGACCAAGGTGCTTTTGACTATCCAATTGCAGGTGATTCACTTGGTTTTATTTACGAACATGAATCAACCTTATTATCTAACTCACCTAATCTAGACTCTGATGTGCCTTTTTGCACAAGCGGTCCAATAGAATTAGGAAACGGCGATAACTATGTGCAATGTAATCAGATTATTCCAGATGAAGAAGCCAATACATTGCCTGGTGTAACGATAAGCTTTAAAGGCAAGTTTACACCGCTAGGCGCAGAGACTGACTTTGGTTCATTTACTTTTGAGAACGATGGTTATACTGATGCAAGGTTTACAGCAAGACAAGTACAAATGACTGTAACAGGTACAACCACACAAGATTTTCAAGTTGGTAATATAAGATTAAACCTAAGACAAAGAGGTAGAAGATAATGGATTTATCCTCACAAAGACAATATATACAAAGGGCAACTAATGCTACTGTTAGTTTAACTACAACAAATCCAACCCATATATATACAGCACCCACAGGCAATGATTTTGATTTTGCTATTATTGAATCAATTTTAGTAACAGAAGATGGCGGTCAACAAACAAACTTTACTCTTACTATGACAAGTGATGATTCAGTAGTGCATACATTATGGTCGCAATTTAATATAAGCGCACACGCAACAACTGAATTATTAACTAGAAGTTTGATATTAACAGCTGGAGAAATTATAAATTGCACAGCTTCTCATGCAAACAAATTAAGTGTAATTATGAGTATCGTAGAATATGCAAAAGGCGACTAATAAAGTAGTTGACATACAACAAGTTAAAAAAGAACCTTGGGAAGTTGAATGGGATAGGTGCAAACCCTTGCTTGTAAAAGCTATGAAATATCAAGATACCTATACAATTGACGACATAGAAGATAAAATAAGAAATGGAATAGCACTACTATGGCCAGGTAAAAAATCAGCTATGGTAACAGAATTAGCGCTATTTCCACAAATGAAAGCAATGAACATTTTGGTTTTTGCAGGAAATTTTAAAGAATTTGAAGAAATGTTTAAACACATAGAAACATTTGCAAGAGAAGCTGGCATCAAAAGATTATATGGTGGCGGCAGAAAAGGATGGATTAGAAAAGCAAAACACTTAGGCATAAAACAAGAAGTGTTGTTGAGTAAAGATTTATAGGAGAAAACATGCCACAAGCAGCATTACCATACATTACAACTGGAGCAGCAGTTTACGGCGCGACTAAAGGTGGCAGTGGCTCACAAACAGTCACGCAACAAACAGATCCACAAACACAAGCTAGATATGAAGATATCTACGCAAGAGCCAAAGGCATTGCACAACAACCGTTTATACCTTACACAGGCCCAATGGTATCTGGATTCAACCCAGATCAACTACGACAGTTTCAGGCGACTAGAGGACTATTTGAAACTGGTATGGGTTATGACCCAACAAAAGCTTTACAAGGATTAGCACAAGAACAAAGACCTATGACTGGTCAAGCTGCATCTTTACTTGGTCAAGACATTAGCGCATATCAATCACCTTATCAGCAACAAGTTATTGATCTTGCAATGCAGGATATACAAAAACAAGCTGATATAGCGCGAGGCGGTGCGCAGGAGCGTGCGATAAGAGCAGGCGCATTTGGTGGTTCAAGATCAGCATTGTTAGAGTCTGAGTCACAACGACCTTACGCAGAGCAAATGGCTAGAACAGCTGCTGGTTTAAGGCAGTCTGGTTTTCAGCAGGCGCAAGCGGCGGCGGAGCGTGATGTGGCAAGGCAACAACAAATGCAAATGTTTGCGCCACAGTTTGAATTACAAGCAAGGCAACAACAAGCAGGCTTGCTAGGTGGTTTACAAGCTGGTCAATTGCAAGGATTGGGAGCAATTGGTCAAATAGGCGCACAACAACAACAATTACAACAAAGAGGAATCGAAGCTCAAAGAGGAGAATTCCAAAGAGCGCTGGGTTATGGGCCACAACAACTTGGATTACTATCACAGGCGGTATTCGGAATACCAGGAACATCCTCAACTACAACAGGTTATAATCCAAGTATGTTTGATAAGCTACAGGCTGGTGTAGGAACTTACCAAACTTTAAGTAATTTATTTAACACACCAGCACAAACGCCAGCTCAAGTACCACAAATAAATATGCCGTCTACCCTACCAGGAACGGGCGGTTTACCAGGACTAGGATAAAGATATGGCTATAGGAGATGCTTTTAAAGGTTTAGGTCAAAGGTTAGGCAGAGGACTTGTGCAAGTAGGTGGTTATGATCCTAGGCAACAAGTATCAGCACAAGAGGCAGCTAGAAGAAGAAATGTTGGGCTAGAAGCCTTACAAAGAAGTTTTGGTAAGTCTTCTGCTATATTATCTGGTGATCCGCAAAAACTTGCTATGGCACAACAACAAGAAGAAGCTGCAAGACAAAGAAAGCTTCGTGAAGATTTTTTAGCTAAAAACCCACAGTATGCACAAACTCTTAGAGCATTAGAAGCTGGGATACCAGCTGGTATGTTGACACCTAAAACAACTAAAGGACCATCATCTTATGAAGAATATATAAGAACAGACTCAACCCCGACTCCAGAAGAGTATGCTGCATTTTTATTAGAAAAAGAAAAATCAGGTGCAACACAAATAGATTTTGGTGAAAAAGGATTTGGATCGCTTGGACCTAAAAAATATGAAGAAAGACTAGACTTAGCATCATCAGCACAAGCATCAAATGTAAATTTAGATAACTTAGAAAATATTATTAATCAAGGATTGCAAACTGGTTTTGGTGCAGAATTAGGTTTAACTCTTAACAGAATAGGGCAAGCAATAGTCGGCCCTACCTATGAAGCTGGAAAAATTGCTGGAGCAGAATCTTTTGCGGCTGGTGCTAATCAAGTAATTCTCCCCTTAGTAAAAGATTTGGGTGTAAACCCAACAGACAAAGATTTAGATTTCGTTGTAAAAGGCTCGCCAGAATTATCAAAATCTGTTGAAGGAAATAAGTTAATGCTGAAAGCCTTAAAGCTAGCAAATGCTAGAAAGATAGACGCGCATAATTTTGACAATGTTTTTTATACAGATCCAAAAAACAAAGGAAAAACAGAGGTAGATAGAAATGTAGCATTTCAAATCCACATGGCTAATAATCCCCAAATATATAGTTCACAACCATTGGTTGAAGAGTATAACAATTTGCTTGAAAAAGAGGCTTTACAAAAATTACAATCTGGTGAAATAATTTCTGTTGATCAGGATGAGTTACCAGAGGGATTCTAATGAAACCTGGAGACATAATACAAACCAAGAAAGGGCCAGCTTTATATTTAGGCGGAGACACCAAAGATAAGAATAATTATAAGTTTGCTGTAACCTCTGGTCTTGGTGCAGCAGCTGGGCAGGGTTTAACTTTTAGATTCTTAGATGAAATTGTTGGTACTGCTAGGGGTATATTGCCTGGTGGTATTACACCACAACAAGGCAGAGAATTAGAAAGAAAATCATTTGAAAAAGTACAAAAAGAACAACCAGTAGCAGCATTAGCCGCAGAAGTTGGCGGAGCTGCTTTGCCTGCTTTCTTATCTTTTGGAGCTACAACTCCTATTTCTGCAACAGGTATAGGTGCTGCTTCGGCAAGAGCTGGTTTGGCTGGACTCGCGTATGGAGCTGGTGGTGCAGAAGGAGTGACGGAAAGAGTTGGTCCAGCATTGTCTACTGGATTAGTGTCTGGTTTTGGTGGTGGTGTCGCGCAATTAGTTGCAAGACCTGTAGCTAAAGTGGCAAAAGAAGTAAAGGCATCTTTCCAAAAACCTGAAAAAATGGGCAAACAAGCAGCACAAAAATTAGTCAAAGATGCCCTAGATTACGATAAAACAGATATAAATTCAGCAATACAATATATAACTGATAGAAGCGGAAAAAAGTACGCTTTAGCAGATATTGGACCAAATTCTAGAGCTTATTTAGACGCGGTTAATGTTTTACCTGGTAAAGCAAAAAAGGAAGCCCAAGATTTTTTAAAAGAAAGAAATAAGGGCATGTTGCCTAGAATTAAATCAGATTTACAAGAAGCATTTGGATCTAAAGCATCCTATTTTGATACATACAAAGCATTAGAATCTGCAAGGTCAGAAGGTGGTAAAGTGTTGTACAAAAAAGCTATGGATAAAAAAATACCCATTGATAACGAATTTGTAGAGTTATTAAAAAAACCAAGCGCAAGAAATGCTTTTAAAAAATCATATGAATTAGCAGGAGAAGCGGGTGTAAAACTTCCAAGAATTAATTTACAAAATGGCAAAATGTTTACAGAACAAGGATATGTTGTCAAAGCAATAGACACAAAACTCTTACACTGGATGAAACTAAGCCTTGATGATGCAATTTACAATGGAAGATCTCCATTAAGTGGAGTTGGTTCTACTCAATTAAATTTACAAAAAGCAACCAAAAATGATTTTTTAGATTATATGGATAAACACAATAAGACATATAAAAGAGCTAGGGATGAGTGGTCTGAAAAAACGGCTATTATGGACAAATTAGAGCTTGGTAAAAAATTTGATGCACCTAGTCAGAATGTTGATGAAATTGCTGAAGAAATAACAAAAATGTCAAAATCAGAATTAGAGGCATTTAGAAATGGTGTTCTTAACAACATAACTGAAAAAATGGAAAAATCTGTAGCTATAGGTGGAAGAGGTGCAAACATGGCCTTTAATGTAATTAAAACACCTAGAAGTAGAAATCTTTTAAGGATGACTTTTGAACCTGGCAAGTCTGGAGATGCTAAATTTAATAAATTTATAGATAATTTGACAGATGAAATCGATATTAAAGATACATCAAATTTAATTGTAGGCAACAGCGCAACAGCAGGCAGGCAAGAAGCTGTGTCTGCCGTGAAAAGTATAGTAGATCCAAGTGATTTTCAAAATTTAAGCCCTGTAGGAATGGTTTATAGCATGTTAAAAGCAGATAACCCACAATTGCAAGAAAGAGCAGCCTCGGCTGCCGCACAGGAATTAACTAGAATTTTAACAACAACAAATCCCGCCTCACTAAAAATGATTGCAAAAGAATTATCTGATAAAAAAACATTTAAAGGTATTTTAGCAAGTTATATACCAAAAAGTTTTGAAAATATTGTAAAAACACCAGTTAGTCCGCAAGTTATTGCATCACAAGCAAATGTTGTTGGAGGTGGTGATCTTGGATTAAAAACACCTAGCATGGAAGAACTGCTTGAAAGAATGAATAAATTAGAACAACCAACGCCACAATAACCGCATGGCTCGCCAATCAGAAAGAGTTGGCCGATCTGGAGAATACTTAGTAGCCTCGGTGCTTTCTACCCTTTCTGATACTGTTACTGTTATGCCACATGGTTCTAAAGCCGACATCGTCTTTGAGGTTGGCCAAACTCTTTACAAGTGCCAAGTCAAAACACAAAAGCAAATAGAGAAAGCTAGAAAGAGTTGGAGGTTTGATCTTAGATGTGGATCTCATTCTAAGGTTAGGTTTTATAATAAAGGTGATATAGATGTATATGCCTTAGTTGCATTAAACTGTCAGAAAGTGATGTTTTTCTTTCCAGATGGAAGGAAGCAAGTAACTGTTCAAGACAAAGATATCCAAGCGATTGACTCGCTAAAAAATGTAGAAAACCTATTTAAAGAGCTTCAATGTCAACAGACACAGTAGGATCTTTATAATGTGTAACAGAGTTCATACCTAAAGATATTAGATACTCAGCCACATCATGTGGTTCTTTCTGTTCCATTTTACAAAAATCTCTAAACTTTCTTGCAAGATGTTTGTTTACATAGATAGGTTTTCTTCCGTTTCTTTCTTTAAGAATTGGATCGTCAAACGCATCAAAATTCATAGTTACCTCTTAATCTAGAGAAACCTCTACTGAATATTTACCTATATCGTTACCATCAGCATCTACGCCATGGACCATCTGTAGTTCTAAATCTATAAAGTGTTTAGCTTTCATTAGATCAGTTACTCTATCTTTCTTATCACCTTTAGTTCTAGTTATATATTTAAGACAACTACCTAAGTTATAAGACAGGTTGTTAGCATAGATATAGTCAATGGGTTGTATTCTGGCTGACTTATAATGTGTACCAGCTACTTGGTTATTGGTTGCAAGCTTATCTATTGCTTGATCCCATTCCTTTTCATTTCCTATATTTGTATGTGCATATACAGTTTTATTCATAAAATTTCTCCACTTTTTTATTATTATACTACTTGTAAATTAGTAATATTGGTATATTATAAACAAAAATATAAATAAAAGGGAAATTTATGGAAATATCAGAAAAGAATTTTGACATATCAAATACCATAGAAGTTGACGAACTAGCAGAGAGATGGGGAGTCAGCAAGAAAACAATTGATAATAGAAGGTACAGAGGTCAAGGACCAAACTACTTTAAGATTGGTGGCAAGATTAAATACGATCTTGATGATGTGAAGAGAATGGAACAAGACTCTTACATTTCCGTCCATGGCACACGCTAAGTTAAGTCCATCAGCTGCAAAGATATGGATGGCATGTCCAGGTATGCCACAATTACTTGCGAGCATGGATGTAGAATACAAGGTAGGCATACCCGCTGCTACTGGTACATTGATTCACGAAATGGTAGAGACACTATTAAAAGGTAGACTTAATAATTTAACTATAGAAGAGTATTACCTAGGTACTACACATCATGTAGAAGATTTTGACATTACAGTAGATCAAGAAATGATTGACTGCGCTAATACTTATGTAGAGTACATAGATAAAAGAGTGCAAGAACTAGATATTAAAAGACCTTTGATTGAAGAAAAAGTATCGTTAGCAAATCTGCATGAACATGTATGGGGAACAGCAGATGCAATTTTAATTGGTAAAGATGTTATAGAAATAGTTGATTTAAAAACTGGAAGAATGGTGCATGAAGCGGATAGTCCGCAGATGCGTATCTATGCACTAGGAGCATTAGAAAGATATATAAACGATGATTGCGAAGTTTTAATGACTATTGTACAACCAAGAGGTTGGCATCAAGAAGGAACAATAAGAACATACTCCATATCAGCACTTAATTTGTTGCATTGGGGTGACACAGTTTTGAAGCCAGCAGCTGATGCTTGCTTTGAAGAAATACCCACATATAACTATAGTAAAGACGGATGCCGTTGGTGTAATGCTAAAGATGTATGTGATACATATAAACAAAACCAAAAGGGAGACTAAAATGGTTGAAGAAAATAAAACAGAAAATGTTGAAGATCCAACAATCAAATTTACTGAGGGTGGTAAGGAGCATAAAATCTCTGAATTACCAGATGAAGCAAAGCGATTGATGGCTAGATGGCAAGAGAAGAGACAGATTAGAGATGAGTTTACTGTTAAAGCACAAAACGATATTGATGATCTAAATACTTTACTTGCATCTTATGAGGCTCGTATGAAGCAGATTGTTGAGCCAGCAGATGAACCTAAGATAGAGGTGGCTGAGTGAGTCTAGCTAATATAAGACAGAAGGCAAAACTAAAACCACCAATCATGGTTATCTATGGACCTGGTGGAATTGGTAAGACAACCTTTGGCGCGACTATGAATAAACCAATCATAGTACAGGCTGAAGATGGTATCGGTAAGATTGAGTGTCCACATTTTCCAGTGGCTAAATCTTACAACGAGTTTCAAAGCAATCTTAAAGCATTGATTGATGATGAATCTGAATTTAAAACTGTAGTAGTAGATAGTTTAGATTGGTTAGAAACATTGATGCACGAACATGTCTGTGAAAAGAATGGTTGGCCAGATATATCTGCACCAGCCTACGGAAAAGGCTATAGCGCATGTATAGAGATATGGAAAGAGTACCTAGCTCTATTAAACCAATTAAGAGATAAAGGTTTTACTATCTTACAAATTGCACACAATGAAGTAAGAAGGTATGAAGATCCATCAAGCGAACCGCATGATAGACACCAAATTAAGTTGCACAGAAAAGCAGCTGACCTGGTAATAGAACACAGCGACGCGGTATTTTTTGCTAATTACAAGATAGGTACTATCCAAGTAAAAGGCAAAGGTGGTGGTATGACTACTAAACTAAAACAAGGTGATAGAACTATCTTTACACAAGAATCACCAGGATTCCAAGCTAAGAATAGGTTTGGTCTGGATAATGAGATGCCTTTTGATTGGAAAGAAATCAGGGAGCAGATGTTGAGATGAATGAGATATTGCTATTAGAGTACAACGAACATGATCCTGGTGAAGATCCACAGTATACAGATGGTTATTGTAACTACTGCGGTTCTAAAGAGGATGATTGCGTTGAATATAAATGTTGGATTTAAAAAAGGAGTAAATAATGGATCTAAGTAATTTTAATATTGATTCTGTCGGCGAAGGCAGAGGACAGATAGAGCCAGGCAGACATGTTCTGCATTGGCAAGGTGAGGAAGAAGCGTTAGTGGAAGGTAGAAACGGATGGCGCGGGTGCAAAATGTATTTTGAGGTTGGCGATTCTGGTATAAGAATTAACCATACCTTTACAGTTGGACATGACAATCCTAAGTATGTTGATAGTGGTGTTAAATCTATTTTACTTATGGCGCAAGCTATGGGTGTTAAAGAACCACCAAAAGATACATCTACTGCATTTATGGGTAAAAGTGTATCAGCTGAACTTGTAAAAGATGAGAACGGCTATCTTAAAATTAATGAGGACTGGGGTAAAACTTGGCAATCAACTGATGCAAAGCCAAAGGTTGTTAGTGAAAAGCCAATACAAGCTGGCCCATCAGAGGCAGACTTAGCAGCAGTAGGTTCTACTACTGATGATGACGCACCATTTTAATTTTGATGGTAACAAAAGGCCTGCTTTGTGCGCTTATTGTAAGCGTCCAGCAGGCCCGTTTTTAAAACAAGACGGAGAACATTGGCTTGGAGCGTGCTGTATGGATCATTTAAAAAAAATTGGTGAAGGTTTAAGACTACCAAACAAAGCACAATTAAATGATGATGGAGTTGAATACTCAATAGCACAAACCAAAGATTTATATTTAGATCTAACACTTAAAGAAGAAGATAAACCATTACATAAATGGGATAGGGAGAACAGAAAACGAGTCTTTGCTTCTATTGTTAGAGAATATCTAAACTGGGCGAACGTGCAAGCCGAGTTAGATGACCAGAGAGCTGCAAATGGATTTAACAAAGTACCTGAAAAAGGACGTACTCTATAACGACTTAGGTTTTAGTACAGGAAAGAGTACACAGGATTTAATACATGAGATGCAAGTACAAGGGTTGCTTGTAGACTTCTTAGAAATAACTGGCGAGATTATCAGAGTGCCAGTCAAAGCAATTAATAGTAAACCAGACACACGTGGACAGCGTAGTGGTTACTATGTGGTGAACCGGGTGGGTGAACATATGTTCTGTACTTATGGTAACTGGAAAACTGGTTTTGAAGGCAAATGGAGTTCTATAGATACCAATAGCCTAAGCGTGGTAGATAGGCAAGCACTACATAAACAAATGGAAGAGGCATCTGCTCAGGCGAAAGAGCAGAGGAAACTGAGACAAGATGAAGTTGCAATGGAGGCAAAAGAACGATTGAATATATGCCACGAGGCTACTGAACATGAATATCTCACGAATAAAAAAGTTAAAAGTTATGGGTTGAAGCAATTAAATGGAAACTTAATTGTTCCTGTGTATTCTACAACAGGTGAGCTTCGTTCTCTACAGTCTATTGATAAAAAAGGCAATAAAAGATTCAAATCTGCATCAGAAATCAAAGGCAATGTATTTTTAATTGGTACTAGCTTTGCAGAAATAAAAAATATAGAAAAATTAATATTAGTTGAAGGCTACTCAACTGCTGCTTCAGTTTATGAAGCTACCCAAATTCCTGTAGCTTGCGTATTTAGTGCCAATTTTATATTGGATGCAGCCTCTAAATTTCGCAAGTTAACAGGTGCTAGATTTATATTAGCACTTGATAATGATGACAATGGTGTTGGTGAAAAGAAGGCGCAAGAGTGCGCGAGTGCTGTAATCAATTGTGCGGTAAGACTACCGAGTGAGCGCGGTGATTATAATGATCTGTATCTCAAACATGGTTTAGACAAAGTCAAAGCTGAACTCATGGAGCATAAGTTAGGCATACAAAAGTATGCGATTCGTAATCTTGTTGGCAAGCCAGAGCCACAGAAGTTTTTAGTAGAGGGATTAATTCCAATTGGTAAGCCAGGCATTTTAGCAGCCGTAGGTGGCGTGGGTAAGTCGCTTAGTATTATTCAGCTAGCATTGTCTGTAGCGTGCGGAGGCAGGTGGTGGGGGAAAGATGTTAAGGAACATGGTAATGCTGTAATTTTTTGTGCTGAAGATGATTTAATGGAAATACATAGGCGTTTAGATCTGCTTGATCCCCAAGGCAGACGTTTTAACTCCTCGTTTGATGTCTATGTGTTTCCAGTCCCAGAGCAAAAAGAACCTATGATATTGATGCGAGAAGAA
>Ga0316201_10003210_pt1 | contig 11984 bp, 10 predicted proteins | sample CS6wburrow_MG_FD_204516 | JGI IMG/M metagenome (GOLD analysis project Ga0316201, IMG submission 204516) | Coastal sediment microbial communities from Delaware Bay, Delaware, United States - CS-6 worm burrow | ecosystem: Environmental > Aquatic > Marine > Coastal > Sediment | place: USA... | reverse complement strand
TGAGGACGCGGGCACCGTAATGATATTCAAGGCTTATGACCGCATCAGCTACGGGCTTGTGATGGAAGCGACCGAAGCCATCCACTTGCTTGACGCCGTGCGCAATCCAATTCGGTAACGTTGCAATAGCTTTGAGATGACGGCGCCTTAATGGCGCCGTTTTTCTTGCGGGCTAATTTCCCTTATTGCTGCCAATTATGGGCGCCAGCCAGCAGTCTTTTGACGGTATCATTGTTGCAATGCCCGCCCTCGGATTCGGTAATGGATCGATTAACCCGCGCATGGTTGATTCTCGCGCATGCGCATCTACGTGTCGCGGAACTCCAGGCGCTGCTGGCCAGATTCGACAACGTCGAGAGTATCGTCGCGCAAGGACGCGGCGACCTTAAAGATGTCGGCCTGTCTGATGAAAAAAGTTCGGCCGTCGTGTCGCCGGATGAAGACTGTCTCTCCCGTGCTCTGAAATGGCTGGATCATGACTCGCACCATGTGGTCACGTTCGGACACGACAGCTATCCCGAACTACTGACGCAGATACCGGGCCGCCCACTCCTTTTATATGTCAACGGCGACATCGAGGCATTGCACCTGCCGTCACTCGCCATCATTGGCAGCCGCAACCCGACGCGAGGGGGACTGCGTAATTCAGTTGAATTTGCCCGATACCTTGCGCAGCAGGGCTTCTCGATTGTCAGTGGGCTGGCCGAAGGCATCGACACGGCGGCACACCGCGGGGCGCTCGACGTCAGCGGCAAGACCGTGGCCTTCCTCGGTCACGGCATCGACCGCGTTTACCCCGCCGCAAACAGGGACCTTGCGCACGCCGTCTCGGTTGCCGGCGCGCTGGTCACCGAATATCCGCTCGGCGCGCGGCCGTTGCCCTGGCATTTTCCGGAACGCAATCGGCTGATCAGTGGCATGAGTCTCGGAACGCTGGTTGTCGAGGCCGCCAGGCGCAGTGGCTCACTGATTACAGCCAGGCTGGCGGCCGAACAGGGCCGCGAGGTATTCGCTCTGCCAGGCTCTATCCATAATCCGCTGGCGCGAGGCTGCCATGAACTCATACGACAGGGCGCGAAACTCGTCGAAACGGCAAGCGACATTATGAACGAGCTCGCGCCACTGACCGGCCACATGCTGCAAAACACAATGGAATCAACACGCTCAGAAACTCCGGCACTGGATTCCGACAATGACTACGATGAGCTGCGCGCTATTCTCAGCCATGACCCGATAACCATCAACGAACTGGAAAGCCAATCCGGTTTGACGATCGACCAGCTTTCCTCCATGCTTCTGATTCTGGAGCTCCATGGAGAAGTGGAGTCATTGTCCGGCGGACGATACGCCTTATCAGGTTGAGCATTAAGTCAAAAGACAGCGCAAGGAGCCGCTCCAGGCATGAAAGAAAACGTACTCGATGTGCTCATGTACCTGTTCGAAACGTACGTCGACACCGAAGAAGAACCCGAACCCGATCAGAACGAACTACGCGCCGAGCTATCACGCGCCGGATTCGGTGACAGTGAAATCGAACGCGCATTGCAGTGGCTCGATGGCCTGACGGACCAGCAGCAAAGCCTCGACTACGGCGGCCAGACCGGGTCCGGCATGCGCATCTACAACGACTTCGAACATGAACGGCTGGATTCGTCATGTCGCGGCTATATGACCTATCTTGAGCAAATCGGCATTCTGTCGCCGCCACAGCGCGAGATACTGGTAGATCGACTGCTGGCGCTGGAAACTGCGGACATCGACGTCGAACAGATCAAGTGGGTTGTTCTCATGGTGCTGTTCAGCCAGCCCGGCCAGGAACTGGCTTACGCCCGCATGGAAGACCTCGTATTCGACGAAAGTTCAGGCTCGATCCACTAGTTCGGAACTGCGACAACTTGACACGTAGCAAACAAGCCTGTAATTGAACCGCGGCACTGTCCGCGGTTTTATTTTTTTGGGACCCCAAATACACGATGTCAAAAAATCTCGTTATTGTTGAATCGCCTGCGAAGGCGAAAACGATCAGCAAATACCTGGGCAAGGACTTCGACGTCTTGGCCTCCTATGGCCATGTCCGGGATCTTGTGCCCAAAGAAGGGGCCGTCGATACCGAAAACCAGTTTTCAATGAAATACCAGATCATTGAACGCAACGAGAAACACGTCAAGGCAATTATCCGTGCCCTGAAGAAAGCCGATGCCCTGTACCTCGCAACTGATCCGGACCGCGAGGGCGAAGCCATTTCGTGGCATTTGATTGAGTTGCTCAAGGAAAAGAAGGCTCTTGATTCGAAGGGCGTGCACCGCGTCGTCTTTCATGAGATTACGAAACAGGCGGTGCAAGATGCTGTCGCCAACCCGCGCGAGTTGTCCGGCGACCTGATTGGTGCGCAACAGGCTCGCCGCGCACTCGACTACCTCGTAGGATTCAACCTCTCGCCGCTTCTGTGGAAGAAGGTCCAGCGGGGCCTATCCGCCGGTCGCGTACAAAGCCCCGCCCTGCGCATGATTGTCGAGCGTGAGCTCGAGATCGAAGCATTCAAAGCACGCGAGTACTGGTCGATCGAGGCCGACGTCAGCAAGAACGAACAACCGTTTGCGTCACGACTGGTCAGCTATAAGGGCGACAAGGTCGAGCAGTTCAGTTTTGAGAATGAAGTGGCGGCTCGCGATGTCGAAAAGACAATTCTCGATGCCGCACAGGGACAGCTCAACGTTGTCAGCGTTGCGAAGAAACAGCGGCGTCGTAATCCTGCGGCACCATTCACCACATCGACCTTGCAACAGGAAGCGTCGCGTAAACTCGGGTTCAATACCCAGCACACCATGCGTGTCGCACAAAAACTCTACGAGGGCATCGAGCTGCCGGGCGAAGGACTGGTCGGCCTTATCTCCTACATGCGTACTGACTCGGTGACACTGGCCAACGTCGCTGTCAACGAGATCCGCGAAGTCATAGCAGCGCGCTACGGCAGTCAGAATGTCCCTGACGCGCCGCGCGAATTCAAGAACAAGTCGAAGAATGCCCAGGAAGCACATGAAGCGATTCGACCAACCTCAGTTGCGTACATACCCGATGAGATCAAGGGCTCTCTCGACAAGGACCAGCACAAGCTCTATGCGCTGATCTGGAAACGCACGATGGCTTGCCAGATGGTGCCCGCCGTGTTCAATACGGTGGCCATTGAAATGGCCGCCGGCAGCGAAGACCTGGGACATCGCTTGCGCGCCAACGGCTCTGTTCTGGTCGAACCGGGCTTCATGGCCGTCTACCAGGAGGGCCGGGACGATTCAAAAGAAGACGATAGCGATCGACTACTTCCCGAGGTGGCTGAAGGCGATACGATCAAACTCGAAGAATTGCGCCCCGAACAGCATTTTACGGAACCACCGCCACGCTTCACGGAAGCGAGCCTCGTCAAGACGCTCGAAGAGTACGGTATCGGCAGACCCTCGACGTACGCCAACATTATCGCAACGCTCAAGAATCGTGAGTACGTCGAAATGGACGCAAAGCGTTTCATGCCAACCGATATTAGCCGAATCGTTATCGGTTTCCTGACCGAGCATTTCACACAATACGTCGACTACGACTTCACGGCGAAACTCGAAGACGATCTCGACCTCGTGTCGCTGGGTAAGATTGACTGGGTGCCGCTGCTCGAGCGGTTCTGGCGGCCTTTCCACGAGCTTTGCGAGGAAAAGGAGGCGTCGGTCACGCGCGAACAGGTCGCACAGGCTCGGGAGCTGGGCACCGATCCGAAAAGCGGCAAGCCGGTTACCGTACGCATGGGCCGCTACGGGCCGTTTGTACAAATAGGCACTAAAGACGACGAGGAGAAACCGAAGTTCGCGGGCTTGCGACCCGGTCAGAAGATGAATGACATCGACCTCGAGACGGCAATGGCATTGTTCAAGCTGCCGCGAAAGCTCGGCGAGACACCGGACGGGCTGCCCGTGTCAGCGAGCATCGGTCGATTCGGCCCGTACATTCGCTACGGCGACAAGTACGTATCGATTCGCGGTGGCGACGACAACGACAGCACTGACGACCCCTACACAATCGAGTTGCCGCGAGCGCTCGAGCTTATCGAAGCCAAGAAAATCGAAGATGCCAACCGCATCATTCAGGATTTCGAGGATGAGGGCATCCAGGTACTCAACGGCCGTTATGGCCCCTACATTACTGACAAGTCGAAAAACGCCCGGGTGCCCAAGGACAGGGAACCCAAGTCATTGACACTCGAAGAGTGTAGGGAATTGCTCGCCGCTGCGCCGGAGCGCGGCCGCCGCGGCAAGAAGAAAGTTGCGAAAAAGAAAACTGCAAAAAAAGCGGCCAGGAAGAAAGTAACGAAGAAAAAAGCCAAAAAGAAGGCAAAGAAGAAAGCGGCCAGGAAGAAGCCAGCGAAGAAAGCAAAAAAGAAAAGCGGCTGAAAACTGAGCAATGATGTTTGTCACGCGCGCCGCTGAAATTCTAATGGGCGGTGGCATCGTCGCGTATCCGACAGAAGGCGTCTTTGGCCTGGGATGTCTCCCGGACGACATCATGGCCGTCGCCAGACTACTGGATATAAAAAAGCGCGATGCAGCGAAAGGCCTTATCCTCATTGCATCAAGCATCGATCAACTGGACGGATGGGTCTCGTTGCCCGACGGGTCAGGCATCCCTTCACCCGACCCGGCGCACCCGGTGACCTGGATCGTGCCACCCGGCCCAAGGGTGCATCCGTTTATTCGGGGCGATAATATCGGGCTCGCTGTCCGCATCACGACCAACCCGGTCGCAGCCGCAATCTGCGATGCGGTCGCGTCCCCGATCGTGTCCACCAGCGCCAACCTGAGCGGCAAACCCACGGCACGCAATCGCATCGTCCTGCGCCGTCAATTTGGGGCTCGTGTAGACTACATCGTTCCCGGTAACTGCGGGCCCGCCCAGGGTGCTTCGGAGATTCGGGACCTGACAACCGGCAAGGTGCTGCGACCCCGCTGACAATGAGCCATATCGACGACGTAAAAGACTACCTGGTGGCATTGCAGAACCGCATCTGCGCCGCGCTCGAACAGCTGGACGGCAAAGCACAGTTCGCACGTGACACCTGGGAACGGCCGGGCGGCGGTGGCGGCGAGAGTCGGATCATGGCAAACGGTAGTGTGTTCGAGCAGGCCGGCGTCGGTTTTTCGCACGTATTCGGCGACAAGATGCCCGCATCCGCCACCAAAACGCGGCCCGACCTTGCCGGAAAAAACTTCCAGGCCGTCGGTGTCTCGCTCGTGCTACATCCGCACAACCCCTATATTCCGACAACGCATGCGAACTTACGGTTCTTTACCGCGGGCGATCGGCGGCCTGTCTGGTGGTTCGGCGGCGGCTTCGATCTCACTCCCTATTACCCGTTTCATGAAGATGTGCTGCACTGGCACAAGACGGCGAAAGCCGCCTGCGATCCCTACGGGGCGGAGCTGTACCCGCGCTACAAAGAGTGGTGTGATAAATACTTCTATCTGAAGCATCGCGATGAAACGCGTGGTGTCGGCGGACTGTTCTTCGATGACGTCAATGAACAGGGTTTCGACAAGAGTTTTGCATTCCTGCAGTCGGTCGGCGATAGTTTCCTGCGCGGCTACAAGCCCATCGTCGAAAAACGTCTCGCACATCCTTATGGCGACAGGCAGCGCAACTTCCAACTTTACCGGCGCGGCCGATATGTCGAGTTTAACCTGCTCTACGACCGCGGCACTTTGTTTGGCCTTCAGTCGGGCGGGAGAACCGAATCCATCCTCATGTCGTTACCGCCGCAGGTTCGCTGGAGCTACAACTGGCATCCCGAGCCGGGATCGGCGGAAGAAACGCTGTATCACGACTATCTTAAGCCCCGTGACTGGCTTGGAGAGCTTGATGGCTGACAGACGTTCTCGTCACCGTATGGTAACGTCCAACGTTTTGAAGCACGGTACGAGGCGCCATGTCCTGGATTGAAGAAATTGAGGTCAGCGAAGCTGAGGGGAAGCTGGCGGAGATGTACGCTGCATTGATCAAGCAGCGCGGCAAGGTTTCCAACATTCTAAAGGTCCACAGCCTCCATCCCGACGCGATGGGCGACCATCTCGACCTGTACATGACGTTGATGTTCGGTAAGTCCGGACTCAGTCGTGCCGAGCGTGAGGCTGTTGCCGTCGTCGTTTCGGCGAACAACGATTGTGAGTATTGTGTTCGCCATCACGCCGAGGCTCTCAGGCGCTACATTGACGACGAAGAAACGATGACCATGCTCATGACGGCGGACGGGCTGGAAACGCTCGAGCCGCGCCTGAGTAATATTGTGCGACACGCCGAGAAACTCACTACCGCGCCCATCGCGATGACCGAGAGCGATCTTGACGAACTTCGCACCGAGGGGCTTTCCGACAAGGACATTCTCGATCTCACGCTGATCGTGGCGTATTTTAATTTTGTCAATCGCATCGCCCTGGGCCTGGGCGTTACCTTCAATGCCGAAGAACTGAGCGGCTACCGCGACGCCTAGTTATCAGCCTGCCGATGAGACGCCTTCCCTTATTGCTAACCTGCGGCCTCCTGCTGATGTCCGCCGCGAGCACTGCACAGACCGAATCGTCGCTGCGCGATGCCGGTGCGATCCCGATACACCTTGCCGGCAGCGTAGATCCGGCAGCCGCCCGGGTTTACATCGTGCAGCTACGAGCGCCATCTGCCGCAGAACGCCACGCAATTCAGGTCAAGGCTGCCGCGCCCGCCGCAGCGATGAAACCGAGACCTCGTCTCGACAAGTCCAACGCGGGTGTCGCGGCCTACGCAAGCAAGCTGGCTGACGAACAAGACAGGGTTCTCGGCAAAGCCGGTCCCGGCACCCAGAAAATCTATGGCTACCAGTACGGTCTCAACGGTTTCGCGGCACGCATGAGCACGGCGCAGGCACAGAAACTCGAAAATATGCCCGAAGTGCTCAATGTCTGGGAGGACGAGATTCGCCCCATGGCATTGCAATACAGCCCGACGTTCCTGGGTCTCTTCGATAACGACGTCGGCTTGAGAAGCACGCAGGGACTCGACGGCGAAGGCATCATCATCGGCATGATCGACAGCGGCGTCGCGCCCGAACACCCGGCACTTCGCGATACCCGCGAGGCCGATCGCCCGAGGCTGTGCCGCAGCAGCTGGGCCGAAACCACGCTGCTGGGGCAGTGGCTTTGTCGACGCTTCAGGAAACTTCCCGACACACTGGTTTTTGAGGCACCGGAGAACTGGAACGGTTCGTGCCAGTCCGGCGAACGGTTCGCTGAAACCGATTGCAACAACAAGCTCATCGGCGCGCGCTGGTTTATTGACGGTGCGCTCGAATCGGGTCCCATCGATGACGGTGAAATCCGCTCTGCGCGCGATGTGGACGGACATGGCACCCACACTGCGACAATTGCTGTCGGCAACCGCAGTAGCGCATCAATTTTCGGCACCTCGATCGGTGACCTGGAAGGCATTGCACCGAAGGCCCGTGTCGCCGTGTATAAAGCCTGTTGGCTGCGCCCCGGCGCGATGCGCGCGAGTTGCAACACATCGGATCTTGTTAATGCGATCGATACAGCGGTCGCCGATGGCGTCGACATCATCAGCTACTCCGTCGGCAGTTCTTTACGAAGAATTATCGCGCCCGACGACGTTGCGCTCATGGCGGCGGCAAAAGCCGGCGTGCTGTCCGTGGTGGCCGCGGGTAACGACGGGCCGAACCTCGGATCGATCGGCTCGCCGGCCGGCGGGCCCTGGGTCATCACGGCTGCCGCCTCGAGTCGTGACGGACAATCATCGGTTGAAGCGCTGCAAATAACGGCGCCGCCCGCGCTAGCCGGTAAGTACGCGACAAAAGAAGCCAACTTCACGCCGCCGCTGCAGGACAATGACCCGATTGAAGCCAGCCTTGTCCTCGTCGACGACGATGACGACTCACTGCCTGACGGATCAACCGGCACGACGTCGGATGCTTGCCAGGCTCTCATAAACGACGATGACATCAGCGGCAATATTGCGCTCATACAGCGCACGGGCTGCCTTTTCGAAGACATGGTTAAGAACGCCGCCGACGCCGGTGCGATCGCTGCAGTGGTCTACAACAATGCAGGCGATCCTATTGTCATGAACGGCACCGAGGGCCTGTCCGACATCCCGGCTCTGATGATTGGCCAGGCCGACGCCAACCTGATTCTCGCCGAACTCGACGCCGGCAACGACGTTACGGTCGTTCTGGACAAGGGTTTCCTGCTCACCACCGATGACACCGGCAACGTCATGGCCTCTTTCTCGGCCCGTGGTCCGGCTCCTGTCGCCGATATCCTCAAGCCGGATGTCACGGCGCCGGGCATCAACATATTGGCGGGCTTCACACCGGACACCGCAAACGCCGCATCGGGCGAGAACTTCGCTTTCCTGAGCGGTACGTCGATGTCGACACCACATGTCGCCGGTGTCGCTGCATTGCTCCTGCAGGAGCACCCGGAATGGACGCCGGCGGCCATCAAGTCAGCGTTGATGACGACGGCACGCCAGGACGTCAGGGCATCCGCAGGTTTAAGCGATGCCAATCCCTTTGATTTCGGCGCCGGTCATATTGTGCCTAACGGTGCGATCGATCCCGGCCTCGTATTCGACGTCAGCGATGACGAGTTCGACGCTTTCGCGTGCGGTACCGAATCACCGGCCGTCTCGTCGACACGCTGTGACGAGTTGGCGGCCGCTGGCCTGTCATTCGACGCCGCAGCGCTCAATCTACCCTCGATCGCCATTTCTTCACTCACGAGCCAAAAAACGGTGCGACGACGGGTCACTAACGTCAGCGACGAAGCAGGGTCCTACTCGGTCTCCATCGACGCGCCGGCGGGGACGAGCGTCGATGTGAATCCACCGAGCCTGTCCCTGGGTCCCGGCGAATCGGCGGACTTCGATGTTGCGCTCACCTATGTGTCAGGACCTCTCGACCTGTGGCGCTTCGGTTCACTGACCTGGTCAAGTACAACGCATGACGTTTACAGTCCGATCGCCGTGAAGCCCTCATCGATCCGTGCACCCGGCGAAATCACGACGTTTGGCGGTACGGGGACGGCAAGTTTTGAGGTCGAGTTTGGTTATGCCGGCGGCTATTCGCCCATCGTACACGGCCTGAACCTGCCGCTCATCCTGGACGGTTTTGTCGACAACGATCCGACGAAAACGTTTTCGTTTCGTAGCACGGATGGCGTGACGTCGCATGTTATCTCGGTGCCGGCCGACCAGCTCTACCTTCGTTTCTCACTGTTCGACGCGCTAACGGATGGAGAGGATGATCTTGACATGTACGTTTACTACTGCGGCGCCGACGGCACGACCTGCAACAAGATCGGTGAGAGCGGCGAACCAACGTCGGAGGAGCAGTTCAACGTGTTCCGCCCGGCAGCCGGCGTCTACGCCGTGCTCGTCCACGGATTCGAGACCGACCAGGTAGCCGGCGGTCCCGGCGCGAATTACCAACTGCTCGGTTGGGCCATCGGTATCGTCGACGACAAGGGCAATATGAGCGCATCGGGGCCGGCGTTCGTGAGCCCCGGCACTACGGCCGACGTGACCATCAACTGGTCAGGGCTGATCGCGAATACGATCTACCTGGGCGGCATTTCGCACAACACGCCGCAGGGCCTGTCCGGGCTGACGATCGTCACGATCGGTAACTGAGCGCGCCCAGCCCTAGGTCAGCCAACCCTTTGCTTTCGAAGACCACGAGTACCAGATCTCAACGACGCAAAGAATGAACACAACGGACGGCAGATACAAAGCGCCGTTACCCCACACACCCTGCCAGTCACTCAGTATGAACGCGTTGAAGTCCTGCACCAGCACGGCGACAAAAGAAATTATAAAGAACGGGAAAGCGAGCGCCTTTCGCATCAGCAGCAGCGCGGCGGCGATCACGCCGGCCGTAACGGCTATTGCATAAGCCGAGGTCGCCCAGGCCGGCTCGTTGAGCATCCACGCCTGCTGCGCCTCAGTGAAGCTCTCAGCCATCATTTCGGGGGTCATCGTTACCTGCGTGTAGTAGGCGAACAGGCCCAGCAGGTTCCAGAGCAAGAATACGACGCCAATAATCCAGAAGGAGGTCGGCGGTTTAGCGTTCAGTGCATCAGTCATCGGGAATCCCTCTTATTCGGTTTGTTCGCGGGAATGACCAGATATACAACCTGCAATGCCCCTATTGCAAGCATGCCGCACGCTAGCCCTTGTTTTTCGCCATTGCGGCGCAGGCCTCGCGGCGGAAACATGCGCTTACATGGTCGTTAACCATGCCGGTCGCCTGCATGTGTGCATAAATTATCGTGCTGCCGACGAACTTGAAGCCGCGTCTTTTCAGGTCTTTGCTCAACGCATCCGACTGCGGCGACGTGGCGGGTACGTCGCTATCCTTTTTGAAAGCATTCTGGATCGGTTCGCCGTCGACGAACTGCCAGATGTAATCACAGAATGTGCCGAACTCTTTTTGTACTTTCAGGAATGCCCTTGCGTTTGTCACGGCCGACTCGACCTTGAGTCGATTCCTGACGATAGACGGGTCCAGCAGTAACTTCTCTACACGCTTCTTCGTAAAGCGCGCGACCTTCTCCGGATCAAATTCGACAAACAGTTTGCGGTAACCGTCACGCTTGTTCAGGATCGTCGACCAACTCAAGCCTGCCTGTGCTCCTTCAAGCACCAGGAACTCGAATTGCCTGCGATCGTCCCAGACCGGTACGCCCCACTCCTGGTCGTGGTAGGCGATGTAATCGAGGCTAACGCCTTCGGCCCATCGGCAGCGCGTGACGGCTTTGCTCATGACGGTTTCTTTTCGATTTCGGGGTTCCAATCTAGCAGTCAGAATCGCCAGGGTCATCCCGAATAAATGGTTCTTTGCATAAAAAAAGCCCGCGCGATTGCGCGGGCTTTATCACACCAGTTTTGGGGCTGGATTCTCAGGCAGGGCCTCCTCAGGTGCCTGCATCTTCATTGTCTGCACCGCAAGAACCTTCACCGCAGCTGCCTTCACCTTCCTTGTCTGCGCCGCAAGAACCTTCACCGCAGCTGCCTTCGCCTTCTTTCTCACCACAGCTGCCTTCACCTTTCTTGTCTGCGCCGCAAGAACCTTCACCGCAGCTGCCTTCGCCCTCTTTCTTGTCGGTGTCGCCGCCGCAAGAGCCTTCCGTCGTGCCGAGCATGTAACCGGCACTCAAGGCCGACATTGCAAACGGATTCTCGACGGTATCTGCATTCACTGCGCCGCCAAGTGCAAACGTTCCGGCCAATGCAGCGCCTACAGCCAGCGCAACCGGTTTAATTATTTTCTTTTCTGACATCTTAATATCTCCTACCAGGATTATTGCCCAAAACCGGGCGCCTATTTCTCAGTGAAAGGAGTCTCAGGTAGTCCAGTTCACTGAATTCAAAACACTGTTTTCGATGCGCTCAAGCTTCTCCTCCCGAGCGCCGATAATTGCGACACTGCCGGCGCCGACCGGCAAGATAACGCCGTGGACATTTTCACCATCCAGCGACACGGCTTCGGCCACCGCCTCATCAGGCATCAAAAGAATCGTAACCGGGCCATGCTCGCCCTGTATGACCAGGTGCGGCACTGTCTTGCCATTTATTTCGCAGCTTCGAGCATAGGTAATCAGCCCGGCGCTATGATCCAGACTGGCGACGTCAGCTGGCACGGCTTGCGCAAGGCGCACATCTGAAACGGGCGTGCTGGACACTGTCAGCGCCGCCGGCTCGTGATCGAGGTGTGCCAGCACTTCTTCGGCCAGCGCGTCGTAGTGGACGCCGGCGTCAAACATGAGAACCCCGACCAACGCCGCCAGCAGCATTGTCGCGGCCATCGCAAACCACGCGCGCTTAGGGAACGTTTTGCGTGCCGTTATCGACACAACATTCTCTGTCTCGATCGCGGGTAACTCCGGCAGCTTCGGCTCAGGAAC
>Ga0316201_10003207_pt1 | contig 11989 bp, 7 predicted proteins | sample CS6wburrow_MG_FD_204516 | JGI IMG/M metagenome (GOLD analysis project Ga0316201, IMG submission 204516) | Coastal sediment microbial communities from Delaware Bay, Delaware, United States - CS-6 worm burrow | ecosystem: Environmental > Aquatic > Marine > Coastal > Sediment | place: USA: Delaware... | reverse complement strand
GTGAAGGCCGCGATGGATGTCATGACACCCACAACCACCGGCGCCATCACGCCGTGAGCGCCACGGCTGGCAGCAATGTCTCCACTCCAGCCATGTTGTCGTTCAGAGTCGATGTTCTCCCCGATCACGATCGCATCATCAACGACGAGGCCAAGCACGATGATCAGGCCGAACAGTGAGATCATCGTGATCGTTACACCCAGCGCACCGAACAACAGGAAGCCGCCCATGAACGCGGTTGCTATTCCGGTGCTAACCCAGACCGCCAGCTTGAGATCGAGCATCAGTACAAGAAAGGTAAACACCAGCGCGAACCCGAACAGACCGTTCCTGAGTAGCAGGCTAACGCGCTCCCGGAGCAAGGATGTCTCGTCGCTAAATTCGACGAGTTCCACGCCGGGCGGCGGCGTGTAATCGGCGAGCAGGCTGTCGACCGCTTCTTTGACCTTGATGACGTCTTCCGCCTCCGCGCGCTTGACGTCGACAAACACGGCCGGGCGGCCGTTATACAGATTAACCAGCTGTTCGCGTACAAAACCGTCGCGTACCTCCGCTATGTCCGCCAGTGTGACTACCGAGCCATCGGGAAGTGTGCGCACGATGACCGACTCGAATGCTTCTCCAGTCTGACGTTTCTGGTTGGTGCGCAGGAGGATCTCACCGGAATCCGAGACGATGGAGCCGCCGGCCAGGTCCAGCGACGAGCCGCGCACGGCCCCTGCGACATCGGCAAAAGTAAGATCGTACTGCCGAAGCGTCGCTTCGCTGACCTCTATCGATATCTCATAGTCACGGTCGCCGCTCAGGGAGACCAGAGAAACGCCGGGTTGGGTAAGGAGGTCGCGTTCGATTTCCTCCGCGGCACGTCGTAACGCGAGCTCGCCGACCTCACCGACCACCGCGAGCGTGACGACGCCGCTGGTTGGGTTGGCGGCCACGACGATCGGCTTCTCGGCATTTTCAGGCGGAAAATCGCTGAGACGGTCGACAGCAGACTCCACATCGTCTTTTACCAGTTGGCGGTCGGCAAAGTCGTTCGTCTCGATGACCACAACGCCAACGTTTTCGGATGCCGTCGAATTGACGCGCTTGACGCCGTCAATACCGAGAACCGCCTCTTCGACGCGGCGCGTGATTCCTTCCTCGACCTCGGCCGGTGTGGCGCCAGGGAAGGGCACAGTCACCGTTACGGTTCGCGGCGAGATGGTCGGGAATACCTGGGACTGAAGCCGGGACGCAGATACGGCACCACCGACGAGCAGTACAATCATCAACAGGTTGGCGGCCACAGGGTTCTTGATAAACCTCATGACGATGCCACGATTCGAGTTGCGATTCGGTCCGGTCATGGCGAACTTAGTCTGCGCGCTTTGCGTCGTTGGCCGTTGACGCGAGCCCGTCGGTGCCTCGGATGCTCACCGCCAGGCCGTTGCGCGCGTTCGCAGGCGGGATTGCAACGACGCCACTGGCATCGTCGAAGACACGAACAACGGCCATGTCGGCTTCGCGTCCCAGGACCTCGACCGTGCGTTCAGCCAGAAGCCCGTCCTCGACGACCCAAAGCTGGTCTCGCGACGTTAAGGCGGCGGCCGGCACCCGATACGAATCGGACATATCTTCACCGTTGATTCTGACGGTGACGAATTCACCGGCCGTCAACAGCTCCGGCTTGTCAGCGGTGACGTACAGGGTTCCGAGCCGCGTGCGCTCATCAAGCGCTGCAGACGCGCGGGCAAGTGTACCGTCGATAACGCCCTGGCTAGCTGCAGAGCCGATGATCGACACGTCTTGACCGCTGATTGCACCGATTAGCTTGCGCTGCTCAGCCGACACCGGTGCCGCGATCTCGAGACTATCAATGGAAAACATCGAGCCAACCGCTGCATTGCCCGAAACTACCTGGCCTACGTCAAGCTGCGTCTCGAGGATTCGAGCATCAAACGGCGCTCGCACAGTGGTACGGCTGAGCGATAATTCCGCGCTCTTTCGGGCCGCTTCACCGCTCTGGATCCGCGCTTTAGCGGCAGCGATCTGTGGCACCCGGGCGATGAGGTCCGGAATTGGCCTGTCCGAAAACTGTCCCTGCCATATTTCACGCTCTGCAGCGGCTTCTGCTTCAAGTCGCGCCAGGTCGCTTCGAGCGATGGCGGTTTCGGCCAGCGTTCGTTCGACGGCTAACTCATAGTCAGACGGGTCGATGACAAATAGTAAGTCACCTTTAGAAACGCTGGCGCCAGGGCGAAATCGCGGTGCTACTTTGACGATGCGCCCGGAAACTTGAGGAATAATACGGGTGACGGTGCGTGCCTGGACGACGCCATTGAGCTCGATGACGGGCGTAAAGGGTGTTGCGGCGGGCGTAACAACCGTGACGGCAGGGATGCTGGAACCGCCAGTCGAGGCTGGCCCCGACGCGTTGGGGCGCAGGCTGATCGACAGCAGCAACGCCAGTCCGACAACTGCCACCACAAATGCGGCTTGTAGCGCCCCTGCGTGGCGCGCCATGAAATCGTTCATCAACATCTACGTAAGAAACTTAAGTTGCACAATAATGGCCAAAATCCAGCGCCATGTCTGTACCGACTTGTAACTCCCCGGGTCTTATACAGATAACTGCCAGTTGCCCGGTTTGGGTGTTCTGACGCGCAATTTGTGGGTTTTTTAAGGGTTTCATCAACCAAAATACTCGTTTTCAGCGGGATTTCCGCAAATTTGGGCGAGCAGGGTATAAACTGGCAGGCTAGCGGATGAAAAGCAGGGGGTGCCATTCATGCAAGCTGCAAACCTCCCCGAGAATGAAACAGAGCGCCTGGCAACATTACGGAGCCTGAGTATTCTCGATACTCCGCGTGACGCTCGTTTTGATCGATTCACTCGTCTCGCCGCGCGAATTTTCGACATGCCAATTGCGCTGATCAGCCTGGTAGACGAGCAGCGCCAGTGGTTCAAGTCTGTAGAGGGCTTTGAAGGCAGCGAGACGCCGCGCGAGTTTTCCTTCTGCGCACATGCAATCCACGGGGACGAAGTCTTCGAGGTCCGAAACTCCAGGCGTGACTCCCGTTTTCGGGACAATCCCCTTGTTATCGAACAGCCTCACGTTCGCTACTATGCGGGCGCGCCATTGCGCACGCCGGACGGCAACAGGATGGGGACACTCTGCATAATTGACCGTGTGCCTCGTAAGCTCCGCGATGACGACAAGCGCCTGTTAAAAGACCTGGCAGACATGGTCGTCGACGAGATGATCAGCTATGTCGATGCCAAGACCGACCTGGCAAATCGGCACGCATTGTTTGTCTCTGGTTCGCGCCTGTTTGAGCACGTATCGGACACAAGCGGTCTGTCGCTGCTGTTGTTTGACATTAATGAAATGTCGGGCGCGCACGATGACGCGCAGTCTCGGCGAGACCCAGAGTGTATTTTTGCCGATTTGCTGAGAATCTATTTTAATTCCGCGGAGTCGATCGCGTACTTGGGGGGCTACCGATTCTGCGTGTTGTTACGAGAAAACCCGTACTTTGACGAAGCGAAGGCCACGAACCTGGTTTGCGTAGGGGCGAAGAAGGAACTCAGTGAGTACTGGACCGGTGGTAGTCCATGGGCATTGGCTGGCCGCGTCCGATACGACTCGAAACGGCACGCGTCATTCGACGACATACTGCGCGAAGCGGATGGAATCTTTTTCACTTATGAGAAGAAGCCGCGTGTCGACTTTGAAGACAGCAATCGATTCGTAAAAGCCGTACTTGGCTGGCGTAAGACAATTTTCTGAACTGTCCTCGGCAGTTGCTCAGCGATACCGGCGGCGTGCGCCAGCTACGCAGTCGGCGCCGGCTTTAATAATCGCGACTCGAACTCAAACTTCGAACCGTCTTTGGCTTCGAGATTTACTTCCCAGATTTCGTCGTCTGCCATTTGGGTCCGCTCCAGCCCGGGCAGTTCGCGTTCATCGTCGACCTGCAAGCCCCAGACACGGACATGGCGCACGCCGACGACAGGAATCCGGCTGCTGCTAAAGCGTGCACGTAACGCGGCATCCACTTCATCGTTGGCCCAGATCGCGTAGCCATTATTAACGATCGTCGTTAAGTCATCTGGCATGGCGGCCAGCATCTTCTTGTTCGCCATTAGTTATCTACCTCCTGACTTCGAGGGGCGGGGCCGGATGCTACATATAATCACAATTTACACCCTCGGCAGGGGCAGAGGAATAAGCATAATCAGCTATCCGGAAATGCGACAGCAGCGTTTTTTCTGGGCTTAATTAGCGTGTATGCTGAGTCCCTAGACTGCCGTTAAATTGGACAATTGGACAATGATTATTTCAGGCACAAGGCGTTTGGAAGCGGATATGGCTGCAGCGACCACTTACGAGGAGTGGCAGGAAGCAGCGCTCGCGCATGACAAGAAATCGGGGGTCCTGCGCTGGCAGAATTCCGACGAGTCCAAGCATTTCGACTACGCGTCCATTCGTCGTCGATTGAACCGTCTGCGCCGCCTCAAAGGCAAGAAGGACTATGCGGGCATACTATTTGCCTTGAACGAAGGCATCCACGGCAATATCGATGGCATGGGTAGTTCTGCGCTGTACGGCAAGGCCAAGTTCAGCACCAAGAAACTGATTGTCGAGTACGTCGACGAAGTGGTCAGCGCGCTTGAGCTGCTCGCGAGCAGCAAAGCCCGCGGTATTCCGATGGACGAGCGCCTCGACTTTTTCCGTCGTGCCCGTCACTGCTACGGCTGTTCGTCCCTGATGATGAGTGGCGCCGGATCGTTGCTGTTTTTTCATATCGGCGTGGTCAAGGCACTGTGGTTAGAGGGTGTGCTGCCCGATATTCTCTCTGGAAGCAGCGGCGGTGCTGTTGTAGGCGCACTGGTCAGTACTCGCAGCGATGATTACCTCGAGGACATATTCGAGCCGGAACACCTCGTCGAGGAGATCGAGCGTGACCAGGGCCTGTTCCAACGGTTCGAAGCATTCCGGCCGCAGGTGACGCCGATCGAGGACGTGCAGGAAGCGCTGAATCGCCTGATTCCCGATGTCACTTTTCAGGAGGCTTTTGAAAGCACGGGTCGACACCTGAACGTGTCGATCGCGGCCGCTGAAAAACATCAGACGTCGCGATTGCTGAATTCAATAACGACGCCGAACGTCTATGTGCGCGAAGCGGTCATGGCTTCCGCGGCGGTGCCAGGGTTTTATCCGCCCGTGGCCCTCGCAGCGAAAAACGACAAGGGCAAGAAACAGCCCTACTTGCCGTCACGTCGCTGGGTCGATGGCTCACTGAGTGACGATCTACCCGCAAAGCGTCTGGCACGAATTTATGGTGTCAATCACTTCGTCGTCAGCCAGGTGAACCCGCACATCTTCCCGTTCGTGACGGATACAAAGCGGAAGAGGGACCTGCTCACAACGATTCGGCATGCCGCCGGACGATCGGCGCGAGAGTGGATCAATGCCAGTGCATCGCTACTGGAGCGCCCACTGGCCTGGAATGCGACCGTTAACCAGCTCGCCAATGTTGGTCTGAGTATCATCAACCAGGATTACTTTGGCGACATCAACATCCTGCCTGACAAGCGGCTGTTTAATCCGCTCAAGTTGCTGGCTCACCGTTCTATCGAAGAAGTCGTCGAGCTGATCGAGATGGGCGAGAAAGCAACCTGGCCGAAGATCGAGATGATTCGAATTCAGACGAAGATCAGTAAGAAACTCGATCGCATTCTCACGAAGCTGGATAACCCGGTGCCGCATGTGCGCAGCGCCGCCTCCCGGCGAGCAAGCTAGCTTTCCTGGCTTGCCAGGGGAGTGATGCTAGGCTTTGACTGCGCGAATTTTCTTTCGCGCGCGTTTCTTTTTCGCGGGCTTGATGGCTGTTTTCAAGTCGTTCAGTGATTCTTCCAGGCATTCCACGAAGAAATCGATGTCGGGCACGATGTCGCGCGTCGAAGTCACATTAAACGTGATCTTGCCGTTATAACTTGGCGTCGCGATGAACAGGCCCATGCCATTAGCCAATGGCGCCATGCCGAATGTGCTTACCTGCATTGCGCCGTTCATATAAAGCGGTACCTGCGGCCCCGGCACGTTCGATATGAACAGGTTGCACATGCGTTGGGAGGCCCCGGCACGCAATACCAGGCGGCTCGCGATGACCTGCGTGGATGCTGGCACATGTTTGCTGAGGTCGACCATTACGCGCGCTGACACTCCGGCCTTGGCTGCTTTGCTTTGCTGCGTGGCTTCATGAATGCACCGCAGACGCTCGATCGGGTCTTCAACATTCGTAAAAATTGGTGCCGTCATCGATGAAATATTGTTGCCCGGCGCGTCGGGATCAGCACTCGATTTCCGGCGCGCATTAATTGGCACCCAGGCGATGAGCGGATTGTCAGGCAGCTCGTCATGATGCTGTAAATAACGGCGCAGTCCGCCACCGCAAATTGCCAGAACGACATCGTTTATCGTGCTGCCGGGCACGGCTTGGCGAATAGCTTTAAGGTCCGCCAGCTGAAACACCTTGGCATCGAACATCTTCTGCGGGGCTACGTGCGCATTGAAGCGCGTTTCCGGAATCGGCCTTTTTTCTTTTTTCTGTGAGCTCAGCGCATTCTGCGCCAACCTGTAGATATTCGGTGCCGAGCGCATGACCGCATCCGTTATGCCTATGGGCGAACGGATGGTATGCCAGGTCGCGCGCACGGCCATGTCCAACAAGCTGGGTTTTGGGCTACGCCGGAGCTTGGCCATGTTCAGCGGTATCGCCGGCGTACCTTTGTTATCGATATCGGACATCGCACCGAAGAAATCGGCAATCGCGGTGCCGTCGACGGCCGCATGATGAATCTTTGTCGCGATTGCGTAGCTGCCCTTGGGCAACCAGTCGATATTGTCCAGGCCCTCGACGACAAACATTTCCCACAGGGGACGGTTCATGTCGAGAGGCCGCGAATGGTAACGCGCCATGTGAATACAGAACTGACGCCAGTCGCCAGGCTTCGGAAGGCGACCATGCGCAACGTGATTCTCAAGGTCGAAAGTTTCGTCATCAACCCAGTAGGGGAAATCGAGCTCCAGCGGTACGTGTACCAACCGTCGCTTGAACAGTGGACTCATATGCAGCCGACCTTCGATGTGCTGAAGGATGTCCTTGAAGCGCACGACTTTGCCATCGGGCACGCTCGTCTGGTCAAAGATCGATATTGATGTCACGTGCGTCAGGTTGTCTTCCGACTCCATGTATAAGAACTGGGAGTCCTGCGGGCTAAGCTGGTCCATGTAATCCTCTCTATAACTAGTCTGGCAGCGCCAGCGTCTGAATTCGCTGCAGGCGGTGCATTAATTCCCGAAGACCCTGCCGTGCCGCGGCGCGCTGCTCGGCGAGTTCGGGGCCTCCGGCGGCCGCGAGTCCTCGATTCTCCATCCATTTATAGCCGTTTTGAAACAATAATTTGCCGATCGATGCCTCACTACTGATACGGCGCCGCCTGTAGGCTTGCCGCGCATGGGCAAAACACCTTTTTAAACAGTCATCTGCATCGAGTCCCTCATCGTGCGGAGTTACGGCCGCCACGCTGGCTACCACGTAATACGCCTCGACAAACTGGGTCAGGGTTGCGTGAGCGATGAGCGGGCGGAACGATCTCAGCAGGCGCCGGGCGAACTCGGGATCGGCAGCCAACTGTTCTTGCCAGTCAGCTTCGTAACGCGCCAGCTCTTGTGATACCTCTTCCCTGAATTCCTCCCTCGGCGCGTAGAAGAACTCGAATTTGAACAGGTCTCTCAGGCGATCGACTTCTTGCCAGTAAGCATCGAGCGGCGCGTCTTCATCGGCTGAGATGCCCGCCAGCGCTAACTCGGCAATCGCTTTGGTTACGAAATGGTGAATTGTCGAGTTTCGATAGTAGCTTGCGACTGTCTCCTGGTGCGGCGCGATCGCATAGACCTCCTCGGGGCCATCGTCGTAGCGACTGACAAGCCGGTTATCGATGAGCACCTGCGCGAGCGCTGCGAGCTCTGCTTCGTTTGCAATTTCGAAATGCCGCGTAATGCGAACGTCCCTGGCCCGTGCCCACCGAACGACGCGCGCGATCTCCCGCGTTAGTTCCTCTCGGGTCAGTGCACGTGGCGCGCTGCCGAGAAGCACCATGGTCGCCAGGGACGCCAGTGTTATCGGCGTCACGCGATTCGCCTCCACGCCTACCTGCAGGGCGATTTTGGCAAGAGCAAGACTATCGTCGCCCGCCGGCACCTCATCCAGTACGACCGGTTCGCCGAAATCCATGTAGATCTTGCCCATGGGTCTTCGCAGGCTGCGCATGTAGCCGATGAACCAGCTCAGGCTCTCGGGACGCTTCTTGATGCCCGACTGCTCTTTCGCGTAATCGCGGACATCACCGATGAGGTCGTAGTTCATCGCAACCGGGATTATATGCAGCATGCGCTGGTCGTTGGCATGCGCCGCTTCGACGACGTATTTCAGGATGCCGTATTTCGGCGGCATGAGTTTTCCGACCCTGGAGCGAGTGCCTTCGAACGCCCAACTCAACGGAAAGTGCTTCTCCATCAGGTACGCGATGTACTGGCGCAGTATCAGCTTGTACAAGGGATTATCCTGAAAGCTCCGCCGAATGAAGATGACGCCGGCACGCTTCGCGAGGAAACCGACCCCGGCAAATGCCATGTTCACGCCGCCCATGGTGTGCAGAGCCGGAAAGTCGTGATCGAACATCACTTTGTTCAAAGCCGGGAAATCGACGTGTGTCTTGTGCGTACAAAGAATCGCGGCAGGGCGCTCCTTGCAGATTCGCCTGACGTTTTGCAGGCTCTTCTCATCAATTACGATTTCGTTCTCGTAACCCAGCGACGAGATCTTCTTGTTCAACAGGTAGCTCATGTCGAGCCAGAAAGCCTGCGGCACCGAAATCAGCTCTTTAAATATGGTTGTTGCTTCGACATTCAGGTCGCTGATCGAGCGCCCGGTCTGGGTGCTGAGCCCGCGAAGGGCAGTAACAAAGACTCGACTTGAACGCAGGTTGCTCGCAACGTGACGTGGCACTTTGTAACGGCTGCCGCGCAAGCGGCGCTCTGCGATGTCGAGTGCGATGCTCGCCTGGCCGGCCAGGAAGTCAGCCACCTGGTTCTCATCGGGTTCGGCACCGAGGCGATGCTCCAGCCGTTGCCGCAGCTCCTGGATCGTTGCCGGCTTACCGCTGACACACTTGGCGCGCATCGGGTGACGCTTGAGGATACGCCGCGCCCTTATCGGCCCTGGGCGTCTGGGGTTTCCCAGCAAGAGGTCGCGAAATCGTGGCGTCGTGCTCTTGACGTCGAGCCCCTTGAGCCACACGACCCTGACAGGCACAACCAGCGTGTCATCCGGCAAACCGGCTGTCGGGCACAGGTTGTCAGCCTGGATGCCTGCAGCGGAGTCCGCGATTGGGATAACAGCTTGCTCGACTTTGCCCAGGAAGCCGCACTTTTCGCGTTCTCGTTCAAGCCAGGCTTCGAGGTGTTGTTGCTCGATGCGGTGCGCAGCATCGATGACGAGTAAAACGCTTTGAGTGTTGTCGGCCGGCCAGGGGCTGACACTCATTCGCGGGCCCCGCGGGCTGAGACATCAGTGAGAACCACGGGGTCTGACGCGCGCGCTCTCGATTTCTCGTCTTGCTCCAGTGTGCGCAGGTACATATCGTGAACTTCGGCGACGTGCTTATCGATCGTGTCGGCCGACCACTCGCTGGTATCGACGGGTGGCAGTACTTCGACTTCGACAGTGCCCGGGTGATAGAGCATGTCGCCCTTCGGCTGCACGTCACCGGAATTGTGAATGACGATAGGCACGATCGGCACGCCGGCCTGCATGGCGAGATGGAATGCGCCCTTCTTGAAGGCCGACAGTTTGATGGTGGGCGCACGCGTGCCCTCTGGCGACAGGCAAACCGACTTGCCTTCAACGCGCATTGCGTCGACCAGCGGTTTCATCGCCTCGATTGCGCTGGCTGAGTTCTTGCGGTCAATCAGCACAACGCCGGCGGCTTCCATGACACGTCCAATGACAGGCATGTCGCGAATCTCGCGCTTGCCGACGCCGGTGATATCGCGCCGCAGCAGACGCGCGATAATGACCATGTCGACATTGCTCTGGTGATTGAAGATGAACACCGCCGGTCGATGCGACCAGAGATGTTCTTCGCCTTTGACTCTCAGGTTGAGGCCGATCAGTGCGCTGGCCGTATCTGCAAACACGGAAACAGAAAAATTGAGCGCATCCCGCTTCGAGCCTGTGAGCGCCCAAATCGGAATTCCGGCCAGGAACGAGCCGACCAGCGTTCCAGGAACCAGCAGCGAGCGAATCCAGTCGGATATGCTGGTGTCGCCCCGGCTGGCAAACCGACGTACCGGCCAACCGCGATTCTCGGCGATCGCGAGGAGCTTCTTGTTTGGATTCAGCGGTCGGGGGTTGCCGACGCGCTCCAGCAGCTGAATGTCGTCATCGCTGTCGGAGTAAAAATAGCTCTGATCGAGATCAACGCCGAATTCCTCGACCAGCGTTTCGGCCGCGGTAACCTTGCCTTGTCCAAAGCAGGTCGGCCTAATTACCTTGCCGGTAAACATGCCCTTTTCGACTTCGAGGTGGGTGCACAGGACGTGCTCGATATCGAGGTCCCGTGCCGCTGGCTCGACCTGGTAGGGCGTGGCGGAGGAAATAATCGCGACCGTGTGCCCTTTGCGGAGGTGCGCTTCGACGAGCGCCCTGGATTCCGGGTAGATCAGGCGGGCGATATGCGACTCGAACAGCTCCTGCCCAAAGGCGGCATAGCTGTCTTCCCGGATGCCGCGAAGAAACTGCGCCATTCCGAGCATCATCGCGGAGAAACCCATCTTGCCAAGGCCGAAGCTGGCCATGGCACCCAGGAGTTCCACGAGCTCGCGCGGCGACAGGTGACCGCGCTTGATCTGTTCCTCGACAAAGGCAAAGGCCGAGTAGCCCGAAATCACGGTGCCATCGAAATCAAAGAACGCGCCGATCTGGGGCCCGTCTGGCAGTTTCAAGACTTCGGCAACGACATCCTGGTGCGGCAACATGAAAATTCTCCTGTGGACCCGTAACTATACAGGCGGTCGACCCGAAAGTGGCCGACTGCGGCACAAAATTGGCTCTCTGGCGGCGGGTACAGTGATCTGTACATCCTGGGGGCTGCTTATTACTGCTCAGCACGTTTAAGGGATGGAGAGATCTGTCGATAAATACCGGTAATACCGCAATTTTGAGACGCCATGTCCTCTATCCTCACTGTGCCGGAGCACTTTGGTCAGCTAAATACAGCGCTGGAAGGCGGTGATTTTGAGAATCGCGCACGCTCCTGGGTGGTTGCGGCTGTCGCGCTGTTCGTAACGGCGTTGGCCGCCATGCTGACCATGCTCGATTTGAACAGCGGCCAGTACCTGGTCGCAGGAACAACGGCACCATTGCCGCTGCTGATGTTGATCTGCGCATGGCTTCTGTCCGATAAACGCTATCTGAATGCAGCGGCCAATTTGCTGGTCTTCAGCATCTTCGCTGCGATTGCAGCGCCCATCATACTCGCCGGTGGAAATGCGCCTGGCGCCTACGTCGCGGCGATTGCGCTGGTGGTGCTCGCCAACATTATCCTCGCTTCGCGGGCGGCACTGGCTCTGGATCTTGCTGTCGTAACGCTAATGCTACTCGGGCTCTGGCTGATGACGCGTTCGTGGGCATTTCCAATTGGCTTCGAGGACCGCGACCTCATGCCCAGGCTCGCTCGAGTCGCTATCGCATCGGCGATCGTGGTGCCTGTCATTCTAATGCTCTATCGGCGCTCGTCGGATCGCGTTCGTGCCGAACTGCTGGAAGCTCAGACCGACGCGCATGAGGCCGGCGACATGTTGTCCAGCGTGCTCGTCGAGCACCTCGCCAGCATTCATCTTCTGTCGCGGTTGCAGATCATTGGTCGGCTCGGCGGC
>Ga0316201_10003206_pt1 | contig 11990 bp, 8 predicted proteins | sample CS6wburrow_MG_FD_204516 | JGI IMG/M metagenome (GOLD analysis project Ga0316201, IMG submission 204516) | Coastal sediment microbial communities from Delaware Bay, Delaware, United States - CS-6 worm burrow | ecosystem: Environmental > Aquatic > Marine > Coastal > Sediment | place: USA: Delaware... | reverse complement strand
GAGGACCTGTAGGGTCATATCCGGGTCCGGGATCAGGTCGCCTGACGGGTGTTTGTAGTAGTGGGAGAGAGCCAGCATGATCCGGTTCTCGTCCTTTTGGAGGATGTCTACCCCCAGTTTGATGAAGCCCTCGGCCAGTTGACAGATAACGACTTATGGGTGTCCCCTTATTTTCAAGGCAGGCAAGAGAGTGACCTTACGGCCACTCCCTCCCCTGAGAACCGTGCATGACAGTTTCCCGTTACACGGCTCAAACCTTTTCTAAGAAAAACAGATTTATTGGCGGTTAGCACTAGAGCGCCTTGACTGCTGTTGGTAAATATGCCAACATTTCGTTATGAGTAAGGATACGAGAGCAATCTCATGGATTAAGGCGGCGCACAAGGAGTTCGGGAAGTTTCCCAAAGGTGCTCAGACAATCATACTCCGGGCATTGACGATTGCCGCCGAGGGCAGCAAGGCGGATATAGCCAAGCCGATGAAGGGCCTGGGGTCGGGTGTTATTGAGATTGCGCTTGCTTATCGGTCTGATGCCTATCGGACAGTATACGTCGTTACGTTGGGGGAAGATATCTGGGTTGTCCACGCATTCCAGAAAAAATCCTCCCGGGGTATCAAGACGCCGAAGAAAGAAATCGATCTGATCCGCTCTCGGATCAGTCAGCTAAAGGAGCAGTTACGATGACTGAGAAACTGGAAACCGTTAAAGGCAGTGGCAACGTTTTTAGGGACTTTGGTTATCAAAATGCCGACGTTGAACAACTTAAGTCCCAATTGGCGGCTGAAATAATCCGAGTTCTTGATAAACAGAAACTGTCTGTTCGCAAGGCAGCGGAAAAGACCGGCTTTGATCATGCCGACTTCTCTCGGATCAGGAATGCAGACTTGGGGCGGTTCACTATTGACCGATTGGTGACGGTGCTGAACCGCCTGAACCAGCATGTCGAGATCAAGGTAACACCTTTTCGTGGAAGGCGACTCAAGACAGCTTGATAAAGATCATTTGTTAATCTGGTGCAACTCTGTTTAACGATTACCCCATGTTCTGCATGATTAGCAACAAATTCTGAACATGGTATTTTTCATGGTATTACCACTCACCACTACAATTAGGCTATTGATAATAAAGGGTGAAAATAGCTTGTTTACAATCGAGTGGGAGTGACCGGCACTGGCAGGCAATGTCTGGCACTGGCTGGCATCTGCAGGTATCAAATCAGTCATTAGGCTGTATAAAATTTATGATGTATTAGTTAAGGCTTGTTGTCTTGGGTCAGTAAGATTATCTAAATCCACGAGATCCCATCGGCCACTGGGCCTCGCTGGACAGGAAAAAGACCAGAATCATCGGCGTCTACCAGATGGATACGGGTTGTTCAAACAGGGGAAAGTTCACGGCCAAGTGCCTGGGAAATGAGCGGATCTTCAGCACCCGCTGCAGGATCAAGTCCCATCCGGGCCTGGGGTCGTCATCCTGGATGATGAAATACATCCGTATTTCATCCTGCGGACCGGCCTGTGGCCGTTCAAATCTGCCTGGAGCTGATTTACTCATCACATCCCTGTGATTCGCCCTTCGGGCCATCACTACATAGACATGTGTTCATGTGAACCCATCACATAGTGAACAGCCTTTGGCTGTTCTAATTCGATCCAGTCGAATTAGTCGTGCGTTCAAATCCGATCCAATCGGATTTGTCGCAGGCATGCTTCTTTAAACTACCTGACACCGGTAGACTACGAGACGAAGCATGCCAGCAATTAAGCCGCCCGTTTTATTGGGGGAACCTCACTCCGACCCTTTTAATACTTTAAGGCCAAATACCACGCATTAACGTCGCTTTAGCTACGCGTTCTATTGCGATTGATAATGCAATACTTCGAAAATTCGTTTTCCATTCCTTCGTTTTTTTTCTTATTTCATCTTCAAAAGGCTCTTCTTCACCGACTACAAACCCTTGCCAACGACTAAAGACGTCATCCACGACTTTGCACATCCTCTTCTGTAATCGTGCATTCACCTCATCGATATCCCATTGCTGATTGACCTGATTTTGTACCCACTCAAAATAACTCACGGTAACACCGCCGGCATTTGCCATGATATCCGGTAACAAATAGATACCACGTTCACTTAAAATTGTATCCGCTTCTGGTGTGGTCGGATCATTCGCCGCCTCGACGATTACTTTTGCCTTTATATTAGGGGCATTTTTCGCATGTATCTGATTACTTAATGCAGCAGGAATTAAAATATCACATTCAAGCTCAAGAATTTCTTCATTTGTTATTGTCATTGTGTCGGGCATGCCAACAACAGTTCCGTGCTCGTTTTTAAATGCCAGCAACTCATCTGGATTTAGACCATCCGCACGAAAAACACCGCCCTGACTATCACTGACTGCAATAATTTTTGCACCATTACGAAAAAACGCCTGTGCCGATATAGAGCCGACATTACCAAATCCCTGCACTACTACACTGGCGCCTGCTACTGTTTGCTGTTCAGCGATGAGCGCCTTGGATAAAAAACGCTCGGTGACATAATAAACACCATTACCTGTTGCTTCATGCCGACCATACGAACCACCCATTTCAATCGGTTTCCCTGTTACCACGGGGCGATTGTTTTTTCCAGGATTTAAAACATCATATGTATCAAATATCCACGCCATGGTCTGTTCATCGGTATACATATCTGGTGCCGGGATATCGGTATACGGTCCAATATTATCAGCAAGCTCAGAGATAAATCGACGCGTGATACGACGCAGTTCATCTTCAGTCAGTTCCTTGGTATTACAGACAACCCCGCCCTTGGCACCACCGAAAGGAATGTTCGCCAGAGCACACTTCCATGTCATCAGCTTTGCCAGTGCAATGACTTCCTCCATGGTGATATCAGGGTGATAACGAATACCTCCTTTACCTGGACCGAACACACGATTATGTATGACACGATAACCCTGGATTGACAGCACTGAGCCATCGTCCATCTCAATCGGAAAATTCATGATATTAATGCGGTTCGGTTGTTTCAAAAATTCAATCAACCCTTTCTTCAACTTCGGGATATAACAAACAGCCTGGTCAAACTGTTGTTCACTAATAGCAATAGGGTCAAAATTTTCAGGTTCTTTTATTGGCATAGATTATCTTCCTCGCGAACAATTATGATAACAGCGCTACAGCCATCCTAATAGATATAAAATCTACTGCTAACTTGTAAATTAAAACGACATATATACTCTAGTAATAATGAATGCTAAGGGATTACAAGAGATACTCCAGCCTGGATTTCGATCATTATTAGCCTGAACTTCTGAAATCGGCCAACAGATCACGTCCTTTACCAAAAGCAGGCGAACGGCAGCTTCATAGTTGCCGTTCATGCAAACAAAAAGTAGTAACTCTCAGGCCACTGCATTCACAACTTAAACCGTAAAGCCGTTTTTTCGACTGGACTGTCTCGAGATGCGTGGGTTATGCTTCTTATGCGCGGTTTTCCTGATGCTATGGCTTGCTGCTGACATTTATCATATTGGTTTCCATTTGCTTGATGAATTCCTATATGTTTTACATGTATAGTAGATAATTCTGTTTGCTGACAATCACTGTCGCACACGACAGCTCATAGTGCCCGCAGCATGACTCAAAACGAAAACACAAACTCCAGCGCGCCAGAACAAGACATGGCATCAGAAAATGTCGCTGCCGCCGGTTTACCTGGTGCGCCGAAGGCGGTGGAAGAGGAGTTGCGGCGGGTAGGCATCGATCCCGATCGATTGTCCATATTTCATCTTGGCCATCCCATCGAGCTATTGCAATATCCTACGCCACCATGGGTTAAGCGCATGGGCCTGGGTTTCGCCTTGTGGCTGATGTTGTATGGGCTGCAAATTGCTGGATTTGCTTTGGCGGGTTGGTTGGCTGCCGGTCTGTCCCTGTTTGTCGGATTGATTATCCTGCAGGGCGCATGCGAAGCCCTGGTCACCGCCAGCGTACGGTTGGCAGCGCGTCTGCAATGGAATCATTATGTGGGCGGCACCGTGGCCGAAATACTGTCCACGCTGCCCGAATTGGTGGTCATCGCCTTTGTGGTGCCTGTCAGCCCGCTCACCGCCTTTGTTATCGCCCTGATCACGATTTACAATAATGCCCTGGTGTTCAGCCTTTATTCCTACTTTTTACCCAAGGATAAGCAGGGCAAGTTTCTCATGCCCAAGCCCATTACGGAGGCGGGGACGCAAATACTCACCGCCGGCGCCGCGATGGGCTTGATATTGGGCTTGGTGATGCTGGCCTTTTCCGCCAACCCCCATACCAAATCCAGTTTTTACACCATTGATTTGGTCATAATCAGCGTAATCTTATTCACCATCTTTGGTGTTTATCTTTATAAACTTGTTGTCAATTACGCCAGCGAGGAGCAGGCGGTGCGTGAAACTCTGGGTTTGTCGCAGGAGGACGTGGAACAACGCCTGGCCCTGGTCTACAAAAACGTCATGATCAGCCCTTGGCCGATTATCGCTTTATTGTTGGTGGTGGGTATTTGCGGTGCCGTCATAGGAGGGGAGCGGGTGGCAGCGTTTGCCAAAACCGCCATTAAGGATCTGGGAATAAATGATATCTTGACAGCCCTCATTCTGGCGGTATTTGCCGGCATGAGCGAATACGTCATTCTTTGGAAATCGCACCGTAAAAAGGAATATGGTATTGCCCTGGCCAATGCCTTCGGCGGTATTACGCAGGTGATGTTTCTGGTACTGCCCTTCACGCTCTTGAGTATCGCCATCTATCAAGGGCTGATCATGCCGGATCATCCCGGCTTGCCTATCCACTTCACCCTTTCTAATATCTTCCTGTTGATATTCCTGTTTCCCACCTTCTTCGTTCTGGTAGAACTACTTAAGGAAAGCCATACCTTGGGAATACTGGATACCACCATCATGACAGCCATTATTTTGCTGCTCATTATGCTGCTCGTTACCTATGGGGCAGATGGGGCTGTCTTGAAACTGCCGTAATTTACCATTGAGACCTGCGACGCGTGCGGTGGCACGGTGAAGGTAGTCGCTAGCATTGAAGGTCCTTGTAGATTAAGTCCCGCGTTACTACAGGCACCTGCCTTCCGCCCTACGGCCCAGCCTTCGGCTGTTCAAAACCGCTCCAGGCGATTTAGTCGCAGGGATGGCGCGTAAATGGAAAAAAGGGGACAGATTTATTTTTACACCAACCGCGACCTGGCCGTGATCCTGAGTTATAACGACACAGGAATTTCTGAGCATGGTATTTTTCATGGTATTACCACATACACCAATAATTAAGCCATTGAAATTAAGTCGAAAAAATGGCTCGTTTACAATCGAGTGGGAGTAGGTTTCGTCGCATAGGCGTGAAGGAAGAATGTCTTATGTAGTAGCGGCGAATATGTCACTCCCATCCCGGCACCCTCAATCTTCCGGATTTCGGGTATGGATTACCATATAAACGCCTTTAGTCGCGAATTTCTGTCGAGCTCGCGAATCGTTGACGGCTGAAGCCGCACCTGCTGTTGAGATGGCACTGTCAACTCAACTTCTCTAGATTGAATTATCTTCTGATTCAATTTCGTCCATTAAGTAATTTCAAATGTTGAGCGCAGGTAACCTGTGACCATTAATACGAAGCAGGATCTCTAAATAAATGATAATGCCTGGCTTTAGGTAAATGATGCTGTTGCCTAAAGTGACTATTAATAAAGCGGAATTCTGGGGGATACAATACTTTATTAAAGGAAATATATAACGGCACCAACAATAGTTAAGTATTGTATCCCCAGAACTCAACAACTCAACGGTTATTGTGCCAATCAGAGTGGTGGCCTACCCAGCTGCCCTCCGAGTAAGGTCTGGATTGCAACCGATGCTGCCGATGTACGATTATCTGCGCCGATTTTTGGATACATCTGTTCCAGATGCTTGTTGACGGTTCTGGGGCTCATCTTCAGGATTTCGGCGATCTCACGGTTGGTTTTGCCGTACGCAATCCATAACAATACTTCCGATTCACGATAGGTGATCGATAATCTGTCTTCCAGAATCGCGGGATCGATTTCGACACTGGGTGATTGTATTTTCAGTAGAAATTCATCTTCGTCGTTTTGTTTGAAATAATGTACGCTCAAAACCAGGTTTTGCCGGGACAAGGGCAGTGCAAGATCGTGACCAATCTGGCCATTGGGTAGCCAGCTGCTGATTTGATTAGAAAACTCAACGTCTTCAGTGTCTGTTTGTTGTTGATATTGGTCCAGTAGTGCCTGTGCTTCCGGTGTTGCCCACAATACCCTGCCGGCCGCGTTGATACAAAAAACATGCTGGTGCATCGTATCCAGCACTTTCTGTGCACCCATCAACATGCGTGCACTGTTCGTATGCTGGCGTATCCGCACCAGTAATTCTTCGGTGCGGATTGGTTTGACAATGTAGTCATTTCCGCCGGCCTCGAACGCCCTGACGATATGTTCGACTTCGCTAAGGCCGGTCATGAAAATAATCGGCACTAATGGCAGTTTTTTACGAACTTCGTGTGCACATTGGAAGCCATCCATCACAGGCATCATCGCATCAAGAAGTATGATATCGGGAGTTATGTGGTCCAGGATACTCATTGCCTGCTGACCATTCAGCGCAATCAGTGTAGCAATACCGGCCTCATCCAGGGCCATGTTAATCATGCCCAGCGAATCGGATGAGTCATCGACCACCAGTACCGTTGTTTTGTCTCTGAATTTCAGCATGGTTCTGGCTGGGCCTCCAGTTCATCGATGACGCGTACAATTCCGTTCAGATCGCATATGTCGGCCAGTTCTCGCAATCGGCTAACCAGGTGACTGTGCGCGTGTTGAGTTTCGACGCTTTCGATACATTCAAAGACACCTTTCAGGTAGCCGATGTTTGCATATTCTCTCAGCGCGGTGAATGGCTCCTGAGCGGTAATATCGTGACCTGCTTCAACGTGATTGGTAGATGTTCGACATTCACTTGTAGATGCTGTGCTTTCGTGGCGTCGCAGATTGATGCAGCCATGTATTTGTTCCAGAAGTTTTTCCAGGCGTACGGGTTTATTGATGTAGGCCTGGAAATTCGCCTGCTTCTGATACGCATTGATATCTTCATACGGGCTTGCTGAAAGGATGATTACCGGAGTGCTGTCACCCTGTTTTCGGATTGTTTCCAGTAATTCCCAGCCATTGGTTTCGGGCATGGAAAGATCAAGTAAAAACAGATCGATCGAATGCTCCTTCAACATTTCCAAAGCTTGATCAGCCGACTCCGCCATATGCACAATAAAGCCCAGCGGATGCAGAAAATCAAAAATCAGGGCACGGTGTCGTGCTTCATCATCAACAACCATAATGTGTTGCTCCAGTCCGATATGATTGGGTATTTCAACTGGATTTCGGGTTCTCACAGGCTCAACTGAAACACTAGGTAAAAACAAGCTCAGACAAAATTCACTGCCAGCGCCGGGCTGGCTTGTTACATCCAGGCTGCCACCCATCAACTCAACCAGGAGCCGACTGATCGATAGTCCCAGGCCGGTGCCGCTGACCATTTGCGTCTGGCTATGGCGTAGCCGTTCGAAGGGTTCGAAAATCTTCTCCTGATCGCTTTTTGCGATACCGACGCCCGTATCTTTGACAGTGAGTCGGGCCACCTGATTGCGGTAGCTGATATGCAGCTCGACTTTTCCCTTTGGCGTGAACTTGATTGCATTGGAAAGAAGGTTCAGCAGAATCTGACGGAGGCGTTTCTCATCGGCGTACACAAAACCCGCCATATCTGACTGGACATGAACATGGAAAGCGAGTCCCTTGGTAGCGGCCAATGGGCGAAACATGTCTTCAAGCTGCTGAATCAAAGAACGCATGTCAACCGTATCTCGGTGAAGATCAAGCTTTCTCGCCTCGATCTTCGAAATTTCCAGTAACCCCTCGATAACATCAGACAGGTGTTCGCTGCTGCGTCTCATCACGCCGGCGATTTTCCGGCATTTGCCATCCAGCTGTTTATTCGCTTCCATGAGTTGGGTATAGCCGAAGATCGTGTTCAAAGGCGTTCGCAGTTCATGGCTCACGCCGGACAGATAACGTGTCTTGGCCTGGTTGGCGGCATCGGCCAGATCGCGAGCGCGTGACAGTTCGATCGCGGTTGCTTTATGAGCTTTGATTTCCTTGCTTAGCAGTTCTGTCTGTGACTGGGTTTCCTGAAGGGCAAAACGAGCGCTTTTCTGTGCGAGCACGTAGAGCCAGATCAATACCCCGGTGATCAGCAGGAGCAGGAAAAAAACCTGCCATAAGGTGGCGCTGATCAGTGCCAGCTCATGCTGTGATTTCTCCTGCTGGGCATAGAATACTACTGCCAGCAGGGCAGCGATGATTGTGCCGGTGATCGTGAAGATGCCGAGGAAATGTCCGGTAACTGAATGCAGTTGTTTAAAGACAAACGATGGTAAAACGCGACCGAAAATCTCAGTTGCCTGGGCAGCCAGGTGAGCGTGCGGACGACACTGATTGCCGCAGCGAGAGTCCAGTGCGCAGCACAAAGAGCAGATTGGGCCGTCGTGACTCGGGCACTGACTGATATCTTCGTGATCGAAGCTGTTCTCGCAAATACGACATTTTTGTTGGAGCGCTTCGCCCGTTGGTTTTTCAATGCCGCGACAAAGGTAATAACGACCTCCGGTTAACCAGGCGATCATCGGGACGGTAAGGAACGGTATCGATAACGCAAAAAACGCGGCCAACGCTTTCGCCTCCGGCCCGTAAGTCCCGAGGCTGGCAGTAATGCCAACACAGGATGCAATGGACATCGATACGACTCCAACCGGGTTGATGTCGTATAAATGGCCGCGTCTGAATTCGATGTGCCTTGGACTGAGCCCCAATGGCTTGTTGATGACAAGATCAGCTACCACACTGCCAACCCAGGCGACGACCAAGCTTGCGTAGGTGATCAATATCGTTTTAAAAGCCTCGTAAAGGCCCAGCTCCATCAACATCAGCGCAATCGCGACATTGAAGAACAGCCACACGACACGGCCCGGATGACTGTGCGTGAGCCGCGAGAAAAAATTGCTCCACGCGATCGACCCGGCGTAGGCGTTGGTGACATTGATTTTCAATTGCGAAATGACCACAAAGATACCGGCCAGCCACAGTGCGATCTCCGGATTGTTGCTGATATAACCAAAGGCGACCGCGTACATATGTGCTGGATCGTTCGCCAGCGACGGCGACAGGCCCTGGTTCAAAGCGAGCACGGCAAGAAAAGAGCCGATCAGCAATTTGAAAACGCCGAATATCACCCAGCCCGGTCCGGCACCGACCACAGCCAGCCACCACCGAATCTTGTTTTGTCGACTCCTGGGTGGCAAGAAGCGCAAAAAATCCGCCTGCTTCCCGTTTTGCGCTATTAAGGGGAATATGACCGCGGCCGCTGCACCAAAAAGGAGCAAATTGAAGCCGCGGTCGTCTGGTTCTTCCGGTCCGCCAAAGGCCAGCCATTCGCTGAAGGCGGTCGATTCATGCAGTGCGATATACGCGAGTGGCACAATCTGCAGTACCAGCCAGATGGGTTGCGACCACGCCTGGAAGCGTGAAATACGCGTGATCCCGTGCGTTACCAGTGGAATCACCACCAGGGCGCTGATCACATAGCTGATCGACAGCGGGATCACCGGCGCCATCATATGTATGGCCATCGACATGATCGCCGCTTCCAGCGCGAAGAAAATGAAGGTGAATGAGGCGTAGATCAGCGAGGAAATGGTCGAGCCGATGTATCCAAAACCGGCACCGCGGGTCAGCAGATCAATATCAACACCGTCACGCGCTGCATAGTAAGTGATTGGAATACCTGTCAAAAATATGATCACGCCGACTACCATGATCGCCCATAGCGCGTTAGTGAAGCCATAATCCAGGGTGATCGCGCCACCAATCGCCTCCAGAGCGAGAAACGAGACTATTCCCAGTGCTGTATTCGCGACCCATCCCGGGCTCCAGCGGCGCGACGGTTTGGCAGTGAAACGCAGGGCATAGTCCTCCTGTGTTTCATTCGCAGCCCATTGATTGTATTTGCGTCGCCTCAATGGGACATCTGTGGTTCGATTCATCGGTCTTATTTATTTCGCTGGCTTGTTTTCCGGTGATACCGGTTCGCGCAGTGTCGAGCTGCACGCGCGGTTTTAACAACAGAAAAGCAAGTTCTGTGCCATACGTCATTTGACGTACAGTTCTGCGCCACTTGACGAATTCTATCGCTGTCCTGCGCTGCATAGACTAAGCGTACATGAAAGCAGCCAGACCGGATTCGATGCGCTTTCTTCGACCTTTAACCGGCCTCTGGCCGTAGCATTGAGGAATCAGATACATGTCAACAACACACAACGTGGCGCAGGTGTTACTCGTGGGTAGCATTCTCGCTGCGAGTACGTCAACGGCGCTAGCCGGTGGAAAGATTAAAATCGACGATACCCGCTGGGTCAGCGTCGGTGCGGGCCTTCGCACCTCGGTTTCGAGTGCGAGTGACTCGGCACCCGATGGCGGCCGTAGCACCAATTTCGATCTCGAAAATATGCGCCTGTATTTCGCGGGTCAGGTGGCCAAGAACTTCAAGCTGTATTTCAACACCGACAAGATGTTTGGTGAATACGGTGTGCTCGATGCCATTGCCGGCTTTGAACCGAATACCAAATTCAACGTCTGGGTCGGGCGCATGCTGGTTCCGGCTGACCGTATCGAAATGAACGGGCCGTTCTATGGCCTGAGCTGGAATCAGTATACGGTGCCGCTGTTTCCATCGGACAACGATCCCTTTAACGGCGCCAACGGTGTTGCCGGGACCTTCGGCCGCGATGAAGGTGTGACCGCCTGGGGCAACCTGGGTAAGTTCCAGTACGCGGTGGGTGTCTTCGAAGGTTATACAGGCGATGCGAACCAGTCCGATGATCCATTGTTCGCGACCCGCCTGGCGTATAACTTCCTCGACAAGGAACAGAATCCGGCGTATTTCACCAGCAGCACCTACTTTGGTAAGGCCGGGGATATTCTGACCCTGGGTTTTGCGGCCCAGTATCAGGGCGATGGCTACGGCACGGCTGCGCAGAGCGGGTCCTTTACCGGCTATGTTTTCGATGGTTTATTCGAAAAACCACTGGCCAACGGTGCTGCGATTACGATCGAGGGTGAATACAAGGATTTCGAGGTGGATACCCAGGCCGCTACGCCTGATTTCCCGATGTTCGATGGCAAGGCCTACTTCGGAACAGTCGCTTATCTGATCGGGGGTACGACAGGAATGGGCAAATATCAGCCGTATCTGCGCTATACCAGCAACGATCCGAGCGTTGGTGACAGCAGTTCGCTCACCGAGATCGGCGTTAACTACATTATCGATGGCCACAACCTGCGCATGAACCTGAACTACACCACAGGCGATGCGAACCTCACCGGTGCCAAGGCGCCAGAGGATATCGATACCATCCTGTTCGGCCTGCAATACCAAATTTAATCAAGTTAACAATAGGAATGAAGACGATGAACAACAAATCCCTTAGAAAGCTGGCGCTGGCTTCGATGATGTCACTCTCGATGATGGCTGCATCGAGTGTGAGCCAGGCCGCAGACACGATCAAGGTCGGTGTGCTGCATTCCCTGTCGGGCACGATGGCGATCTCGGAAACGACGCTTAAAGACACCATGTTGATGTTAGTCGAAGAGCAGAACAAGAAAGGCGGTGTGCTGGGTAAGAAACTCGAACCCGTCGTGGTGGATCCGGCGTCTGACTGGCCGCTGTTTGCGGAGAAAGCGCGGGAGCTGATCACGAAGAACAAGGTCGATGTGATATTCGGTTGCTGGACTTCGGTATCGCGCAAATCGGTGTTGCCGGTGTTCGAAGAACTTAACAGCATACTGTTTTATCCAGTGCAGTACGAGGGTGAAGAGT
>Ga0316201_10003205_pt1 | contig 11991 bp, 12 predicted proteins | sample CS6wburrow_MG_FD_204516 | JGI IMG/M metagenome (GOLD analysis project Ga0316201, IMG submission 204516) | Coastal sediment microbial communities from Delaware Bay, Delaware, United States - CS-6 worm burrow | ecosystem: Environmental > Aquatic > Marine > Coastal > Sediment | place: USA... | reverse complement strand
CAGCGCGACCTGGTCGAGCAGCCAGCGCCAGTGCACCCGCCCGGGGCAGTGACCGGGCATGGCCACTTCCAGGGCCGGGCGCACTGGCAACGTCGGCTCGGCATCCAGACGGATACGGGCGTCGCTAAGGGTGAGAGACACCGCGCTCTACCTTATTCCTGCTCGATCGTCTCGACCGATAGCACCAGCTCTTCCATGGCAACGTCGCCGCCGCCTTTTGCAGTCAGGGTGGGACCGGTCCACTTTATCGGCATCGCGCTGCGCAGCTTCCACTCGACGACCACCTCGGAACGGTCTTCAGCAAGCAGCTTGATCACCACATTGCGCTTACCGGCTGGGTTGGCGGTGCGCATCTCGCTCAGCCAGGTCCAGATGTTGTCCGCACCGATCACGCCGCGCTTCAGCGTGACGTCTCCGGCCTTGTTGATGCCGGGCACCTTGCTGACATAGTTCACCGCGGCGTTGCCGTTGCGATACTCGGCCACGGTGATCTCGGCGTTCAGACCGGACACCTCGGCAAAGCCGGCGATGACCTCCTGGCCCTGGCCGGCCTCGAGCTCGACCAGAAAATTGAACGCGGAATACGGGGTTTCACGAAAAACGGCCATGGAATATCTCCTTGTTCAATTCGGTTAGGCGTCGGCGGTTTTCTGACCGATGCGGAAGATCACGAACTCGGCCGGGCGAAGCGGTGCAACGCCGACCTCGCACACCAGACGACCATTGTCGATGTCGTTCTGGGTCATGGTGCTGCGGTCGCAGCGTACGAAGTAGGCCGACTTCGGATCGCCCCCCAGCAGATGGCCGGTCTTCCACTCGTTGAACAGGAAGTCCTCGACGGTGGTGCGGATGTTGGCCCACAGCGCTTCGCCGTTCGGCTCGAATACCGCCCATTGCGTGCCCTTCTCGATGGAGCGCTCGAGGAACAGGAAATAGCGACGTACGTTGAGGTACTTCCATTCCGGGTCGTCGCTCAGGGTGCGTCCGCCCCATACGCGGTGACCACGTCCGGGGAAGGAGCGCAGGCAGTTGATTCCCCTCGGATTGAGCAGTTCCTGCTGGAATTTGTTGATGTTCTGGTTGAATCGAAGAGCGCCGAACACCGCAACATTCGCCGGTGACTTGTGTACACCTCGCTCGACGTCCGTGCGTGCATAGATGCCGGCCATGAAGCCGGATGGCGGCAGCGCAATGGTCTGGGTGACGCCGCGTGGATCTGCGCTGACTACCCATGGGTAATAGAGTGCGAGGCGGTCGTCGCTGAACTGCGAACGGAAATTCTGGATCTCGGAGATCGACATGTCCTTGCGGCTGTCGACGATGCCCACCCGGTAACGCATTTTGCGGCAGTGACGCTGCATCTCAAGCACGATGGCTTGGTGATTGGTAATGTCGGCAGCAGCGGCGGGGGTGGCAACGATGCTGATGTCTTCGACCTCGGCCAGTGCGGCAAGCCCCGTGCTGCCGTTGACTTCGTCCGTGACACCGGCGTAGTCGGCTGGGATCGGTACGCTGCCATCACCACCGCCGGCGAGGGTGATCAGGTAGCGCGGTCCGCTGATCGGGTCAGGGTCATTGATCGCGTCGGGCTCGAACATCGCGTACAGCGCGTCGTACACGCTGCCCGCACCGAGGTTTGCGGAGACTGGCTGGGTGAGCTGGTCGAGACGTTTCTGCGGGCTTGCAGGCAGGCGTGACGCCAGGCTTGAGTCACCGCTGCCGGCGGTGCTGATATTTGCCTGGCTGTGGATGACGACACCTTTGTCCTTGTCGCCTCGGATCACGTCCAGGTCGAAGCTCTGGGGTTGCAGCTTGATGCTGGTACTGGCCGACGCGGCGCCGAGAGCCGCGAGTGACATAGCGATGTCGGCACCCACACCGTCGTTTAGGGCCGCACTCACGGTGAAGGTGTCGCCGGCGGCATTGAGTGTGCCACGCAGGGTGGTGAGGGTGCCCCAGTGGGCGCCGCCATGGAAGTCACTCAGGTCGGTTACCGCGGAAAAGCTCAGTTGTGCGGCGTCACCGTCCGCCAGCGAACCGCCAACCGGCGCCTTCACGGTGATACGTTGGATCTTGCTGCTCGCCGCTGGCAGTTGGTCGGCGACCAGGGCATTGCCGAGATTGGCCGCTGCAACGTTTGCACCATTTTTGTCTGTAATCTTTCCGTTGATGATGTTGAGGTTGTCGCCACTGCGTTCGACCACGGCCTCCACACTGATGGGGAATTTGCCGTTGCCCAGGGTGGCGCCGGTGACTTTGGCCTCCTTGGGGATGTCGCTGGCGTTCAGGTAGTAGCGGGTGCCCGCGGTGGTGATATTGGTGTCGATCTTCTGCAGCAGGTCCTCGCCGGTACGCCAATGCACCTCGAGAATCAGATTGCCAGCCGCGCCCGCAAAGCGTGCATCGAACTTTACGGTCGGATTGGTGGTTGCGGATGCAGCCGTTGCAGTGGTGGCATTCAGCGTCCCGTTGAATACGCGGGCCACGTATAACTGTTTGCCACCATTGTCGAAGAACGCCTTGGCCGCCAGAGCGGTGTGGTTGAGCTGGCTGGTGCCGTCCAGGCTCAGGTTGGAGAGATCGCCGTACAAGCGTTGGAATTCCGCGAAGCTGGTGACGACTTCAGGGGTGCCGCGCAGCGGGCCGGTGCGGGTCGGTCCCGCGATACCGGCGACACTGGTGCCGACGCCTTCGATGGATTTGGCGCGGTAGCTGACTTCCTCTACGTAGACGCCTGGTGCGAGATATTCCGGCATGTTGAGTCTCCTCCTTTAGGGGATGCGCAGGACCAGGTGCGGCTGGTCTTTGCTGGTCAGGGTGCTCACCGTGCCGGGCGACACATTGAGCTGAATCGGGGTGGCAAAATTGGCGGCATCGGCTGGACTGCGGATCTGCGCGGGGACGAACCCATCGGGATCGGCGATGTCGCTGCCGCTGGCACTGGCCAGGGCCAGTGCGGTCAATTCACTCTTGTAATGCTGAGGTGCCCCGCTCTTGTTGAGGGCGGGCAGGCGGTCCATCGCCAGTACGAAATCGCCGTGCCGGTCGGCCTGGGCCCGGAAGCTGACTGTATTGGTCAATTCGGGCTGCCCCGTGACTTCGAAGGTCGTCACGACGATCGTGAAAACTGCCCAGGACGCTGGTTTGCCGTCTTCGAAGCGCGCGTTGCCGCGCAGGCCGCCGGCCGAAGCAAAACGGGTACCAAAAGGTGAGCGGAACAGTTCGACAGAGTGGCCACTGGCATCGCCGACGGTGATACTGAAGCGGCGAGGGTTGTAGCGGTGCTGCCCGTCGCGTACCTCGCCGGCCAGGGAAAATGTGGCGGCGGAAGGATAGGCCATCTGAGCCTCGCTGGCGCGTCCGGCTACGGAGAGGTGCAGTGCTTCCTGTTGCGCGCGCCACACGCGGGTGCGGCCGTCACGTGAGATCAGCTGCAGATCGGCTGGTGACTCGCCGACCGAAAGCTCCAGACGGTCGTTTATCCGGCGCTGCGGACCTACGCTGCCGCTGGCATCAATCCAGTCTATCCAGTCGCTGGCGTGGTGAATGACTGTCTCGGAGATTGCCATCAGCGCACCTCCATCGGGGTGACAATCGTCTTGACCGGTGGACCATCCTGTATCTTCGGCACCGGCTCGAGCCGCAGCGTCTTGACCAGGTAAGGGGCCGATAGCATGTAGTCGCGCGGCAGGCCGTCCCAGATACGCAACAGGTCTTCTGTGTTCATCTCCTCGGGTTGTAGCTGCAGCTTTTCGTTCTCGTTCCAGTCAGCATCCGCAATGCCGAGATGGGAGATGTCGAGATCGAGGGAGCTGCCGATCTGCTGCATGCCCCAGCCCAGGAGCGTGCCTTCGTTGGTCGCTTTGTCGCTCCAGCCAATCATCAGGAGATGCAGATTGACCGGCAATTCGGGCTGTTGCGGCTGGTTGGGGTTGTTCGGTTTGAGGTAGCGGTTGCGGCCGAAGGGATCCACCGAGATTCGGTGCAGGTAGATACCCAGGGCATTGCCCGACGGCGTGTCCTGGAGTTGATGGGTCCCGAGCAGTTTGACCGTTGGCGCATCCAGCGCGGCATCCAGCCCACCGACCATGCGTGCCTCCAGCAGGTCTTTCAGGGCGTTCAGAATCCCGGCAATGGCTCTGTAAGAGGCCAAACAATGTCCCTATGTCGATTGATTATTGATGCTGGGTTTTTTCCCGGCTCGCCGCTCTTGTGCCGTGGCGGGTGAGGGGTATAAATAGCAGTGGAATCTTGTTCCCGCAATAGGGAATTAACCGATTGCGTCGCACTTCGGGGATATGTTTTGAAAGAAAGGTAATGTTTCCGGGTATTTGGGATTTGCGCGCGAATCAAGTATTGAAGGGAGTTTTGCGGAATCTGATTCAACCTTATTCGACGGCCTTGATCCGTCTTTGCGGCAGATAGCCGAGCGAGTCGAGGTGCCGCTCCGGAGCGGACTCGCGCCTTAAGATCGATCGGCGCCGGCGTGCTCAACCACTCCGTCATGTGCCACGTCGGCGCCAAGGCAGTTTTGTTCACCGCGTGGGGTCAATCTCGCAGACGGCTGAACGTGTAGTCCTGATTCGTCTGCGGCTGATGGCAGGCGAAGCAGGCCGACGCGGCATTGTCGGTTACGACGCGGTTGGTCGGGTCACCATCGCCGAACCCCTCGAATCCCCAGCCGCCGGTCGTTGCGTACTTTGTTGCGTCCTTGTGCATCACGCCAATGATCTTGCGCGTGCCTTCGGTCACGGCATTGTCGCCCTGCACCGCCTCCAGCAAATCGAACACGATCACGGCGCCATCCGGAAAACGATCGGCTTGATAGCCCTCGATCGCCGCCCGATTGGCATACAGATGGTGAATACCGCCGAAGGATTCGAACAGTGGATGTCCCGGTTCGATCACCATGCTCTTGACATGATGCCAGTCGCGATAGTTCGAGGGGTAGGGGACTTCCGGGTCGGCCGCGAAGGCTGTTGCGGCAGTTGCTAGGGAGAGTAAGGCAAGTAGTCGCGTTTTCATTGTGAGCTCCTCATTTCAAATTGGCGACCACCGCGCCGCAGTTGATGTGCGAGTGTGGCCGCGTGGAAATTGGTGCCGGCTTTCATGTAAGGACTCCTAACTAATATGGCCAATAAAAACCCCGAACGGATGAATCGGGGTGGCTTGGGCCGCCGTCAGGCGGCGGATTCGTGCTCGGGACAGTCGACGCGCAAGTGCCGGTCGGCCATCGGCGCGCCGACAAATGCGCAAAAGTGCGGTTCATGTGTCCCTGGCTTGACGTTCTCGCGGAAATGGCGACAGGCCAAACAGGTTCGCTGCGGCGCGATCAACTCGCGCTGCTGCAACTGACGGATCATCTTTACAACCAGCCCAAGCAGCAACTCCTGCTCGGCTGTGGAAAGCCCAGCGACGATAGGGGCGAAACTGGCCGGCCAGTCCCGCGCGGCCCGTCGTCCCCTGGCGGTCGCCCTCCGCGCGACCGCGCGTCCGTCTTGAGAATCGGTATGTTTGCGCACAAGTGCCTTGCGCTCCAGGGCAGTGACGGCATCGCTCGCGGTGGCCTTGCGGACACCGACATGCGCCGCCGCTGCAGACAGTCGGACACCTTCCGGGCGCTGGGTCAGGAACCGCAAGATGTCAGCCTGGGTGGGTGACAGACCCGCCGCCTCCGCCGATTGCCAGTCCAACTGACGGGCGACAGCGGCCAGCCGGGTGAGGCCGTCCGCAAGGCGACGTTCGATGGGTTCAGAAACATCATCGAAATTCATAGTAAGGAATCCTAACTAATAATTCTCGGATGTCAAGCCTGTCGCATGGGGCTTGATCCCAGGGGGCCGGGCGCCGGAGGGGTGACACCTACGGGGACGCCCGCATTGGGGTGTAAGAACAGCCGCTGAATCCGAACTGATCCTCAGAGCGCATGGACAAATCAGCCCATGTGCGTGCCTGTTGTTGTGACGAAGCAGACTCGCGCGCTTCGACGGGGCACTCTGGTAGGATCGTTTCAATGAAATGAAAACTTGGGAGCGTTCTGGACGCGTCAACACATATGCCAAAGACCTACGGCCTCGAGGATGCCCTGTTGAAGGACAGTGCGCTACCGGCAAGCCGCCGAAAGGTCTGCACGTGCCCCGACCCATTCAGTGATGACGAACAAGGACGGTCGATCGATAGGGTTTATAGATTGGCGGACACAGCAATAGCAATGCGCAAACATGCGATAGCGGGCACCGTCTCGCCAGGTGCTTTAGCGTTACCTCAGTTTCCGTTGAAGAGAATTGAACATGGCAAAAAAGCCCGCAGATAAAAAGCTGGGCAAGCCCGGCAGGCCGACGAAGGGCAAAAGGGATTCTCAGCCGAAGGAGAGGCCGGCGCGAGGCATGAACTCCTCAAGGGAGTCGACCCGCAGCGCTTCCCCGGGAAAGCGACGCAGCCCGTTTGCGGCAGCACAAGATCTTCCCGCCGATGTTGAGCAGGAATTCGGTCTGCAGCGTCCCTTGCAATCGCCGGCCAGCGCTGGATTGACTATGCAGTCGCTGACCATCGAGTACCAACGCTTCGGCGATCCGACGGGCGTTATCCGCCTCTCCGATCGCTACATCCGCACCCTCGGCACCACGACGCCCACGGAGGAGGTCGGTTTCGAACTTTCGCAGGAGAACCTCGACCTCGCAATGGCCGCACTCGATTACGGCAGGTTCGAGTATGCGGACGACCTCGAGAAGGTGCGCCACACCGCTGAGCATGTGCTCATCGACCTTGCGCCGTACATGCGTCGTTTTCTCCTCGGCAAGACGTTCCGGCGCGGCGCCCGCCAGCCCTGTCAGATCGACATCGTAGCGCGCCCCCTTGAGCTTGCCCAGTTGCCCTTTGAGGTGCTCGAAGAGTTCGACCCCAATCTTGTTGTAACGCGCCGTATCCGACAGCCTTGGCCGATGCCGGAAACGGTGCGCGACAATATACCCAAGGTGCTGTTTGTCTGGGCCGAGCCGGCACGCCGGCCTGGCTCTCGGCGGCGCATGGAGGTGCCGCACGAACGCCACCGGGAGCTTCTGCGTGCGTTGCTCCACGACTGGGGCAACGACGCCATCGTGGAAGTGGCGAACGCTACCGCCGCCGACCTTGTTTCCGCGCTTGCCGGCGGTGCCCGTTTCACGCACGTCCACCTGCTGGCGCATGGCGTCGGTCCGGACTCGCACTTGGCCAGCATGGGCGAGCGTATCGACCTGACGCGCAAACTCCCGTCGACCAACTGTCTCGCGCTCGAGAACCCAGACGGGAGCATAGATCGCTTCCCTCCGGAGAAACTTGCCGCGCTGTTCGAGACCGTGCCACGGCCCGAGACCTTCGTGATTGCGACCTGTCACAGCGCCGAGGTCGATCCTATCCGGTCTGGTGGTACCGTTGCCCACGCGCTGCACGCGGCTGGAGTGCCGGTTGTACTTGCTTCTCAGCTCGCGCTTACGGTAGCAGGCTCGGACGTGCTCATCGATACCTTCCTGGCCGCGGTGATTGATGGCATTGACCCGCGTGAGGCGCTTCGCGCAGCGCGTGATCAGCTGCGCGAGTCAAGCGAGACGACCTATTATGATCGCGTCGCGCTGGTCGGCTACGTCCACATCGACGACGGGCTCACGCAACGTCTCCGGCAGCGGCGCTTCGAGGTCGCGCTGCAGCGCCTGAAGCGGATTTCCCAGGATGCCGACCGCCGCACCGAGAGTGCCATCATCGACCTCGACCGCTGCAAGGCGCTCACGCCCGAGCAATTCGCCGAGGCCGGCCAGATCCGGCAGCGCTTCGGGCTTGTGCGCAACCGGCTGAACGAGCTGGAGCATGATCACGCGTTGACCAAGGCGCAGCGCGAAGAGCTGCACGGGCTGCAGGCCAGCGCGATGAAGCGCGAGGCCGAAGCGGCCTGGAAGCTAGGCCGCGTGCTTCCCGGTGCCAACGCACAGGATTGGCTCGAGCACAGTCACGGCATGCTGCGCGAGGCGGCCAGCGCCTATCGCCGTGCCGCGGAGATATCGCGCGATCACCACTGGACCTGGGTGCAATGGCTCGTACTCGAGGCGGTGCAGGATGGTACGCTTTCGGGCTCGAAAACGGATTGGATCACAGCGAAGGCAGCGGCCTGCGACGCGGCGTCCCGCAAGGCGGCGCGCGGAACGCCCGGAGACGAACGCCGCCTGATCGCGAAGGAGGCGAACTGGGCGTGGGGCTCGCTCATCGAACTCGACCTGCTTGCCCCGCTCGCAGGCTACGACGACGCACTCGACCACGCGAAACGCGCGGCACGCGCGCTGGTGAAGGCGGCACGGCGGCGTCGCGATCCCTTTGCCATCGACTCCACGCTCGCTCAGCTCACCCGCTATCGCGAATGGTGGGGCGCCGACCCTGAGTGGAAGCTCCCGACCAGCGTGGTGCAGCAGGCCAGGGAGCTTGAAGAGCACCTGCGCCGACTGTCGCAGGACGAAGGACTTTGACAGGAGGTGACATGTTTACCATCGAGATGTTGCCCGCCAACGAAGGCGACGCGTTATGGATTGAATACGGCTCGGACCCGGTGCGACGCATCCTCGTCGACTGTGGCCGCAAGACAGCGTACCGCGCGATCGCCGATCGCGTCGCACGCGATCCCAGCCTGGCCTTCGAGCTATTCGTGCTGACGCACGTCGATGCCGATCACATCGCCGGTGCGGTGCCGCTGCTGCAGGACGCCCGTTTCGATCGGGAGCGAGTCAAGGATATCTGGTTCAACGGATGGAGGCACCTGAACGGCCTGCGTCATGATTACGAAGGCGACATCCCGGACACGCTTAGCGCAAAACAGGGCGAGTACTTTGGCGCCTTGCTCAGGGACCGCGACTATCCCTGGAATGGGTTCTTCGACGGCTACGCCGTCGTCGTCGACGATGACGGTCCGCTGCCCACACTCCAGCTCGAAGGGGGCATGAAGGTTACGCTGCTGGCGCCTAGCTGGGAGAAGCTCCGCGAGATGCGCGGCCGCTGGGAAGACGAGCTGCTGAGCCACGATTCGGACCAGCGCCTCGATCCCGGCGACTACGAGCGCGCGCTAGAGCTGCTCGGCAGAGACAGACGGCATCGGCCGGATGTCCTCAGTAGCGGACACGAGGGCCCAATCGTGGTTTCTGAACTGGTCGAGCTCCCTTTCGATCCCGATCAAAGCGAGCCCAACGGCAGCAGCATCGCGTTCCTCGCGGAGTTTGACCACCGGGCGGTGTTGTTCGCTGGTGACGCCCACGCGCCACAACTCGAAGACTCGCTCAAGCGACTGCTGGTCGCGCGCGGACTCGAGGTGTTAAAGCTCGACGCCTTCAAGATGTCGCATCACGGCAGCGCCCGCAATAACTCCTCCTCTCTGCTCGAGCTGATCGACTGCCCGCGCTACCTGATCTCGACCAACGGCTCGCGTCACCATCATCCCGATCCGGCTGCGCTCGCGCGCGTGCTCGATCTCTACGACGGTGGCGTCGAGCTTTACTTCAACTACCTGAGCGACGAGACGGCGCTCTGGCAGGATCTACAGCTCACGCGCCGGCACCGCTACAAGGCCTTTTACCCGGGCGATGAAGGCTACATGAAGGTCGTTCTTTGACTGCAGCACCGCGTGAGCGGTTGGTTGATCAGTTGCCGCAGATGCTGGTCTGCGACGACGGGACGGAGTTCACAACCGAGGCGATGCCAGCCGTTTGTTTCTGGGCGGGGTCCAATGGATCCCTCAGTCTGAGATGGTTTCCCGGGCAAAATGATGCACTGCAACAAAAATGTTGCAGTGCACAAAAGAGGGCGGTATGCTGCGCTGCAACATTAACCGATTTCTTAAACCATGAATCCGAGAGGGATTGAACATGAATACACTGAACCTTGCTTCTTTCGAAGAAACTTTTGCCCCGATCGTTGATATCAATAAGATCGCAATCAGCTACGCCGAGAAGCTGGTCGAGATGAATCTGGCAGTGCTGAACAAGCAGGCCGAAGTGGCACTGGCGAGCTGGAAATCCCTACTGTCTCTCAAAGACCCCGCGGAAATCCAGGGTTACGTGGCCGCCCGGAGCGACGCTGCAAGTGAATTGATCGAAGGTTATGCCGCCGATGCGAACACCGTCACCCAGCTCAACAAAGAAGTCGCCGAAGACGTGCGTCGGGTACTGACCGAGGGTATCGAGAAGGCTGCAAAGAAAGCAGCCTGATCACCTGCTATAGGTCAGTCTCAAGAAGAATCGGCCGCCGGTTGACAACCGGCGGCTTTTTTTGTGCTTGTCGGCAGCTGTCGTTCGGGGCTTTCACTTTCGCCGCTGTCAGATGTGAGGTCGTCTCATGGAGGCCGATATTTCAATGACGAGCCACATCAACGACCTGGTCGAACGCCACGTGAGCGATGCCCGACGGACCCTTGTGGTTACGGCCGAAGGCCACATCACTAACACCATTCCGTTGCTTGCCCGCTATCTGGTCAAGATCACCAATATGTAGAGGAAGTGACCTGCTCCCCGATTTCCGTACCAGCTTGATCTTAGTAGAGTCCGTTTTCAACGCAGGAGACGGACATGAAGAAGCGGTTTTCCGAAGAGCAGATCATCGGATTCTTGAAGGAAGCAGAAGCGGGGGTGCCGGTAAAGGAATTGTGCCGCAAGCACGGCTTCAGTGATGCCTCGTTCTACACCTGGCGCAGCAAATTTGGCGGCATGGACGTGTCGGATGCCAAGCGCCTAAAGGCGATGGAGCAAGAGAATGCCCGCCTGAAGAAGCTACTGGCCGAAACGATGCTGGACAAAGAAGCATTAGAGGTCGCATTGCGAAAAAAGTACTGACCCCACAAGCGAAACGCGTGGCAGTGGCCGAGATGCAAACGGAGACGGCTGTCTCTGAGCGTCGAGCCTGCCAGCTTGTTGGGTTATCGCGAAGTACACTGCGCTATCAGCCGATACGTTCGGAGGAGAACGCACAGCTCCAGGCCCAGATCGTTGAATTGGCTCAGGAGCGTCGTCGGTTTGGCTATCGCCGGATCCATGCGCTGTTGCGTCGGAACGGGATCGAGGCCAACCACAAACGAATCTACAGGCTCTATAAAGACGCTGATTTGGCCGTGCGGCGACGCAAGCGCCGTAAGGGCGTTGCCGTACCGCGGGAACCGCTGTCGTTGCCGACACGGCGCAACGAAGTTTGGTCGATGGACTTCGTTATGGACGCACTATCGACCGGACGTCGAATCAAGGTGCTGACCATCGTCGATGATTGCACCAAGGAGGCGGTCGACCTGGTGGTGGACTTCGGTATCTCTGGGCATTATGTGACACGCGTTTTGGATCGCGCAGCCCAGTTCCGCGGTTACCCGGGTGCAATTCGGACCGACCAGGGCCCGGAGTTTACCGGCAAGGCCTTGGATGAATGGGCTTACCAACACAGCGTGCAACTGAAACTGATTCAGCCGGGCAAGCCGACCCAAAACGCCTATATTGAGAGCTTCAACGGCAAGTTTCGGGATGAGTGCCTCAACGAGCACTGGTTCCAGTCACTCGCCCATGCTCGAACCGTCATTCAGGTATGGCGCCAGGATTACAATGAGCAGCGACCTCATTCGATGCTGGGTTACCAAACGCCAGCCGAGGTGGCAGAGGAACTGCGCAAACAATGATTTTCAACCAGGGCTCAACTAACCAGAGCTTGGTTTAGAAACTGGGGGCAGGTCAGGATATCGACACCATCAAAGCCAGCGGCTACAACCTGGACATCAAAAACCCGCATCAGCCCGAAGAAGAGAAAAAACACAGCAGTGCCGAGCTGCTGGATATGCTGCACCAATCGTTCATGAAAGGGGATGACTTGTTGGCTCATTTGCGTAAGGAGTTGCAGTAGTGCGTGTTGTGAAGCTTAAGGAAATTTGTGATTTTCAGAAAGGCGAAACAGGCCTGGCCAAGGCTGAGCCAGGCGATTACCCGCTAGTGACGACTGGGGCTGAAAGAA
>Ga0316201_10003204_pt1 | contig 11991 bp, 8 predicted proteins | sample CS6wburrow_MG_FD_204516 | JGI IMG/M metagenome (GOLD analysis project Ga0316201, IMG submission 204516) | Coastal sediment microbial communities from Delaware Bay, Delaware, United States - CS-6 worm burrow | ecosystem: Environmental > Aquatic > Marine > Coastal > Sediment | place: USA: Delaware... | reverse complement strand
CTGCCGCATCGCTGATCTGAGTGAGAAAGCTGATTTTAGGGCCGCCTTCGGAAAACATGATCACGTCGCCGTCCTTGAGATAGGCTTCCGGGACCTGTTTCCCGTTCAGAAAGGTGCCGTTTGTGCTCTGGTCAATGAGCTTGAATCGATTTCCTTCGCGAACGATCCGGGCATGTCGCCGGGACAGGGTGACAACCTCTTTGGGAAACTGAACCTGGCAGTCCGGGTGCCGGCCAATGACGATTTCGGGGTCGGACAACTCCTGAATTTCGCCTTTCAGGGGGCCTTCGATGTGGATCAATTGAACGATGATGTTCGGGATGGCATTCATGCTGTTGGTAGCCTTGTCCTATGGTTTTTGGCTTTGTTTAATCTTTTCCAATTTCTCCATCAAATCCCTGGCCTTTTTGAGGTTTTGCTCCACCTCTTTATAGCCCGGATCGAGGCTGTAGACCTGTTCCCACTCGCCGATGGCTTCGGTAAGCTGCTGATTTCCGAAATAGCCCACTCCCTTGTTATAGTGGGTGTCCTTGAAGCTCTCTTCACTCTGGGCAATATAAGCCGCGCATTTCTGGCAATCGGCATCATATGCCAGGGCAGCACCGAACCCCTTTGTGGCCGTCATGAAATCGCCCTTGTTATAGTCGATCAAGGCCTTCTGGAAATGGGCCTTCGAGATAAACTGGCGGATCTCAGCATCATCGGGCCGGGCTTGCAGATATTGTTCGAATTCGACGATGGCGCTCTCGAATTGGTTGCCATTGGCATACTCAATGCCCTTGGCACGATGCATGGTAGCGGGTCCTGACTTGCTTTTTTCGATGTATTCAGGACACTGGGCGCATTGGGCATCGTATTGCAGGGCGCTCTCGAAGGCTTCCCCGGCGGCGGCGAAATCCTGCTGATTGAACAGCGCCAGTCCGGACTCGAAGTACGCTTTGGCCAGGTAGGTCCGGGTCGAGTTGTCCTTGGGAACAGCTTCGACGGCCTTGTTCAACTCGAAGATGGCATCTTCGTAATTGCCGTCGTTGTATAGTTCAATGCCTGCGTCCCGGTAGGCAAGGGCCTGCTCGTCCATTTCAGCAACAGGGGCGTCCTTGGCTGCAGGCGCGGCTATCTCCGTCTGGAGCTCCTCAGTAGGCTCCGGTGTAACGGCTGGAATTGTATCCGGCTGGTAGGGGTAGCTCTCCTCCTTTGGCTCCGGCGCCATCGGTTCAGGCTGCGCGGTGGCATCTTGCTGTACTGTGGTATCGGTTTTCGCGGCCACTGTCATGGAGGGCTCATTAAACGGTAGTCCCGGTATTTTCGGGATTTTGACCCGATCGCCGACTTTGACGCGCGTGGCATCTTCCATACCATTGTATCGGGCGATAAGGTGAAACTGCTTATAGTCGCCGTAATACAGCTGGGCCAATCTGGAAATGCTCTGGCCGGGCTCGATGGTATGCCATATATATCCGGTCGGTTTGGCGTCACTGCCCATCTGCGCGGCTGGGGCTGCCATGCCCGCCATGCTGGGTATCCGCAAGGTTTGTCCCGGCCTGACCTTGGTGGCATCCTTGATGTTATTGTAGCGCGCAATGACATCGAACTTCTTGAAATCACCGTAATACTTCTTGGCGAGGATGGAGAGGCTTTCTCCTTTTTGTACTGTGTGAAGGGTGTATTCGGCAACCTTTTGGGGTTTGCGAGATACCAGCATTTTGGAGGCGCGGGGATGGTCCGGCTGGTATTTCAAGGCAGTCAGAAACTCCTTGCGGGCAAGCCCGTATTTTCCCTGGCGGTGGTACTTCATGCCCAGGTTGTAGCGTTCATCGGCCATCTTTGACAGTTTTTGACTCAACCGATCCCTTCCTTCGATGCCCTGTGCATTCTGCGGATCGACCGTCAGTGCCAGCTTGTACTGCTCCAAGGCGGTCACCAGGTCTCCCGTGGATTCGAATTCCCTGGCTTTTTCAAGGTACTGGGCGGCGAGTTTCGGATCGGGTTTCGTTGTTGCGCCACCCGGGGTGATGCAACTATTGAGAAAGATTGTGAAAATCAGCAGGGTTGCCACTACGAGGATGCGAATTAGGTCACTTTTACGTGTCATGAGATCACCTGAGTGAAATTGGTTGAAAGGTTTTTAAGCTCTTTACAAATGTTTTCATGTCCCGCTTGAGAACCATGTCGCGGTTCAGCAGATAAGGGTTGTCAAAGAATGCGTTTCCTCCGCGGTCCACTGTCACGGCCAACTGGTACCCGTTTTTCCTGGTCAGCACGATTGCCGCCCGGTTGACCCGGCCAAAGGGGTAGGCGAAGATAAACGTGTCCTGCTTCAATTTGTTGTCGATGATTCTTTTTGAGGTCTCCACCTCTAATCGGACCCTTTGCTCGTAAGCTTCCGGGCTCTCGTCATCTCCCCGTTTGGACAGATCGCTGTGCGCCATGGAGTGCGAACCGATGGTGATGCCATTGGCTTTCATCTCCTTGAGTTGGTCCCAGGTGATCGCCTTGCTGGAGACACCAACGTAGTTCGTATAGATGAAAAAGGTCGCTGGGAACCCGTATTTCATTAAAATTGGATAAGCCACATCATAAACGGATCGGTATCCGTCATCAATAGTAATCATCACCGATTTTTTAGGGAGTGCTTGACGGAATTCCAAAAAGGCGAGGAGCTGTTCCGGGCCGATGACATGGTATCCATTATCCTTGAGGTATCTCATCTGTCGCTCAAATGTGGCGCCCGGCATGCACATCGGCGAGGAACAATTGTCCTCGAAGCGGTGGTAGCAGAGTATGGGAACTTGCTGGACGCCGTTAGCGTAGACACCCCCTGGATTGCGCTGCACAAGGGGCACCACCACATAGCGGCCGGGCTGCAGTCGCCCGTTGGCTTCCACAATACGCCAGCCGGCAGTCGGGTCTCCGAGGAATCGCGCGGCGATGGAGGCGGCCGAATCGCCGGCCCTCATTTTGTAGATGACATACTCTTTCGATCGATAGTAAGGCTGCTGGGAAATGATGACGGGAGGGGTTGCCGCACATCCTCCGAGAAGAAACACCAGGAACAGAATCCACGCTAAGACGAAAGGAGTCGGTGTTTTGTGCATTGTGATCAGTACGTCCGTTTGAATTGACAGCTTCGCTGCATCAACGCCCTGGATCCAAAGTGAACGGCTCAGTGAATCGTGCTATCGTCTTGACCCGGAACCACCGCTCCCGTGATCGGGGAAAGCTTTAAGTCAATGACATTGACTATTAAATCAAAAGTTTGCTGCAGAATGCATACCATATTCACAGTATAAGTGCAATTGAATGCAGGTCATCCAGGCGCCTTGCAGGGCACTGGGTTTCAATGTCGAGCTTCCGGCAATCCTGGCCGATGGTCTAATTGGACTGTTTATCACACTTTTTCGATCCGCCATAGCGCTGATTATTTTGCAGGGCGCGGATTGTCCCCCGGTTGTCTGGCGGGTAGGATATGCCGAACAATGTTGACAAAACACCGGAAATGATACTAAAAATTGCTATCGTCCGTTGGAGAGTGGATCAGCGGGATATTTCAGTGAATTGATGTTGCCCAGCCCGTTGCAAAGGAACGCCATGGATTACCGGAACAGGGAAAGACAACAGGCCAAGGGTCGACCGGTATGGATCCGGTGGATGATGCTATTCGGCTCCGTGTGGATGCTGCTGGCCATCACCTATGCCATCTTTACCATCCAATCCCAGCGGAAACATGAAACCTTGATTGAGAGCGGTGTCGTTCAGGTGGGGCAAATGGCGGAACAGGCCGGGTTGCCGTTACTGGAACAGGATATCAAGTCGCTTCATGGTATTTTAAAATCAATTGGCGACCGGCCGGAGGTGCTTTACGCTTCGGTGATCGACCATAAGAACAAGATCATCGCCTACACCGATGCAGGCCGTCTGCTGCCGGAGCGGCGTGAAAACATCGAGCAATTCCAGGGGGTCGATACATGGCAGGATCAGAAGGCCATGGTTTTTTCCAAACCGGTGGTCTATGCGGAAACACCCATCGGAGAAATTCGGCTGGCCCTGTCCCTCGAACCGGTTCTGGGGCCCCAGAGAAGGTTTGCCGCCATTGCGTCCGTCGCTATGATCGGCCTGATCGTATTGCCGCTCTGGGTCTATGGACGCCACTGGATGCGCTGGCTGAAGGAAATGTTGCGAGGCCGGCATGCCGATATCGATGTGCGCTTGCTGATATGCCCGTTGTGCGGCCAAGCTGCCGATCGTGGATCCCGCTTCTGCCACTCATCCAATATGGACAGTGCGCCCATCTTGCGGCTTTCAGGGAACGGCACCGGCGTAAATGGGGGACCTGTATTGCGCCTTTCCGATATCGGCGTAAATCCGAACCTGGCTCCCGTAAAAGATCAGATCATCAGGCAATGTGCTGAAATCATTAAACGGTTGGCGGCTGAAGAGCCATCTGCGGTGCAGTCGGCAGGGAGGAACCAAAGATGACAGCTAACCAGAGGGCTTCGACAACCATGATATGGCTCAAACAATTCACGACCAGTACCTTCACCAGCCTCAACAGCAAGATTGACCGGATTGATTTCCTCCGCCGCAACAAAAAAATAATCGCCGTCGCATCTGTTTTGTGGATTGCTCTTCTGATCGGCAGTCACTTTGTATTCAATGCCTTAGCGACCAGCCGGCTTGATGATTTTTTTGCGTCGGGAGCGGCGGCGGTGGAACGTCTTGCCGAAGAGAGCGGCCCGGCACTGCTCGATGACGAGGTGCTGGGGCTCAGCCGAAAAGTTGCCGATTTTACCCAGGAGCAGGAGGCCGTGTTCACCGCCATCCTGAATCACGAGAGCAGGATTATGGCCCACTCCAACCCGGATTTGCTCAACAGGCCTCACACCCCGTTGGACGGCAGCGCCAATTTGAGAAGCGTGGGTGAGGTCTCTATCGATGGCGGGCGAATGGCAGACGGTCTTGCGGTAACAACCTTTACACGGGAAATCACCTTTTCCGGGGTTAAAATCGGCACCGTCATTTTCGGTATCCCCCAAGCGAAACTGCAGGCCTTGCGCAGCGGGTTGACCATCTACAGGGTCATGACCCTTCTCCTGGCAACCCTTGCAGCGGTTGGAGGTGTCTTCCTGATGGACCGGCGCGGCGCCGTCAAGCCGCCGGTTCCTTCGGCAGCCTCAGATTTGGATCGAATGGACGGGTCCAAGATTGGCCCTTACCGCCTGCGCGAAAAGATTGCCCAGGGTGGCATGGCCGAGCTCTACATGGCGGATTATGTCCGGCGGGACGGCTTCAAGCGTGCCATGGCCGTCAAGCGAGTTCTTCCGCACCTGGCCGAAAACCAGGACTTTATCAACATGTTCATCCGTGAGGCGCGTCTTGCCGCACTGCTGCAGCATCCCAATATTGTCCAGATTTTCGATTTTGGGAAACTCCAGAACGCCTATTTCATTGCGATGGAGTACATCGACGGAATGAATTTAGGTCAGATCATGGCCAGATTGCGGTCGGGGCTGCAGGTCAATATGGCGATGTTCATCGCCATTAAGATCAGCCTGGGGTTGGACTACTCCCATAAGCGCAAGGATGATGAGAGCGGGAAACCTTTAGGCATTGTCCACCGCGACATCAGCCCGCAGAACATTCTGGTGTCATACCAGGGAGAAGTAAAGATCAGTGACTTCGGCATATCAAAAGCCAATACCGAACCGAGCCTGACCCAGGCCGGCGTCATCAAAGGCAAATTAAGCTATCTGTCGCCGGAGCAGGCCCTGGGCCAGCCTGTCGATCACCAATCCGACGTCTATGCCATGGGCCTCGTGATCTATGAGATATTGACCGCCCGCCGCGTTTATCAGTTCGATACCGACATCGAAGCAATCCGCACCATCCCGGAAATGGTCATTGATCCCATCAACCAGATCAGGAGCGACATTCCGGAAGGGTTGAACCGCATCATCATGAAATGCCTCGAAAAGGATAAACAGTCCCGTTATGCCGATGCACGTGAATTGCACGACGATTTGATCCGACTCAAAGCCGAGCTGCAAATTCCATACGACGCGTCCGATCTCTCCACATTCATGAGAAAGACCTTTGAACATGCATAATATCCAACTCATCGGAAAGACCGATGTTGGCCTGGTGCGATCCAATAATGAAGATACCTTTATCGTCAACCAGCCGTCCGGTTACTGCCTGGTAGCCGATGGCATGGGCGGGGCGGCGGCCGGCGAGACTGCCAGTCGAATATTTGCCCAGACGGCCGAAGAAATTTTCACTGACAATGCTCCGGCGGCAGAACAAGAAATCGTCGAGAGCGTTCAATCGACCTTTCGCCAGGCCAACGATCGGATTCTTGCACACGTGGCCAAATGGCCCGAACACCAGGGCATGGGTTGCACTGCAGAGCTGCTGGCCTTTACAGGCGCTGGATTCGTCATCGGGCACATGGGCGACAGCCGCACCTACCGCTATCGCCAGGGGGCTCTCAAGCAGTTGACCAAAGACCATTCCCTGGTTCAGGACCAAATTGATCAGGGCCTGATTACAGCAGAGCAGGCCCGTACGCACAGCATGCGCAATGTTATCCTCAGAGCAGTCGGCGTGAGGCCTTCCCCAGCTTTAGACACGCTCAGGGGGCCCGTTTATCCAGGCGATTTGTTTCTGCTCTGCTCGGACGGATTGACCGATATGGTGGCTGATGAAGAGATCGATCAGGTTCTGGCACTGGAAGGCGATCTCGGACTGAAAACCGAACACCTTGTCGATATGGCCAAAAAAGCAGGCGGCAAGGACAACATAACGGTTGTACTGGCAGAAATCGGATGAAACGGCATGTGGTCATGTGGGCGGCCATCCTGGCCCTTCTGACTTCCGGGAATCGGGACTTGCTGGGGGCCGCCACTTTCGATCAGACATTCGATATGCCCATCACCGAGACGCGTGATGTCGTTGTCGACTGGCTCAACGGTGCCGGTTTTCAGATCTATGATCAATCGCGGTCCCGTCGATTGATCGAAATGATTGCCGAGAAGGATTCTCTGCAATTACACATCGCCGCCCGACCACATTCTCCCCTGGCCACACGCATCAGCATCCAAACGATCCGGGGGGGGCACTACGCCCTCGAATTGAAAAAATACCTCGACGCGTATATCAATCTTCCCAGCAGTCGAGCCGTCACCCCGACGCCCGTGCCGACGGAGGTCCGGCGTTACCTCGACGCTGTGGTGTGCATTTACGCAGCAGGTGCGGGCGGTGAGATCCAACTGACCGGGTTTATCGTCGACCGCCGGGGGTTCATCTTATGCACCGCCCACGACCTCGAAGAGGGCCAGATCGTCAGTCTCGCCCTGACGGACGGCAGGGAGACCGCCGGTATTGTTACAATGCTCCACCACCAGGCCGATGTTGCCTTGATCGAAACGGAGATCTCCTTTGGTACTGCCGTCAGTTTACAACAGGGACGGTTTATGCTGGGCAGCGGGGAACGGTTGTACAGCATCACCTGTTCCAATGGCTCCAGGGCTCACATAGAGCCGGGGGCCATCGACGGACCACCCCGAAGGGTATCTGAAATGCCGCTGTGGCAAGCCCGCATGCGCATTGACCACGGCAGCAGCGGCAGCCCTGTCTTCGACAGCCAGGGCCGGCTCGCGGCAATGGTCAAGGGGCGCTTCCGGGGAACCGACGCCATTGGTTTTTTGATTCCGTTTGAAACGTTGTTGAACTTTTTGGGACGCTATTGAGTATGCAATACGGACGCTATCGCATCGTCAAAGAGCTTGGAAAAGGCAACATGGGGGTTGTCTACCAGGCCCATGATCCCCAGATCGACCGAATGGTGGCACTCAAAGTACTGCGTGCCGACAGGGTGGCCAGTGAAGATTTCGTAGCCCGGTTTCTCAAAGAGGCCCAAGCCATCGGAAGGCTTTCACACCCCCGCATTGTAACGGTATACGATGTTGGCGAGGACCATGGCTCCATTTACATTGCCATGGAGTATCTGAAGGGGGAACCGCTTAACGAGATCCTGCAAAAAGGCGGGCTCTCCTTGGAACAGGCCGTCGATATCGTTATCCAGGTGGCTCAGGCACTGGATTACGCCCACAAAGAGGGCATCGTTCATCGCGACATCAAGCCATCCAACATCATTCTGACACCAGACCACAAGGTCAAGTTGACCGATTTCGGCATCGCCCGCATCGAGGACAGCACGGCCGGATACCAGACCCAGGCCGGAGAGATACTGGGGACGCCCATTTACATGTCCCCCGAACAGGTGACGGGAAAAAAGGCGGACGGCCGTTCCGATATTTACTCTCTGGGTGTACTCTTTTACGAAATGATTGTCGGCCGGCGGCCATTTACCGGCAGCAACCTGGCTGCCATATTCCATTCTATTACCCATGACACCCCAGAGTCACCGGCGGCTGCCGATCCTTTTATCTCCCGGACTCTATCGGACCATGTCATGATGTGCCTGGAAAAGCTTCCGGCCAATCGTTTCCAGACCGGAGCCCAGCTGGTCGATACCTTGAGTCAGCTGCAAACGGGCCCGTCGCAGCCGGCACCGCAGGCTACTGCATCGGGCCGGCGCTCATATCGGTCGATGGCGCAGCTGCTTGTTGGGCTGGCGCTGGTGGCTGGATTGATCGGGGGAGGGTATTTTTTCTTTGGCGGGTCCGGCGGGCAGGAGCCGGCCGCACCATCACAGACCAGGCCTGCCGCATCCAGCCGATCGGCTCCAGAGACCGCCAAAAAGGATGTGGCGACCCTGAACGTCAGCAGTGAACCGGTGGGTGCGGCTATATACGTGGACAGCATTTTTATAGGAAAATCGCCCCTGAATTTCGATCTGCCTCTTGGAAAACACGAGCTTCGGCTGAGCCTGAACAACTATCTGGCATGGGAAGCCCAGATCAATATCGACACACCAGGAGAAATGCCGCTGCACATTTCCTTGCGGCAATCTGAATAACGCAACAAAACTTGGAGGATGGTCATGAAGAGATGGATCAATTCAATCCAACGTGTGCTGCTGGCGCTGGCTCTTGTATTGACTGCCGCAGGCGGTGAGAGTCACGCCCAACTCCGGGCTGGACAAGAAGCACCGCTGTTCGTATTGAAAAGCAGTCAGGGCGAGAGCTTCGAATTGGCCCAGATGAAAGACCAGCCCATGGTGATCCTCTATTTTTTTGATGTCGACTCGAGCTCGAGCCAGGAGGGCTTGCTCCATCTGGATAAGTTGGCCAAACAATACAAGGATGCTGATCTCGCGGTGTGGGGGGTGACCAGATCGGGGCAGGGCAGTGTGAAAGGATTCTTGAAAAAAACAAAGTTGACCTTTCCAGTGCTCCTGGACAGCGGCAAGGTGTCCGATGTCTACTTTGCGCGTCTTATCCTCCCGACGGTCTGCATCATCGGCCCTGAGCTCAAACTGCTGGATTACTTTCAGGGCGGTGGAAAGACAACGGAAAATATGCTGGTTACGCTGGCCCAGAGAAAACTTCAGCGCCGCCAGACGGAGTTGGCCAAAGCAATCAGCAGCGACGTGGTCAAAAAGAACCCCCAGAATGCCCAGGCAAAGTCCGTTCAGGGTTACGCAGAGCTCAAGGAGGGCAACCTGGAGGCCGCCGAAAAGACCTTTTTTGACCTCTCCAGGGATAAGAAAGGCGGCGAACTGCTGGGTAAAGAGGGGTTGAGCCAGGTATACGTCCGCAAGGGTGAGCCAGAAAAGGCAATGCGCCTCAGCAAGGAGGTCGAAGCCAAAGACGCACAACAGGCCAAGCCTCATGTGGTCAGAGGAGATGTGCTCTACAGCCAGAACAAAACAAAGGCCGCCGCGTCGGAATACCGTATCGCCGCAGAAAAATCCGGGGGCAATCCTGAGCATCGAGCGGTGGCCTATAATCAACTGGGGCGGATTTACGCCATTGACGGCAACTATGGCAAGTCTCGCGAAATGTACGACAAAGCGGTGGCCTTGGACCCCTACTATGTCGAAGCGACATCGAACAAAGGGATGATTTATGAGAAGCAAGGCGAATGGGACAAGGCCTTGGAGGCTTATCGCCGTGCCCAGACCGTAGACCGCAATGATCCTTTTGCCGCTGTGCTGGCCGAGAACGCCAAAAAGATGCTGTTGCTGAGCAAAGATCCCAACAAGCGCCGGGCGCTTGAAAAGCAAGTGGATACCTATGTCCAGCGGTATCGCGACAATGCCTCCGGCTTTGCGGAAAATGAGGACGACACCTGGACCTCGGGCACCATGGTTCTTTCGCTCATGGAGCCGGTGGAAACCGGTGGTTTATCGGCGCGCGACGGTTTTGGACGGGTATTGTCCATCTATCTCGCCTCCCAGTTGAACGACTCCGGCCGGGTGATGGTGGTGGAACCGACCATACTGGAACAGGTCATGCTAAAGGCTGGTCTGAAGCGCAATGATCTGAACGATCCCAAGGCGGCACTGAGACTGGCCAATGCCTTTGGCGCAGCATTAATCTGCAGAGGATCCCTTTACCACCTGGCTGATGGGACACTGCTCAATCTGACACTCCAGGAGACCCAGAACACTGCGGTTACGCACACGATTCAGCGCCAGTTCGCCTCGGCGGTGACCCTGCGCAAGGATTTGCACTGGCTCAATCGTGAGATCCTGACAGCCGTGATGACAAAATACCCTCTTCAGGCCTATGTGGTCGAAGTGACGGGAAACCAGATCCTACTCAACATAGGTTCCGGGCAGGGTGTCGTCCCGGGTGCCCTGTTCGATGTGGTGGAGGTCAAACCACCCGTCAATTTCAAGGGCAAGCAATTTCAGCCGGAACCCTCGGTGATGGCCACCATCGAAGTGGTCAGAGCGGATCCGGACTTCAGCTATGCCCATATCAAAGATCAGCGGCGCCCCATCAGCAGCGAGGACAAGTTGCGTGAGCGACCCCGTCAACTGGACGAAGACGGCCAGCGGGTGTGGTGAAAAACCGGGTTCATCTGGCAGACGGGCATCGAAGGATCCTTTGTTCGGGTATGGCACCCCTTAAATGGTAGGTTTCGCCTATTAATTCCCCATTTGTCATGTGTTGTAAGGTGGGCAAAGTTGACCCGTCGAACAGGAGCGTATGGCGATTGGATGGCAATAGGGTTGCAGTGATATTGCCATGTGTGTTGAACAAATCATAAATATAGGCTAATATTAGTCGTTGATCCATTTGTGCAGTCGGTAAATTTGTCGATGGCTTTCGCCCTGACGACTTTGCCGGATGCGGCGAAAGTGGTGGTTGAGACCAGGTCGACGGTGGCGCGCCTGGCAGGACTCGAACCTGCGGCCTACGGATTAGAAGTCCGTTGCTCTATCCAGCTGAGCTACAGGCGCAACACGTGGAATTGCATGGCCATTATCATAGCAAACTGTAGGGTGTCCACAGAAATCAGCATAATTCTACGGCGCCCTTACGACATAACGGTTCACGAAAGTTAGGTTGCATGAAAGCTAAAACTAAACATAAATCCGCAGCGCCTCTCAAGAAAGGCGCTGCAGTGCCGAAAAGCAGCCGCCGAAAAAATTCCGCGACTGACTCGAAGAACGTTGTAAAATTCGATCCGCTGCAGCGGTATCTATCTGAAATCAGCCAATATCGTCTTCTTACCCGAGAAGAAGAAGTCGAGCTGGGCAAGCGGGTGCAGGAGGATGGCGACCCCGATGCCGCCTATCAGTTGGTGACCTCCAACTTGCGACTGGTCGTTAAAATCGCCCTGGAGTTTCAGCGCGTCTGGATGCAGAACCTGCTGGACCTTATTCAGGAGGGCAACATCGGCCTGATGCAGGCTGTTAAAAAATTCGATCCTTACAAGAATGTCAAGTTTTCCTACTATGCCTCATTTTGGATCAAAGCCTACATCCTGAAATTTATCATGGACAATTGGCGGCTGGTCAAAATTGGCACAACCCAGGGGCAGCGAAAGCTGTTTTTCAAGTTAAAAAAAGAGAAGCAG
>Ga0316201_10003203_pt1 | contig 11992 bp, 8 predicted proteins | sample CS6wburrow_MG_FD_204516 | JGI IMG/M metagenome (GOLD analysis project Ga0316201, IMG submission 204516) | Coastal sediment microbial communities from Delaware Bay, Delaware, United States - CS-6 worm burrow | ecosystem: Environmental > Aquatic > Marine > Coastal > Sediment | place: USA: Delaware... | reverse complement strand
CTCCATGATGCCATGCCAAAAAGCGCCAGGGTGATTGCGCTCGATGTCCGCGGCCGCCCCTGGTCCACCGAGAAACTGGCAAAACAACTGGAGCAGTGGATGGCCGGTGGCCGGGATATCGGTTTCATGATTGGCGGCCCCGAAGGTATTGATGAAGATATCATGAAGAAGGCCGATGAACGCTGGTCTCTGGGGCCGCTGACCTTGCCTCATCCACTGGTCAGGATAGTGCTCGCCGAGCAGTTGTACAGGGCCTGGACCATCACTCAAAACCACCCGTATCACCGCGCATGAACTCAGCCAATTCGATCATACTGGCCTCCGGGTCACCTCGCCGGCGGGAATTATTGATGCAGTTGGGTGTCAATTTCGAAGTGGCGCCAACGGATATAGACGAATCCATCGTCGCCGGGGAAACACCAAGTGACTACGTGGTCCGTTTATCGCGCGAGAAAGCAATGGCCGGATTCACCCGGGGCGGCGGCAAGTTGCCGGCGCTGGGCTCGGACACCATCGTCTTGCTGGATGGCGAAATTCTTTGTAAACCGGGTTCCAGGAATGAAGCTCAACGCATGTTGACGCGCCTGTCGGGCAGGACCCACGAGGTATACTCCGCGGTCGCACTGGCGCTTGAAGCCGAGAGGATACTCGATGCGCTGAACATCACTGCGGTCACGTTTGGCGAAATGCCATTGGCCTGGATCAGGCGCTATTGCCAAAGTGATGAGCCGATGGACAAGGCCGGTGCCTACGCAGTCCAGGGCGGAACGGGGCAGTACATAAGCCGTATTGAAGGCAGCTATACGGGTGTAATGGGTTTACCGTTGTTTGAGACTGCCGGGCTACTCCGGCAAGCCGGGTTACTGAAGTGAATGCCCTGACAAACCGAATCATCGACACACCATTACAGGACCGGCCCGGCACGATGCGGTGGTATCCTTGTCATCTTGAGTCAAGTACCTGCAGTTGTGGGATGATACGTTTATGAGCGAAGAAATCCTGATCAATGTCACGCCCACCGAAACACGGGTCGCGGTGGTCGAGAACGGTATGCTGCAGGAAGTTGCCCTGGAGCGTAATTCGCACCTGGGATACCTGGGTAACATTTACAAGGGAACGGTGTCGCGTGTGCTGCCCGGCATGCAGGCTGCTTTTATCGACATCGGCCTGGATCGTACTGCTTTTTTGCATGCTTCGGATATTTACAGGGTTGAGCGTGAACAGATGCCCGATGACCCGCCGCCGGAGCCATGCATCAGCTCACTGGTTCGCGAAGGTGAAGCGGTGGTGGTGCAGGTCATCAAGGACCCGCTGGGAACGAAAGGGGCGCGCCTGACCACAAACCTGAGTATCCCGTCCCGGTTTTTGGTTTTGTTGCCAGACAGCGAAACCATTGCCGTATCGGTTCGCATCGAGGATGAGTCGGAGCGTAATCGTCTCAAGGGCCTGCTGGCGACCATGCGGGAACACAAGGGCAGGCATGGCTATATCGTTCGCACGAATGCTGAAAACATCAATGAATTTGCCCTTTCTGCTGATATGACTTACCTGGAAAAAATCTGGGAAAGTATTCGCGAGCAGACCCTGGTCAGCAAGCCGGGTGAATGTATTTATGAAGATCTTTCACTGCCGCTGCGCGCATTGCGGGATCACATGCACGAGGAAGTGGAAAAAGTCCGTATCGATTCCAAGGAAGAATTTCGGCGTCTTCAGGAGTTCACGAGTAAATTCCTGCCCGAATGGAAACAACGCATCGAATATTATGCCGTCGAACGCCCAATATTTGACCTTTACGGCATCGAAGACGAAATCGACCGGGCCCTGCACCGTAAGACACCTCTGAAATCCGGTGGCCACCTGGTCATAGACCAAACCGAGGCGATGACCACCATCGACGTCAATACCGGCGCCTTTGTCGGTCATCGTACGTTGGAAGAAACCATCTACAAGACCAACCTCGAGGCGGCTCACTCCATTGCAAGGCAACTGAGGTTGCGAAACCTCGGCGGTATCATCATCCTCGATTTCATCGATATGGATAACGAGGAACACAGGCACCAGGTGATGCTCGCCCTCGAGAAGGCGCTCGAACGTGATCATGCGAAAACCAGCATCTGCGAGTTTTCGCCTCTCGGCCTGGTTGAAATGACCCGTAAACGAACGACGGAAAGCCTTGGTCACGTGTTGTGCGAACCGTGTCCTGTTTGTTCTGGAAGGGGTGTTTTAAAGAGTGCGGAGACAGTCTGCCTGGAGGTTTTCCGCGAGATCATGCGTTCAAGCCGGCAGTTTGAGGCCAGCCGCCTGCTGGTGGTTGCATCGACCTGTGTGGTTGACAAGATACTGGATGATCAGTCCACCACCGTGGCTGAAATCGAGGAAGCGATTGGCAAGTCAATCCGCTTCCAGCGTGAAGACCAGTACACCAGGGAGCAGTTTGACGTGGTGTTACTGTAGGTCAGTATGGACCGTTCAATATGAAAGGTTTGCGCAAATTATTTCTGCGGCTGAGAACGCTGCTGTGGACGGCACTGACAATACTGACGGTGCTGGCGGCAGTGGTCGTGGGAGTCGGCAAGCTGCTGATGCCATACAGTGTTCATTACCAGCCAGAGTTTGAAGCCTGGCTGAGTAAATCGTTTAACCAGCCGGTCAGGGTGGAAAGCTTCAGTGGTGAGTGGAAGGCATTCGGCCCAAGAATCAGTCTGCGCGGTCTGACACTGATGCCGGAAGGCATGCAATCGGAAATTGCAATCGAACGTGCTGCGCTCGACATCAAGCCGCTCAATGTACTGGTTCCGGGCAGGCCCCTGTACAGCTTCAGAATCATCGGAGCCGACCTGTCATTGCAGCGTGCTTCAGACGGACGCTACGTCCTGTCGGGGCTCGGCGTCAGCGATGGTAAGCCGGGTGGTGGCGATAGCCCAAGGCTGCGGGATGTGGCACTGAACGGTGAGGTTCGCCTGCAGGATGTAAGCCTTAGTTTTGACGATCCGGAGCGCGGGATTCACATGCTGTTGAGAAATGTTGACGGACGTCTCAAGGCGGCCGGCCGCGACGTCTCGGCCGAGGTGCGAGCCAGCATAACCGACAAGGGTCAACAAAAGGTGGTGGGTGACCTGGATGTCACGGTGAAGGTCAGGCTGGATGGTGAACAACGTCCGGCAAAAGCCGAGTGGCACATCAAAACCGGTGAATTGATATTGGGTGAACTGGTCAGGCAACTGCCTCACCACTCATTGATACCGGCATCAGGAAAATTAAATGCGGAAGTCTGGGGCCAATGGCAGTCAGGCAGTCCACAGGAAATACAGGGTGTAGTTGACCTTCGTGAGGCGCAACTGAACTCACAAAGCGGGCCGCTGGTGATCGACCATCTGAACAGTCGTTTTAATTTTCAGTTTACGACGCGTAAAAACTGGCGCATGGACCTATCTGACATGCTGGTGGGGTACGCGGGTGACCGGTGGCAAAGTGAACGGTTCTCGCTGGCGAGAAACCTGGGGCAGAACCTCGGTCTTTGGGTGAGCGCAGATTATCTCGAACTGGAATTTCCACTGTTGCTGACACGAAGGATTATGGCGAATTATGGAACGCCATGGCCTGCCGCCTTTCCGAAATACGCACGGGGCAGTGTGTCGGACTTCGATCTTGTGCTGGATTCCGGCTGGCATGTAGAAATGACCAATGGCCAACTTGAAAACGGTCACTTCTGGGGTTGGGACAAGGGACCCGATGTAGAGGGTATCAACGCCAGCATCGATCTGGCTTCCGGGGCCGGCGATGTCCGTTTTGGAGGGCCTTCGGTCAAGTTGGACTGGTCGAGAACGTTCAGGCGGCCGCTGCTGGCCTCGTTTGACAAATGCAAACTGGAAGTCCAGTGGAAGAACAAAAGCGACTGGCGTTTTGATCTGAACTATTGCCGGGTTGAGAACGATGATATCAGTGCCTTCGGACGGGTGCGCATGGCATGGGGTGAAGGTAAACCTGATGTCGACATCAACGTGGCCATGGCGCGCGGTGATATTTCACGTTTCGGCGATTATTGGCCTGAGAACATCATGAGTGAGAAATCTCTGCGCTGGTTGCGCTCCTCGCTGATTGGCGGACAGGTCGTAGGTGGTCGATATTCCATGGTTGGCGACCTGGATAATTTTCCTTTTCTTGATCACGACGGAAGACTACAGGCTACCGCCACGGGCACGAATGTCAGCCTCAGGTACGCGGATGGCTGGCCGGATGCAAGCAAAGTCGACGCGAAGGCATATTTTGAAGGTCGCAGCATGGTGGTTGAAGGGTTCATTGGTGAATCTGCAGGTGCCGTGGTCGATAAATTGAAGGCCAGCATCGAAGACTTCAAGAACCCCGTGCTGGATGTTACCTATCAGACTTCGACGGGCCTGCCGGAACTGGTCAGGTTTATAAGGGCAACGCCTCTGCTCGACGGCCTGGAAATGGATCCCGAACAGTTCATATTTGAGGGTGACGCGGAAATTAGTGGTCATTTACATTCAGAACTGGGAACCTCAAACGAACCATTACAGGTCGAGGGCAACCTCGTACTAAAGGGCAACAAGTTTACCGAACTCGCCTCGGGAGTTGTTATCGAAGGTATCACGGGAAACCTGGGGTATGACCGCAACGGGCTGCAGGCGTCCGGCTTGCCCGGTAGTTACAAGGGCTTTCCCGTCAACCTCGATGTAACTTCAAACTGGGGTGCACAAGAAGTATTCCGCACCCACGTATATGGCAGCTTACCGGTTGAGGCGGTTGTCCCTGCTGAGTTGTTTGAGCTTGAACCGCTGTTCCACAGGGCCACCGGAACGAGCCGTTGGGATGTCAGTGTGAGTGTTAAATCGGTGGAGGGTAACGAAGACAGGGAGGTCTGGCTGGAGGTATACAGTGGTCTTGAAGGGGTGAGCATCGATATGCCCGCGCCACTGGAGAAGACCGGCGAGTCGAGCATGCCCTTGGTTGTACGTTATCCGATCCGGGCAGGTCGGCATCTGCTTACGGCAGATTTTCCGGGCAAGATGCAACTCATGATGGAACTCACGAAAGAGGACTCCAGACCGGTCCGCGCGGCGGTTGAACTGGGCGGCAAAGTCAAGGCGCTGCCTGATCCGGGTTTGTTCGATGTCAATGGTTCGAGTGACACATTTGACATGGATGGCTGGATTGACCTGGCCGTGGACCGTTTCTCTGAATCGGATCAAAGCGATGGACTGACCCTGCAGTCAGCCCAACTGGACGCGGCCCGGGTAGAGATTTTTGACCGGCACTTCGATGACGTGGGGCTCTCTATGACATATGAAGACGGCATAATCACCGGTGTATTTGATGCTCAAGATATCAATGGAACCGTTCGTTATTACAAGAATGAAGAGGGGGCCCACAGCATGTCAGGTGAATTTGAAAGACTTGTCATGCCGGATCCCGTCACCGAAGGCATGACCGTCGAAACTGACCCCGCCAACCTGCCGGAAATGCATTTCTACTGCAATGAATTCACCTACCTGGGGATTGATCTGGGCGAGACAAGAATTGAAGGCTACCCGGTAAGTAACGGCTTCCATATCGAGTCGGTTGAAGCGCAATCACCAAGCTTCATTTTCAATGCGCGTGGTGACTGGATAAGTGATGCAGATGGTCAAAGATCCGATTTCAATATCCGTATCAGCTCGGAAAGCCTGGGTTCGGTGCTCGAAGCCATGGATATTTCTTCCGCAATGCGCGGTGGCCAGACACTGGTACACTTCGACGCATGGTGGGAGGGTCCGCCGGCTGCTTTTGCCTTGGAACGGTTGAATGGCGAAATGGATGTCAGCGTGGTCCAGGGAAACATATTGACCGCAGACTCAGGTGCCGGGCGGATGCTGGGCTTACTCAGTTTATCCGAATTACCCAGGAGGCTTTCAATGGATTTCCGGGACGTTTTTGACGAGGGTTTCAGCTTTGATGAAGCCTCGGGCACGATGATACTTGAAAATGGAGTCAATCATACCGATGACCTTACCTTGAGTTCTACCATTGCGGAAATAACCATCATTGGCAGTACCGACCTGGTGGCGAAAACTTTTGATTACGAGTTTGCCGTGAAACCGGGTGTGAGCAAGACACTACCGGTAATTGGTGCCATTGCCGGCGGCCCGATTGGTGCTGCCGCCGGCCTGGCGCTTCAGGCCATCCTGCGTGATGCGCTGGGTGAAGCAGCAGAGGCCAGGTACACGATAAAAGGTCCTTGGGAAGACCCGCAGATTGAGCCGGTAGACAAACAGGAGGGGAGCGGGGTGAACGATGAGAACCAGCCGCCTGCTGAGACCGATGAAAAGCAACCTGATATCCAACCAATAGACAAGGCCGGTGAAACCGGTTTACAACCTCCGGACGGGACAATTTATGACTGACGCTTTAAAACTGGCTGAACAGCAACTGCTTGCGCCTGGAGGTCTCTGTAACAATGACCTTGAAAAGGTATTGCATCACCTGATGGGTCCCGCGGTGGATGCAGGTGATCTCTATTTTCAAAATACCTGCCACGAGGCGTGGTCGCTTGAGGACGGCCTGGTCAGAAGCGGCACGCATGCGGTGGAGCAGGGTGTTGGTATCCGTGCCATCTCCGGTGATAAAACGGGCTTTGCCTATGCTGACGAGATCGTGCTGCCGTCCCTGATGCAGGCATCAAGCGCTGCCAGGAACATTGCCCGGCAGGGTGCGCAAGGCGCGGTCCAGGCCTGGCGCAGGCATTCGCCCCGGGCACTGTATCTTCCCGACGATCCGACTACCGTTCTAAACGCGGATGAAAAAGTCGATCTGCTGCGGCAGATAGACACCTATGCGCGTTCGCTGGATCCAAAGGTCAAGCAGGTCATGGTCAGTCTTGCGGCGACCCATGAAACCATTTTGGTTGCTTCGACCGACGGTGCATTGGCCGCCGATGTGAGGCCGTTGGTACGCCTGAATGTATCTGTGATCGCGGAGCATGAAGGCCGGCGTGAGCAGGGGGGCGACGGCGGCGGCGGCCGTTTTGACTATCGGCAACTCATCGGTGACAACGCCTGGCAGCGCTTTGCTGATGAAGCCGTCAGGCAGGCACTTGTAAACCTCGAGGCAGACGCGGCGCCGGCAGGAACGATGCCCGTAGTGCTGGGTCCCGGTTGGCCCGGTGTTCTGTTGCACGAGGCCGTGGGTCATGGCCTGGAAGGTGATTTCAACCGTAAGGGTACTTCGACATTCAGCGGCAGAATTGGCGAAAAAGTCGCTGCTGAGGGCGTCACCATCGTCGATGACGGCACCCTGCCGGAGAGGCGTGGGTCGTTGAACGTGGATGATGAAGGCACACCCACCGAACAGACGGTGCTGATCGAAAACGGGGTGTTGGTCGGTTATATGCAGGACAAACTGAATGCACGCCTCATGAACATGAAGCCGACGGGAAATGGCCGGCGTGAATCATTCGCACATTTACCGATGCCGAGGATGACCAATACGTTCATGTTACCCGGCGAACATGATCCAAAGGAGATTATCCGGTCCGTGGACAAGGGGTTATATGCTGTCAATTTTGCTGGCGGACAAGTTGATATTACTTCTGGGAAATTCGTATTTTCGGCCTCGGAGGCTTACCTGATCGAAAACGGCAGGATAACGCGGCCCGTTCGTGGCGCAACGTTGATAGGCAACGGCCCAGAGGTCATGACCCGTGTCAGCATGGTGGGTAACGATCTGAAACTGGATGCCGGCGTGGGTGTATGCGGAAAGGATGGACAGAGTGTTCCCGTTGGCGTTGGTCAGCCGACCCTGCGTATTGATTCGCTGACGGTCGGCGGCACGCAAAATTGAGTATTGAAGTGAAATTACACGGCAGTTTTGGCAATGTCATCCCGGAAATGCGAAGCATTATCCGGGAACGCGTCACGAATGCCGTAAAGTCAGTAAAAACTTTGATTTCAGCATCGAGTCAGCTTTATGAGGTCCCCGCTTTCGCGGGGATGACGTTGCCCTTGTCTTACAACGGCGGTAATGGATTTTGTTCGTCCATTTCACGCAACAGCTTGAACAGCTTGCGTGACGAAGAAGGCGGTTTGCCAAGCTTGATTTCTTTTTTGGCATTGCGGATCAGTTGCCGCAAAGTTTGCACATTGGCTCCGGGAACTTGCTCCAGCAGCCCGGAAAGATCCTGGTCACTGCCTTCGAGCAGTCTGTCCCTCCAGGCCTCGATATGATGAAATCGCGCAGTTGCCTGCTTGTTTTTCCGGTCAAAATTATAAACGGCCTCCAGCAATTCTCCGTTGTCACGCTGGCGAAGCATTTTACCTACGGTCATCAACTGTCTTTTCCTGGCGCCGTGCGCCTTGATGCTGCGGGCAAATTCAACCTCATCACGAAGTTGCGGTTCCAGGGGCAGGCGAGCGAGTCTGCTTTCCGGCATGGCGATCAGGTCTTTGGCCAGGTTAAGCAGTTCCTGGGCTTCACGTTTACGTTGGCTTTTACTTATTTCAAGCGCGTCATTTTCGGTCGTGGATTCATTCATGCCGGTTTTTCACCCAAGGGAGTTGCCAGTGCAATGCCACTTACCATAGGACAGTACACCCGATGATTGATTCGAACATGGTAGCCCAGGCTGTGCCTGACCGCGATCAGGAATTATCTTTTCTGGCCGGAAGTGCGCAGGAGGCCCTGGAGCATGCGCGCCGCCTGGGAGCCGAAAGTGCTGAAGTTTCAGCGAGTATTCACTTTGGTCTGGAAGTGAATGTGAGAAATGGTGAAGTAGAAACCCTCGAACATTCACGCGACCGCGGGTTGGGAATCAGCGTTTTCCTGGGTAAGAGCAAAGGCCATGCCACCAGCGGTGATCTGCGCTCGGAAACCATCCGTAAATGCGTGGAAAAGGCCATTGATATCGCCCGCTATACACAGGCGGACAAATGTAACGGGCTGGCGCCGGTTGACCGATTGGCCAGTCAGTTTCCGGATCTTGACCTGTGGCATCCGCAAGCACTGGACGCGGAGCAAACCACGCAAAGGGCGCTGGCATGTGAAGCGGCGGGTCTTGAGAACCCGGACATTTCCAAATCGGATGGCGCATCGGCTTCAAGCAGTTTCGGTCTCAGTGTTTATGCCAATTCCAATGGTTTTGTGGGACGCAGGGACGGCACCCGTTTCGGTCAGAGTTGCGTCCTTATTGCCGGCGAAGGCGAATCGATGCAGCGTGACTACTGGTACGACTCACGACGGGCATTCGCCGATCTGGAGAGTCCTGAAGATACCGGCCATAAGGCTGCGAGTCGCACGGTAAAACGTCTCGGGGCGCGTAATGTTCCAACCCGCGAAGTGCCGGTGCTGCTGGCACCCGAGGTCGCGCGCGGAGTCATCGGGCACCTGGTATCAGCTATTTCGGGCGCCTCGCTTTACCGTAAGGCCTCTTTTCTGCTTGAGGCCCAGGGCCAAACACTGTTTCCCGACTGGATGAAGATTTCGGAACGACCATTTATCCCGCGCGGCCCGGCCAGCACCGCATTCGATGCGGAGGGGGTGGCAACCCGTGACCGCGATATCATCAGGGGCGGCGCCCTGACCGGTTATGTGCTGGATAGCTATTCGGCGCGAAGGCTGGGTTTGGAAACGACCGGCAATGCCGGTGGAGTGCACAACCTCGTTGTTGAACCGGGCGAGTTTTCAGCGCGGGAATTGATGCGGCAGATGGGAACCGGTTTGCTGGTCACCGAAGTTATGGGGCAGGGAGTCAGTATTGTCACCGGCGATTATTCCCGCGGCGCAGGTGGGTTCTGGATCGAAAACGGCGAAGTTCAATTTCCGGTCGACGAGGTTACTATCGCCGGTAACCTGAAGGACATGTTCAAGTGTATCGAGGCCGCAGGCAATGATACAGATAACCGTTCCACCATCCAGAGCGGGTCAATTCTCCTGGGCAGGATGATGGTGGGCGGTTCCTAGACCGCCGGAACCTCCCGTGTTTCGTAAGCTGCGTATAGCGATACTCCTGACAATACTGGTTGTTGTCGCCGGAGACCAGTGGCTGACCGAGAGCCGCCTGAGCAGTTGGGAAAAACCGTTGTGGATCACCATTTATCCCGTGCTCGTGGATTTGAATCCGGATGTCCGCAACTATGCGGAAAGTCTCGATGCGAACTCATTCCGGGAGATAGGCGACTTCATTGAGCAACAGGCCATGCGTTATGGTCGGGAGCTTGCAAAACCTGTCATCTTCCAGGTGGCAAGGCCGTTGACTGATCTGCCGCCTGCTTTGCCCGTTGAAAACTCAGGTCCAAATATCGCAATCTGGAGCTTGAAAATGCGTTGGTGGTCCTGGTGGAATGGCTCACAGGATGACCTGGCCCCGTCAGACATCAAGATCTATCTGCTCTATCAGCAAAGAGACCCGGACCTATTGATGGAGCGCTCGGTCGGCGTTAAAAACGGCAGTTACGGCCTGGTCAATGCGTCGCCAACGCGCCAGATGGCTGCACGCAACCGTATCGTGATAACACACGAACTGCTGCACATTCTGGGGGCCACGGACAAATATGACCTTTACACGGGCCAACCAACCGAACCCGGCGGTCTCGCCAACCCCGGGCAAAGTCCGTTGTACCCCCAGGCCCGTGCTGAGATCATGGGTGGCCGAATCGCGACCTCCCCTTATCGATGGCGATATCCTGCCAATCTTGAATCTTGTGTGATCGGCTCCGTGACCGCGTCCGAAATCGGTTGGTAGTGTTACCCGGTTGATTGTCGATTGTTCTGTGCGCGCTGCCCTTTTCAGTCAGTGACCCGAAAGTGCTTTGCGGTACGCCTGGTAAAATAACCGGCGAGCCAGGGCAGGTAACGGTTGGCAAAGATAATCGCCTTGTACTGACGGCCGGGTATGAGCACCGGTTTGACCTTTTTGGCTGACATTGCCCGGAGTGTGTCAGCAACCACGTCACCGGCGTCGAGCCACAGATATTCCGGTAACTTGCTGATCATTTCACGAGTGCCGTTAACGTCGTGGAACTCGCTGTAGGTGAAACCCGGACACAGCGCACAGACTTTCACACCGTATTGCGCATTTTCCAGTGCCAGTGCTTCACTGAACTTTATAAGGAATGATTTGCTCGCGCCGTAAAGTGTGTGTCCGGCACTGGCGGGCACGAGGCCTGCGACCGAGGCAACATTCACGACAAAGCCGCGGCCCCGTTCCTGCATACCCGGCAGCAGACGCCAGGTCAGTTCGCACACGGCGGTCATCATCACCTGGATAAAGTCTGCATGCTCCTGCCAGGCGGGAACATGAAAACTCCCGGGAAGGCCATAGCCGGCGTTGTTTACGAGGTATTCAACGTCGATGTTTTCCTGTTCGAGACGGCCTGCGATCGTCTCGCAAGCGTCAGCCCGGGACAGGTCAGCGGTGATGATAAGGCTTTGGGCGCCATGTACCTTCAGCAATTCATTGGCCATCGTCTGCAGCTTGTCCGCACGTCGTGCGACCAGCACCAGTTGATAGCCCTTGCCGGCCAATTGCCTGCAAAATTCTGCGCCAATACCGGCGGATGCACCGGTTACCAGCGCCCACGGTTTTTGATGGGCTATATCCTTGTTTTCCTGATTCATTATATTGACCTGTGTCATATGCTTTCATGGCCATGCTACTACAATTTGTGAAGGATGAGCTGACATTCACACGATGTCCCGGCATCGATTTCAAACACGGAGGCATGGATATGACACGTCTTGCAATCGGGGTATTGCTCTGGAGTATCGTTCATCTTCTGCCCGGGTTTGCGCCGGAACTCAAGAAGACCATAATCAGCCGTATCGGCGAAAACCCGTACAAAGGTGTATTTACCTTATTTATCGTTGTTTCCCTTTACTTCATTATCTCGGGCTGGAGTTCATTGACACCGCCGGAGCCCGATGTTCTGGAAGCGGTTTATACCGCACCCGAATGGGGTGGTTACGCAGCGGCCGTACTCGTGCTGATCGGGTTTATCCT
>Ga0316201_10003202_pt1 | contig 11992 bp, 7 predicted proteins | sample CS6wburrow_MG_FD_204516 | JGI IMG/M metagenome (GOLD analysis project Ga0316201, IMG submission 204516) | Coastal sediment microbial communities from Delaware Bay, Delaware, United States - CS-6 worm burrow | ecosystem: Environmental > Aquatic > Marine > Coastal > Sediment | place: USA: Delaware... | reverse complement strand
AGCGTCTGTTCAACCGGTACCCAAACCACCTGTCCCTGTGAATCTAGCAGCGGCCAGTTCGCCAACAGCCTCAGTCATGGATGACATGAGAAGGCCTAAGAATTTACCGCTTTCGCCTGTAGAACCGGTTAAACTACAAGGCTATGAAAAGCCTTATGCCGGCCCAGCGGTGAGACATTTGGCACGAGAACTGGGTGTCGATTTACTCCAAGTCAAAGGCAGTGGACGCAATAGCCGGATTTTAAAAGACGATGTACAAGGCTTTGTTAAACAAGTGATGACAGAAGGCGTTGCTCCCAGCATGGCATTCACGGGCAGCGGTACGGGCATACCCGACATTCCAGAAATTGACTTTAGCCAATTCGGAGACATTGAAACGCGCCCCTTGAGTCGCATCAAAAAACTGTCCGGGGCGCATTTACACCGCAGTTGGCTGAATATTCCCCATGTCACTCAATTTGACGAAGCGGATATCAGCGAACTGGAAACCTTTCGCAAGGATTTAGCGGTAGAAGCACAAAAGCGCAATGTCAAAATCACCTTACTCACCTTTTTGCTCAAAGCCAGTGCCGCAGCATTAAGAGAATTTTCTGATTTTAATGCCTCGCTAGATAGCAGCAAAGAGAACCTGATTGTCAAAAAATATTGTCACATTGGTATCGCCGTGGAAACCAAAAACGGCTTAGTGGTGCCCGTGATAAGAGATGTGGATAAAAAAGGCCTGTTTGAAATCGCGGCCAACTTAGGCGAATTGAGTCAAAAAGCGCGAGAAGGCAAACTGTCATCGAATGAAATGCAAGGCGGTTGCTTCACCATCACCAGCTTAGGGGGCATAGGGGGCACCGCCTTTACGCCCGTGATCAATGCGCCCGAAGTCGCCATTTTGGGTGTCTCGCGTTCCAAAATGCAGCCCGTCTATCAAGCGGGTGAATTTGTACCGCGTTTAATACTACCGCTCTCACTGTCTTACGATCATCGTGTCATTGACGGTGCCGCAGCGGCGCGGTTTACGCAATATTTGAGTTTTATTTTGTCTGATGTCAGACGTTTGTTATTATAGACAGAGCATTTTTCATTTGAAGGGGTAAGCATAAGGGATTGTCCCTACGAAATAGCAGATGTGTAGGGGCGAACCTACGTGTTCGCCCTTAATCGCATTGGGAGTTTTTGTGGATTTTTGATTTGATGAGTGATAGAGAAATAAACAACATGGAAATGCTTAAAGAACAACATAAACATCCTGAACAAATTAAGCTGATTTTTTTAGACCGACTTAACCCATTATTTCACAATGTTAACAATTGGTTAGCTGATACAAAATGACTTGTTGAAGCCAAAATTGTTGACGTTTTTGAAGGCCCAACCGGCATTTATAATGCGCCCTTTCAATTAAAAATTTGGCTTTTTTGGATTGCTTGTGGCCGAAATGATGACTAACACCATGAACGACATTCAACTCTTTATTTTTGTTATTTTATTTCTATCAACCTTAGTACGTTCAACCTTTGGGTTTGGTGATGTTGTTGTCGCTATGCCATTATTATCAATGGTCGTTGGTATCCATATATATCGCAACACCTTTAGTTGCTTTAATATCCTTAACCATTGCAACTATTCTTTTAATTCAGAATTGGCATCTTATACATTTTAAAAGTGCCGGGTTGCTTATTTTTTATACCTTTCTCGGCATTCCTATTGGCTTATTGATGCTCAAGGGCTTGTTTGAAAATGTGATGACATTAATACTTGCTTTGGTGATTATCCTGTTTTCTTTCTATCAACTCACAAAAACTCAATTGTTCAGATTAGTTAATGACAAATGGGCAAGTATTTTTGGCATCACTGCAGGAATATTAGGTGGTGCATACAATATTGAGGGGCCAGTCATTGTTATCTATAGTGCCTTACGACAATGGCAGCCAATCCAATTAAGAGCCACATTGCAAGGCTATTTTTTTCCAGTTGCCCTGATGGTTGCATTAGCTCATGGTTTTGGCGGACTTTGGAGTGAAGCCGTATTATTTTACTACGTTTTATCATTGCCCCTCATTTTTATGGCAATATTCTTGGGCGGCAAATTCCATCGTAAAATACCAGCTAGGCAATTCGATCAATACATCTATATCGGTTTGATTACTGTTGGTTTTTTATTATTCATCAATACCTTAACAAATTGAATCCGTTTAAGAAAAATGGAAAATATCATTAATCAAGTAAAAAATATTAAACCGGAATTACAAGGTTTATTTGAATGTGATGTTGATATTCGCATAACAAATAATGACACATTTATTTTACATCGCATTGTTGGTGAAACACTAGAAATACAAAGCAAAACGCCTATAAGCACTGTAACAATGGCTATCGAAATCGCTTATGCGTTACAGACTGTTGTATTGATTCGCGACTTTCCAGAACAACGATTAGCGTGTTATATTTTGGCACGACAGTTTGCGTTCAAATATATGGAGAGTTTTAGCGAGACGGAAAGAGACTCATATCAAGCCTTTCTCGCACAACACTCACCCAATGAGTTTGAACTATTACACGCTTATCAAATATTGAGCAATGAAAAAGCCTCTCCTGAAAAAAGAGCGCACTGTTTAGGAAGACATCTGATTAAGCAGCATTTTCCAGATGAGACGACTAATCGGCTTAATGAGGCCGTTAATCTTGCAACGCAAGCATGGCCCCTCGCCTGTCCCACCCATATCTTGCTAACACAGGGTGGAGATGAGCGATTACATCTTTCTTCAGACAGTGGCACAAACAAGTATTATATTGCGCCATTTCCCCAAAACGACGTTATCATTCGTTCAAGTTGTACCAGTTCTCCCCCCATGATTTCCGCTTTTGTTGCCGCTGAGTTTTTAAGACAAAAGTTGCTAAGGGCAGCCTTGAAAAAGGAATTGTCCAGCACTTTTGCAATGAGTATGAAAAACATCCGCAATCGTATTACTTCTTCTTTTAAACTCAAAAAAGAAGATGCCTTTGTGATCTGTACACCTTCAGGTACCGATGCAGAAATACTGCTCACTTACTTAGCCCTTTGCCAGTATCAAAAAAACTCCCTTAACCAGACAGCCAACAAAACAATGCCATTTGTACGCAATATTGTTGTGACTGCTAACGAAGTGGGCAGTGGTACAGTCGCCGCTTGCGGGTGCCGCTATTTTCACTCTTCGACACCAGATGGTCATCAAGTATCAGTCGGAAAGAGTATTGAAGGGCTTAAGAATGAGTACGTGGAAGTCATCGCATTGCCTGCCCGCAACCAGACGGGTGCTGCCCAAAATGTTCAGTCTTTGGAAAAAAAGTTAGAACAATTGGTGCAAGAATCGACTCAAAAGGGGCAAATTGCTGTTTTACATCAAGTTGATAGTTCAAAAACGGGTATCAACGTACCTCGTTTATCATTTCTCAAACGCATGAAAAAAATCTATCAGGATACCCTGATTATCGTTATTGATGCCGCACAAATGCGTTGCGAAGAGCTTGCTGTCTCTAAATTTCTTAATGCGGGTTTTTGTGTGTTAAGTACCGGCTCTAAATTTTTTGCAGGTGCCCCTTTTAGTGGCCTCGTTCTGTTACCAACCCAAGAAGCCTCTTTATTGTGTCAAGATTTTACTGTTGGATTAGGAAATTTCTTTGCAAAAGATGAAACAGATGAGCGGCTAACCACACTACAGAAAAATTTGCCCAATCGAAAGAATTATGGATTATTACTTCGTTGGGAAACGGCACTGGCAAATATTGAACACTATGTCAGTATTCCGTTTGAGAAACGTGCCTATATCATTTCTCAATGGGTGAGAAAGGCTCAAAAATGGGTAGAAGAAACCGCGTATGTGAATTTATTCTTTGATGAGCGTGTCGAAGCTGAAAGCCAAAACGATGATTTTCGACATGGCGGATGCAATAGCATCATTTCCTTCACATTACATCCAGCAGAAAACGGTAAACAGGGAAGGGGATTAGATACAGAATCCCTTAAAACGGTTTATCAATGGATGGCGCAAGATATTTCTGCTTGGTTACCAAATAACGCGACTGTTGATGAATCTTTAGTTGCTCAGCAACAATGTCTTATTGGTCAACCGGTAAAAATTTGCGAAGGCCAATCGGAATTGGCTGTACTACGGATAGCGCTTAGCGCACCAATGGTATGCCGAATGGCTGAAGAAAACAGTATTGCAGACGTGGGAACGAGAATAGCACAAGAACTTGAAGATGATCAGCGACTACTGGATAAATTATCGTTGATTGGCAAATATTATCACATTTTAAAAAAACATCATTATAAACAATAATTTAAAACCTGACAGGTTTTCAAAACCTGTCAGGTTTGGATTAATGGAGAGCAAAAAATGCTTAACAAGATAAGGCATGAAGAAATGACTCAAGTTTTTTCACGCGCCTTAGAACAGAATCTTATTCAAGAAGAAGATACTGCGGTGATTTTTTATGACTTGTCGCGCTTGATGGCACGTATCAGTAATCTGATTGACGTGTTTCCCAAGTCAGCATTACACGCTATTGCTGCTAAAGCGAATCCATTGACGGCTATTCTCAAAAACATTCAACCGAGTGGCGTTGGGCTTGAAGTGGCTTCTTTTCCAGAATTGCGTTTAGCTGAAAAAGCGGGATTTTCCCCTGAGAAAATTGTTTTTGACTCGCCCGCTAAAACACATTCAGAATTGGAATATGCATTGAAACGGGGTATTTACTTAAATGCGGATTCTTTCCAAGAACTTGACAGAATTGCCCAACTACAGGCAAGGCAATTGTCGAACAGTGTTATTGGTATTCGCATTAACCCTCAAGTTGGGACAGGACATATTGAATCTATGAGCGTCGGAGGAGAATATTCCAAATTTGCTGTACCTTTACAAGAAAATCGGCAAACGCTGATTGACGCTTTTATAAAATATGACTGGCTCAAAGGGGTTCATCTTCATATTGGTTCACAAGGTTGTGCGCCGCAATTATTAGTTAAAGGGATTAGAACCGTTTTGGATATCGTCAACGAAATCAATGACGGTTTGCAGCGAACTCACCAAAATCGTCGAGTTGAAAGCATTGATATAGGCGGTGGCCTCCCCGTCTCTTATCACAAAGATGAACCGGCGATCACTATGCAAGCGTATCAACAGCTTATTCAAGCTTCTTGCCCAGAACTGTTTGAAGGTGATTTTAAAATAATTACCGAATTTGGGCGGTATATTTATGGTAATGTAGGCTGGGCCGCCAGTCGAGTTGAATATGTTAAGCCGACAGAGAAGATTAACACTGCAGTGATTCATATTGGAGCCGATTTATTTTTGCGTGAATGCTATAATCCAAACGATTGGCATCATGATATCAGTCTCGTTGATAATGAAGGACGTATCAAGCAAGGCAATGAAAAGGATTATGCCATTGCTGGGCCACTTTGTTTTGGGGGGGATATGTTGGAAAAAAACATCCGTTTACCTAAGATAGAAACGGGCGATTATGTCTTTATTCACGATACGGGTGCTAATACTTTGAGTTTATGGTCAAGACATAATAGTCGTCAAATGCCTAAAATTATCGGTTATTATGACAATGGCACCCAATTCGAGATACTCAAGGAACGAGAGAGTACAGACAAACTTTGGGCATTTTGGAGTTAATCAACGAGGAATATCAATGGAAGAAGTTAATAAACAAGCCATTTGGGAAAAGAAGGAAAAAAACGATATTGATATGACAACCAGTGGTACGCCTCTGAATGTCGAGAATTTGGGGTTGTATGCTGACCGGATTAGTGAACTGTTATCATCTGATGACAGCGTCAATTCAGCACTTATCAAACACCTTAAACAGCAATATAAGTGGGACACATTTAACCCGAATCCCTATAATGAAGTCGTGATGTTTTCCAAGGCACTTCATCAAACTCTCAATAACTTAACAAATACGGGGGGGGAAATAGAAGTTGCTCAATATCAACAAACGGCTGACAAAATAATCAAGGCGATTGTGACTCAGTTTGAAAAATACGAAACACTCGCTTTGTTGGATAATAAGGCTTTGCCCCTATTGCAGGTAGCGCAAAGAAATGTCATTGTGGATATCGCATCAGGCATCGGGCGCTTTATTAACTATTTTGCGGCCCATTTTGACTCGGTTATTCAAATTGATTTTTCTGACGGGAATATCAAGACAGCAAAGGCATCACATGAACATTTAACTCATGTGGAATATCGGACGCAAAATGTCATGTCGGCTGTTTTTGGTAATGGCGAAGTTGACTTTATTTTTGGAAACTGGATTTTACAGTATTTGGAAGAGCAGGAAGTTGAAACTTTGCTTGACAACATTCACAACGGGTTGAAAATTGGAGGTATTGTTTTCTTTAGAGAGGGTATCAAAACCAATTTTGAGGGCAGGGTACCTAGCAAAAGCCAAAATCCGGCTCATTTCAGAGACAATGCGAGTTTATATGATGAATGGTTCTTAAAAGCCAATTTGGAGATTATTGAACAAGGTCACATACAAACTTATGACGTTATTTTCAATAACCCGAATCAACATTATTGGATTTTGAAAAAGAGTCAATAGGGAATAGTTCGTTTCAATAAGCCTTTAAAAATTGGGTGGTTTGTAACACGTCTCCACCCAATTTTTGATTTTTTGATTTATTCTACTGGTTTTGAAGCCGTGATCAAAGCGAGTTGTGTTGGTAGTGGAATTTGTTTGACATTGACAAATCCAGTACCCTGAAGCCAAGAAGCGACATCATCTCCAGAACGATCACCTGCATTAGGCGTGAACCCAACAAGCAGATATAAATCCATCATCGTATCCAAAAACTGTCGCGCTGGGCTATGATCCAGTCGCATAAAATCTTGTACGATAACCAATCCACCTGGTAACAGCGTGTTATAAGCACGAAGAAATACCTGACGAATTTCTTCCTCAGAAAGAAGAACGATCAGGCCAGAAATCAGTACCACATCATAATCGTTATCTAACTCAATGGTATGACAATCTCCCTCTACCAGCGTAATTCGATCAGCTAAATCGTGTTCATCTACGATTTCGCGAGCGATCTCTAAGGGTTCTTTTTGATCAACAACATCAGCCTTTAATTGAGGATTAGCGACACACAAAGCGATGCTATAACTGCCCGTTCCGCCGCCTAAATCCAGCAGTTTTTGTTTACCATTGAGATCAACATTTTCAACCAGCTTTGCGCCCTGTCCCATCATTGCCCGATTGTGCTGGGCTTTCATGTAATCCGTCCAATAGGTGGGCGCATCTGTGAAACCATTTTCAAAAGGGAGTTCTGTTCGCCCTTCAAGGAGTAATGTGTCTAATTTCCCCCAAGTATGCCAATAATTGGTAATATGGCACACATAATCGCCAAGGTACTTGGGCTGGTGAGGAACAAGAAATTCATTCGATATTGCCGAATTGGTAAATTTATCCCCTTCTTTTTCCAAAAGCCCTAAAATAGTACACGCCTCAAGAAAAGCATGAATAAAGCGAGGATTACTTGCCTTAATCTGTTGTGAAATTTCCGGCGTTGAGAGGGCCTGTTTTTCTAGCAACTGAAACAAGTTCAGTTTAACAGCCGCTCTTATCACCGCAGAATTCCAAAAATTTAAGGTGAGGTTGTAGATTTGATCTGCCATATATTTCTCCGATTTTTTAATTCGACTTTGTTATATTTAAGTTTTTTAAAACAAATATTTATCTAAAGAAAACGACATTTTTTATGCCATAGATATAGATAAACTGTTGAAGAAAACCGCGAAAGTAGGCCTAATACATTTTCAGCTACAAAAAATTTAGGCCTATTGACAAGCCCCATATAGGGTAATAAGGCCTTTTAGGCCAACTACATTGTTTTCCATATATTAAACATGGGAATAATACGGATTGCCGCAGGGCGCATTCCCAAAAAAATGTCATCGCAAAATAAATTTGGAACGAAAATATCGCGGCAAAATAACATGCATTCCAATATCACGGCAAAGTGATTTTGCGACGAACAAAATTGATAATGACCCTTTTTTTGGGAATGCGCCCATTGCCGCATTGGTTGCTTTGTTTATAAAAACATTAACTCTCTTTGGGAACAAATTCTCCATTGGGCCAGGTGGGAGAGGCAATGACTTCTCCGAGATTGGCTTCAAGCAATTTTTCTCTGGCTTCTATTAATCGATTCACTAAACCGGGTTCTGCGGCAGCATAAGCTGCCTCATTTTCTTCTCGTTTAACCACAATTCCTAAGAGTTCGGTAATCGCATTGCCTACGGAGTTTTGAGAAATCGTAACAATTAAGCGCCCTTTATCGTCGCGATAAAACAGTTGTTTATAGGCCGGTCGCCAGCGGATTTCATTGGCAAATTGGGGGTCTTGAATCACTTGTTCTCTGAGATCGCGAGCGACTCGTTGGAAGCGGCTGCTGTCTAACAAGACATCACTGATTTGATGGGGAAAATGCGCTTCGGCGGGGACTTTGGGATCGCCTGTCGAGACTAAAGAGAAGAAGGTGCGATAGAAGTCTAGGAACCCCAGTAACACTTGTTCATATTCATACCAAAAGTATTGATCTTTCAGTTTTTCCGCGCCGCCTTTGACTTCCCAACTGGGTAAACCTTGTGGATAACCGGTTAGTTTGATCGCGGATTCTTCTGTGGAAATGGGAGACAAGATTTGTAAGTCGAGTATTTCCAAAAATTCGTGATAAACGCCGCTTAAATGCCGTAAAAATAGACTATGATGTCCACTGTCGGTCAAATTGGGATCATTGGAGTTGGCCTGTTGAGCGGCTTCCAAATCGGCGTTCGGGAACACGATAAAATGGTTGTGGATCATGCGAATACTGGGCACGCCGGGCTTGTTCAGGGGCCAAGTGGCATCTAAACTGGCTTCACCACACAAAATGAGATGTTCTGCTGGATCGGGGTACCTTTTCAGCATGTAGTCAAACAGAATCTGGGTCATCTGATTCCACACTTTCTTTTGAGTACGTGACATCTGATCACGTCTGACAGGCCGTCCGAGTGGATCCAATATCCGTTTTGAGGTATCCAAAATGATTGAAGTATCAAATTCAATACTGTGGCCAATTAACTTGCGATACATCAACAAGTTTTCAGGTGTGCGAAATAACCCATTCTCTTCAGCTAAATTTGTTAAATTAGCTGGGCTGTTAAAAAATTCCACGGGTGCCATACCGGGTGGAATCGTCAAAGACATTTTAGGACGAGGTGTGATAATTTCCCTTGCGGTTGATTTCATATTTATATTTTTATTATTAATTAATGAAGTGTAAATGAAAAGGGTATACTACTATTTTAAAATCGCAACGACAAGGATTGCATAAGAAAACACAACAATTTTAAGCGTTCAAATTTCATTCATTTTTTATAGACACGCCACACGCCTTGTCGTTAGCGATAAAGGGAAACCACGATAAAGGGCAACCACAAGGGATTGCCCCTACAAAAACATCTCAATCAAAGGAAAAAGATTATGTTAAAAAATCTGAAAATTGGCACGAAACTCTCTATCGCTTTTTTAGCGATAATATTGATTTTCATTATTGCGGGCATGTTTTTTTTACTGAAAAGTGAACAAGCCCTTTCACAAGCCGCTTTTAATCAACTGGAAAGTGTGCGAGCGGATAAACAGGCCCAAATCGAAGCGTTTTTTACTGAACGTCAGAGCGATATGCAGGTTCTTTTGGATACTGTTGCGCTTTTTAGGCAAAATACATTTCAACAACTTCAGTCGGTGAAAGAAATCCGAAAACGCGAGTTAGAACACTATTTTCAGGAACGTTTACACGATGTCACTGTTGCATCGAAAACGTTTTCTATTGCGCAAGCACTGCATCAATTTGATGAGGCGCTTCACTTAGAAGAAGCATCAAAGGCCGACACTCGGCGTTCTATTGAGCAGCAATTCCACACAGAACTCAATAGATTCACGGAAAAAGAGGGGTATCATCATTTCTTTCTGATTGCGAAGGAGGGTGATGTCGTCTATTCAACAACTAAAGTGGTTAAGTTGGGCATTGATTTACTCAACAATCAGGCATTGAATAACACGCCCTTGAATCGCGCTTTTAAAAAGGGACTGAAAGGCGTGACTATTCAAGATTTTTCGCCCGGTATCTTATCAGAACAAGAACATCAGCCTGTTGCCTTTTTTGCAGCGCCCGTGTTTAAAGCGGGTGAATTGATTGGTGTTTTGGTACTGTGCATTACCCCTGAACACATCAATGTTATTATGCAACAGCCTCAAGGGTTGGGGCAAACCGGAGAAGCTTACCTCGTAGGTGAACTCAATAGTCAAAGCACTTATCGCAGCAAGAGAGTGGCTAAAAATGGGGGGGCCATTGAAAAAGCGGACGAGGAGATCAGTCAAGCACTGGCTGGGCAATCTGGCACCAAAATCAAAATGGACAATACCGGCCTTTTCAAAATCACCACTTATGCTCCCCTGAACATACCGAACCTGAATTGGGGGATTGTAGTCACTTTTGGACTAGAAGAATCGCTCACGCTGACACGTCAAGGCGAAAAACAGGACTTTTTCGCTCAATATATTACTGAGTATGGTTATTACGATGCTTTTTTGATTCATCCCAAAGGTCAGATTTTTTACACGGTTCTACATGAATCGGATTACAAGACGAATATCATGACTGGCGAGTATGCCAATTCAGGGCTTGGCCAATTGATTCAAGAAGTGCTAAAAACAAAAAAATTCGGTATCAGTGATTTTGCCCCTTATGCCCCCAGTCATCGTGAACCGACTGCCTTTATTGCTCAACCTCTTATCATTGAGGGTAAGATTGAAATGGTAATCGCTTTACAAATCAGTGATGTGGAATTGAGCGAAATCATGCAGCAACGTGCTGGAATGGGTGAAACGGGTGAAGCCTATCTTGTGGGTAGCGATAAACTGATGCGTTCTAATTCTTTTCTTGATCCGGTGAATCATTCGATCAAAGCTTCTTTTGCCAATCCAGCTAAGGGGAGTATCGATACTGAAAGCACTCGCGCAGCCTTAGCTGGCGAAACGGGCAGCCAAATTATTTTGGATTACCGTGAAAAGCCCGTTTTATCAGCCTACACCCCGATTAAAATCGGTAACACGACTTGGGCAATCATTGCTGAAATTGATCAAGCGGAAGCTTTTGCAGCGATGATAAAACTGAAAACGTGGTTAGGTTTGATTATGCTAATCGGCTTGGCGGTTATTATGGGTATTGCTTTTTTGATTAGCCAGAGTATTAAACGGCCCTTGACGCATTTAGTCGCTGTTTCTCAAACGATTACTGCGGGGAATTTGGATAATGAGATTATTGTCACGGGCAAAGATGAAATAGCTCAACTGCTACAGGCCTTTGCTGACATGCAAGCGAAGTTATATAGCGTTGTCACGTCGATTCAAGAAGCTGCCCAGATTGTCGATCACTCCGCAGAAGAAATCGCGCAAAGCAATCTCAGTCTCAGTCAACGCACCGAGCAACAAGCGGCTTCGTTGGAAGAAACGGCTGCCAGCATGGAAGAAATGACCAGCACTGTGCAACAAAATGCCAATAATGCCAAAATGGCAAATCAATTAGCCAGTAGCGCGAAAGAGCAAGCAAGTAAAGGGGGCGGTGTTGTCGATACTGCTATCAACGCGATGAATAAAATCAGTGAGAGCAGTCAAAAAGTCACTGAAATCATTGGCGTTATTAATGACATCGCTTTCCAAACCAATCTATTAGCACTGAATGCCGCAGTGGAAGCAGCCCGTGCAGGTGAACAAGGCAGGGGATTTGCCGTCGTCGCTTCAGAAGTGCGTAATTTAGCGCAACGCAGTGCCGCAGCCGCTAAAGAAATTAAAGGCCTCATCCGGGACAGTGTCTCGAAAGTCGATGAAGGCACACAATTGGTCAATGATTCGGGTAAAACGCTAGGCGAAATCGTTAATTCGGTTAAAAAGGTGAGTGACATCG
>Ga0316201_10003201_pt1 | contig 11993 bp, 9 predicted proteins | sample CS6wburrow_MG_FD_204516 | JGI IMG/M metagenome (GOLD analysis project Ga0316201, IMG submission 204516) | Coastal sediment microbial communities from Delaware Bay, Delaware, United States - CS-6 worm burrow | ecosystem: Environmental > Aquatic > Marine > Coastal > Sediment | place: USA: Delaware... | reverse complement strand
CCAGAATTATAATAAGAACCTGACCTAATGGTGAGATTTCCTCCACCATCATTCCAAGATATTCTTTTTTGCCCTTGATTATCAAGAACAATTGCTCCACTTCCCCCACTTAACCATAATGCACCAGCACTAAGACTATTTGCAGTGGCGTTAGATAGTTTTAAGGTATTATCACTCGGAGTATAAACTATCGTATCCTTAGTATAAAGAGCCTCATAATCTCCAGAGGTATTATTACTATCAACAAAAGTCAAATAATGCGATCCTATTCCAGTGGTTCTTTGTATAGTTTTTATACTATTTGCTGATCCTACAATAGAAGCACCAAAATTAATATCTACATCTTCCGCACTGGTTATGAGTCCTTTAGTATTTACTACAAATTTAGCAACTTTAGTTGAGGATCCATAAGTATTAGCAAATACTCCAGTATTTTTGAGAACTAATGGAAGAATAACATTTTGTGTTCCATTAAAGTCTTGTTCTGTTGCAGTTCCATCGCCACTAATACTAAATTGTCTTGTATTCTTTAATGAATTTGCAGTTGCAACTTCAACTGATCCTAAATCTAACCAATCAGTTCCAGTAGCAGTTGCTTTTAAAACATATCCTGGAGTTCCACTATCACCACCAGAATCTTTAAAGAATCCAGTGACTCTTAAGTCACCAGAAACTTCTAAAGTATCTCTGGGATTTGTGGTTCCAACACCAACCTTACCATCAGATTTTATATGAAGTCTTGTTTCGTCATCAGTTCTTAAACTGATTGAAGATTTTGCCTCAGTTGGAGTAAGTGTATCAATATCAAATGAAATCTGTGATACGTCTCCAGACCATTCCGATAATGTAATATTTTTTCCTTGATTTGTTCTTCCTGGTCTATATGCTCTTGCGGTAAGTCTTAAAATATTATCTCCTAACTGAACTGGAGTTTCATTTCCGGGAGTTCCTCTACTCTTATATCCAATAAAATCTACACCATCAGAATCTTCTGAGTTTTGTTCTAACCAAACCTCAGTTTTTACTTTTTTACCGTGAAGAACTGTGTATGTATCAGAATCTGCCCAGAATTCATTTCCTATTTTAATTCTTGCTTTATCATAAGTTCCTTTGGTAGTAGTTCCAATTCCAATAATTGTTATACCAATACCAACATCTAAATCAGACAAAGATCCAAGAGTAAGACCTTGTGTTGGATTAAATTCTAATTTTGATGTAGTGTATACACTTTCATACTCTTCTCCTCCAGTTAGTGTTGGAGGATTGTTAGCAATAACAAATGTTGGATAATAAGTGTTGTTACTTGATATACCTAAAGTTTTTAGTTTTTTTGTATTTGCTGATGTTCCTACCTCAAGAGTTGTTAAATTTGACCATTTAGTAGATGTTTCTGTTGACTCTAAAACATAATTGGCAAATCCAGAAGTGCTATCTCCTGCAATAAACTTACCGCTTACTTCTAAGTCTCCATTGACATCTAAGGTATTCTGCGGATCTACAGTGTTGATTCCAACCTTTCCATCAGTCTTTAAGTACACTTGACCTGGATTGGGTCTTAGTGTTCCCTCAGAATTAACATTAGTCTCAATAGAAATATCTTTTGGTGTCCCTGAAGAACCAGAAGATGTATCAAGTCTTATGTAAGATCCTGTTGGAAAAACTCTAAAGTTGTCCCATGCTGTACCAGTAAAATCTTGAGAAAATACTTCAAGTTGTCCAGTTCCTGAACCGTTTGGAACTATTCTTAAATTTGTTTTTGCGTTAGTGTTTAAATTTCTAAATGTTGGACTTCCTTTAAAATTATCATCTGAAGAATTTTGAGGGTATAACTGAACATCTCCAATTCTAATACCGTTAGAATCTCCATACCCAAAAACATTCAATCTTTTGCTGATGGTTTCTGTTCCAATAGCAACAGCACCTTTTTCTGGTGATAAGTATGTGTTTCCTGTATCAAGATTTGTTACTAAGGCATTATATTCATCGGGAGCATCTGTGTCCCCAATAGAAACTGCTTTTATTACAAAAGAATTAGTATTGCCAAAAGTTGGAAATGATGATACATCTGGATCTGAAGGAAGTCGTGTATCAATTCTTAAAATACCACCAACTCTAACAGTGGTTCTAATTCCTACCTGACTTGCATTTATTCCTAAATTTATAAATCTCCCTGCACCTTCAGTATAGACTGCAGAATCTATGTCCGAACCAATTCCAACAGCATTAATGAATTGTAATCCATTATCTTTACTGCCTGTAGTAGATTTTAGCAGTGGACCAATTAAAACTGTACCTTTTGGTGATAGTATATCTAAACGTGCTCTTGGTACTGTACTTCCAATACCTACAAATACATTAGATTTATCAAAAGTAAAATCTACAACAGCATCAAGAAGTCCATCAGTTCCTTTAAACTGAATATTTCCTGTCGTTCCTGCTGCTCCAGACCTAAAACTATCTCTGGGAATCCACTCTATTCCATCAAAACCACTAGCATTAACTCTTGTTAATATATCAGTAGGACTTCCTTGCCTATTTCTAACATCATAAAGTCTTCCTGATAATTTTAGAGATCCATTAATATCAACTGTTTCCTGTGGAGAAGATGAATTAAATCCTACTCTTCCACTGTTAAACGCAGTTATGATTGTTCCACCTGCACCAACAGAAAATAAATTTGGTGAAGATGTTAATATTTCTCCACTAACACCTACCTTAAAAGTATCTGTTGCATCATCAAAAGTGAATGCAGAAGAAGTTGCAAAGTCTCCTGCATCCTTAAATAAAATCTCAGTATCGTTTCCTGGAGGAGCAACAGTAATTGTTGATATTGTACTAAAATCATTTGCAATTGCAGTAATTGCAACTCCAAGAAAATTGAGTTTGTTAATACTGTTTCCAGTACCAATTATACTATTATTTCTGAATATAGAAATTCCAGTTATGATTCCTGCAGGGGCAACTTGCCAGTATCTTTCACTAATTTCTCCTTCACCATAAGTGACTAATTGATAGTAGTCTTCATTAAGAGGAAGAGTTTTTTCAGTTACAAAACCTAAACTAGGTTCTCCTTCTGTTACTCTTAGTTGTCTATATCTTCCGGTAGTTAATCCTGCAAAAGGTACTAGTTTTCTTCTTCCAGAAATGTGCTTCATCTTTTTATACGATGCTGTTTTCTAAGATACTGCAAGTAAATTCTAATTCTAATGGAGCAACCAATCCAGTATTAGCAACATGAGTGTGTTGAATTCCTGCACCAACTCCAGCGTTGGTCTCAAATTGTGTTGAAGAATTGACTCTTGTTACTGTAAATGGAACTTGTGGTGAGGGAAATATTGATGTTGTAATTCCACTGCCAGGAGGACAATTAAACTCCAAACCACTCATGGTGATTTCATCATCAACAACAAATCCATGAGCAGTAGAAGTTGTAACTGTGGTAAGTCCAGTATTAGTATCATATTCACAAGAACTAACCGATTTACTTCCAGAATCTGTTGAATTACTAACAATGACCAAAGAGTCTGAAACAAGAGCAGTCTTTTCTAAGACTAATCTACCTTCAACCAAAACCAAAGTATCATTTGGATATACCTCAGCATCTTTTACAAGTCTAATATCTCTGGTATTTCCTAGTCTGGTAGTTCTTCTTTGCTTACAAGTCACATCAGAAAAAGTACTATCCTTTGTAACGTTTGCTACTTGAGCAAAAAGAACAATTGAAGCGACCCCAGTAGGAGTTGTATAAACAACTTGCTCACCCGGAGCCACTGGAACAGAAATGTTAATAAATTTATTAAGTGGTGCTACTGCCATTTTATCTTCCTAATGCTAGAATAAGAGGAGTTAATTCTGCTTGAATTGCCTTACTAAATGCTCTTCCTCGAATTGTTGATGTTGGTTGGTTAATTTGGAACCCCTCTCCAATATCAAAGTTTCCTTTTTGGTCAGTGCTTGTAAAAGGTACTTGAGCACCTGCAAGTTGAACGATTTCGTTCTCTTTGATTGGAACAGCACCTTGTAAGGGTGTTACTGTATTTATACTTGTACCGGAACCAACGTACTCAAATGAATGAGAACTGGTCAAAATTTTTGATATTCTCTTGAGATCAAAATTAACGCCCGCATCAATAAGATATGGAATAAATTCATTAAAAGTTATAATACAATTTCCACTACCATCAGGTTCTGTTGATTCTGAAACAGTATAATAAATTGGATCTGTGTTAATTTGAATATCAGAATCACTAATAGTTGTTCCGTTAATTTGAACTCTAAGAGTTGATACTTGACTTGGAAGATAATTTCTTCCACTATTAACTATATCAATGGAAGTAATCTTACCTGTAAATTCATCTACTGTAGGACTAAACTCTGCAATAATTCCTTCTGGACCTAAAGGAAATGGTTGACCTGTAGCGGTGTCAATAATTACAACACTTGGAGGAGCACTTGGAGAATACTGTCCAGGACTTCCATATCCATCGGGGTTTGTTATAGTAACACTTTGAACAAGAACCAAAGGTTCTGTCAAAGGAACTCCTCCGATAGGAATCTTAAAGAATAATGCTTGACCATCATAAGGTCTCTTAAAACCGCCACCAGGATCTGGAGTACTAATAGTTACTTGAACTCTATCAGTTTCATCTGCTGTTGCTACAGATGTGCTTCCTTGAAACTCAGTTCTACCCAAACCAACAGCATAAAGACCAAAGTTTCCAAATGAAGTGTTTGAGTTGGTAAGATCGCAAGACCCTCCACTATCACAATAAATTCCAATGTCAGAGTTAATTGTAAAGATGGAAACTAACTGAGCATAACCATTGTTTGTAATAGAAACTCCGATTCCTGCTTCATTATATTGTGTAAAGGAATCGCAAACCATAGACTTGAGGTCTGCACCAGAACCTGGAACAGTTGCTACTGCATCATCACCATCAATTTTCATACCAATGCTCTTGGGCATGAAGTTTGTGCAGTTTCTAATGTAAGGACTCCTCCATCTACCACTTGGTCCTTCATCAGTAGGACCTATTTCTATAAATCCACTTACCGCAATTTTTGAACCGTCTCTTGGGGGGAAGGCAACTGCTGCTCCTCCAGGATTATCTACAAATCCTCCACTACCATCAGACTCGCATGTAAATGATAGGTTTTCTATTAAACAACCTCTTCTGACATGGAAAAAATCTTTTCCTTTGTTTTGAGGAATCAATTTAACAAGTCTAATATCTTGTCCAGTAACTGTCACATCTCTTCTGAGACCAATAGGGTTATCTTCTGAATATTCTCCCGCTCTAATAAAAATTGTATCTCCTGGTTGGGCAACAGTAGCTGCTGCACCTACTGTTGCTTTTGCGTCTCCCTCCAACAATCCAGTGTTATTATCATCACCATCTTTTGTTACCCAGATAGTGTTCTCAGTCTCAACACCAGGAGGTCTCCAAGAAACTCCAATTCCAGGATAAGATGCAAGTCTATAATCTGTCTTTCCTACTCCAAGATTAACACCATTTTCATAATTAGAATCTCTAATGTTGGTTTCAAATCCAACAAAATTCTGAAAAGTCGTTACACCAACTACTTCTAAAGGACCTTGAAAACTTACTTGTTCAGTTGCTCTTAATGTTCCACTAATGTCTAAAGTTGAGTTTATAACATCAGTTCCAATTCCAATTTTAGTGAAACGATATAAATTTTCTTCACCATCTTCAGTATAACCCCAAAAATCTCTAGATGAAATATCTGCGATCCAATTTGGATTGTCAGGGTTTGATGTTGGAGTTATGGATGTTGTTCCAATACCTAAACTATTTACTTGCTTGAAATTTAAAGCGGCATATGATTGAGCCAATTCAGTTGTCGGCACATATACGCCGTCTTCTAGTACATAAAAGAATGCCATACGCTTAAATTAATATAAAATTATTTATATTAAACGATAGGAGTCCCTTCAACCAATATGAATATGAATGATGTATCTGCAGCGCCAACAGGATCGAATGGTGGTGGTCCAGGAGGTTCTGATAATGGAGGAACCCATCTTATTCCACCATTATCTTTAGAAATAAGAAACCCAATTTTTCCTGGTGAGTTTACTGAATCATAAATGTCTTCGTCAATCTTTGCACTTCCTGCAACATCTAAAGATTGTTCTGGTACAGAAGTTCCAATACCTATTCTTGCATCAAGATCTTCACAATCCAATAAAGTAATTTGTCCAAGATAAGTTCCTACTCCACACAATGGTGGAGCAGGACGAATTTCAAAAGGTGCCGGAGTAGATGCAACTCCAGTGGGACCATATATTTCTATTGCCGTATCTTGTCGGTCGTTTAAGAACCACTGATCCCTATTAAACATTGTTCTTAATTATCTCATTAACTTCTTTTTTGATTATATTCTCAACATAATCATGATCATAGTTAAATGAATATCCTTCATTTCCGCCTGGATAATCTTGATATGTTTCGCCTTCATATTCTACAATCAAATCATCATCTAGTCTTCTTGCTACGATATGATAATCTGCATTGATGGTACTGCCTGCATTGTTCTGAATAATTACTTGATGATCAACTATCTCCTTTACAAACAATTCTTGCCAGTGTCCAATTGGTGTAACATTTATTGTCATGTCTTTAGGATCTACCAATCCCCTCCAGTAAGATGGAAGATCAATTACTCCATTTGAAGGAACTTTTCCTCTACAATAAACAGCAATTTCTGGACCTTCAATACAAACATGTCTTAGTCTCCATCCAGATTTGTTTGGATGGGGCATGTCAAATGGAAGATTCTTCTTCTGAGAAAGAACATGAGCTCCATTATTGCCTACAACTTCATCCCTACACAAAACTCTACCTTCAAAGTACGCATCATCAAGACACCATATTGATCCTACCTTCATGTAGTAGTAATACCAAGGTACACAAGACGGTGGAAGAACTAAATCTTTGATTGGTTCGTTGTCACCATTATCATACTTAGGAACCCAGTCAAAGGTAAACGATGGCACCCCACCAATAATTGGATCAGTACAATCTGGTTTTCCTACAACTCTTGGTTTTAATACACTTTCTGCCATTTTAGATCTTCTTAATTTTTAACATCATAATTCCAACCAACAATAGATCTTTGAGAATTGTCTCCAGGATAATCTTCTATTTCTCCTTTATATTCTGGAATTAATTTTTCCGTATCAATTCTTTCTCCATAAACATGGAAGTGGCAATTGATTTCTAAACCATCCTTTTCATTTAAGAAGACAATATTGTCTTCTATTTTTTCTACCATAATATTTTGATGATATTTTACTGGAGTTATATTTACAGTAATAGTATCCTCATCAACCAAACCTTTCCAATATTCTGGTAAGGTTATCTTATCGCTATTTATGGTTTTACCTCTATAATATACTCCTGCTTCTGGACCTTCTAGGCAAGCATGAGTTAGTCTCCAACCTTCTTTGGTTGGATGTTTAATATCAAAATCTTTTTTAACGGAAAGTATATGTGGTTTTCCAAGAACTCTGGCAATCACTTCTCCTTGAGCAAGAAGATTTGTTCCAACCTCTACCTGTCTATTGATTGTAAGATTATCAAAGACGCAAGCATCTCCTACAACAGATAATGAATATGGAGAATGATTAAATCCTGCTATCAATCCAGGGATGATAGGAACAGGAGGAATAGCCTCTTCATTTATATTCGGTCCTATCATCGAAGTTGCAGATACTATAGGAAATGCTGATGGATCTCCTGTAATAGTTGGACCTTCAATATAGGCAGAACCTCTTGCTGCCACTGGACCAAAACCTAAAGCAGTAGGTGCTCCATTTCCAACAAATAATTGTTTTCCTACGTATAAATCGGGTACTTTCATTCTACTTTAAGTTTGCATAAACGTGATAGTAACACTCTATTGGAAAACCATACCCATCCAAATAAACTTTTTTGGAGTCTACTCTTTTTACAATTATATTTTGTCTTGCACCAATAGGAGTAATTGATACTGTTATTGATCTAACATCGGCGTGCTTTTCCCAGTCTTCTGGAAGTTCAATTTCATTTGAACCTACAAGTTTTCCTCTGAAAAATAAATCCCAGTGCTCGTATTTTGGTAATATCATATCTTAATTTTAATTAAACAATCTTCTTTCATTATCATATAAACTAATTCCAACTTTAGGTGATGGTTTTGAGGGATATACTGTTGATGCACCATCCGCACAGTCAATTAATCCACCATAAATGTTAAGTATACTTTTTCCTATAACTTCAACAGTTTTTTCTGAAAAAACTTTTGTGGATACCTTACTATCTATGTCTATTGTTGGTGCCTTTACAATTACTTTTTCGTTAGCATCAATTGTGATAACTCCATTTGTTCCACCACTTCCAGAAGCACGCAAATCAATATCTATAGCATCAATCCTTATCCTACCATTAGGCGCTCTTATTACAAGGTCTCCACTCTCTGCCTCAAAATAAAGACCAGGAACTCCTACAGGAACATCTTCTCCGGATAAAACCTGATATGTTCCTGGACATCTATTAATAGTTCCACCTTTTCTGGTTGGAGATCCAGTGGAGTCCATCGACATATAATGTCTTCCTGCATCAACTCCTGCACGAAGCATAACTCCAGATTGAACATCATCATCGTGAATATGTCCAAATTTTATTTCGCCGTGATGTGTTCCATATCTTATTGGCGTTCTATCCTTTCTTCTTCTCATTAGACTTTACCTACACAATCTACTACAGATAATATTTCTTGACCTTGAGTCAATCTATTCTCAACTTCTTCTGGTGTCAACCTGGTAACCTCATATCTAGGAACAATCTTTGCGTTAAATCCGTTGTTACTATTTACAATTATTTCTGGATACTCAATAACAGGAATTCCCGAATTGACAAGGTTCACTCCATTTATAGATCCTGTAGAAGTAACATTAGAAACAGTAGCACTGAATGTTGGATTGTTATCTATTTCCAAAACATCACCAACAGAATAGTTGTATCCAGAATCTACAATTTCCAAATCATTAATAACCAATACAACAGGATATGAATTAGTGGTATCTGTGGGATTAGATGCTACTTGATCAATTCTGTCAGGGCAAGTTGGACTTGTTAATGTTTGCTCAACTTCTATTTTAATTGGGGCTTGATCTGGAAATTTAATCCAATCTCCAACTTTTAAAGATATAAACTTTCCAGAAACATATGGTACATCATAAGTACCATCTGCTCTTCTAACTAATGTTTCGCAGTAGTTAGAGAAAGTTCTTCCGCCTCCCCCTTGAGATCCATCAGGAGTATAAAGATATCCGTATCCAGGATCTTCTATAATTACAGCAACAACTTCTCCATTTTGAAAACCATCGGTGTTTATAGGTCCACCTGTTGTAGTTATTCCTGTAGCAGTATTGGAAACTCCAGGAGTCCCTGAAGATCCACTTACACCTAAAGATCCTGAGTTTCCATCTTGCCCACCAACATCATTTTTATTATTTGATTTTTCATTAGAATCTGGTCTAAATCTAAGAATTGCTCTTCCTACAGCACCAGATCCCTTACCACAATTATCTGCAAACTTTACAAAAGGTGGATCACTATAACCACTACCAGAACTCGTAAGATCTACTCCAATAATACTGCCAGCAAAATCTACAATAGCATTTCCAGCAGCGCCACTTCCACCACCACCAAAAAATTGTACCGTTGGTGGACCACAAAGTTCTGGTCCAACATCACAACCTCCTCCAAGAGGATTTTGGATAAATCCATTTACACTATTAGCAATATTTCCAGGTATTGCTGACACAGAATCTACGACATTCGTAACAGAATCTACACTACTTTTTACTTTTGATTTGATACCGTTAATAAGTCTTCCTAAGTTAATTGATTCTGACTGAGATGGTCCATCCCAAGGACTCCAAGTATCAACCTCTGGACACTCTGGCTCATCATCACAACTTAAGAATGAAAGTATGTCTTGTACAAACTCAATTATATCTCCAGCAATACCTGCTGCTGTGCTTATAACTCCAGTGACAGTTGATAATACTGACGATATGCCATTAGAAATTTCACCAATAACTCCACCAAGAATAGTAGATAAAAATTCTTCGGCAAAACATCTTGGGACATTAACTACCTTGTCAACAATACTTACTAATAATTTTGATACTAGTGAATATAAATTCTTGATAATTTTTCTAAAGATACAAGCAATGGCATCTGTGGCACCAGAAATGGCATTTTTTGCAACTGCTCTTGCGTTTGGAAATAGATTAGAATATCCTGCCTTTAATGTGAGTTCTAATTTTCCTATGGTATTTTTTTCTATTTCTCTAATTATCCATTGAATTCCTTGTGCTATTTTTTCAGAAACAAACTGAACCTTTTTGTCCACCCATTTTTGGGCGTCTCCAATACTACTGGAAACTCTAGTTTTCCAATCTGATATACTATTCTTTGCTTCTTCTAAGTCTAAGATAAGATTTTTAATTTGAGACTGAACCTCACCTAGAGGTTGCTTTTCACATAAAGAGGTTTTGGGAATTGATCTTTCACGTCTACCTTTTTTATATTGCTCTAAAGAAGAACCATCTGTAATTCCTTGTGTAAGTCCAACAGTATCTTGAACTTTACTATCATTTAAATTTTGAGAAGGAGTTGATTCTTGAGTTCCTTTTGGAGTCTCCTTAACTGTCCTAAGAGTGTATTTTGCAACAGTTTCTTTATTTGTATACCCTTCAAAAGGTTTAAAAGGAAACTCTCCTTTCAGAGTTCCATTTGTTATTGCAGTATATTGGTTATATCCCAACACACCCATAATGACAGGTTGTTGAGCATCTTCTCCATCAACAAAGAATCCATAGACAAAATTGCCCTGCCTAAGGTTTGGAGTTTGTCCAGAACCTCCTGTGCCACCACCAGCAGTAACTGGAAGCATTACAGTTGCCCAAGGCAACTGCCCGTCTGTTATGTCTGCACTTGAGGTATGATACCCCATAATGCGGACTTTATATCTGTAATCAAATCCTTGGTGCTCGTCAGTAGTTTCTGTTCTAAATCCAGATAGGTTTGGTTCCCATTCTTTGGAGTCAACTATTTGACCTATCCACCAAACAAATCCATCTCTACCAACGTAATGCTTCTTTAAAAATCCTTGTTCTATCATTAGACATCAAATACTTTACATTCTGGTTCATCTGGATTTAAATCGCAAAATAGTTCCAATGGATTTGGATCGTGGTCCGTATCTGGGTGATTCACCTGATACTGCTCTAACTGATCCAATTCACTTACAATGTGTCTGCGTCTCTGAGGATTCAAATCCACATTATCCAATTCATCTTTATCATCATTGATGTGTTGTTGGAGTGTTTTCTTTTCCATTTTAGTTAAACGGTTTTCTTCCAAATGTATCACGGACAAGAGTTAGACTAGTATAAGTCTCTCTTGGTGTTATCCTGTGACATAAGCTCGCTATCATATATATGCCACCAGTAGCACTTTCTTTATTATTTGTATTAGACTTCTTATCTGTAGAAAGTTCTGGAAAGTCACAGTAAATTAAATCACCAGCACGAAGTGAAAAATCCCCAGCAATAATAATCTCACTCTTAATAGTAAAGAGTTGATTATATCTCATAATAGACTGCACCATTGTATTTGGTGCATCATAAGTTGGTTCTTTAAGTCTAGATTTCCAAGTCTCCAATTCTTTATCTGGATTTTTTCCTGATGGAAGAACTCCAACATCTAATATGTGAGTCATCAATCTAGATACAGGAGTTCTAAATTCATCAGCAACATAATCAATATCATTTTCACTCGCAGAAACAATTTTGCCACTTTGATTATCGTCAACATTATAATTTCTAACTTTATAATCCATTGCAAGAAAGTCAAAGAATAAACTTCGGTTTGAATATGTTCCTAACGTAAGATTATTCTGCAAATCAATATCTCTTT
>Ga0316201_10003200_pt1 | contig 11994 bp, 12 predicted proteins | sample CS6wburrow_MG_FD_204516 | JGI IMG/M metagenome (GOLD analysis project Ga0316201, IMG submission 204516) | Coastal sediment microbial communities from Delaware Bay, Delaware, United States - CS-6 worm burrow | ecosystem: Environmental > Aquatic > Marine > Coastal > Sediment | place: USA... | reverse complement strand
AGCCTCCCACGGTGTTCCACGCAAGGCGTGTCAGGTAACTGTGGGAGGCGCGCCCCCGCGGCGATTCTTCTGAAGCCTAATAAGCAGCCTCTGTAAAAACCGGATCAACCGAACCGCCCCAGCGGCCATGATAGAGTGCCAGTTTTTTATCCGCAGGTGTCAGACCCGCCTGCACATTTGCAAATAATGTTTCAAGAAAACCCGTTTCATTCTCACCCGATGCACCCAGCCGGTTGCGACCTGTCAGACCTGTGGATGACAGCTCAAGAACCTCGAGTGCAATATCCTGCAGTGAGCGATTACGGATTTTTGCTTTCAGCCCCAGCCTTGGTGCGTCGACCCTTAGTTGTAAACGTTCCTCCATACTCCAGTCCTTGACAATATCCCAGGCGGCCTCCAGTACTGGTTCGTCATACAACAACCCTGCCCACAGTGCTGGCAGGGCGCATAACTTCCGCCAGGGGCCACCATCAGCACCACGCATTTCCATGTAACGCTTTAACCGTACCTCGGGAAAAGCCGTTGTCAGGTGATCCTCCCAATCCTGCAGGAGCGGCTTTTCACCGGGTAATACGGGCAATTTGCCATCCAGGAAGTCCCTGAAGGACTGGCCCGATGCGTCAAGATACTCACCATCGCGATAGACAAAGTACATCGGCACATCCAGCATATAATCAACATAACGCTCAAAGCCCATCGACGAATCAAACACAAAGGGCAACATGCCCGTGCGATCGGGATCGGTATCCTCCCAAACATGCGAACGGTAACTGACATAACCACATGGCTTGCCGTCGACAAACGGGGAGTTTGCAAATAAGGCTGTTGCGATGGGTTGCAGGGCCAGCGATACCTGGAACTTCTTGACCATATCGGCTTCGGAACCAAAGTCGAGGTTGACCTGGACGGTGCAGGTACGGCTCATCATATCCAGGCCGAGCTTACCGCGTTTGGTCATATATTCACGCATGATGCGATAACGTCCCTTAGGCATCCACTGGGTATCTTTTCGCTCCCATTTGGGTTGGAAACCCATACCCAAAAACGCGATACCAAGTGGCTCGGCAATCGTTTTGACCTGTTTCAGGTGGGTGTACACCTCATCACAGGTCTGGTGCACGTTATCAAGCAATGCACCTGAGAGTTCCAACTGACCTCCGGGTTCGAGTGTAACGGATGCCCCGTTATCATCTAAAAGCGCAATAAGCTTGCCTTGCTCGTAAACCCGTTTCCAGCCGAACTGGCTGGCAAGACCTTCCAGCATTGCTTTGATACCACTTTCGCCCTCATAGGGCAGGGGGCGCAGGTCGCTGGTGGTATAACCAAACTTTTCATGCTCGGTGCCCAGTCTCCATTCGGACTTTGGTTTACAACCTGATTCAAGGTACTCAACCAGTTGGTTACGATTTTCGATCTGGGCCGCACTGCCTGATATCTTCAAGTAAAACACTCCATAGTCAATTTTGGCCAGTAGCCTTTCGGGTTTACACTAGAGACAGGATACACGCAGGATACCTTACGAAAAAGCGAAAACGCTGTATACCGGGGCCGTATAAAGCGACAATGAGAAGTTAAGGGTCTAATTGTGGTCCTGCGTTTGCAAGGTAACACTTCCGGCCTGTTTCGTGATGAATACAAATTGGATACAATTTTCTACAAGAATGAGATATTTGACTGGTCGATCGAGCAGGCCGACATTCACCATGTGGTGGAACGCTTGCAGGGGGCCGAAACCTGAGCAATGAGTGAAATGCCAACCCTGCTGCAAAAGTTCTCTCTGCTGATTATTGCTGCCTTGTCGGTCGGTGCCTGTAACAATGAAAATCAAGAGCAGTTGAGCGGAGACAGGGGTCGCCACGCACGACCGGTTGAATTGATCCTGACAGAGGATGGCAGGCCTGATCCGTCTGTGTTGGCCCAGGGGCAGGAGTTACACCGTGACAATGGTGAAGAACCGCAAACGCTGGACCCTCACCGTGCTGAAGGCCTGGCCTCAGAGCATATTTTACGTGATCTGTTTGAAGGGCTGACCGCAGAGTCACCCGAAGGGCGTATTGTTCCCGGAGCGGCGATTCGATGGAACATCTCACGCGATGGTAAAACTTACACCTTTTACCTCCGGCGTGATGCTCTCTGGTCAAATGGTGACCCGGTCACAGCGGAAGATTTTGTCTACGGCCTGCGGCGAAGTGCAGACCCGGTCACTGCATCAAACTACGCAAAAGTGCTGTTGCCGATAGAAAATGCTGCCGAGGTGCTTTCTGGTGACCTGCCACCCAGTGAGCTCGGTGTGAGTGCGTTGGAGGAATTCACGCTGCAAATCCGTATGAGGGACCCGACGCCCTATTTTCTTGCACTTTTGAATCACCCCGTGACCTTTCCGGTTCACCGTGCCAGCGTGGAGCAGCATGGACCCGTATTTTCCCGTCCGGGCAACCTGGTATCAAACGGTGCATTTATACTTAAAGACTGGCTAATCCGTTCGCGTATTGAACTGGTCAGGAATGAAAACTATTGGGATGCTGAAAACATCATTATCGAGAAGGTTTTCTATTATCCGTTTGAAGACCAGTCTCATGCGCTCAAGCAGTTCAGGGCAGGGGAGTTACACTGGACCTCCTCAGTGCCAAATAACCAGTTCAAGTGGTTGCAGAAGCACTATCCGGATGAACTGGTCATCAGTCCCTGGCTGGGATCATACTATTTTGGCTTTAACCTGCAACGTGAACCATTTATTGAAAACCCCGAGTTGAGGTTGGCGTTGACCCTGGCACTCGACAGGGAACTGCTGACAGAAAAAGTGACCCAGTTTGGTGAGCAGCCCTCCTTTAACCTGGTTCCTCCCGGGATCATGGATTATGTGTCGCCGTTACCGGAGTGGGCGGAATGGACCCAGGATGAACGCAATGCGGAAGCGCTGCGTCTGTACGCCCAGGCGGGTTATTCAGAGGAGAATCCCCTCAGGTTTGAAATTCGTTATGACAGTGGTCAGAACAATAAGAAGATGGCGCTTGCCGCGTCCTCTTTATGGAAACAGGTTCTCGGTGTGCAGGCGACACTGGTCAATGAAGAGTTCAAGGCGTTTCTACAAACCCGTGAACAGAAAGTGCTTACCCAGGTATTTCGTGCCGGCTGGATCAGTGATTACGCAGATGCCTACAGCTTTCTCAACCTGTTTCGTACCGGGCACGGCGGCAACGATTATGGATATTCCAATACACTCTATGACTCTCTTCTTGACGAGATCGCAGCCGAACGTATCCCTTCCAGGCGCAGGCGCCTGATGTTTGAGGCAGAGCGTATATTGTTGGCTGAAACGCCTTTCATACCGGTGTATACCTATGTGACCAAGCGCATGGTAAACCCGCGTCTGACGGGTTGGCAGAGCAATGTAATGGATCACCACTACAGCAAGGACATGTTTTTTCTGAAGGCCGTATCCGATGAACCGGCACCGGTTTCTACCGGGGAAACAGGCATGAGCACAGATACCGGGCTGGAAGCCTCCGGGACAGACCAGCCTGTAGGGGGAAAAAACGAAGAATCAGTTGCACCGGGTGTGGATGAGGAAGCAACCATCACCAGGGAAAAAGACGGAACAAGTTCAGGGGGGGCGGAGGCGTGATACAAAATTCTGGCATGGCGAAGCATTCACTGCGGCGATTACTGGGCCTGTTGCCGACGTTGTTCATGCTGATCACCGTGGCATTTTTCCTGATGCGGGCTGCACCTGGTGGACCGTTTGATTCAGAGAGAGTCCTACCGCCTGAAATTGAAGCCAACCTGGAGGCCAGGTACCACCTGGATGAACCGTTGTTACAGCAGTATTTTCGGTATCTTGGCCAGGTTGTCACGCTTGATTTTGGTCCATCCTTTCAATACAAGGACTGGACAGTCAACGAGTTGATGGCCCAGGCTATGCCAGTGTCGCTCACGGTGGGGCTTGCGGCGATGTTGCTGGCGTTTTTTTTAGGGACGTTGATTGGTGTTGCCTCAGCCATGAGACAAAACACGGGAGTCGATTATTCCCTGATGGGTCTTGCAATGCTGGGGATATCCATACCCAGTTTTGTGATTGCACCGATATTGATTTTATTGCTGGCTGTTTATGCCGGCTGGTTACCTGCAGGGGGCTGGGACTGGAGCGTTTCCAGCATGGTTTTGCCGGTGATCACGCTTGCATTTCCAGTGACAGCTTACATCGCCCGTCTGACCCGAGGCAGCATGATCGAGGTACTGAAAAGTAACTTTATTCGTACCGCCCGGGCGAAGGGTTTGCCAGAGAGCATGGTTATCAGGCGACACGCACTAAGGCCGGCATTGTTACCTGTGATCTCATACCTGGGTCCCGCAATCGCTGGCATGATCAGTGGATCAGTGGTCATTGAACGCATCTTTTCGATTCCGGGACTTGGCAGTTACTTTGTGCAGGGCGCGCTAAATCGCGATTACACACTGGTCATGGGTATCGTTGTTTTCTATGGTGTGCTGATTATTGTTCTTAACTTCCTGGTGGATCTGATTTACGCCTGGCTGAATCCCAAGATTCGTTATGACGAAAACGACTGAATCTGTCGCTATTGATCCTTTTGAGGCTGCACTGGGAGTCAGTGACGTCAAGGGCCGGTCACCCTGGGAAGATGCATGGCACCGTTTGCTAAAAAACCGCGCTGCGGTGGTTAGCGCCTTTATCATGGGCTTTATTATATTGTTGGTCGTTTTCGGCCCGATGCTGGTTTCCTGGGAGTCGGACTTCACCGATTGGGATCACACCTCTGCCCCGCCCAGCCTTCAAAGTGGCCACTGGTTTGGAACCGATGCCGTGGGTCGGGATATCCTGGTTCGTACACTCGAAGGTGGCAGAATTTCGCTGCTGGTAGGTGTGGTGGCAACCATTGTCAGCCTGCTGATCGGTGTCAGTTATGGTGCCATTGCCGGGTCTTTTGGTGGGGTAACGGATCGTATCATGATGCGCGTGGTCGACATCATTTATGCCCTGCCATTCATGTTTTTTGTCATATTGCTTATGGTGGTTTTTGGCCGGCACATCCTGCTGATATTTATCGCTATCGGTGCCATCAATTGGCTGGATATGGCACGTATAGTGCGCGGCCAAACGCTGAGTCTGAAGAATGCCGAGTTTATCGAGGCAGCACGCGCCAGCGGTGTGCGCGATTGGGATATCATTAGACGGCACATCATTCCTAACCTGCTTGGGGTTGTCATCGTTTATGTGACCTTGACGATTCCCCAGGTCATCCTGATGGAGTCCTTTTTGAGTTTTATCGGGTTGGGCGTTCAGGAGCCAATGAGCTCCTGGGGGGCGCTTGTGAGCGATGGTGCCCAGGATATGGAATCGGCGCCCTGGACATTGATAGTACCTTCCGTTTTCCTGGCAATTACCCTTTATTGTTTCAACTTTATCGGTGACGGTCTGCGTGACGCACTTGATCCAAAGGACCGGTTGTGAAAGAAGCTCTGATGCCCCTGCTGGAGGTAAAAGACCTGAACGTCGGCTTCAACACGGCGGAAGGCGAGGTTCATGCCGTCAACAATCTGAATTTCTCGATCAATGCCGGTGATACGCTGGCCATCGTTGGAGAGTCGGGTTCCGGAAAGACGCAATCACTTATGTCTGTCATGGGTTTGCTGGCTGAGAATGGCCATGCTGAAGGGCAGGCCATATTCAAGGGTAAAGACCTGCTGAAGATGAGCACGTCCGAGCTCAATAAACATCGTGGTCGCGAAATCGCAATGATTTTTCAGGATCCAATGACCTCTTTGAACCCGTACCTGCGGATCGATAAACAGATGATCGAGGTTGTCATGCACCACCAGGGCCTGAACAAGTCCGAGGCCCGGGAACACGCTGTGGAAATGCTTCGGGCTGTCCGAATTCCGGACCCTGAAGAACGTATTCGTCAGTATCCGCATGAGTTTTCTGGTGGGATGAGGCAAAGGGTGATGGTTGCGATGGGTCTTTTGTGTGAGCCGGATCTGCTGATTGCAGACGAGCCTACAACAGCCCTCGACGTGACGGTTCAGGCCCAGATTAGTCACTTGATGAATGCCTTGCGGCGGAAATCGAATACTGCAATTATCCTGATTACACATGACCTTGGTGTGGTGGCCGGCCTATGTGACAGGATACTGGTAATGTATGCTGGCGAGGCGGTTGAGTGTGGTTCGGTTGAGCAAATTTACTATGATGCCAAGCACCCTTATACACAAGGCTTGCTGGCCTCGGTGCCGCGCCTGGATCATATGGCCTCAAAAGAGATGCATGCCATACCTGGCAACCCACCCAGTCTGATGTCATTGCCCAAGGGCTGTAAATTCAGGGACCGATGCCCTAAAGCACATGCTGCCTGTGAGGAAACGCCGCCAATGCAACTGGACGAGGGCCGGCATGCCTGGCGCTGTTACCTGGATGAGTCAGCATGAATGACAGGGTGCTAAGAGTGCAGGACCTATCGGTACACTACAAAGTACGCGAAGGCGGTTTCGTGCGATCCAGATCACATTTGCTCAAGGCCGTCGAAAGTGTCAGTTTTGACCTGGCTGCCGGTGAAACCCTGGGGATCGTGGGTGAGTCCGGATGTGGTAAATCAACACTTGCCCGGGCTCTGTTGGCCTTGATCAAACCCAGTCGAGGACGCGTGTTGTGGCTGGGTGAAGATCTGAACAAGCTGGATGAGGAAGAATTAAGGAAAAGACGTCAGGATCTGCAAATCGTTTTCCAGGACCCATTGGCAGCACTTAACCCGAGAATGACGGTACGTAGTATCATCGCCGAGCCATTGTGGACTTTTTTCCCCAAGATCGCGCGTGTCCAGGTGGATGAAAGGGTGCGTGGCGTCATGAAAATGGTGGGTTTACTGCCACACCAGGTTAACCGTTATCCACATGAGTTCTCGGCAGGTCAATGCCAGAGAATTGGTATTGCCAGGGCGCTGATCTTGAATCCAAAACTGATCATTTGCGACGAGCCAGTCAGCGCACTGGATGTTTCCATACAGGCTCAGATAGTCAACCTGCTAAAAGACCTGCAGAGGAAACTGAACCTGTCACTGGTTTTTATTGCTCATGATCTATCGGTGGTCAAGCACATCTCCGATCGGGTTATGGTGATGTACCTCGGGCGCGCCATGGAGCTTTCCAGCCGTGATCGTCTGTACATGCAGCCTTTGCATCCCTACACCAGTGCCCTGATCAAGGCCGTGCCGGTGCCGGATCCGAAACTGGCGCGGATGGCAAGTGATACGGGGCTGACCGGTGACATGCCATCACCACTTGATCCACCTGCAGGTTGTGTGTTTCATAGCCGTTGTCCTTTTTCGGTGAAGCGCTGTGAGATTGAAGTCCCGGCACTCAGAAGAATGGAGAATGGCGACTGGGTTGCCTGTCATCGGGCCGAAGAACTTGATTTAAGCATCGGGGCTGGCGATGCAATGACCTCGTAAGCACCTGGTAAAAGCGGTTAGAATACGCCCTACCAGTTCAAACCAGATTTTATAGAGGATAGTTGAATGATCCGAAAGACCCTGCAAGCCGTTGCAGTAATGGCTGCTTTATTGACTCTAAGTGCTTGCCAATCAACAAAAGTGATCAGTGATTGGGATGCGGGTCGCGACAGTATCGACAAGCGGGAAAGGATCGCTGTTGTCGCCATGATGCCTGAATCCCTTCAGCGTCTTACCGTGGAGCAGGAAATTGTCAGGGTGATGCGTGGATCAGGCAGAAATGCGCTGGTCTCCAGTGATATTCCCGGTTTGTCCGGTCGCCTGACCAAGGAGACTGCTGACCCGGCTCTCAGGGCGGCCAGTGTGGATGCCATCGTTGTTGTGTTTATGACCGGCGCCGGCCAGGGTGAGCGACTGGAGCGTGCCGATTACTATGCCCAGTTGGTTGCCAGCGGGTTTGGATCTGGCGGTTGGGGATACTTTACACCCGGTTTTACCAACGTATATACCATACGCGAGGGCGCCGGGTTTTATGATCAGCAGAATTTTGTCTACGTGGAAACCACGTATTTCGACATTGTGGAGGACAAGGCCAAGTGGAGCATGATTACCCGCTCAAAAGACCTCGACCACAACGACACAGCCAAGGATGTTTCCAAGAAAATTGTTTCCATGATGAGGTCTACCGGAACACTCTAGTGCCCTGCCGCCCTAGCTCCCCTGAGCATATCAAGCTGGAGTCGGGTCTGGCCCGTTTGGGCCTGGAGGCAACAGCTGATGCCATTGATGGCCTGCTCACCTATATGGTTTTGCTGAAAGAGTGGTCGGGTACTTACAATCTTATTGCGCCACGGGAGCGTAACTTCCTGCTGGCCAGGCATGTTCTTGATTCATTGTCTATCGCACCCTGGCTGCAAACAGGGTCATTGCTGGATGTTGGAACAGGGGCCGGATTACCCGGGTTGCCGTTGGCGATCCTCAGGCCGGAAATGGAAGTGACCTTACTTGACAGTGCGGGTAAAAAAATTCGCTTTATTCGTCATGTTCAGCGCACACTGAAATTGACAAATATCCGGCCACTAAACCAGCGCGTAGAGATGCTGGCCGAAAGCGATGGGTATGCCAATATCACGTCTCGGGCGTTTGCATCGTTAAAGCAATTTGCAGAGGCTGTGAAGTCGTGCGCGGATGACAACACAAGACTGCTGGCGATGAAAGGCGCTTATCCTGACAAGGAGATTAAGGAGCTGCCTGCCTGGGTTAGTGTGCAGTCAGTAGAAAAATTGGTCGTACCGTATTTGCATGCTGATCGGCACCTCGTCATTATGTCGATCCCGGCCACCTGACCACTGAAGAAACTTGGGCCTAGATACATGGCAAGAATCATTGCAGTCGCCAACCAGAAAGGCGGCGTTGGAAAAACCACCACTTGTGTAAACCTTGCTTCGGCACTGGCAGACATGAGTTATCGCACCCTGCTTGTTGACCTTGATCCTCAAGGCAACGCGTCGGTCGGTTGCGGGATTGATGGGCGTGCATTGGAAATCTCGGCACTGGAGGTGCTGCAGGCCGAATGTGAGATTCCCGAGGCCATGATCCAGCTTGATAAGCTCGGGCTTGATATATTGCCATCAAACAGTGACCTGACAGCGGCAGAAATATCCCTGCTACAGGTTGATGGACGTGAATATCGTCTGAAACAGGCACTGGAAAAAATTGCACATCAATATGTCTGGATCATCATTGATTGCCCGCCCTCATTGAATATGCTGACTCTGAACGCCCTGACGGCGGCCAATAGTGTGCTGATTCCAATGCAGTGTGAATATTACGCGCTCGAAGGTCTTGCGTCCTTGCTGGAGACCATTGAGCAGGTGCGTAGCAGTGTTAACCCGGGTCTTGACATCGAGGGCCTGCTCCGGACCATGTACGACAGCCGCAATAACCTTTCCGGGGCAGTGTCCGAGCAGTTATTGGAGCACTTCGGCGACCGTGTTTACAGGACGCTGATACCGCGAAATGTGAGGGTTGCAGAAGCACCCAGTTACGGTTTGCCGGTAATTCGATATGCCCCGACATCTCGTGGAGCTATGGCCTACCTTGGTCTTGCCGGTGAATTGTTGCGCAGAAACCGTAAAAGACATGCCGGGTAAATAGCTCCTGGGGAATGAGACCAGAAAATATGGTGCACCTCCCGCGGTTCAATTAACTCAAATGTGGGAACCCCTTGTGGGAGGCGCGCCCTCGCGGCGATTTTTTCAGCATAGTGCAAACCTGACATAATCGCGCCGCACGTCCCTGTGCTCTATCGCGATATACCGTTCGCACCCCAGGGCACCCTCTCGACCGCTAAGCGGTCTCACCTTGTCCTGAACATAATCGCGACCGGCTGCGCCGATCCCTCCCACAGATGACCGAATCAACCTCTTGGCTGATGGGCTGTCTCACCTTGTCCTGAACATAATCGCGACCGGCTGCGCCGATCCCTCCCACAGATGACCGAATCAACCTCTTGGCTGATGGGCTGTCTCACCTCGTCCTGAACATAACAAGCAAACGGGCTTCTAGAATGTTTCGCTGATAAGCTTGATAATATGCTTTGTCGAGTCTGGAAAATCAGTTAATGGTACAAAAAAAGAATCCCCTTGGTCGCAATTTGAGCTCAATGTTGAGCAAATCAGCCTTGCAGCACGCAGCAGAGAATGCATCGTCTGAATCCTCCGGTCTGGACTCGTTGAAAGAAATACCCCTGGACCTCATAAATCCCGGCCCATATCAACCCCGCTCAATATTCGATGCGGACCGGCTGGAGGAGCTTGCAGAGTCCATTCGTCACCAGGGTGTTATTCAGCCGGTGGTCGTTCGTGCCAAAGGCGATAATAAGTACGAACTCATCGCCGGTGAGCGGCGCTGGCGTGCCGCCCAGATCGTCGGTATTGAAAAAATGCCGGCCATTATCCGGGAAGTCCCCGACGAAATTGCCATTGCGATGGCACTGGTCGAGAATATTCAACGGGAAGACTTGAACCCCATTGAGGAGGCAAGAGCGTTAAGGCGGCTGGTCGATGAATTCCAGATGACCCACCAGGAAGCTGGTGACGCGGTTGGGCGTTCACGCTCAGCGGTATCAAACCTGTTGCGCTTGCTGGATTTATCAGAAGAGGTCCGTGAACTGGTCGATGCACGGCACCTGGAGATGGGTCATGCGCGGGCACTGTTAACACTAGAGAGTTCGATGCAGGCAAAAGCCGCCCGGGAAGTCGTTAGCAAGAGCTTGTCCGTTCGTGAGACCGAACAACTGGTCAGGCGGATGAAAAACCCACCAGTACACAAACCGCAAACAATTGATCCTGATGTTCAGCGTTTGCAGGACAAATTATCTGAAAAGCTCTGTGCCAGGGTGAAGTTAAGCACAGGCACCAGGGGCAAAGGAAAGATGGTTATCAGCTATAACTCTGTCGATGAGCTGGAAGGGATATTGGAGCAGATGGGTTTTGATGAAAGCCGGTAATATATAACCTTAGACAATCTTGCCTCACCACTTTTGTAGAATCGCCGCGGGGGCGCGCCTCCCACAGTTGAGCCAGACTGTGTGCTGATTTTGTGGGAGGCGCGCCCCCGCGGCGATTCCTTCACAGATAGGTGGATGACACTTGACCGAGGTCAAAAGCGACCCTCGCTTTTGCCGTTATGATGCAGATTGGTTCCATCTAATTCACTTATAGGGCAAGCAATATGCAAGGCTATCCCCATCATTATCTCGCCAGTGCGTCTGGCGGTACCGAAGGTAGTGTCGTCGTTAGCGGTGAAGGTTTACCTGATCTGGATACCGCACCCCCGCCACAGTTTGGCGGACCCGAGGGTGTCTGGTCACCGGAGACCATGTTATCGGCTGCCGTTGCCAACTGTTTTATATTGAGTTTCCGCGCTATTGCGCGTGCTTCCAAGTTCGAATGGACTGCGCTTGAATGCCATGTGGACGGGGTTTTGGATCGTCCGGAGCGTGCTACTTTATTCACAAATTTCAATATTCATGCGGTATTACACGTGCCTGGCGATGCAAAGCTTGATTTGGGCCAGCGGCTGTTGGAAAAATCAGAGCAAATTTGCCTGATAACGGCTTCGCTTAAATCTGAAGTTGCGTTAACCACTGATATTAAGGTTGCTTGATTAAAAAAATAGCGAAAAACTCATAAATAACCGTATATTCGGATTGCTCCGTCGACCACCAAAATGCTAAAATGGTCGGCTGATGGCGCCCTCCTTTGATGTGGGGCGTTAGTGGTATGAAGCAAGGGAAGAGCGTGGGTGTATGACGGAACCCATTAACGTTTCACCAAACCTGGCAGTTGGCCGGAGTTTGAGGGTTCAGTCAGCAGTGTCCCTGTTGCTGGCGGGTGGTTTGTTAATGTATAGCCAGGTTGCGGCTTACTCGTCCATGTTCGGAAGCTTGGCGGCTTTTATACCTGTGCTGTTTTTCGCGTTGGTTGTGACGCCGAAAATCGGTTCGGACAGCGCGGCGTTTTTACGC